>LIDZ01014326.1_pt6 | contig 85408 bp, 81 predicted proteins | sample 644651 | NCBI WGS metagenome assembly LIDZ01 (sample SAMN03856242, study PRJNA289617) | food metagenome | isolation source: wine grapes on drying loft during traditional withering process | host: Vitis vinifera cv. Corvina | place: Italy: Gargagnago di S. Ambrogio di Valpolicella | collected 2014-01
GAAGCGCTGATTCGCAAAAACATTTTGCCGATTCGACCCATTCGCCCAGGGCAGAAGAATACGCGCAAAATCCGTTGGAAATCAGCTGTTAGCTTCGTCTACAGAGTAGCATAATTCAGTTCACAAGAACATTTTTTTAAGCGGATATTCCATTCGCTTTGTTTGCTGTACGCTTTTTCCCTTGCTTGCACCAAAAAAAACGGCACAGGGCTTTTTCCCCATGCCGTTTCGGATTCCATTATTATTCCCGGTCTTGTCTTTGAGCTTAACTTAATGACATTGGACTCGCGGGTCCTTTTTTTTAATCCGTAAAAGAATCGATTTCGTTCAGCCTAAATGAATATACTTGTTTCTCATCTACATGGTACACGTTAACAAATTGTTGTTCTTCATCAAAATTCAATATTCTGCAAGGGATTTCCATGTATTGACCCTTCCGATGCGCTGTCAAACGGACTAGACGGTTGTCTTTAATACAGGATTTAATCCACGCCCTTGGTTCTTCAATATGATTCGAAGTTTGAGTTGTGGTCTTTGGAGCTATGAGTGGTTCTTGGGAAAGAGAATTTTTTAATCTAGATTGCACGAGTTCCTTTCCAGTTTTACCACCAATTGTGGCTTTGGAATGATGGGGGGGAGTTAATTCTATGGTGGAAATGGAATCCGTTTTCTTCGATTGAAGAAGCGTATCTATTATTGCACCTAACTCTATTCCAGATTGGATCCGAAAATCCATAACTTGTTTGTTTCCGTTCATTATTTCGAGTAACGTTTGAAGAGCACGAGCATTGGATTCATTTTTGATTAATATGTCGACTTTGAATAAATATCCTCGGTCCTCTTTGTTTTGTTTATTATTCATAATTCCCCCAGCGTGTCATTAAAATCTTAGCTATGATATAAACTATACCATTTTAATGGAGAGAAAAATAGTCCTTATGTCATAGGTCTTAAGTGGGTTTTATTGTATATTCGACAAATTTTTCATTGTGTTACAGACACCCTCCGACCTCAAATTGAATACATATAATGCTGAGACAGATGTGAGGAGGTGTCCTGCCATGATTAATATTGTGCCTATTGTAATCGAGGGTATATCCGTGATCGGGGTCGAAGTTAAACTCCCCAAGACGACGCTCCTGACCATTAATACTTCTAAAGGTTACATTATGTGTGGTGCTCTAGATATTGGTCTATTAAATGAACGGCTTTCGGATCGGCAGATCATTGCTGGAAGAGCAGTGGGTGTAAGAACGCTGCAAGAGTTACTGGATGCACCGCTTGAATCCGTTACCTATGAGGCTGAGAAGCTCGGTATAACTCCAGGAATATCAGGAAAAGACGCTTTGATAAAGATGCTCTAGCGAAGCGATATTCAAAAAGACCAATTCGAATGTCGAATTGGTCTTATAAGTTATTTGGAATTAGATTGATTGAACGATAGACGAACCCAGTGTACTTTAGTAATAATCGAACATGGGAGCGCAAACTTTAGTTCAATCAATATAACGGATTTATTTTGAAAAAATAGCAGCTAAATTCTCCTTATATGGAGCTTGAATGATTCCTTTTTCTGTAATGATAGCCGTTACATATTCATTAGGGGTAACATCGAAGGCAGGGTTAAATACTTTGATATCTTGAGGTGCAGTTCGTTTACCGAACCCTTCGGTTATTTCTTCTGCCGGTCTTTCCTCAATAGGAATTTCTTTGCCTGTCTCGGTGTTTAAATCAATCGTGGAGAGAGGGCAGGCAACATAGAATGGAATTCCATGTGCTTTGGCAAGTACAGCTACACTGTAGGTACCAATCTTATTACATACATCTCCGTTAGCAGCAACTCGGTCTGTTCCGACGATGACAGCCTGAATCCATCCTTTGGACATCACCATACCAGCCATATTATCACAAATTAGAGTAACATCGATGCCAGCCTGTTGGAGCTCAAATGCTGTTAACCGTGCACCTTGTAGTACCGGGCGAGTCTCATCAGCAAAAACTTTTAGTTTAATACCCTGTTCATGGGCGAGATACATGGGAGCAAGAGCTGTACCATATTTCGCAGTGGCAAGACCACCTGCATTACAATGTGTAAGGACGCCCATTCCATCATGGAATAATGGGAGTGCATGCTCACCAATCAGACGACACACTTCTTCATCTTCTAATTGAATAGCTTGTGCTTCAGCAAGAAGCTCTTGATTAAGTTCAAGTATGGTATGTCCTTCTTGGGTAAGTGTCATTGCTGTGTCCTTCATACGATCTAACGCCCAGAAGAGGTTCACAGCTGTTGGTCTTGAAGTTGCTAGATATTTGCAGACTTCAAGGACTTGATTCAACCATTGTTGGTTGTCGTTGTGATCTTTATCAAGTTGATCGTGTGAAATACGACGAGCACCGAGAACCACACCATATGCAGCTGCGATCCCGATTGCCGGAGCACCACGAACCTTCATGGTATGAATGGCATCCCAGACTTCTTCTGCGGTATACAGATCAAGCAAAATAATAGATTCAGGTAGCAATCTTTGGTCAAGAAGTATTAGTCTATCTTCTCCCCATGTAAGGGAGGATAATGGTTCGTTAATAGCTTTTGTAGTCGTCATGATGTGGCTCCTTGTCTAGAAGTTGGATTTGTCTCTTGTACGATGCGGATCAATTCTTCAATAGAAGATATATGACGGTGATTTAGAATGAGTTGTTTCCCAATGGTCAAGGCCTTGCGTTGTGCAGCCTCTTTCAATTCCTCACTTACGATTGTATCAATATCGGCAACGTGAGATAAGCCTACAATGCGACGAATCATTTTGCAACCTGCAAATCCTACGGTATCCTGGAGGATGCGTGCAACGTACAGATCTTGATATCCAGGTGTACGGGCCATGAGGTCTTGTACATCTTTATTCCACAATGCACGGAAGCTAGACTCAAATTGCTTCCAAACATTCTCCACTGTGAGTAGAAGGTATGCTTCTTTCTCTTGGATCACGAATTCCTTATCATTCCAACCGGGCTGGGCTACATAATTGAGTATAAGATTAGCAATAACAGCTCCAATATCGAACCCCATTGGGCCATAATATGCAAATTCAGGGTCAATTACTTTAGTGGATGTCGGGGTTACAAAGATACTCCCCGTATGTAAATCACCATGTAATAGTGCTTGAGAATGGGTTAGAAACTTCTCTCTTAACAATGCTACTTCTAAATGGAGGTCTGGATTGTCACGTAAATTGTGAGCCTCATCCTCAATGTTATCAGGATAGTTATTGTTATCCGAAAGATGATAGGGATCCTCAAAGATAAGGTCTTCTGTAATTTTACATAAATCTGGATTAATGAATTTTTTGGATTGTTCTTTTTTTTGCAGTGGGTTGAGAGAGAGATCGGATGTATAAAAAAGTGTATTGGCTAAGAAATCCCCAATATGCTTAGCGAACAAAGGATACTTCTCTCCAGCGATTAAGCCATGTCGCATAATGACATGATCACTAAGGTCCTCCATGACGGTGAGTGCGAGCACTTCATCATAAGCATAGACTTTAGGTACACTCCCTTGGGAGATTAGATACTGAATTTGAAGCGCTTCTCGTTCTATTCTCGCTCTATCTAAGGAAAGGGGCCAAGATTCACCTACGACTTTTGCATAAGGAAGGGCTTGTTTGACAATGATACTCTTACCCGTGTTACTGTCAGTAATATGAAACACTAAATTTAGATTTCCGTCTCCGATTTCATGGCAAATGAGGTTTGATTCATGAGAGAAGAAGTCAGGGATTTCTTTGACATAAGCGATAGCTTCTTCATTATTAAAAGGATGATATGTGGACAAAGGATTCACCTCCGGTAAAATATAAAAAATGTTATCCCTACTCGTTAGCTGGGTATAATTCAGTATAACGGAAACTAGACATATTTTGTACACTTTTTTAAATGAAACGTGACCTTTGATGTTTCATCGTATAGGTATAATGGTTAAAATATAAATAGGCAAGCGGGTAAGCGATGCCAGAAGAATCACATGAAAAACGACATCCTATATAGTAGGGAAATCGCTTGTCTTTTATACAAGCAGTCTTATATCACATATTATAGAAAAGGAAGGGATTTATCATGACAAAATCAACTTCAGCTACACAAAAGACAACATTGGAGCAAGTCCTGAATCAACAAGTTGCGAATTTGAATGTATTGTATGTAAAGCTACATAATTATCATTGGTATGTACGCGGAGAGAAGTTCTTTACATTACATGAGAAATTTGAAGAAATTTATAATGACGTTACGTTGAAAATGGACGAGGTCGCTGAGCGTCTATTGACTCTTAAGGGAAGTCCAGTTGCAACAATGAAAGAATTTCTGGATATTACTACGATTCAAGAAGCTGACGGTAAAGAGGATGCAAGCAAAATGGTGCAAAATCTGATTGAAGACTTGGCTACTGTGGCAGAAGAACTTGAAGAAGGCATTGATCTTGCGGAAAATGCTCATGACCATGTTACAGGAGACATCTTGATTACAATTAAAGGTGACTTCGAGAAACATATGTGGATGCTTCGTTCTTTACAGGGATAATCGGACAGGTTTAATGCAAAGAAAAAAGGGCTTGGCTGAAATACTTAGCCAAGCCCTTTTTCTCATAGCTGTTTTTTTGAAAAAAATCAGTGATAAAAATCACAGCAATAAAAGTGAATAAGCTTGATTTTAAAAAACTTTAGTATAAAATTAATGAGAATCATTGAGAATCAAATGAATTTAGTTTAGAATAAGTATAAAGAACATTACACATGCTTGAAATTGGAGAGAGACTCCATTTCGAATAGAGCTTCCATTTTTAAAGCAAATAATCAAAATAGCGGAGGGAATAATAAACATGACTACAAATTTCGTCATTGAAGGACTTAAAGCATCAATCGAAGGTAAAGAAATACTGAAAGGCATTAACTTGGAGATGAAAGGTGGAGAAATCCACGCGATCATGGGACCAAACGGAACAGGTAAAAGTACATTGGCTTCTGCTTTGATGGGACATCCTAAGTATGAAGTAACAGCAGGTAAAGTGTTGTTGGACGGAGAAGATGTACTTGAAATGGCTGTCGATGAACGTGCACGTGCTGGACTATTCCTAGGTATGCAATATCCAAGTGAAATAAGTGGCGTTACCAATTCAGATTTCCTTCGCAGTGCAATTAACGCACGACGTGAAGAAGGAAGCGAAATTTCATTGATTAGATTCATTCGTCAAATGGAAGCGAAGATGAAAGATCTTGATATGAACCCTGAGTTCCTACATCGTTATCTTAACGAAGGTTTTTCTGGTGGGGAAAAGAAACGTAATGAAATTCTACAAATGATGATGTTAGATCCTAAAGTTGTTATTTTAGATGAAATAGATTCCGGGTTGGACATTGATGCACTTAAAATTGTAGCAACTGGTGTCAATGCTATGAGAAGTGAAGATCGTGGTTTCCTTATTATTACCCATTATCAACGCCTATTGGACTACGTTAAGCCTGATTTCGTTCACGTTATGATGCAAGGTAGAATCGTTAAGTCTGGTGGACCTGAGTTGGCTCAACGTCTAGAAGCTGAAGGTTACGACTGGGTTAAAGAAGAATTGGGCATTGAAGACGAAACTGTAGGTCAAGCGTAAATATAACGGGAGGAGGACAAAGATATGACAACACAAACCATTCTTCCGGTTAATGCCGAAAGTTTAAAAGCAATTTCGTTACGAAATAATGAACCGAATTGGTTAGCAGAACTGCGCCTTGAAGCATTGGAATTGGCGGGCCAATTGGAACTTCCTCGTCTTGAGAAGACCAGAATAGATCGTTGGAACACACAATCTTATGGCGCTTATCAAGCAACGACTGTGATTGATTCTTTAGAGAACCTTCCAGTTTCTGTTCAAGGATTGATTAAGGATGCAGATTTAGAAGGTAGTCTGATTGTTCAGCATAATTCTGGTGTGGTCTATACCCATCTTTCTCCTGAATTAGCTAAACAAGGCGTTATTTTCATGGATCTTCATACAGCAGCTAGAGAACACGAAGATTTAGTGAAAAGCTACTTGCATAAGGCTATAGAAAAAGGCGAGAACTCTATTACTGCACTGAATGCTGCATTATGGAATGGTGGAGCCTTCCTATATGTACCTAAGAACGTAGAAGTTACTTTGCCTCTTCAGGCTATTTTCTTGACTGATGAAGAGACAGCAACATTTGCTCCTCATATTCTGATCATTGCAGATACAAACAGCTCCGTGACTTATGTTGATAACTATGTATCAGGTGAGCTTACGGAAAACGGACTTCATAATGGTTCTGTTGAAGTATTTGTAAAAGCTGGAGCTAAGGTTCGTTATGCTACGGTTCATCAATTTGGTAATACAGTAACTGATTTAAGTTACCGTCGTGCCATCGTGGAGAACGATGGTGTCATTGAGTGGATCGTTGGAGAAATGAATGACGGGAATACAATGAGCGACACGAGTTCAATCCTTAAAGGTAATGGCGCATCTACTGATGCTAAGATTATTGCTGTTGGATCTGGCGCGCAGAAACTTAATTACACAACCAGAGCTCAGCATTTTGGCAAGAATACACCTAGCCAAATGATTACACGTGCCGTATTACGTGAACAATCTACAGCCATCATCAACGGTATTACGAAAATTGAACATGGTGCTTCAAAAGCAGACGGTCAGCAGACGGAAAAAGTGTTGATGCTTAGTCCGAAAGCGCGTGGAGATGCGAATCCTATTCTTCTTATTGATGAAGATGACGTTACCGCAGGACATGCTGCATCTGTTGGACAAGTGAATGAAGAACAAGTCTATTATCTAATGTCCCGTGGTATTTCCCGTATAGAAGCAGAAGCGTTGATTATTTATGGCTTCTTGGCTCCTGTGGTATCTCAAATTCCACTTGAAGGCTTGCGGACTCAGCTTCAGTCACTGGTTGAAAGGAAGTTGGGACGATGAATCTTGACGTGCGGGAGCAATTCCCTATTTTGCAGCAGGAGATCAATGGACATCCATTAGTATACTTGGATAGCGCAGCTACTTCTCAGAAGCCTCGTGTGGTTATTGATGCAGTGCAGCATTATTATCAATGGGACAATGCGAACGTGCATCGTGGAGTGCATACTCTCGGTAGCCGTGCTACAGATGCATATGAAGGTGGTCGCGAAAAGGTAGCCCGTTTCATAAATGCCAAAAGTACACAAGAGATAATATTCACTCGAGGGACGACATCGGCTTTAAATATAGTTGCTTCATCTTATGCACGTGCGGTTTGTGGAGAAGGCGACGAAATTGTCATTACACCTATGGAACATCACAGCAATCTCATTCCGTGGCAGCAAGTAGCAAAAGCTACAGGTGCTACGCTTAAATATATTACTCTGCAACCAGATGGATCGGTAGATCTAGCTGAAGTAGAAAAAGCAGTAACAGCACAGACTAAAATTGTGGCTATTGCACATGTGTCCAACGTTATGGGAGTCGTGAATCCCGTTAAACAGATTGCTGAAATTGCTCATCGTCATGGTGCTATTATCGTGGTAGATGGAGCTCAAAGCACGCCACATATGAAAGTGGATGTTCAAGATTTAGATAGTGATTTCTATGCTTTCTCTTCTCACAAAATGTGTGGTCCAACCGGTATTGGTGTACTTTACGGCAAGAAGGCACTGCTGGAGTCTATGGAGCCGGTTGAATTCGGAGGAGAAATGATCGATGAAGTAGGTCTCTATGAATCGACATGGAAAGAACTACCATGGAAGTTTGAAGGTGGAACGCCTATCATTGCGGGTGCTGTGGGACTAGGAGCTGCTATTGATTTCCTTAATGACATCGGTATGGATAACATTGAACGCCATGAGACTCAATTAGCGTCATACGCCATGGATCGTTTGTCAGAGATTAAGGGAATTACAATATATGGTCCTCGCATACGTGAAGTTGGTTTAGTAACCTTTAATCTTGGGGATGTTCATCCTCATGATGTAGCAACGGTTCTGGATGCAAGTGGAATAGCTGTTCGAGCGGGACATCATTGTTGCCAGCCTCTTATGCGTTGGTTGGACGTGAACTCGACGGTGCGTGCTAGCTTCTATTTATACAATACTAAAGATGACGTTGATCGTCTTATTAGTGCCTTAATCCAGACAAAGGAGTATTTTGGCGATGCAACTTGATGATTTATATCGGCAAGTAATCATGGATCATTATAAAAACCCACGTAACAAAGGAAAGTTTGAAGAAGGCGCTATAACGGTCGATTTAAACAATCCTACATGTGGCGATAAGATCACACTGCAACTTAAAGTGAATAATGGCGTTGTAGAAGATGCCAGATATACTGGCGATGGATGTTCTATCAGTATGTCCTCTGCCTCGATGATGACAGCTGCAGTGAAGGGCAAGACCTTGGAAGAAGCTAAGGAAATGACTGCACGATTCTCGCAGCTCATGCTAGGAGAAGACGTCCAATTTGATGATTATGAAGATATTGAAGCCTTATCTGGTGTAAATAAGTTTCCTGCACGCATTAAATGCGCAACGCTCTCTTGGAATGCATTACGGAAAGTGATTGATGAGGAACAGTTCAATAAATAATGATAGGGAGTTGACATAACATGGCTAAGAAATCACCAGAATTGGAAGAATATAAATACGGATTTCGTGATGAACATGAATCCATATTCAAGACAGGAAAAGGTTTAACTCGCGAAATCGTTATGGAAATTTCTCGTATTAAGGACGAACCAGAATGGATGCTTGATTTCCGTCTGAAGGCTTTAGAACAATTCGAGAAAATGCCAATGCCTAATTTCGGTGGAAATATGGATGATTTGGATTTCAATGAAATTCAATATTTCGTAAGAGCTTCCGATAAACAAGGGAAAACATGGGAGGAAGTTCCTTCCGAAATCAAGGAAACTTTCGATAAGCTTGGGATTCCTGAAGCTGAGCAGAAGTTTCTAGCTGGGGTATCTGCTCAGTATGAATCAGAAGTGGTTTATCATAGCATGCAGAAGGATCTTGAAGATCAAGGCGTAATATTCATGGATATGGATACGGCACTTAGAGAGCATCCGGAAATTGTTAAGGAATATATCAGTACAGTTATCCCAACAACCGACAATAAGTTCTCAGCATTGAATAGTGCCGTATGGTCCGGCGGAAGCTTTATCTATGTACCTAAAGGTGTGAAATGCGAGTTGCCTCTACAAGCATACTTCCGCATTAACTCCGAGAACATGGGACAATTCGAACGTACGTTGATTATCGCTGATGAAGATAGCCATGTTCACTACGTAGAAGGCTGTACAGCTCCAATATACAGTACGAATTCTCTACACAGTGCTGTTGTTGAAATTATCGTTAAAAAGAACGCACGCGTGCGTTATACAACCATTCAGAACTGGGCACCGAATATCTATAACCTGGTTACGAAACGTGCTGTAGCAGAAGAAAATGCAACAATGGAATGGGTAGATGGTAACATCGGTTCCAAGCTTACCATGAAATACCCTTCTGTTATTCTTAAGGGCCGTGGTGCAAAAGGAATGGTATTGTCCATTGCTATTGCAGGTAAAGGTCAACATCAGGATGCAGGGGCTAAAATGATTCATTTAGCACCAGACACGACTTCTACGATTGTATCTAAGTCCATCAGTAAACATGGTGGTAAAGTAACCTATCGTGGGTTGGCTTCCTTTGGACGCCAAGCAGAAGGAGCTAAGTCTAACATCAAATGTGATACTCTGATCCTAGATAACCAATCTACTTCAGATACTATTCCGTATAATGAGATCATGAATAACAATATTACGCTGGAGCATGAAGCTACTGTATCTAAGGTGTCAGAAGATCAACTCTTCTACCTTATGAGCCGTGGTCTTACAGATGCAGAAGCAACTCAAATGATCGTTATGGGCTTCATTGAACCGTTCACAAAAGAACTTCCAATGGAGTATGCAGTAGAAATGAATCGTCTCATCAAGTTCGAAATGGAAGGTTCTATAGGTTAATCCTTGTCTAACAAGGGTTTCCCACTATGAAATGCAACTTATAAAAACGTGTCTGCGTTGATTTCCACACTTGTGTGTCGAAGTCGCTCAGACACGTTTTTGTTGTAATATAACTTGGTAGGCGGTGAGTGACTTGAATGTCATAAACCGCCTTTTGTTGTATGTATATTAGGATCGGGTCAATCATCCAAGCAAGCGCACAAGCATGGGATAGGTTAGAAGAATAGAATATCGTAATGAATCGAGAGGATGATCGAGATGGAAGGAGTGGATTGCGATGAATCCATTTGAATCATATAGACTAATAAGTCCATTTGGTATGCGGATGCATCCAGTATACAAAGTGCCAAAGTTCCACAGAGGCGTTGATATTGCAACTACACCTTCTACGGGCCCGCTGTACGCATTTGTAGCTGGAGAAGTCATTCATGCTAAACAAGGAGTAAAAGGATCGGGATTCGGAGGCTACGGGACTGTCGTGGCAATTAAGGATGACAATGGTTATCTGCACTGTTACGCTCATTTAACTATGGCTATGGTTCAGGTTGGCGATAAGGTACTACGAGGGGAGAAAGTAGGACTTCAAGGAAGTACTGGGATAAGTACAGGTGCACATCTTCATTATGAGATCCGTAAGGCATGTTCGCCTTCATTTGGTTTCACGGATACGGAAAGTGGTGTGGTTGAACCTACGATGTATCTGCAAGACTACTATTCTAAAGAGGAGTTACTTAAAGTGGACAAAAAGGATGCAAATGCAATTATTGATAAGTATCTCAAGCCAGCATGGGAACTAGCCAAGACTCCTGCAGACAAAAAGGAGATTGGAAGATTGGCTGATGAACTACGGGTAGCATCTGGACAACCGAAACAGAATGTATGAGTGAATCTTGAGAATATGCCCTGCTGACTAGGTATGTTAGGCATATTTTAATGAGGAAAACCACGGAGAGTTTCCACCGTGGTTGATTGTATTTTATTTCTTTTCAGTACTGATATCAATGCCAGCTTTACTTTTAGCTTCAATTATTTTAGATAAGCCTGAAAGAACATATTGATCGGATTGTTCCATGTATTCTTGGGATTTACTCATATCACTAACTTTTTGATCATCAATATAATTCAAAATAGATTTATATGCATCTTCCTTAAAGGAATAAGCCATTTTGATATCACTTTTTGCTCCATCGAGTAGTTTACGGATTTCTTTTGAAACCGATTTAGGTGTTTTTATTTTTTGGAAGCTGTACATCATGGAATTAGATTCTTTCTTAGCTTGTTCTGCTGCACTATATGCAGTTAGCATATCAGAGCTACCATCCGATAACCCAAGCATAGCTTTTTTATATTCTTCAAATACCGGAGAGGATGCTTTTTCTACTGCATAAAAATCTTTTTCGAAATCTAACACAGCCTGTTGTTCTTCTTTGTCAGTTTCTTGTTCCGCTTTAGCAGTGGGAACTTTATCAACAGGAGAATCAACTTTAGTTTTGCTAGCCACTGGTTCAGTTTTGGGAGTTGGATTACTGATAATACCTGCAACTACAAATAAGATAAAACACGCTATCGAATACATGAATATACGCTTTGAATTTACCTTTTTCTTAATCTTGGACATAATTCCTAAAATAATTAATACAATAAAAGCTAAAAAACTCAATGATGCAATAGCTGCCCACATATTACAAATCCCCCTATATTATGATATAAAATGCCATTGAAAGTCTATCATGTTTAGGGAAATATATCCATATAATAATTTTGCATATTTTTGTATCATATAAAATGTTACTAGAATGATGTTGAGATGGAGGGCACCAGTATCAGCATCCGATTATTAACTAATACTGGATAAAGCAAAAGCAGGCTACCCAATGAAAGGTAGCCTGCTTTTGCTTTATCACATGAATAATTTTTCAATAGATAACTTCCGTTCAGTGGAAAGGTCTAGAAAGATGGAGTCGATCTGGATAAGAGGACGAAATGAATCTATAGGGTTTGTCATGACTATAGTTCCCAATTGACCATCTGATAAGAGTACTTTCTTTCCAATGAAGTTTGGAAGCATGTGTCTTATGAAGACTTGTGTAGGTTTAGCATTCAATTTACCGAAACTTAAGCTGTATATCTCACGAAGAACGGTCAATAGCTCTTGCTTGGATTGGTAAACACGGTTAGTGGTCATTGCGCTAAACACATCAGCGACAGCTGTGATTTGTGAGAATGGATGAATATTATGTACATGTAATCTAAGAGGATACCCACTGCCATCGTCGCGTTCATGATGTTGTAGAGCAACTAATGCGGATACTTCATCCATTGAAGAATTTCGAATGATTTCATAACCATAAGTAGTATGTAACTTCATTTCTTCAAATTCTTCCTGAGTTAGTTTAGCGGGCTTATTAAGTAGTTCGCGAGGGATTCTACATTTGCCGATATCCTGTAAATAACCCGCTTTGCCAACTGCGTAAGAATCCTTCTTGGAGTAGCCAAGCCAATTTGCAATATAATAGGATAACATCCCCACTTGCATAGAGTGCTGGTAAGTATAGTCATCATTGAAATCATTCGTTAACAATAAGGATACAACATCGGTTTGGTCGGATAATTGATCAACTAAGGGATGGAAGATGTCGTCGACCACACTACTATTTATTTTCCCTGTACTGATTGCTTCCAAGAATATATTTTCGAATCCATCAATAGCGTTTGCTAAATGAGGTTTAGCTTTGGCTAGAGACTCCTGGTTCCTGGTTGATAGATTGTCAGTCGTAGTGTGAGACTCAACATCCACATAATCAACACCATGCTGAAATAATTTGGCTATCTCAATTGTTCCTAGCTCGGTTTGTTTCTTTAATACATGCAAGCCTTTATCACTGAAAGTATCCGCTTGTAAAATATCTCCAGGTTTTAAATCGGTTACATGAATTCTCAAGAGGAAGACACCTCACTTAGCTATTTATAATATATAAATATAACATACCAAGAATAAATTGGATATACGATGATTAACGTGAATGAGGGTCCCAAGATTCTTGTCGGTCAAATCCCTTCCATTTTTGCCCATCATCCCAAATCTCTTTTTTCCAGATAGGAACAGACTGCTTCAAATTTTCAATGGCATATCGACTCGCCTCGTAGCAAATATCTCGATGTGCTGAAGAAATGGCAATGATCACACTGACTTCTTTTATATCGACCTTTCCGATTCTATGTGAAATAGCACAAATTGTACCGGGCCAACGGGTGTTCAATTCAGTTCCTATTCTTTCTAAATAAGATAATGCCATTGGGATGTAGGCTTCGTATTCTAAATGAACTGTGCGCTTGTCTCCGGTCATTTCCCGTGTGGTTCCGACGAAGGATAGCGTAGCTCCATGATTGTTATTTAGTACTTTGGAATATACATCTTCTATAGAAAGAGGTTCCTCAGTGATAACATACATCCCATCCGAACTACTTTCTATGAGTGACTTGTGTCCATCCCCTCCGGATACGGGAGGAATCAGAGCGACTTCATCGTTCGCAGTAATCATCATTTCGCCGGTGGCATATTCTTCATTGATAGCAAAGAAGGATACTGAAATTTGAGATGCGGCATCGGGGTAGGCAGAAATGAGTGATACTTTTAATTGATCTGCGCTAATGGGTAACTGATCTAAGGTGAAATCGAGTACAGTAGTGTTTAGTAGTTCAGCTAGTCCAGCAAAAAGTCTAATCTTGATTTTCAAAATTATGCACCTCGTATATGTCGGTTTTTTCCTTCAATATACCACAATCATTAAGGAAATGTTATGATTAAGCATTATGAGGAAGCATCGGGTGATCAGTTTAAAAATACATTCGATCGAAATTGGAAGAGAAGAGAAAGGGGGGACAACAACATGGCACAGATTCAGAAAGAAAAACTAACCATTCTACATACCAATGATATTCATAGTCATTTTGATATGGTAAGTTCCATTGCCGGACTGATAACCGTGGAAAAAAATCTTGTCTCAGACAGTCCCCTTATTCTGTTGGATATAGGTGATCATATGGATCGCATGTCAGTAGAGACAGAAGGCAGTGTTGGGCAAGCGAATACGGACATCATTAATTTAACGAACTACGACGCCATTACGATAGGTAACAACGAGGGTCTTACGTTTACACCAGGAATGTTAGAGAGAGCCTATAATGGATTGCTGTGTCCCGTCGTCTGCTGTAATATCCGTGAATTAGCTAGTGGTCATTCTCCAAGTTGGATGAAGGAACATACGATCATAACCAAAGGGAATATCAATATAGGGATCATTGGCGTAACGGCACCATTTGACGAATTCTATAGACTTCTTGGATGGGAAGCCATTGATCCTCGAATCGTATTACAGGAACAGATTGATATCCTAAGACCACAGGTTGATGTTCTTATTCTTCTATCCCACTTAGGCCTCCCAACAGATCGCGAACTCGCAACAAACTTCGAGGGGATCGATCTAATATTGGGTGGGCACACTCATCACTTACTTGAAGAGCCTATATATATCGGTAATACTAGTATTTGTGGTGCGGGTAAGTTCGGACAATTCGTAGGTAAAGTGGTCATGGAACGAGATGTTGATGGGAGTTTCAAAGTGGTATGGGGAGGGTGTTTGCCTGTTGATCCGATGCGAAAAGATGACAAGATAAATAAAGCTTTGGAGATTCATCGAGAACAAGCGAAAAAGGTTCTACAGCGCACAGTAACCATAACGGATCATGCTTTATTGTTGAATGAAGAGGGTCAGGAATCTCCTTTTGGTAATATCATGGCACAGTCATTACGCCAATTTACAAAGGCTGAAATTTCTATGGTTAATACAGGGCAACTGTTAGGATCTCTACCTGAGGGAAATGTTACAGTGGGCATGTTACATCAATTATGTCCGTCACCCATTAATCCTTGTATTATGAAGTTAAAAGGAAGTGATATTCGATATACTTTAGAACAAAGTCTGTTGACTGAGTATAAGGGAAAGAAGATTTCTGGGTATGGATTTCGAGGGAAGATATTAGGAAGTATAGCGCTTGATGGAGCAGAGGTCTTGTATGACAACACCCGAATCCCTTATGATAGGATAGTTAGCGTTACTGTCAATGGATTTCCATTGTGTGATGATCAAGAGTATGTTGTAGGTACAATTGATATGTTTACTTTTGGAATAGGTTACGAAAGAATTGCAATGGGTTCGGATAGAACATTTATTTTACCGGAATTTCTGAGAGACTTATTAAGTATTGAACTTCAACGTCCGGGTAGTCTCGAAGATTGTCATGAGATAAGATGGCACTCTGTAGTCTAAGTTATCTGGATTTCAAAATATAATGGATCATATTAGATGAGATAAATATTAAGGAGGATATGATGGATACTATTACTGCAATTATTCTTGGAATCGTAGAAGGAATCACTGAGTTCATACCGGTATCTTCAACGGGTCACATGATCTTAACGTCCAAAGCAATGGGGTTTAACGATCAAACGGAAATTATGAAGACTTTTGAAATTGTTATTCAATTAGGGGCTATCCTTGCTATTGCTTTAGTATATTGGCGGCGGATACTGAGTCTACTTGGACTGAAACGTTCGGATAAAACAAGCCTTGTTGGAACAGGATCAAAGAAAGGGCTTGATCTTATTCACGTGATATTGGGTATTGCTCCTGCACTTATTGTCGCATTTTTTGCGAGAGATTTTATTAAGAGTCTGTTTAATGCAAACACCGTAGTATGGGCATTAGTAGCGGGTGGTATATTTATGATTTTTGCAGAATGGTTCAATAAATCGAAATCAAATATAACAGCACATGATTTGGATGATATGACTTATAAGCAAGCGTTCTTGATCGGTCTATATCAAATAATATCGGTGCTATGGCCAGGGTTTTCTCGTTCGGGTTCTACGATATCGGGGGGAATGTTGAGCGGAGTTAGCTATAAAGCATCGGCTGATTTCTCTTTTTTGATCGCTATTCCGATTATGTGTGCGGCGACGGGTTATGAATTACTAGATTCCTACCAAAATTTCACTAGTAATAATATAGGTGCGTTTGCGATTGGATTCCTCGTAGCTTTTGTAGTTGCGTACTTGGTAGTAGTGGCGTTTATGAAGCTTATCCAGCGAATTAGACTTACTCACTTTGCTATTTACCGATTTATACTTGCAGCTGTATTTTGGATATTTATACTGAACTAATCGCATTGAAGCGTATTTTTCTCGTTTAGGAGATCACTTTATCTGCTTTGATGTATCATGACATTATTCATCCATGTAGGAGGATACACTTTGCGACTAGTACCTGTACAGAAGCTTAAAGAAGGCATGAAGTTAGGCAAGAAAATATATAGTGTTGATGGAATTACGCTGTTGGCAGAAGGTGTGGAGTTAACGAATAATCTGATTCGTAGATTAATGGGAATTGGCATTGGGTATGTATATATCCAAGATTTATTAACAGAGGATATCATCATCCCTGAGGTTCTGCACGAAGAAACGCGTCGCAAAGCCTTACATACCATTCAATCAAGTTTTCAAAAAATATCTCAATCCCCTCCTTCCTCCCGTAGTATGGGTGGGTATCGGCATTTGGGGAGAGATTTCTCTGCTGTGATACAATCCATTCTAGATGATCTTAATAGCCAAGAATTGACGATGATAATGCTTATGGATATGAACTCAGTAGATCATTATTTGTACAGGCATTCGTTAAATGTATGTATATTTACGTTGATTCTTGGTGCTGCAAGCGGATTATCTCAAGATCAACTAAAGGTGCTTGGCGTAGGATCGCTTCTTCATGATATTGGGAAGACTCAAATTCCACTTAAGATATTGTTGAAGCCTGACAAATTGGATGACAACGAGTTCGAACAAATTAAGTCTCATACGGAAATAGGTTTTAAAATACTTAAAGACGAACCTGATATTCCTTTACTTGCAGCTCACTGTGCGTTACAGCATCATGAAAGATTAAACGGTACAGGTTATCCACGAGGGCTTAAAGGTTCAGAAATTCATGAGTTTGCACAATGGTTAGGAATGGCAGATTCATATGATGCGATGACTTCCCATCGTGTGTATAAGCAAGCTATGCTTCCACATCAAGCCATGGAGATATTGTATGGGGGATCTGGTATTCTATTTGATCAGACGAAGCTCCAGGTGTTTCGTGATAAGGTGGCTATTTATCCACCAGGTTTAAGTGTGAAACTTAGTACAGGGGAGTCTGGCGTAGTATGCAAAATACATCCTAGTATTCCTCAACGGCCTATAGTTCGTGTTCTGACTAATGAATCTGGAGAATTACTAAAGTCACCCTATGATGTAGATTTGACTCAACTTCTGTCCATCGTCATTACACAGGTTGAGGGGTTAGATACGTTTGCCGAAGCAACGATTGTATAAGAATTCCATGAAACAACGACATTGTGAAAAGCTAATGCGACTAATGAAGCACAAAGATGTGCTTATCTCGCTAAAGCGGTCGTTGTAACATGGTTTTTTTGCTATATATACGGTCATTTCTGGAAGTATGTATGTTTATGATGTGCATTGGGATAATAATATATTTGAATGGATAACAAGATTTATGATATTAAGAAAAATGATTTAAAGCCCTCTTCGTGATATGATATATAGTAAACGTTTTGGCTTATTATATTTTTGTTTAATAAAGGGAACAGGGTGGAGAATATGATTACAGAAGGAAATACAAGATCTACGAACATGCAACAGATATCACCAAGTTATGATCAGTGGGAACCTATAAATTCACTTCGGAAGTATGGTCAGCATGTCCTGACTAGCGTAGAGATGACGGTTACTCATCTCTGTAATATGCGGTGTGAACATTGTGCGGTGGGTGATATGCTTGTTATGAAAGAGCCAGAATCGCTTTCATTAGATCTAATGCTCAGAAGATTGGACCAAGTAGAACATTTGGAAACGATAAGTATGACAGGTGGAGAACCCCTATTTCGTAAACAAACCGTAGACGAAGTGATTGTGCCTCTGCTGAAATATGCGAAAGAACGTGGAATTAAATCTCAGATGAACTCCAATTTGACGATGGGTATGGATCGCTATGAGAAGCTTCTTCCTTACCTAGATGTTATGCATATGTCATTCAATTACTTGAACGGAGATGATTTCCATGAAGTTGGATTTGCCAACAGTGGGCGACCAGTTAGTAAAGAGGCAGCGTACCGTCTATATGACACGATGATTGAGAATACGCATAAACTTACTGATGCTGGTATGTACATCTCAGCCGAATCCATGATTAATTATCGAACACATAAGAAGCTAGATGAGATTCATAAATTGATTGTAGATATGGGCTGTCAACGTCATGAAGTTCATCCTATGTATCCTTCAAACTTTGCTTCAAACCTTCCGGTATTGTCCTTAGAAGATATGCGAAAATCCATATACAGTCTGCTTGATTCACGTGATGAGTCTGTGTGGATGTTGTTCGGAACACTTCCTTTCTATGCTTGTAGTGATCGGGAGGAAGATTTGAAATTGCTTCGTCGATTAAAGGAATCAAAGAATGTCACTGTTCGGAACGATCCCGATGGTCGTAACCGCGTGAATGTGAATTTATTTTCCGGGGATGTATATGTGACTGATTTTGCAGATATTCCTCCGTTTGGGAACATTAAGAACGAAGCACTCGAAGATATTTTTAACCAATGGACGAATGGGCATCCGTTGAATCAAAAGGTGAATTGTCATTGTGATACCGTGAGTTGCTGCGGTCCAAACCTGCTTGTTGCAGATATGTATTACAAAGGCGTGGACTTTAAATTAAAAACCGCAAACAGTTTATAGAAAAGAGGCGTTCTATTGCATACAGAGTTTGCAATCGGGGAACTTACATTGAATATAACTCTAGTATTGCTGCTTGTATTGTTAAATGGCGTATTCGTTGCGGCTGAATTTTCACTTGTGAAAATGCGCCAAACACGGATTACGCAATTGGTCAGTGAAGGCAATAAGTTAGCCGGATTTGCTCTGAAAGTTAACAATAAGCTGGACTCTTATTTGTCAGCAACACAGTTCGGGATAACATTGACCTCTTTGGGTCTTGGCTGGCTCGGAGAACCCGCTATCTCGAAGCTCCTTGTTGAACCTATCATGTTTAAGTTAGGTGTTACGGATCCAACGCTGATTACGACGGTGGGAGTTACGGTTGGGTTCAGTATCATTACGTTCTTACATATTGTATTAGGTGAGTTAGCTCCCAAATCAATAGCAATCCAAAGAACGGAAGGAACAGCTCTTGCGCTTTCTGCACCGTTGATCTTTTTTTATAAAATATTTTTCCCCTTTATTTGGGTGTTAAATGCTTCAGCTAACGCTTTGCTACGGATCATTGGTATTCATCCAGCTAGCGAGTCAGAAGGAGCTCACTCTGAGGAAGAAATCCGGATTTTAATGAAACAGAGTGCCCGAAGTGGTGTGATCGATAAAGAAGAAATGAAGCTTATGGACAATATTTTCGAATTCTCAGATCTGTTGGCTCGTGAAGTTATGTTGCCTCGAACAGATATGGTTTGCTTATATGTGAATTTACCCCTTGAAGACAACATAAAGATAATTAGTGAGACCAAGCATTCTCGGTATCCTGTTGCGTTAGAAGATAAAGATCAGATTCTTGGTTTTATTCATATTACGGATCTTCTACTTGCGGACAAGGAACAACAAAAGGATCTTACATCGATGCTTCGACCGATATTAAATGTGCCTGAATCCATGGAAATCAGCCATGTCCTTCGCCTGATGCAGAAAAAACATTCTCAGCTCACACTTGTTGTGGATGAGTATGGTGGAACGGCGGGAATGCTCACAGCGGAAGAAATCCTAGAGGAAATCGTTGGAGATTTATATGACGAATTCGAGGATGATGAACGTGAGAATGTGGAAATTGATGGCGACATTATTTCAGTGAAAGGGAGGATGCTTATTGAGGATGTGAATGATCTAACTGGCGTTGTGATTGAAGACGATGAAGTGGATTCCATCGGAGGATGGTTGTTCAAAGAACTTGAGGGCAGTCCTGCCAAAGGGGAGAATGTACAGATCGGTAATTTCATATTTCAGGTAGAGGAATCGACTCGATTACGTATTACAAGGGTCATGATTCTACGGGTAGACAAGAAGAAGGACATAACCATGGAACAAATAGAGTAGGATGATCTCTAAAGGATGTGAACAATGTCTGGGAAGCAGTTAATATTCATTGCGTTAAGTCTTCTCTTCATTTATGGTCTCTTTACGATCGGTTCGCCATTTCTTCTTGCAGCATTAGTAGCCATCTCCATCGAACCAGCTAATGTTGCCCTAATGCAACGGTTGAAGTTAAATCGAATCACAGCTTCTACGATGACATGCACGTTGTTTCTACTCATGATCTTGTTGTTGGTGTATATCTTGGGACTGCAAGTGTTTACTCAACTCGTTGAGTATTGGAAGAATGCACCTAGTTATTTCTCAAGCGCTAATGATTTTATTCAACAGGCGATTATTCAGGCAGAAGGTTTATTTGACCGTCTTCAGCCAGATGTGGCAACTAGTTTACAGCAGTTTCTATCTAATCTGACTTCGTATGTTCAATCGATAGTAAATACGGTTTCATCTTCATTTCTGTCTTTTGCTAAAGGGATACCGGATATGTTTATATTCTTCATCGTGTTTTGCGTTGCTGTGTATTTGTTTAGCTTCAGTCTCGATACGATGCGAAGTAGTGTACTATCTTTCTTTGAAGAAAAGTCACAGAGCCAAGTGAATGAAGTGATCCATAGTCTCAAAAGGTCAATCTTCGGATTTCTAAGTGCCCAACTTATCCTAAGTATATCGACATATATAGTTACGCTTTTAGGACTTCTCATCTTAGGTGTATCTTATCCGTTAGCTGTTGCACTATTAGTCACCGTTGTTGACTTGTTACCTATACTGGGGGTAGGTTCGGTTCTAATTCCTTGGGCCATATACCTGATGATTATTGGGAATACCTATACGGCTCTTGGATTAGTGATCCTCTTTATTGTGATTACGGTCTGGCGTCGTGTTCTTGAACCCAAAATCATTGGTGATGCAGTTGGTATCGGGGCTCTGCCTGCTCTGATCAGCATGTATGTTGGTTTCAAATTAGTTGGGGTTATCGGGTTCTTTATCGGACCGCTGGTCATTATCATCTATATCGCCATGCGTAAAGCCGGTCTGTTCCTTATTAAAATTAAGTTCTAAATTGATGTATTGACGGGATAGTCAAGCCAAGTACGACAAGACTTGATCATCCCGTCCTATTTAAACTCCTTGTGGTAAAAGCCGAATCATTGGGCCAAGCCAAGGAGTTTTTTGTCTTATTTCAGTTCATTTTCTGGGCTAACGTCATATGCTAATTACAAAGACGCATGTTGCGCTACGTAATATGATCATTAAGGAGGAGACTTTTGTTGAACTCACAGATACGAAGTTACGCACCATTTATTGGTCCGTTCGACCCCTGTCCACCGTTGCTCTGCAGGACATTTTCGGTACCGCCCAATCAATTTATTAGCTTCCAGCCATTGGGTTGGCCCCAGTATAGCCTTTCCGAAGCAATGAGACGTGGAACACTTTGGCCCGCACTTTATAGCCCTTATACGGCTAGACAATCGCAAGGGGGGGCTTCTTGATGGAGTTTACAGCGTGTGATGAACAGTTTTATGAATGGCTTGAACAGCTTCAAACCGTAGATTTTGCGCTTGTGGAACTTAACTTATTTCTCGACACACATCCTGAGGATCTGAAAAGTATTCAGCAGTACAACCAACTAAGCCAAGAAAGAATGCGGCTTGCGCATCAGTTCCAAGAAGTATATGGACCTCTGATGAATTTTGGTCATGCTTTTTCAAGGTTTCCATGGCAATGGTCACAATCCCCTTGGCCTTGGCAAGTGTAGAATCTAACGGAGGTGAGGTTTGTTCATGTGGGTGTATGAGAAAAAATTGCAGTATCCTGTAAGGGTTAGTAAGTGTGATCCACAAATGGCCAGATATTTGTCTGAACAGTATGGCGGTGCTGATGGGGAATTGGCGGCTGCGCTTCGTTACTTAAATCAGAGGTATACAATACCTGATAAGGTCATTGGTCTTCTTACAGATATTGGAACTGAGGAATTTGCCCATCTCGAGATGATCGCGACTATGATCTACAAACTAACCAAAGATGCTTCTGTTGAACAACTGAAAGCTGCGGGCCTCGGTCCGCATTATGCGGCCCATGATAGTGCTCTTTTCTATGAGAACGCAAGCGGTGTTCCATTCACCGCTGCATACATTCAAGCGAAAGGTGACCCACTAGCTGATCTGTATGAGGACATTGCTGCCGAGGAGAAAGCACGGGCTACATACCAGTGGCTGATTGACATGACCGATGATGTCGATCTACAGGACAGTTTGAAGTTCCTGCGTGAGCGTGAGATTGTGCATGCTTTACGCTTCAAAGAAGCGGTGGAGATGATCAAGGACGATCGGCAGGAGCAGAAGGTGTTTTAGTATGTCTAATGAACGTCTACTGGACTGAATAGGAAGTATATGAATGCTCAAAAGGGCTTTATCCCTGGGTTTCCCTAAGGATAAAGTCCTATTATATTTAGCATTATTTCACTATTTCAATAATCTTTTGAGGAGTTTAATTTTATCCCCATAAGGAGGGAATACAACGTTAATACTTAACTTTGTACTCTTCTTAATAATACTTTTGTTGTGGGAGAAGAGTTCAAAGCTACTTCTTCCATGATATGCACCTATACCTGAATTTCCTACTCCGCCGAAGGGGAGATGGACACTAGCAGCATGTGAGATGGTATCATTAATACATCCACCTCCAAAGGAAACGCGTCTCAACACTTCATTCTCAGTATCCTTATTCTCTGTAAATAAATATACGGATAATGGTTTAGGACGACTATGAATGATCTGAATAGCTTCTTCAAGCTTATAGTATGACATGATAGGTAGAATCGGGCCAAAAATCTCATCTTGCATACAAGCATCAGACGGCGATTTGACAGCTAATAAAGTAGGTTCTATATACAGTTCTTCCTTGACTGAGCGACCACCGTATAGAACATTAGCGCTATCTTGTTCCAAAATAGCAGTGAGGCGATCATATTGGCGATCATTGACGATTCGCCCATAGTCTTTACTTTCTTTGGCATCGGTTCCGTAAAAACTGATAATGACATCTTTCATGGTCTGAATCAGCTCTTGTTTGATATCTGCATGAGCGATGACATAATCAGGTGCTATACATGTCTGCCCGGTATTCAACAATTTCCCCCAAATAATACGTTTGGCCGCTAACTTGATATTGGCTGTTCGATCTACAATGACAGGGCTTTTTCCTCCCAATTCAAGCGTGACAGGAACGAGATTCTTGGCGGCAGCTTCCATTACTATTTTCCCTACAGGTACACTTCCCGTAAAAAAGATATAGTCAAATGGTGCATGAATCAAAGTCGATGTTGTTTCTCGTTCGCCTTCAATCACTCGAATGTAGGATTCGTCGAATGTTTCCTTTATGATGGTAGTAAGGATAGCCGATACGTTAGGCGTATTCTCAGAAGGCTTGAGTACGGCGCAGTTACCAGCAGCGATGGCACCGACGAGTGGTTCAATGACTAATTGGAAAGGATAGTTAAAGGGACCTACTATTAATACGGTTCCATAGGGCTCTTTTAGAATATAGCTTTTGGACGGGAATTGGTGAATAGGTGTCCTTACCTTTCGTGGCTTTATCCATTGTTTCAAATGTTTCATCATATAGCCGATATTATCTAATGTTAGACCGATTTCCGTAGCGTAGGCTTCAAATTCACTTTTCCCCAAATCTTGATATAAGGCAGACATAATAGGCTGTTCATTGCGCTTTATGGCCTCCTTTAGCTTACTTAATTGTTCTATCCGAAATTGAACGTCATATGTTCGACCACTGTAAAAGAAGTGATGGTGTTCTTGTAATATTTCCTCCATACGCGGGGTTGTTAAATGTTCCATAGATGGGACTCCTCCTGTTTAAACCTATATTTGAATAGTACTATTTACTTTGTTTTAAGTCTATAATATGGCTTCGAAGAAGTGATATGTATGTTAAGATGAAAAAAACCATGAAGGGTAGACATAACTTATGAAGAATACGAAGCTTGCATTTTCAATGACCCTAGTGATTTCTGTCCTATGTGCTATCGGTTTTGGTCTGATTGCTTTATATGTTGGGAACACTAAAATTCAGAATTTTGATAACACAATTATTTCATTGGTCCAGGGTCTCGAAGTGCCGCTATTGACAACGATTATGAAATTTTTCACGGTGATTGGCAATACGATCCCCATAGTCATCATAACGATCATGGTGATGATTGTACTTTATATATTTTTGGGTCACCGTAGAGAACTTATCTTTCTAGTGTGTGTCATGATCGGTTCTGCACTGTTGAATACGTTGCTGAAGTTAATATTTCAACGTGCTCGACCTGATATTAACCGGATAATTGAAGTCAAAGGTTACAGTTTCCCAAGTGGACACTCGATGGCTGCATTCACACTTTATGGCGTTATTGCCTTTTTAATATGGAAACATATTCCGACCGCAATAGGTCGTGTTGCGATCATCATTATGAGTGTCCTATTTATTACATTCATTGGCATAAGTCGTATTTATTTAGGTGTTCATTATCCAAGTGATATCCTTGGGGGATATTTAATGAGTGCCTGTTGGCTGACTGGTTCGATATGGGTCTATCAACGATATTTAGAACGTTTGAAACGTACCAGGTCTACTCACTCTGAGTAGGCCTTTGCTATTGTGGAAGAGTGATTTATAATATTTGTTAATAATAGGCAAATAATCTATGATTAGAATACCTGTTAGTCATAGCATACTGCACTAATTCAATATAACGAAGCTATGGATGGGTTCACAATCAAAGGGTACAAATTTGTTATTTATGGAGGATGTAAAGGATGCCCAAAACATTAGCGTTAACTGTAAAGAAGAAGGTGGACCTTGCTGCCATTGATCCTAGCGATACGGGTGGGATTCTGAGTGAAGAGGAAATCTTAGAGGAAACTTTGATATTAAAAGAAGAGTTCCAAGAGTTACAGGAAATGCTCGTTGCCGGGAAGAAACAGGCGGTTTTGTTTGTATTTCAGGGAATGGACTGTAGTGGAAAGGATGGTGTAATTAAGCATGTCTTTTCAGGACTTAATCCACAAGGGATATCATCATATAGTTTCAAAACGCCGACAGAAGAAGAGAGCCAGCATGATTTTCTATGGAGAGCCCATACTAAAACACCTGCGCTGGGTCACATCACAACGTTCAACCGGTCTTATTATGAGGATGTCCTCATCACAAGGGTGCACGATCTAATAACGGACAAAGTAGCAAAGAGAAGATTTAAACATATTAATCATTTTGAGGAGCTTTTGAACGATAATCATACGAAGGTCGTCAAAATTTTCTTGCACATATCGAAGGAATTTCAGCTCAAGAAGTTAAAGAGTCGCATTGAAGATCCAAGTAAGAATTGGAAGTTCGATCCTAATGATATTGAGGAACGAAAATCGTGGAAACAATATCGCAAACACTATGAAGAAGTGATGGAGAAATGTAGTAGTGTTTCCCCTTGGCATGTCGTTCCTTCAGATCATCGTTGGTATCGTGATTATGCAGTTCTAAGTATTGTTGTAGAAGCTATGAGAAGCTTACGTCTGAAAGAACCAGAACCGAATCCGGACTTGATAACGTTTCTAGAACAGATTACAAATGAAAATTGAGATGAAGAGAAGGGTAAAGGGCGCTCCATATTCTATGGAACGCCTTTTCCTTTTTCTATATTTAGGAAATTAAAGAGCTTACTATATTTGATTAATCAATCACAATAAATAACATCGCAGGCATAGACTTCCATGTCATTCGTGAATTAGAATGATATGGAAACTACAATTAGCATGTTTTGTTAACGCTTACACATGCGATGGGGTGAGAGAATGAAATTTGGAAGATCGCTTCGCTTTAAATTTATTACGGGGTTTTCTATCGTGATGATCCCAATTATGATTTTTGTTTATTACAATAATCTATATGCTATTCAAGTTGTTCGCGAACAAGTATCCCTAATCAATAGTAATCATTTATCTCAGAATATGGAGGAGAATGAACGTGTTCTACAAGCGACTAGCCGCTATCTGTATCGTCTTGGTGATACAGACCCCGATATTATCTCGTTATATTTCCTTTCCTATGGTAGTGGTGACTACACGATAACCAAACAGCGAATTCTGAACAAATTTACGACCGATACAAGTTTTTATAATTTAATTGACTCGTTCTTCTTATACAATATGCGTGAAGATGATATTACCATTGGGAACCCGGACCATTACAACGATAAGATAACTACCATTAAAGAAATGATGCCTAATGCGATTATGCAAGATGGGCGTGTTCAGAACTCGAATTGGAAGATTGTTAAAGCTGGTAGTAACTATGGACTTGTCAAGATCACTCAGATCAATCAGGATTTGTATGCCGGTGCTTGGATAAATATGAACAGCCTTAATAGTCCGGAAAAGTTTGTTGAAATGGGAGAAAAGGGCGGTTCTCTAATCATCTCTAGTGAGGGCACGCCACTATCAGACACATCTTTATCACCGGATCAAATTAAGTTGGTCTCACGTTATTTAAATAGACTGGATAAACCTTATCAGATTATTAAGGATCCTGTAGATAAGCAAAATTATTTACTTGTCGGTAGAAAATCAGCTGTTTCAGATGTGATTTCTATCGTACTTCTACCGGAAGAACGAATATTGTTAAATTTATCTTTTTTTCAAATGGCTATTAGATGGACGCCAGCCGTGGCGCTTTGTTTTTTGGGATTAAGTCTTATTTTTCTAAGGGAGACGCTGTTTAAACCTTTGGGGACTTTGATAACGGGGATGAGAAAGGCCGCAAGGGGAGATTTAGATTTTCATTTAGTTTCTAACTATTCCGTAGAATTTGACTTCGTTATTAAAACATTTAACCAGATGATATCTCAAATTCAGGATTTAAAGATTGATATTTATGAGGAGAAATTAAGAACAGGGGAAGCAGAATTCAAACAGTTACAGATGCAAATTAACCCTCATTTCTATTTAAATACATTAAATATCATCTATAGTTTAGCAGGGCTTAAAAAGCATGATTTAGTACAAAAAATGGCCGAGCATTTAGCCGATTATTTCAGATTTAGCATTCGTACAGATAGAGATTTCATTCATCTACATCAGGAAATGGAGCACATTGAGCATTATTTAGAGATACAGAAATTACGCTTTCCTAATAAACTATTATTCAGACTTAGCATAGCAAAATCACTCGAAGTTATTCAACTCCCCCCACTTACCGTACAGCCTTTTGTAGAGAATGCGGTAATTCATGGTTTCAAGAATAGAAGGGAACATTTCGTCATAGAAGTACATGTGGTATCTGATGTTCACAATCCAGACCAGTTCATGAATATTATTATTATAGATAACGGGGATGGATTCCCACCCGCGGTGTTAGACCAATTACATAGTGGCAATTACATAGTCGATGATTGGAAGCAACATGTTGGAATATGGAATGTAGAGAACAGATTGCGTATGAAATTTCGAGGAGAGGCAGACTTGTCGTTTATGAATCGTCCCGATGGGGGGGCTGCAGTCATCATTCGAATCCCGATAGAATTGGCTGAAAGCTGAGGAGGAATATTATATGCATAATCTATTAATTGTAGATGACGAAGAATATGCGCTTCAAGCTCTCATTGAGAATATTCAATGGGAAAAGATAGGGATTGAACATGTCTTTAAGGCGATGGACGCTGATGAAGCGAAAGAACTGTTCCAATCCACTCCAATTGACATCATGATATGTGATATTGAAATGCCCAAAGAGACTGGTCTACAGCTTTTAGAATGGGTGAGGGGACGTTATCCTCATATCGAGACGATCTTTTTGACAGGACATGCATTGTTTAATTACGCGCAGACTGCTATCCAATTGGAGAGTTTCGATTACTTACTGAAACCTGTGAAATATGATCAGTTGTTGCAGACCGTAGAGAGGGCATTGAACAAAATTCAAGAAGATCATGATATGAAACATACACATGAGGTATACAAGAAATACTATGGCTTATGGGAAAAGCGTAAACCGCTATTAATAGAAAGGTTCTGGAAGGACATTCTAGGTCAACGAATGAGATCAACACCTGAACAGATTAGGGATTTAACCGAGTCTTATAATATTCAACTTGATACGGATAGTAAAGTGCTTCCAATTATTATCAGTATAGAACAGTGGGATAGGGAATTTAATATTAGAGATGAAGAGATTATGGAATATGCCTTGCGGAATGCAGCGGAAGAAATGATTCTAAAGAATTGGCCGGGAATCGTGATTCAGGATCGCAGCGGGATTGATATTGTTCTGTTGTATGGTAATGAACAACAAATGCCTCAGGTCGCAGATCTTATGGAACGCTGTAAACAATATATTGCTGGATGCACAGGGTACTTCTATTGCCATCTTTCCTGTTATATTGGAACTCCGGTTACCATTCCGAATCTTACTCAGATCTACTACGATTTACTAGAAATGGAGCGGCAGAACGTAACTCAATCGAACAGTGTATTGAAGCTGACAAGTCGGATAGAAGAACCCCATCATCTTTTACCTGTCCCTTGGTTCCCTGAATTGTCTGTTCTATTTGAATTCGGAAAAAGAGATGAACTGGTAGAGCGGGTGGATGAAGTATTTGAATTACTTGGCAAAGAAGAACAATTATCTGCAGAAACACTAGGTTTCTTTTATCATTCGTTATTGCACATGGTGTACGATATTCTTCATAAGAATAATATTTCGATCCGTGAAGTGGTGCTTGATAAACGTCCGTATGACGATCTAACGGCTACTCGTTCTTTAAGTCATCTTAAGGCATGGACCATAGAGATCATTAGTAGGGGACTCTCTCTGATTCATCCTCCACATAAGCCTCCTAAGTCCGTTGTCGAGAATATATGCACTTATATCGAATCGCATACAGGAGAAGACTTTAGTCGCGAAGATCTAGCCTCATTCGTCAATTTCAACTCCGCGTATCTATCCCGTCTTTTTAAGAAAGAAACAGGCATGTCTTTATCAGACTATATTTTGAAGTGTCGTGTTGAAAAAGCAAAATCCCTTCTCATCCAATCCACCGTCAAGGTTGCCGACATTGCTGAAATCGTAGGTTACTATAACATTTCCCATTTTACCAAGGTGTTCAAAAAACACACCAGCCTCACCCCACAAGTTTACCGGAAGCAATACCGAGTTTAGCACGTAATCATTTTCATTTTACAAGTGTTGATTATGGTTTAGGAAGGCCGATGCTGATAAGCACTCGGTCCTTTTGCGCCGTATGATCGCTTTGTCCCCGCCCTTTGCATAGCAAAGCAGGGGACAAAGCGATCATAGCACCCGCCCACATTTATCCGTCAAGCTACCTCCTTGCACCGAAATTTCGGGTGTCCAGAGGGCAGGTCCTCTGGGGTCCTCCCTAGTAGGGAGGATTTAGGTGGGTAATCTCTTATGTCATAATAACGTTACCTCATAAGTCACGGCACACCATAGAGGCACTCCATTTAATCACATATACTAATCATGTAATAGAGATAAATAAATATGGTGATTAGGAGAGAAAGCCTATGATACTTCAGCCTATAATGGGGGAAGATCCTAAAGTACTGGAACCGACAGTAAAGACGCGGCGAAAGAAGAACTCTGTTTTTAGAAATTTGATGAAGTATAAAGTGCTTTATTTAATGTTTTTGCCAGGCGTAATCTTTTTATTAATTAACAATTATCTACCGATGTTTGGTGTCATTATTGCGTTTAAGAATGTGAACTATCGTGATGGCATTCTACACAGCCCATGGAGTGGATTTGAGAATTTCAGGTATTTGTTCTCAACTTCAGACGCTTGGGAGATTACGAGAAATACACTAGCTTACAATTCCGTATTTATAGTACTGAATTTATTGATAGGTGTAGGGATTGCGATTCTTTTAAATGAAGTGAAGAACAAGTATATGTCTAAGATCTATCAATCGGTCATGTTACTTCCATACTTCTTATCGATGATTGTTATTAGTTATCTCGTGCTAGCCTTTCTGGGCAGAGATTCGGGATTTGTGAACGCGACGATCTTCCCAGCACTGGGTATAGAACCTCTAGATTGGTATTCGGAACCTAAATTTTGGCCTTATATCTTACCTCTAGTCAATACATGGAAGAATATTGGTTATTACGTTGTTATTTACTTAGCTGCTGTAGTGGGTGTTGACGAAGAATATTATGAAGCTGCTGTGTTAGACGGAGCGAGTAAATGGAAACAGATCAAACATATTACAATACCTTTCTTGTATCCATTGATGATTATCATGACACTCATGCAAATTGGTAAAATATTCTCCGCTGACTTTGGTTTGTTCTATCAAGTTCCAATGGAATCTGGTGCATTATTCCCGGTTACTAATGTCTTAGATACTTATGTGTATCGAACATTCCTGATTGGTGGGGATATGGGGATGTCTTCTGCTGCTGGACTCTATCAGGCTGTAGTGGGATTCGCGCTCGTGTTAATATCCAATTCCATTGTCCGTAAAATAAACAGCGACAATGCGTTATTCTAGGGGGAATAAATGTGAATACAGGAACCAAAACTTCTAGAGCCATTATTAATGGAATGTTTATACTCTATTCGTTGTTATGTGTCATTCCACTACTGCTCGTATTCTCGATATCTTTTTCGGATGAAACAAGTATCATTGCGAATGGCTATAAGCTTATTCCGGATGTATTTAGTCTAAAAGCATATGAACTTCTATTTAAAGATTTTCATCAGATTTTGTACTCGTATGGAATATCTATCTTTGTTACAGTCGTAGGTACTATTTTAGGAGTCATGATAACAGCCTTTTATGCTTATCCATTATCTCGCCAAGACTTGCCCTATCGTAACGGATTCGCATTCTTTATCTTCTTCACCATGTTGTTTGGTGGTGGATTGGTTCCATGGTACTTGGTATATGTTAATCTGCTAGATTTAAAGAATTCTGTATGGATTCTTATCATACCGATGCTTATGTCACCCTTCTTCGTACTCGTCATGCGGACGTTCTTCTCTAGTTCAATTCCTGCATCTATATTGGAGTCTGCGAGAATCGATGGTGCTGGCGAATTGAAGATTTTCTCCAAAATCGTACTGCCTCTGTCACTACCCGTGCTGGCAACTGTAGCTTTGTTCAGTACACTGAACTATTGGAATGATTGGTATCTCAGTATGATTTTCATTTCAGACAACAAGACGATTAGCTTACAATATCTGATGTATCGCACGTTGCTTGATATTCAGTTCTTAACTTCTAATTCTAATGTTGCATCTCAGATCTCTTCGGCAGGTGGCGGAAATGTTCTTGATTTACCTAACAAAACACTACAAATGGCTATGGCTGTTGTAGGCGTGGGACCTATCGTTTTGGCTTATCCATTCTTCCAAAGATATTTCATAAAAGGCCTGACTGTAGGCGCCGTAAAAGGCTAAACCCGATTCACATGAATCGGTTAGCATATAAACCTATTTTTAGGAGGGGTTATTTTGATTAGACTCAAGAGGTCTTTACCGCTATTAGCGGCAGTAGTACTGATGTTTTCCATGGTACTTAGTGGATGTGGATCATCAAATAACGAAAAAAATGCTTCCGAGACAAATACAACGAAGGAAGGAAATGCTACAAAAGAAGAACCTAAGGAAGAGCCTAAAGGAGATCCGTACGAAGTAACTTTGTACTATCCTGGAACGCCACAAAAGGATGTCGCACTAGTTGAAGCAGAGGCTAATAAATATTTGCTCGACAAAATTAATGCAACGATTAAAATTAACGCTATTGATTGGGGTCAATGGGATAATAAATTGAATTTGATGATATCATCTGGAGAGAAATCCGATATCATTTTTACAGCAGCTTGGCAGAACTATACAGTTAACGTAGCTAAGGGCGCCTTCTTACCCATTAACGATTTACTTGAAAGTAATGGTCAAGATATTCTCAAAAACTTGGATCCTGCATTTCTTGACGGTTCCAAAATTGAAGGTAAGAACTATGGTGTTCCTACGAATAAGGAACTTGCTGCAACACGAGGTGTACTTGTGCGTCAAGATTTGCTCGACAAGTACAAACTCGATAAGAGTACTGTGAAAACATGGGCTGATTTAGAGCCAATGCTTAAGGTCATTAAAGAGAATGAGCCTGGAGTTACACCGTTCTACATTTCTTCTAACGGTAATGGATTACTTGAGAATCTAGATTGGGACTATCTGGGAGATGCATCTGTACCTGGGGTAATAAAGAAGGTAGGAACAGAAACGACAGTTATGAATGAAGTAGATACAGCTGAATTTAAGGCTAATGCAGAATTAGCTAGAAAATGGTACAAAGCAGGATATATTAACAGTGACGCAGCAACTTCTAACGTGTTCCCTAAAGAACAAGCCAAAACAGGAAAAGTGTTTATGTGGACTGATGGAATGAAACCAGGGAAGGATAAGGAAGAAGAAGCTAGTGTTGGATTCCCTCTCACACAAATTGAACTGACAGAGCCAACCATTACGACAGGAGATACTTCAGGAGCCATGTTAGCCATTTCTAGATCATCTGAGAAACCAGAAGTGGCTATGCAAGTCATCAACTTATTACATTCTGATAAATTCCTTAATAACTTAGTGAACTTTGGTATTGAAGGAAAGCATTACGTCTTAAAAGATGGATCAGATAACGTGATCTCTATTCCTGCAGGTGCGGATGCGAATAATCGTACTTATAATCCAGGGGCACAGTGGGAACTTGGGAACCAATTCTTGAACTTCCTATGGGATAATGAAGATCCAAAGAAATGGGATAAATTCAAGGAATTTAACTCCAAAGGTATTAAATCTCCAGCTCTTGGATTCTCATTAAACAGTGAACCAGTCAAGAATGAAATTGCAGCTGTAAATAACGTAAACAAACAGTTTAGACCTGCATTATCTGCGGGTGCAGTAGATCCTGCTGAAATGATATCAAAATATCAAGATAAACTGAAATCAGCTGGTATCGATAAAATTATTGCTGAGAAACAGAAACAATTGGAAGCGTTCTTGGCAGCAAAATAAGGTGAAAAGTAGAAGAGGGACCCGGATTTCATTTTCGGGTCCCTCTTCTTTTAGGATAATTCTTCAGTTACTTCAGCTTTGATTAGAACCTCTTTTTGTCCATATAACCACAGGGCATATTCTAAAGGTTTGATAATAGATTGACGATAGACGTCTTTTTGCCCACTTCTTGCGAACACTTCTCTAGCGGGTTTAGGGTTAACTTCCAGAAGGAAGACGTCACCCTTCTTATTGATAGCTAAATCAAGGGCAAGTTCACATAAGGCACCATAGGTTTGTTCTAGATATTTAGCCGTTTCTAGTCCAAGAGTTTCTGATTTCTTCTTCACCTGCTCTTGTATTTCTCGGTCTTTAATCCATTGTGATAACAGGGTATCCATAGCGATGGCTTGACCGCCTCCGTGCAGATTAGACGTGACACTTCGAGATGCACCTACTCTGCCTACCATTCCAGTCAGCTCCCACTGGCCCTCCCGATTTTTCTGCACCAGCATGCGATAGTCATGTACGCGTCCATTAGGTAATTGAACGGGAATCCCTTCTTGTGCTATATAACTGTCTTTCATATCCCAAGTCTGCAGAATAGAACCAAGACGTGCAGCATGTATTTTTTGCGGTGTGATGATTTTGCGTTGTTGATTGCGTCCTTGAATATAAAATTGATTCTGATTTTTTAATTTTTCGATCCGAAGAATTCCTCGTCCACCAGTTCCATTAATGGGCTTTAGATATACGACAGATGTCGTCTTCAACATATGTTCAACATCGGAAACGCGGGTAACTAACTTCGTCGCAGGTAAGTGTGGACGGAAGTTTTCCTTTTTGGAAAGAACCTCGTGAATGATCCACTTATTACGGAGGGGACGATTAAGAAAAAGGTGATGCCCATAGTCTTTTCGAAAAGTCAGAAGCTGTTTAAATCGGAAACCTTTTTGTATGCGACAGCGGTCAAAGATCATATTGGGGAAATCCCGAAGTCTTCTGCTCCATTTATGGGTTGTTGGATCATATTCCATAGCAATGATTTTCTTCTTCGAGGCGTTAACATCCATAGGCGTAAATACAAAGATATCAAGTCCAAGCTTTTTCCCTTCGGTGATCATGTTCTGGTAAATGGTTCGTTCTTCGAGTTGTTTTTTTTCATTGAGGTAAAGAGTCAGGATCCCTAAGACGGGACGTGGCATATCGGTTCACCTTCTTCTTGAATGGAAGTCGTTGGCGTGTAGTCATTTCGAATTTCTCCGTGTAATCTAAGACATGGTTTGCCGGTAGGTCCGATATGGAGTGAACCAGCTGTAAGTCCAGCATTGAAGCACATTTGAAGACTTTGTACATTGTCTAACGCAACATTGCAACTTATTTTTCCTATTTTGATGAGTTGGGAGGACATGAGGGAAGTTCCGACATGTCGTCCGCGGTACAAAGGATGCACGACGATTAAGCAGGCATGTTCACCATACCCGGAAATGAAACTTACTCCAGCTAGTGTAGGTCCACGGTCCCCACGAACGGTTGCTATTAGAAATGATACACCTGAGCGTGAAATATCTGTATAAGTTAATTCAGCAAAGTGGCGAAATCCCTCCGTTGTAATTCGTTTCCCACTATATTTCTTAATAAAAAGAACGCTTTGATCATGCTGTTTCTGCCATTCGGGCTTGGAAACGGTATCTAAGGATGTAATTTGCATCCCTATACTCACCTCTTTAATTATATTGCTTGTTCTTACGAGCTAGATATTGGCTATACTCAAATATCCGTTCTAACGATTTTTTTCGAATAGGTGCTTCATCAAACTTCATTGGCCGTGCATTAGCTTCGAAAAACCACAATTTACCTAAATCATCAATTCCGAGATCCATGGACATTTCTCCTAAAGTGAAACCAGATCCCTTCTCAATCTGACGAGCAATAATTAAGGCGGTGGTCTTTATTCGAGTCATCATGCTAGAGGACATATCAGCTCCGAAGAGTGTTGAGAGCAGTTTAGAGGGATTCTCAATCGTTCCACCACGTGGCACATGCGTTGTAATGCTCTTCAAGCCGGCCATTCGAGCACCCACACCAGTGACGCTCCAATGTCCCTTAGCGGTCTTTTGAACTAGAATTCGTAGGTCAAATGGACGGTGATCCACCGTTGCGAGCCGTATACCCTGTTGAATAATATAGGGCGAATCACCGGTTTCTTTTTTGAGACGAGCCCAAAGCCTTCTTAGACTTGTGGATTTATAAGTGATACTTGATCTATCATTTTGAATTTTTAGCCTATAAGGTATTATTTTATTTTTTTTGTATTTCAACATCATGATTCCTTTTCCCGCTTTTCCGCTTTCAGGTTTCAAATAAAGATAGGGATGTTTATCTAGAAGTCTTGCAAGTGAGATAGCTCCATCCATACGCTTCGTTTGAGGGACCAGATAATCCGTGGATTTGGAAACCTTAAGCCATTCGAAAAGATGCCATTTATTAAAAAAATAAGGATTATAGAACTGGATGTCTGGATGCTGCAAACAGGTCATTATTTTACGATGAACCCAAGGCTTTTCCTCGTCTTCACGAAGAGGAATTCGATTATAGATGACCTGTGGTAGCGGGAATTGATGTGTTTCCCAGCGGTCGTTACTGATATTTAGTGTATATCCTTTGATTGTAGGTGAAGTAAACTTCAAATCACGGAGAGTGACCACATAAACAAGGAATCCCAAGTCTTTCCCTGTTCGGACAATATCCACAAAATTAGCTCGATTGCCTCGGAAACCATTCGTGGAGTCCATTGTCAATATGGCAACAACCGGTTTAATTTCCTCAGAACCCCGGCCGTTCACTGGTTGGTCCTCTTACGGAACTTGCTGAGATATAAGCAATGTTCAAGGATATGTTCTACCGAGGCTTTTCCTTCATTCTTAAGAGAGGGATGATTGAATATCGTCCTTCCCGGTTTGGCATTAGCTTCGAACATCCAGATCTTCTCATCTTGATCAATGCCTAGATCGAACCCGATCTCACCGAGCAAATGCGGGTGATGGAATTCAATGGCTTCGGCAAGAGAAATAGCAACATGTTTAGCTTGCTTAAGGACTTCGTCGGAACGCGCACCAAAGCTGCGGCTTAGCGCCTGTTCTGGGGTCATGAGAGAGCCCCCATTTTTCAAGTGTGTGGTAACACTACCACGTCCCGCCTTTTTGGCCCCAATGCCGACGACAACCCATTGATTACTGCCGTTCTTATGCATGTGGAAGCGGAAATCAATCGGACAATTGTCAATCTCAATCAATCGGATTCCTTGCTGGATGACATATCCGTGGAGTGTTCGACCGTGTTTTGTGTTCAGCATCCGCATGAGACTTTTGAAATTAGTAAAGCGAAGGAGTACATTTTCTGTGCTCTTGCGATAACGTGCGAAATAGCCACGTTTAGGTAAATAAGTCATACGATAGATCCCTTTTCCCAGACTTCCACCTGAAGGTTTGTAATAAACAAATTGATGCCGCTCGAGCATGTCATTTAGTACTTCTGTGGTTGGATTCATATGGGATTCAGGAACGTAACGATTGACACTGTTATCATTCTCAATAAGTTTATAGATATCTGATTTGTTAAAGAAACTCCAGTTAAAGAAGGGGATCTTCCTACGGCCGAAGCGTTCTCTTAATTGGTTCATGGAGGCGGAAGTCTCTGCTTTTCGACTCGGGAGCCTGTTGTAGATTACATCCGGTAGAGGAACCGTTTTACGGGTAAATGTACCATTGTCTGTGAGGAAATGTCCCCGGACGGTTTCTTGCTGCCAATTGATATCTTTGGGTGAAAATGCAAAAATGTAGGCTTTCTTACTACCCTCCTTAAGAAGTTGTTTAATAAAGCCTGTTCTCGAGCTAAAAGGTTGTGTGGCAGAACTGGTTGGTCCATCCGTTAGGATACCAATCAGAGGTCCAATTTGAAATTCATTTTCTTGAAGATTTCGGAGGTAAACACCTCCGGATTTAGGAACATGAATGGTATTTCGAATTCCTGAACTTAAATAGAGATGGCTCCCAGTTTTGTTAATGGGTTTGATGCTTGCAGGAACAACATCATTCCCAAAGCGAAGTTGTATGTTTTTTTTGCCAGACAGTTTGAGGTTTTTCATTAGTGTATTTGAAATATAGGCGACTTTCTCGGGTTGTTGCGAAAAATGAACATTGCAAAAAGTCAAACTCATGAATTTACCCTCCTAGGTTGTCGAAGCAATAAATAACGAGCGTAGCGAAGTGGATTCTCTGCTGCGAGAACTGCGCTTGTCGGGTCCTCGATATGATTGAAGGAGCTACGACCCGGTTTGGAATTCACCTCGAGTAGCCAAATATCCCCTTGCGTATCGATACCATAATCGATTCCTAGCTCACCCAGCCGACCGAAGTGGCTCTCCAGAATCGGTGGAATATCCTTCGACAGGTTATGAAGAACAGCCATCATATGTTCAGCTTGAGTAGCTCCGAATTCCCGAATCAAGAATGGTAGAACCGAAGTTGCTGTTCCTCCGCCGTGCAAATTGGAGGTAGTTCCTCCAATAGAGCCTTTTCGTACTGCCATTCCTGTGAGCATCCAGCGTCCCTCACCGTTTTTTTGCATGAGTACACGTATATCAAAGGGACGTTCTTTCTTGTCATATAAATGTAAATAGGGCTGGATGATGAATGGACGTTGGTGAATAAATTGATGAATCCATGCCAAACCTTCAGAACGTGTGTCGAAACTTTGGTTGAATGGGTTGTTGTGGTAATCACGCCCTTTAATTGTTAATCGTTCAGTAGCGGTGGGAATCTGTACATGAAGAGTCGATTTCCCTTGCGAACCTGCTTGGGGTTTAAGAAATACCTGTTTTTGATATGTGAGTAAGTTCTTGATTAGAGATTCAGGACCTAAATAGGGAGCAGTAGGTGGAAGACAGGATTTCAGGGAAAGCTCATGTTTTAACTTGTTGTATACTTTCCATTTCCCTGGTAATCCCCTTGCCCATATCATCCAGGGTTTCTGTTCCTTAGAAGAAGTAAGTAGCTTAGATGCAGCTCTACGTTCTCTTCCTTTCAGGTAAAAACAGCGATCGTAGATAATATCAGGCATGGGAACGAGTCTTTCCTTCCAGCCATCCGTTTCGAAGACGTAACCATTAACAACATGAGGAGCATGTTGAGTTCCCTGAGGACATAGAACCACGACAAAAATCCCGTATTTGGAACCCGCTTGACTCAATGTTCGGCAATAATGGTGCTCCGAGAACGGAGGAGTCCCTGGTCTGGTACTACACAGAATTCCGAGTGAGCCGATTGGATGAGGAGTCATGCTGAACCGCCCCTTAAAAGCCAGACAAAAAGCAACAATAATGAACAATTTGACTGACGGATGGTCTTATTTTTTGCTCATTGAGTGGTGTGTTGTCATTCTTGGATGGTTTTGAGTTTACTTCGAGCATCCAAATCCGTCCTGCATTATCCATAGCGAGGTCGATCCCAAGCTCACCGAAATGGGCTGGAATAGCATTATCAAGACCTTTAGCGATTTGCATCGAGGCCAATTTGAGATTGGCGTGAGCGGTATTTTTAGAGGATAATGGCATGTTGCTCTTTAAGACAGCATCCTTCACATTACTAAGGCTACCACCACGAGCCAGATTGGATACGAAGTGATTTCCCCCGGCTATACGTGCCACAATGGATGTCACACTCCAGTGTCCGGAGCTATTTTTTTGGACTAATGCACGAAAATCTACAGGGTGTTTCCCATGATCGATAAGCGTTAATCCTTGTTGGATTTGATAACGTGTACTTTTCATTTTTCCTGAAATACTTGTGAATAACTTGGGAAGAGTGGCATATATTTTCTTTTGTGTCCCGCCCATGGTGGTGGATAATGTATGGAAGGTACCATCAGATTGCTTAGAGATACGGATAATCCCTTTACCAAGGCTGCCTCGAATGGGTTTTAGGAATACAACTGGATGCGTGGTACACATCTTCTTTAGAATTGCATAGCCATTCAATAAGTGAGACTCAGGCATGTAACGCTGGAGATGTGCCTCTTTTTTTAATGCATCGAACACTTCAGTTTTGTCGAGAAACTTTTCATTGAAAATGTGAGCCCCGTGCAAGGATTTTACTTCCTTCATAAAATGCTGTACGCTTGGTTTATTCTCCATTTTTCGCGATGTCAAACGATTATTTATGACATCTGCGATCGGCATTTGAGTCAGGCGCCAGCCTCCATCATAGATCCAGCCTTGAATCGTACTGGTACTAGATGTGATATGGTTTGGGGTGAAAAAGTAAACATGTGCCCCTTGCTTTTGGCAGGCATTGACAAGTTCACGACAGAACATTGAGATGGAACCAAACGGGTTGTCAGGCACGTTAGGATGATCACGGCTGATCATGATGCCAATTAGAGGACCTAATCGCAGCGTCTTGCTTCCAGCATGATAATGAATTTTTAATACCGGGCGAGAGGACAGCCCCAATTGACTGGATAACGTTGCACTGATTCGCAGGCCGCTATACTTGGGTACCGAGATGACGTTGATGTCCTGTTTGAAGGAACCAAACGTCAACTGTAGAGGGCGATCTGTGGGTATTTTCCACAGTTTAATTAGTTTCTCACCCAACATAATTGCATTCGCCTGCACAATGCCCGGCTTGAATAGTTGGACCGATATCTTTTTTTGGGACATCGTGGATCTCCTTCCAACAACAACTTGATGTCTTGAGTCATATTTGGACTGTGCATATTGCATGTAATTCATCATATGAGGACATATATCCCTTGGTGATTGACCATTTTTCAGAATTGGAGAGTAATTTTAAAGGAGGAAACAACAATGAACATTTATGACAAAACACACGAATTAGCAAAAGCTCTCAAAGAAAGTGAAGAGGTACTAGAGATCAACGCGGCTATGAGTTTAATTGACAAGGACCCTGAGGGAAAGAAAATGTTGGAAGACTTCCGTCAGCGTCAAATGGATCTTCAGCAACAAATGATGACAGGAGATATGCCTTCACCTGAAGAAATGGAGAAAATGGAGAAGCTGTTTGAAGTTCTCAGCCTAAATCTAAATATCCGTCGTTTGTTTGATGCAGAGCGTAGACTAAGTATCATCATTGAAGATGTAAATAAAATAATTTCAGAGAGCCTTCAGCATTTATATGGTGGTTCAAATATGTAACTAGTATTTTTTTTATAACTCTCGTATTTTGTTCTCATATTTCATCTGCAATCTTCATAGAATAGATATATAGATTCGAATTGAAGGAGTTGCTTAAGGGATGAGAAAGAGAACGAAATTTAAGCATTTCATGTTCATGTTACTTGCATTGGCGATGTTAATTTATGCGATACCTATTATTTCTTTTGATCGTGGAAATGGCTGGATATCGTTGTTCAGTGTGGTATGGGTTTCGTTCGCTTTTCTAGTCATTGCGGCCCATTGGCACGTTATTCTGGGTGTGGATGAAGAGAAGAAGAAGGCACTTGACCGTGTAAGACTGCTTAAGCTTGAGCAGTGGCAATTGAAATTGAAATTGTCTGATGAGGTGGAAAATAGTAAGAGCCTGTAGCATTGTCTTGCTGTAAGGATTACGGGTATGTTTTACCAGAAAGCCTTAGGATTCTTCATATGAATCTTAGGGTTTTTTTTGATGATAGAAAAGTCTATTTTACCCTTTCAGAAGCGGAAATAGAGTACTTTAAAAGTAGTATATTACAGAAAATCCGTGATATAATAGGTACAGTATAGTACAGATTTGAGTGCGGAGGTGTAACAGTTGGAGAATAGAGATGACACAGTCACGAAACACGAGCTTTTGCTCCAATATATAGAGAGATTAAAAGTGGGAACGAAGATATCTGTGCGTAAGCTAGCTAAGGAAATGGGGGTTAGTGAGGGAACGGCCTATCGTGCAGTGAAGGAAGCTGAGAATTTAAGGATTGTCATCACAAAGGAACGAATTGGAACAATTCGAATAGAGAAGAAACCACGGAACATTTCTGACCAGCTAACGTTCTCTGACGTCGTAGATATCGTGGAGGGTCACGTCTTAGGAGGAGCTGAGGGGCTTCATAAGAATCTCCACAAGTATGTGATTGGTGCGATGAAAATTGATGCCATGGCGAGATATATTGATGCAGGTAGTTTACTCATCGTTGGTAATCGGGATGATGCTCATTCTTTGGCTTTAGAACATGGGGCAGGTGTACTTATTACCGGTGGGTTTGGAATTAGCCGTGATGTTAAGAATTTAGCAGATCAACTTAACCTACCTATCTTTTCTTCACGACATGATACATTTACGGTGGCTTCGATGATCAATCGGGCGATTTTTGATCGATTAATTAAGAAGAAGATCATGATTGTCGAAGATATTGTGGCAACGAAACCGAAGTTTAACGCTCTCAAAATAACGAGTACAGCTCAGGAATGTCGAGAACTTGCGGAGCGCTCTGGAGAACCGAGGTACGCTGTCACGGATGAGTGGAATCGGGTGATAGGTATCGTTAATATTAAAGATATGGTGGGTTTACCTAACGATCAGAGTATAGAGAAAGTACTTATTCGTAATCCGATTACGACGAGCTTACAGACATCTCTTGCATCTGCAGCACAACACATGATGTGGGAGGGAATCGATTTTCTACCTATCGTGGATCGTAACCGCAAACTTATCTCAACGGTTAATCGCAAAGAAGTACTGCAAGCCATGAGAGATGCACAGCACCAACCACAGCTTGGGGAGACGTTCAATCATTTAATATGGAATGGAATTGCCGAGGAACGCGACCATGAAGGTCGGTTGTTCTTTCATGGATTTATTACCCCTCAAATGGCGACCGATTTAGGTACGATTTCTGAAGGGGTCTTAGCTACAGTTATGACCCAAGCAGCCTTTAAATCTACGAAAGATATTTCGGGAAATGATTATGTGTTGGATCATATGTCAACCTACTTCTTACGACCTGTCCAGATTGAAGACCAGATTGTGATTATGCCGAAGTTGTTAGAAATGAGTCGTAGGACTTGTAAAATAGAGATTGAAATGACCCATGAAGACATGCTAGTCTCTAAAGCGGTTATGACATTACAATCTATTGAACATGGGTAACAAATGTTATTCATAGGTAGTGTTACTAATCTTTATTAATTAAGATCTGACTTTTCTGGTAGACGTAATATTTGCGGTTACGTAGTCCGGCAAATATATTAAACGCACCTAGGACTAAGAATAACGCTTCCACAACGATAGATAGTGTAGATCCGCGGAAGATGAACATGAAGACAAGGGACATCATCATGAGCATGATGCCCATTAATATATTTGTAATAGCACCATAAAGTCCTCTATCCGTTGGATCGGAAGAACGGTGTGAACGTATGCTGTAGTAGGCAGATGTAATACAAGTTACTACCAATAGTATAAACAAAATGTATTTAATAACAGTAATCATGACCACTTTTCACTCCTTAAACAAATGACAAATTTGCTTGTATTGTATCATGAATGGGTTGTTAACGCACAGAAGGATTCGTAATAGATATCCAAATTTGCAATACGCTTTCGGCAACAAGCATCGTTTTGATATGAATGGCATAATTTTTCTCTCGTACCGTATATATCTTACGGTCTAGGAGCGTTCTAGCGATTTTACTATCGGTATCAATTTCATATACACTTCGGCCTCGAAGTACTTCGATATCATCACCGACCTGAACGAGAATTTCCTTTACAATGATGGAGTCAAGTGGAGGGTCTTGTTGTTCTGCACGTATTTTAATCTCCTTGATCACGGTTTGCTGATTACTATATTTCTTCAGCGTTTTAATATCATCTTCGAATTGTTTCTTCTGAATTTGTAAATCTTGGTTCTCCTGCCAGAGTTGGTTGTAGCTAGCATGAAATATAGCATTATATAATATGCTTCCTAGAACCATACCTAGTACAAGGATGGAAGTTGTTTTTGAGAATGCGAGAATACGACTGATTGAAGGGATTCGCATGATTATTTCCTACCATTACATACCCATTTGACTAATTCACTACCCGTATGAGCGCCTAGGAAGGCAAACAAGAGAAATAGAATTTGTTTGATCGCAGGCGATAAATGGCCACCAAAGAAGTTACTTTCGATGACGCGCATAGGGTCGATGGTTCCACCTACGGCTGCTGCGAGCGCCCAAATCTTAATTCTGTCTGCAATTTCAAGCATAGTTTGTGTGGGTGGCTGCAAGGAAATAACTGCTCCTATACCTCCGACCATCGCACCTCCGAGTACAATACCGAAGGCAATACAGAAATCCAAAATGGCTTTTGATAAGAAAGTACTCATGAATTTATCCCCTTTCTTGAACAATGGTTTGGAATAACGCTTGTCCTGTCCTTCTATTCATATATTAGAGCGGATCATCCTTGCTATAATCCATTCTATGGGCGTTGCCTAAGGTAATATGATAAAATAAGAGAAAGAACTTTTAAAAAAAGAACTTGCGGTGAAAGGGTGGGCGGACATGACTTCATTTGTGCATCTACATGTTCATAGTGAATTTAGCCTCCTGGACGGAGCCGCACGTATAACGGATCTCGTGCAACAGGCTGCGGATTTAGGAATGAAGTCGTTGGCTTTAACTGACCATGGGGTTATGTACGGTGCAGTTCCGTTCTATAAGGCTTGTAAAAATAAAGGTATTAAACCGATTATTGGCTGTGAAGCTTATTTCACTTCAGGGTCACGTAAAGAGAGAGGTAGCCGTAAGGATCAGCCGATCTATCATTTAATTCTGCTAGCGAAGAATGAGGTAGGCTACCGAAATCTGATGAAGCTGTGCTCCATTGGACATTTGGAAGGCTTTCACTATAAACCAAGAATAGATTTAGAATCACTTCGAACACATAACGAAGGAATCATTTGCCTAAGTGCATGCCTAGGTGGAGAGGTTCCACAACATTTATTACATGGCCGTTATGAAGAGGCTCGAAAGGCTGCCCTGCGGTTCAAGGAAATATTTGGTGCTGATTTCTATTTGGAACTACAAGATCACGGAATATCTGAACAGAAAAGGGTTAATCCTCAGCTGATTCAGCTGAGTGAAGAGACGGGAATCCCCTTAGTGGCGACAAACGATATCCATTATCTTCAGCGTGAGGATGCAGAGGTACAGGATGTGCTTATCTGTATCGGAACAGGAAAGACAGTGGATGATGAGCAAAGGCTTCGCATCCCAACAGACCAGTTATACTTTAAAAGTGGGGAGGAAATGGCCCGCTTATTTCCTCATGTTCAAGAGGCACTTCTCAATACAGTTGTTATCGCTGATAAGTGTCAGCTAGAGCTTGAATTCGATCGTTCTATACTGCCTCAGTACAGTCCTCTGCCTAAAGGGGTGACTTCTGAGCAATATTTACATGCATTATGTTCGAAAGGCTTAGTGGCGAGGTATGAGAGGTCAGACAGGTGGCATGATGCGGAAGCTAGGCAAGAGTTAGAAGAACGGCTTTCCTACGAGCTTGGGGTTATTGGGAGTATGGGATTTGCTGATTACTTTCTTATCGTGTGGGACTTTATTGCTTACTCTCACAGACACGGCATTGCAGTAGGACCTGGGCGTGGATCATCTGCGGGAAGTATTGTGGCGTACGTATTACAGATTACGAATGTGGACCCTATGAAGTATCATTTGCTCTTTGAGCGCTTCTTAAATCCTGAACGGATAACCATGCCAGATATAGATATCGACTTCAGTGATGAACGTCGTGATGAAGTGATTGAATATGTGGTAGATAAGTATGGTCGTGAGCATGTGGCACAGATCATTACATTTGGAACGATGGCTGCTCGCGCTGCGGTTAGAGATGTAGGAAGAGCGTTAAATATTCCCTTCGGTGATGTGGATAAGACGGCTAAACTTATTCCTAACCAACTGGGTATTCGTATTGATCGAGCTATGGAAGTAAGTGCAGAACTGAAAAAACTGTACGATACTGGCGGCAAGATACGAGAGATGTTGGACATGGCAATGAAGGTAGAGGGAATGCCTCGTCATTCGTCCACGCATGCCGCAGGTGTTGTCATCTCTCGCGATGCTCTGACGGATGTTGTGCCTTTGCAGGAGGGTAGCGAGAAGACGGCGCTCACACAGTATTCGATGGAACACCTGGAGAGTATCGGCTTGTTGAAGATGGACTTCCTTGGACTTAGAACGTTATCCATCATTGAGCGTACAATGAAATGGATTGAGGAAATGACAGGGAATATGCCTGATTTCGATCAAATACCGGATAATGATGTTCAGACGTACGAAATGCTTGGGCATGGAGATACAACCGGTGTGTTCCAATTGGAATCAGCAGGCGTGAGACGTGTATTGAAGGATTTGAAGCCCTCAGAGTTTGAGGATGTTATTTCCGTTCTTGCGCTTTATCGTCCGGGTCCGATGGAGTTTATCCCTAAGTTCATTCAAGCGAAGCATGGTTTATTGCAAGTGGAATATCCCCATGAAGATCTAGAACCAATCCTGAAAGATACGTATGGCATTATTGTATATCAAGAACAAATTATGAAGATTGCATCTACGATGGCTGGATTTTCATTAGGAGAGTCGGATTTGTTGCGCCGTGCTGTATCTAAGAAAAAGCGGGAAGTGTTGGACCGCGAAAGAAGCCATTTCGTAGAAGGAAGTTCGCATCAGGGATATACAGAAGAAGAAGCTAATAAGGTCTATGACATGATCGTGCGATTCGCAGATTATGGGTTTCCACGAGCGCATGCCACAGCTTATGGTGTTCTTGCATTCCAAACAGCGTATCTAAAGTCACATTATCCTGTGCAATTTATGGCTTCCATGTTAACAGCTGTCATGGGTAATCATCGGAAGGTAGCTGAGTACGTGCTAGAGTGTCGTAGGATGGTTATTAGTGTACTATCTCCTGATGTAAATGAAAGCAAGGTGTTGTTTACGCCTGTACCAATCTCTTCCGAGGGTGCTATAGACGAGGCAGGTTCTGGTCATATTCGTTTCGGATTAGGAGCGGTGAAGAATGTAGGCACCCAAGCTGTAGAGAATATTATGCTTATTAGGCAAGACAAGCCATTTGAGAGTCTTCTTGATTTCTGTAGACGTATCGACTTGAGGGTGTGTAACAAAAGAGTTATTGAATCGCTTATTCAAGCAGGAGCTTTCGATTCATTACCTGGACATCGATCTCAATTGCTAGCTATGTTAGATGAAACGGTTGAAGCTGCAGTGAAGTGGCGTAAGGATCGAGATGATTTGCAAATTCAAATGTTTGATTTCGTTGAGAGTGCGAATTGGGAGATTGCTTATCCAGACATACCACCCTATACCGTAGGTCAGCAATTAGAACTGGAGAGAGAATTACTTGGATTGTATCTGTCTGGGCATCCACTTGACGATTATGAGAATCTGCTCAATCAGACGACAGGTGTTGATCGTCTAATGGATCTCAGTGAACTACCAGATGACACACTCTCCGTTGTTGTAGGTATGGTTGTTTCTATCAAAACGATCATGACTAAGCAGGGGAAGGCTATGGCATTTATGGAGTGTGAGGACCAAATAGAGCGCTGTGAAGTCGTTCTATTTCCTGAGGTGTGGAAACGTAGCTCTTCACATATTGAGAAAGGTGCTTTACTTGCCTTGAGAGCCAAAGTACAGCAACAGGATGAAGGTTTTAAGCTACTAGCGGAGGAAATTGTGCCGTTAGATTCTATAGGGTTGGAACTGTTGGTTAAGCGAAAGAATAATGCTCGAACCGGTAGCGAGAAACCTTCAGGACGAACGACTTCTCAGGTTCGTACAGTTGGAACAACGGCAAACGCAGCGAAACCAGATCTCATGAATCAACCGAATGATTCTGCAGGGGATTCTACAGAAGTTAGGAAAGACATTATGGTCGAAAAAGAACGCACAAAGAGCGTAATCGAGCAGCGTGTGTTCGTAAAGATTAGCCCGCAGGCCGAGAATGCACAGTTATTGATCCGGTTAAAAGAATTGCTCCAGAAGCATCCAGGATCGGTAGCGACTGTACTTTTCTATGAGCAAAGTCAGAAATTGCTTGCTCTAAGTGATCTTTACCGAATTAAACCTTCTCCAGAGCTGTTTGAAGAGATGGAACAAATGCTGGGTTCGGGTAGCGTACGAATTAAATAAACAGCATAAGAATCCCGAATCTATGAAATTCTATTATGTTTAATTGTAAATCACGAACTTTTCGAATGGCACCTGCATACACTTAGGAACACCTAAGAATTCAACCTTAGCGAACAAGGTCATATGCCCTTGCTAGCACTTAGGTAATAGGTATGTGGGGGGACTAATGATGTCATTTGAAATTGTGAATTCTATACTTGAGCGCCGTGGAGTTCGTATTGATGATATTGCGGAAATCGTCTATGAATTGCAATTACCCTACCATCCTCAATTAATGATGGAAGAATGCGTGGATAGTGTGAAAGCTGTCCTGAATAAGAGAGAGGTTCAGTATGCGTTGTATACAGGTATTGCTCTTGATGAATTGGCGGAACAGAAGTTACTACCACAGCCTTTGCAATCCATCATGGAAGCTGATGAACCTCTCTATGGCGTAGATGAGACTATGGCACTTGGAATAACGAGTGTATATGGGATGATTGGGTTAACAAGTTTCGGATATCTAGATAAGGAAAAGATGGGAATTATTGCATCATTGAATAATAATAAAAGCGCTATCCATGTGTTTCTAGATGACTTGGTTGCAGGTCTTGCCGCTGCTGCTTCAGCAAGAATAGCCCATCGTTACAAGGGAGCCAAGAACTATTCAATTCCACTGGATATAGAATGATCATAGAACGATCATATCCATTTAAATCCAATACTATTTGTTGCGATTAAAAAGATAATTATGGTATCATGGGTTCATTATATGAGCTCAGAACTTGAGAGTAGGGGGCTTTTTGGAAAGTGTGGACGGTTATTTATATCGCACCTACCGCTAAGGTAGCAGAAATGATTCAGACCAAATTAACAGAAGAAGGTTTTTTGGTTCGAAGCCGTCCTGTCAATTTGTCCAAGCAACAGTATGAAATACAGGTTCCTTCTGGGGAACTAGAAGAAGTTCAAGAAGTACTTAATAGTATTTTACATCCGTAATATTCAATATAATTGCTAGATGGTGTATAATAAAAGTTTGTGGATAGATCGTCCAACAAATTAACGGCTGAAGAGGTGTAGTTGTGTTTAAAGACTTATTTCAAAAGAAGAGAAAATACGCGACCATTCCTTCAGATCGTATGGGACGGGACAACAATCCAGAGGGCGATCGCCCGAGACGGGAAGTTCCAGAAGGCCTTATGAGCAAATGTGCCAAGTGTGGCACTATTCAGTACAGCAAGGAACTGGAGAAGAACCTGAAGGTTTGTACATCTTGTGGTTATCATATACGTCTGAATGCAAATGAACGAATCCAAATAACTTTGGATGAAGAGGGATTTGAAGAGTTCGATAGGGAAATGATATCTATAGATCCGCTGCAATTTCCTGGTTATGCTACCAAGCTAGAAGAGCAAGCAATGAAATCAGGTTTACGAGAAGCGGTTATTACGGGACAAGGTACTCTTTGTGGAAATCCGGTTGTCGTAGCTGTCATGAGCTTTAATTTCTTTAGCGGAAGTATGGGATCTGTCGTTGGGGAGAAAATAACCCGAGCGATTGAGACCGCTATGGAACGGAAATTGCCTCTCATTATCTTCTCTACCTCAGGTGGTGCAAGAATGCAGGAAAGTATTCTTAGCCTCCTGCAGATGGCTAAGACAAGCGCGGCTCTTGCACGCTTTAATGAACAGGGAGGGTTATATATTTCTGTCATTACTGATCCAACAATGGGTGGCGTGTCCGCAAGTTTTGCGACACTTGGAGATATAAATATTGCTGAACCTGGTGCTGTATTTGGATTTGCCGGTCGTATTGTTATTGAACAGACGATTCGTCAGAAGTTACCGGATGATTTCCAAACCGCTGAATATAATATGGCACATGGACAATTGGACCTGGTGACACACCGCAAAGAAATGCGCGGAATGCTTGCTAAGCTCATAGAATTTCATACAATAAAGGGGGAATTTTAAATGGCAGCGGATTTGCCTTTTGAATTACCTCTTATAGAAATGCGTAAAAAGATCGATGAATTGAATGTGTTTGGTCAGGAAAAAGGCATTGATTTCACAGATGAAATTTCTAGACTTGAAGAACGTTACAGCAAATTGGAAGAGGAGATCTATTCCAATATTTCAGCACCTCAAAAAATGCATCTTGCAAGACATCAACAGCGTCCAACATCATTGGATTTAATTCAACTTATTTTCACTGATTTTGTTGAACTACATGGTGATCGTTTGTTTGGTGATGACCTCGCCGTTGTTGGGGGAATTGCCACCTTAAATGGTGTGCCCGTGACTGTCATTGGACAGCAACGAGGCAAGGATACTAAGGATAATATTGCACGTTTTTTTGGGAGCTCACACCCTGAGGGTTTTAGAAAATCACTTAGACTCATGAAACAAGCGGACAAGTTTAAGCGACCAATCATTACGTTTATTGATACAAAGGGAGCTTATCCTGGTAATACTGCAGAAGAGAGAGGTCAATCTGAAGCGATTGCTCGAAATTTACGGGAAATGTCTATTCTTGGTGTACCTGTTGTTTGTGTAGTCATCGGTGAGGGAGGAAGTGGCGGAGCACTAGCTTTGGCTGTGGGTAATCGTGTCCTTATGTTAGAGCACGCCATTTATTCCGCTATTTCTCCGAATGGTGCTGCTTCCATACTGTGGAAAGATGCCACTCGGGCTGATCAAGCTGCAGAAGCTATGAAGATCACTGCCCAAGATTTACTGCAACTTGAAGTGATCGAAGAGATCATCCCAGAACCCCAAGGTGGAGCCCAACGAGACTATGAGTTAACGGCAAGTTATATTAAAGATAGTCTGTGCCGACAATTAAAAGAGCTTTCTGCTATGGATATAAATGAGCTAAAAGAAGATCGATATTTGAAATTTAGGAAAATAGGAAAATTCACATTTGAACAACCTTTAGCTACTGATGAAATGGACTCCCAGTTTATGGGTAATGATTAATGTGATAAAGGTCCTATACAAATCGTTCCTCTTGTAGTAGATTTAGTTGTTGAAAAGATAAGTTAAAGAGAGATCTTTAAAAAACGGAGGAAATCATAATGCGTAAAACTAAAATTGTATGTACTATCGGTCCTGCAAGTGAATCTTTAGAGAATATCAAAAAATTAATTATGGCGGGTATGAATGTAGCACGCCTGAACTTTTCTCATGGTGATTTTGATGAGCATGGTAATCGAATTAATGTCATTCGCCAAGCCTGTCTGGAATTGGGCAAGACTGTTGCCATCCTTTTAGACACCAAAGGTCCAGAAATTCGTACAGGTAAGCTTGCGGTTGAGCCAATTGAACTTGTACAAGATGAATATATTACACTGACTACCGAAGAGATATTGGGAGACAAGAATCGTATCTCGATCACTTATGCTGATCTTCCAGGTGATGTACAAGCGGGTTCAACGATTCTGATCGATGATGGTTTGATTGGTTTGACGGTTGTAGAAGTTCAAGGAACAGAAATCAAGTGCCTTATTGTTAATGGAGGTACGATTAAGAGTAAAAAAGGCGTTAACGTACCAGGTGTTCGTATTTCTCTTCCAGGTATCACTGAGAAAGACGCTAACGATATCATTTTCGGAATCGGACAAGACATCGATTTTATTGCTGCTTCATTCGTTCGTAAAGCGAGTGACGTGCTTGAAATTCGTGAATTGCTAGAGCGTCATAATGCTGGCCATATCAACATCATCTCTAAAATTGAAAACCAAGAAGGCGTCGATAATCTTGATGAAATTCTTGCAGTATCTGATGGGTTGATGGTTGCACGTGGAGATCTGGGTACAGAAATCCCGGCAGAAGACGTACCATTGGTACAAAAAATGATGATTGAAAAATCAAACTGGGCAGGTAAACCTGTAATCACAGCTACACAAATGTTGGATTCTATGCAACGTAATCCACGTCCAACGCGTGCTGAAGCAAGTGATGTAGCGAATGCGATTTTTGATGGAACAGATGCGATTATGTTGTCTGGTGAAACTGCTGCTGGGAAATATCCAGTTGAATCTGTTCTTACCATGTCACGTATTGCTGAGAAAGCAGAATCGGCTCTGAATTATCGTGAATTATTCTTGAAACAAAGTACAGTTCAAGAAACAACGATTACTGAAGCAATTAGCCAAGCAGTTGCGATTTCAGCATTGGATTTGAATGCAAAAGCAATTATTTCTTCAACTGAGACGGGTCATACTGCGCGTGTCGTTTCTAAGTACCGCCCAGAAGCTCCTATTATTGCTGTAACAACAGAAGATCGTACGATGCGTCGTCTAACTCTTACATGGGGAGTAACGCCTGTAAAAGGTAAACTAGCGTCTACAACGGACGAGATGTTTGATTATGCTGTTCAAGGTGGAATTGATTCTGGAATTGTTAACGAAGGAGATCTTGTTGTGATTACAGCAGGGGTACCTTTGGGACGTTCAGGTTCAACTAATCTTATTAAAGTGAATGTAATTCATAAAGGTTAATTGCTCTAAATCAATTGAACTGAATGAAAAATATACCAAGTAACGACCTAAGAAATACATAGGTCGTTATTTTTTTGATTTTATAACCTTATTTGAAAGATCTGATTCGACTAAACTGGATAATTGCATGTGAGTAGATTAGAATTATAAGTATAGGTATGGTGCTAAGGAGGTTTGGGATATGTGGAAGTGGATTCTAGGTTTAATTATAATTGTTGTAATGATAGAGGTATACGTATTTGATTTTGTTATCGGAAGATTTGGTGGAATGAACACGTTTCTCCTTACATTATTTACTTCGGCCATAGGTCTCGTGATGATGCGATTTGAAGGACGAAAGGTATTGGAAGATGCTCGTTCACAAATGCAGGTTAGACAAATTCCTGGGAGAACCTTAGTTGATGGGTTAAGTATTTTTATTGGGGGCCTTTTTTTAGTATTGCCTGGTTTTTTAACAGATGTCGTTGGATTCACAATGATATTTCCGTTGACACGGCCACTCTACCGTTTTCTTATTCTTAGATGGCTAAAGAAAAAAATGAAGAATGGAAATATGACGGTGTATAGACGATAGGAGAAAGAAGCGCGGGAGGGTAGACGAAAACGAAGCAGTTCGTCTCCTATATTTATATAATGAATGCGCTTGAATAATAATTTATTTATGATGCCGATAAAACAATTTAATGCGATAGAATGCCTTGGAAATGTTCACATATCAGACAAAATCCAGTATGATATTAGAAGGTTTACTTTGGATGTAATTTTTTTAGTGTTTAAAAATGTAAATGTTTTCATTGTTGCTGATAGCCTTCTTAAAAATACGTTTTCACAAAAGGAGAGATGTACGATGACAGCAACCAAAGGATTAGAAGGTATCGTAGCTGCAACTTCATCCATTAGTTCTATTGTGGATGGTGTGCTTACATATCGCGGATATGATATTAATGACCTAGCGTTACATGCTAGCTTTGAAGAAGTCGCTTATTTATTGTGGTTTGGTAAGTTACCTAATGTTCAAGAATTAAATGACCTGAAGCAAGATTTGGATACTTTTGCACCGATCCCTCAGACATTGATAGAACAGATGAAGTTATATCCTAAAGATACAAATGCGATGGCTGCACTTCGTACTGCCATTTCTGCCCTTGCTTTATTTGACGAAGAAGCAGATGATATGAGTCGTACGGCCAATGAGAAGAAGGCGGTAAAACTTCAAGCACAATTGCCTACGATTGTGGCTGCTCTCTCCCGTATTCGCCAAGGTAAAGAACCAGTTCCTCCTCAAAAGGGATTGACGATTGCAGAGAACTTTTTGTTTATGTTAAGAGGCGAACAACCAGATGAGACTTCCATAAAAGCTTTGGATCAAGCACTTGTACTTCATGCTGATCACGAATTTAATGCATCCACGTTTACTGCACGCGTAACGGTAGCAACACTATCTGATATATATTCCGGCGTTACTTCTGCCATCGGAGCTTTAAAAGGACCTCTACATGGTGGAGCTAATGAAGCGGTAATGAAAATGTTGGAAGAAATTGGTGGTCTAGAGCAAGTTGAAAGCTACATTCAAAATAAGTTGAACAAACGTGAAATTATTATGGGATTTGGCCATCGTGTATACAAGAACGGAGATCCACGGGCGAAATACCTTCAGAAGATGTCACGTGAACTTAGTGAGATGAAAGGCAATTCTAATCTATACGAGATGTCTGTAAAGATTGAAGAGATGGTAACTGGACAAAAAGGGTTGAAACCGAACGTTGATTTCTATTCTGCTTCGGTATACACACAGCTTGGTATAGAACGCGAGTTATTTACTCCGATCTTCGCGATCAGTCGTGTATCTGGATGGACAGCACACGCTCTTGAACAATGGGTAGATAACCGAATTATCCGTCCACGTGCAGAATATATAGGGTTACATGATCAGAAGTATATTTCTATTGAATTGCGTTAAGTTTGGAAAGATAGATGAACTGACTTGGTAGTAACGCTATAATAAATATAAGATTATGCTTCCGATGCAAGTTTATTTGCGGAGAATAATCATGATGTAATGCAACAAATAAACTATGCATACGCTTTCGAAGTGAATTTTTTACGAAGAATTGACTTGGATGTTATGCTAATAAAAAAGATTATGCTTCCGAAGTAAGTTTTTTTCGAAGAATAATCATGAAGTAATACAACAAAAAAAACTTTTTAGGAGGATACAAATACATGTTTAAATTAGAAAAGTACGCACTTCCAACCGAGGGTGACAAGATTGAGATTCAAGATGGGGTACTAAAGGTTCCGAATTTTCCAATCATTCCGTTTATCGAAGGGGATGGAACAGGACGCGATATCTGGAAAGCTTCCAAGCGTGTACTTGATGCAGCAGTAGATAAGGCTTATGGCGGTTCTAAGAAAATTGCTTGGTATGAAGTGTTTGCTGGAGAGAAAGCTTTCAATGAATACGGAGAATGGCTTCCGAACGATACGTTAGAAGCTATCCGTGAATATATCGTAGCTATTAAAGGACCTTTGACGACACCGATTGGTGGAGGAATTCGCTCCTTGAACGTTGCGTTGCGCCAAGAATTAGACTTGTACGTATGTTTGCGTCCAGTTCGTTATTTCAAAGGTGTACCTTCTCCAGTGAAACGTCCTGAACTAGTAGATATGGTCATCTTCCGTGAGAATACAGAAGATATCTATGCGGGTATTGAGTACAAAGAAGGTTCTGCTGAAGTGAAGAAATTGATTACATTCCTTCAGGATGAAATGGGTGTGAAAAATATCCGTTTCCCAGAAACATCAGGGATCGGTATTAAGCCTGTATCAGAGGATGGCTCCAAACGTCTAGTACGTGCTGCGGTTGATTATGCAATCGAGCATGGACGTAAGAGTGTAACGTTGGTACATAAAGGTAACATCATGAAATATACAGAAGGTGCCTTCAAGAACTGGGGATATGAAGTAGCTGAACAGGAGTTCGGGGATAAAGTATTCACATGGGCACAATACGATATCATTAAGGAAAAAGATGGCGAAGAGGCAGCAAACGCTGCTCAGAATGAAGCTTTAGCGGCTGGTAAGATCCTTATTAAAGATGCTATTGCTGACATCGCTTTGCAACAAGTTCTAACACGTCCAACTGACTTTGATGTGATTGCAACACTTAACCTGAACGGTGATTATCTATCTGATGCTCTTGCAGCACAGATTGGTGGAATTGGTATTGCTCCAGGAGCTAATATCAACTATCTTACTGGACACGCTATTTTTGAAGCTACGCATGGTACAGCTCCGAAATATGCTGATAAGGATCTTGTTAATCCAGGTTCAGTTATTCTTTCCGGCGTGATGTTGCTTGAGCATTTGGGTTGGAAGGAAGCAGCAGATCTTATTTATAAAGGTATGGAGACATCCATTAACGATAAGATTGTTACTTATGATTTCGCTCGTCAAATGGATGGAGCTACAGAAGTTAAATGTTCTGAGTTCGCAAATCAAGTTATTAAAAACATGTAGTCAAAAGGGGATCATTTGATTATGGGATTAAAGAGAAATAAAATATCCGTGGTTGGAGCTGGATTTACCGGAGCAACAACTGCACTAATGTTAGCACAAAAGGAACTTGGGGATATTGTGTTAATTGATATTCCTCAGCTTGAGAACCCAACTAAAGGTAAGGCGCTTGATATGATGGAAGCGAGTCCTGTACAAGGATTCGATAGCCAAATTATCGGTACGTCTAACTATGAAGATGCGGCTGATTCCGATGTTGTTATTATTACGGCTGGAATTGCCCGCAAACCTGGGATGAGTCGTGATGACCTTGTGAATACAAATGCTGGGATCGTGAAGTCAGTTTGTGAGAATATTAAGAAATATGCTCCGAACTCTATCGTTATCATTCTAAGTAATCCTGTGGATGCTATGACTTATGTGGCATATAAGGCTCTTGGATTCCCTAAGAATCGCGTCATTGGTCAATCGGGCGTTCTTGATACAGCGCGTTATTGTACGTTCATTGCACAAGAGTTGAATGTATCTGTTGAAGACGTTCGTGGATTTGTATTAGGTGGGCATGGAGATGACATGGTACCTCTAGTTCGCTATTCAAGCGTTGGCGGAATTCCGATTGATACACTAATCAGTTCTGAGCGTATTGAAGCGATCGTTCAACGTACACGCGTAGGTGGCGGCGAAATCGTAAACTTACTGGGTAACGGAAGTGCTTATTATGCGCCAGCAGCGTCCTTGGTACAAATGACAGAAGCTATTTTGAAGGATAAGAAACGTATTATTCCAGTTATTGCTTTGCTTGAAGGAGAGTATGGCTACGATGGCCTATTTATGGGCGTGCCTACGATTCTTGGTGGAGATGGAATTGAGAAGATATTTGAGCTGGAGTTGACTTCCGACGAGAAGACGGCGCTACAAAAGTCTGCTGATTCTGTTCGAAATGTTATTTCTGTGGTAACGGTCTAATCGAAATGTACTAGTGTAAGGTATATGACACTATAGAAGTGTCAAAGTTATGAAAGAAGAAGTTTCTATGTCTTTTAAAGATGTGAGGCTTCTTTCTTTTCATTCATAGGTACGTTATACTTAGTGTGATTATTATCACAGAAAACAGATTTTAGGAGGGTATTTTCTATGTGGACGATCATGAATTTTGTACATATTTTAGGAGCATTATCAGTGGGGTTCTACCTGTTATTGCCGTTTATCGTGAGTAAAATGTCAACGTTGTCGTTGCCAGCTCAAGAAGGTACGGCTGTAGCGATTCGTACTTTTAATATTTTTGCTCAAGTTGGGTTGCTAATTCAGTTTATTTCGGGTGGCTATCTCATGTCACAGGGTGATTATTCTGTCGCGTGGATGATTGTTACCGTTGTACTTATCGTTGCCTTATTCGGAGTTAGTGGAATGATGAGCAAACCATTGAAGTCAGCGATTGCAAAAATCAAGGAAAAGAAAGATATTTCAGCTGAAGCTGGGAAATTACGGATGATGAGTGCTATACTCGCAGTTTGTCTACTTGTGATGGTATACTTCATGGTATTTAACACTGTCATTTAATAAAGAGAGAATATCCTGTCATAACAGGGTATTCTTTTTTTTTTGCAAAATAAGACGTTCTAGGTCCTCATCATTCGATAACTTAATATTTGGAACAATTGTAGGTTGCAGAATAGTTGAGACGAATTTTTGTCATCCTAATAAAGATAGTTTTAGAAGGGAGAATGATCATGTCAGGACAACAACCTATAAAAACCTTACCTCCACAACACCAGAATCAACAACCAGGTGTGGAAAGTAAAATGAATCCCCATCCTGTCTTCGAATCGCTAAACTATAAGGCTGCAGGGAAATTGCAAGGGAAAGTAGCGATAATTACGGGTGGAGATAGTGGGATTGGACGAGCCACTGCTGTTGCTTTTGCTAAGGAAGGAGCAGATCTGTCTGTTCTGTATTTGAATGAACATGATGATGCGAAGGAAACACAACGACAAGTGGAACAGGAAGGCCGAAAGTGCATTTTAATTGCTGGAGATATTGGAGATGAAGAGGTCTGTAAAGCTTCCGTTAAACAAACAATGGATCAGTTCGGACAAATCGATATTCTAGTCAATAATGCAGCTGAACAACATCCGCAGCAGAAGATTGAGGATATTACGAAAGAACAATTGGAGCGGACGTTCCGTACGAATATATTTAGTATGTTTTTCATGACCAAGGCAGTTATGCCGCATCTCAAGAGTGGAAGTAGCATAATAAATACGGCATCCATTACTGCGTACAAAGGAAATGCTACCCTCATTGATTACTCAGCGACCAAAGGAGCTATCGTTAGCTTTACGCGTTCCCTTTCGATGAACGTCATAGAGAAGGGGATTCGCGTCAATGCAGTTGCACCAGGTCCAATCTGGACACCACTTATTCCATCTACCTTTGATGCAGAGCAAGTGAGCGAGTTCGGTGGTGCTCAACCCATGAAACGACCGGGTCAACCTGAAGAAGTGGCACCAGCATATGTATATCTTGCATCAAATGATTCCTCCTATGTGAGTGGTCAAGTGATCCACGTCAATGGTGGAGAAGTTGTGAATGGTTAAAGAAAACGAGGACTGTATCAAAATGAGCTTAATCATCTGATGAGACTCCAAGTTTTCTAAAATAGACTGATTCATTAAAAGTAACAGGTCAAGTATCCTTGACCTGCTTTTTTTAATTTCTGGTTCATAGCCCCGAAGCTGAGGACATCGGAATTGCAGGTCGTTATTCATTTGTTCTCGAATAGCTTTCTAGCTATCTTCATGACGTTTGGTCTCCCTCGTTTTTTGACTTGTATTTACTCAGGACTGGGGATGCGCTAACTCATCCAGTGACATTTCAAAACTTGGTGCAATGTGTTGCAGGAAATAATCCATCTCAGGAATCTCCAATAGTTGCAACTTTTGATAGGTCTGCTTCTTTGCAACCTCAAATTCCCGATTCCCAGTAGCGACTTCTAAAGTACATTTGAGATAAGCATCTAAACGATCTGCTGCTTTCACATACTTACATAACTCTTGTTCTTGAGTATCTATTGGATTTGGGTTAAGTAATCCCTCATAGGTAGGTTGTAGCTTGGTAGGAGTCATGCTGAGTAGACGAGCGGCTGCAATTCTTTCCATCTCACGGAAATTTGCAAGGAGAAGAGGATTATCATGTTTAACAGGGGTAGCAATATCTCCTGTAAATACTTCACTAGCATCGTGAAATAGAGCTAATGTTACAGCGCGTTCAGCATTTAATTCACGGTCAAAATAATGATTGCCAATCATGCAGAGCATATGTGTGAGTAATGCGACATGGTAAGAGTGTTCGGCTACGTTCTCAGACATATTACTTCGCATAAGACTCCACCGTTGAATATATTGTAGACGATACATATAAGCTGAGAAATGATAGTTCATAGAATTTATATCCCCTCTTGGCTTCATATTCTTATGCTATTATAATACCAATGAGTGGTTAACAAGAGATATAATTTTATAATATAACAGCAAGCGAGAGGAGTTACTGATGAGGAGTTGGGCAGATATTTTTACGTTAGGGTATGAAAAATATATGTATACCATTATACCGGGATCGTGCTGATCTTATTCTTGAGCCATATCGTTATCTAAGATTGGATTTACTTCTGTCGTTATGTTGAATGCCGCGGCTATAGCACCACACATCGCCCAATTAAAAAATGATATGTTAGTTGTTATTCCTTCTGTTATAATCGTGGTGGCTATGAGTTACATAACGGGTTATTACGGATCTAATCTTTTAGGGAAACATTCTAGAGATATAAAAGTGACATTGTCGTATGCGGCTGGAATGCGGAATATTTCGCTAGGTATGGTGCTAGCGATGAGTTATTTCTCACCTATGGCCTCTGTTCCAGTTGTCCTAGGAATTATGATTCAGCAACCGCTAGCCTCTCTTTTTCATAGTTGTGTGAAAAGGTGGGTTCCATTACATAAGGAAGAAGAGTTAAAGATGATAGGCTAAGGTCAAACAAGTGAAGCATATAACTAATTGAACTAAGGAGCATGAGAGAGATATGAAGTCTTTTCGTACCAGATTGACCCTTATTTTAATGATCATGATAGGGCTGACGATGATCGGTGCTGGAATGGCAATGGCCAAAGTATTTAAAAACTCACATATCATGGTGCTTGAGGAAAATATGGCCCGGGAAATAAAACTGCTCAGTAATACCCTTGATTTTCGTTCAACGGAAGATGAAGATAGCATCCAGTATTACACGGATGAAGCTCACAAGATCGGAAGTTTAATTGATTCGAGGGTTACGTTTATTAATCGCAACGGAGATGTCATTGGTGATTCTGAGAAGGATCCTCTGATTATGGATAACCATCTCAACAGGGAAGAAATTGTCGCAGCAGCACAGTCTGGGGTTGGACACATCATAAGATACAGTAGTTCCCTTGCGGAAAATATGTTATATGTTGCTACACCAGTCAAAGTGGACAATGTATTTGATGGATATATCCGACTGTCCGTTAGTCTAGAATCAATAGATGAAGGTCTTGAACGTGGTTGGACACTTATGGCTGTATGGCTACTTTTTTTATTTGTGATTGCTGCACTGGTCAGTTATCGTATGGCTACGAGTTTAACCTTGCCGCTAGAGAAAATCATTAAAGTTGCGAGGAGAATCACACAACTGGATTATGACGCGCGTGTACAATTAGAGCGCCATGACGAGGTAGGACAATTGGGGAAAGCGATTAATGCGATGGCAGATAGCTTGCAGAACCAACTTAAAAGAATCCGAGATAATGAGGATTTAATTCAGAGTGTATTGGACAATATGACCAGTGGAATACTGATGATTGACGTAAAAGGCAATATTGCCGTTATTAATCCGGCAGCGGAAGGAATGCTTAAAGTTAACAGTGAGCAGGTATTAGGTAAATCATATATGGATATGAAACAACAATATGAATTATCTAAAGTCTTGAAAGAGGGGATATCGTTACGTATTGCTATCCATGAAGAACGGACCCTATATTATCCTGATGAAAAAATGATACGAATAGACGGCGTGCCCATGCTGGATGAAGAAGGTTCCTACAAAGGAATATTATTCTTATTACAGGATATATCTGCCATTCGTAGGTTGGAGAATATGCGCAGTGAATTTGTTGCCAATGTATCACATGAGTTGAAGACACCGATAGCCGCAGTTAAGGGGTTCGCGGAAACATTGCTTGGTGGTGGAGTGACCGATGAGAAGACTGCACGATCATTTCTACAAATTATATATGACGAGAGTGAACGTTTGAACAGACTTATTAGTGATATTTTAGATCTTTCTAAGATAGAATCTAAACGAATCCCTATGGATTATTCACCGGTTCATTTAACATCATTCTTTACGTCGGTGATGGAAACCATAACCACGATGGCAGACAAAAAAGGAATTAGCTTGCAAACGGAAATTCCTGACGAGTTGTTTATCGAAGCGGATGAGGATAAGCTGAAGCAGATATTCTTAAATCTCTTATCGAATGCAATTAATTACACGCAGGAGGGGGGACAAGTCAAGGTAATTGTTCGTCACATAGAACATGATCAGGGTGAGGATCGTATACAATTTATTGTGAGTGATACAGGGTTGGGTATTCCTAAAAAAGATCTGCCACGAATATTTGAACGTTTCTATCGTGTGGATAAAGCTCGCTCACGTGGTTCAGGTGGAACGGGTCTTGGACTATCCATAGTGAAACATTTAGTTGATCTGCATAAGGGTCAATTATCGGTAGACAGTGAACTTAATATCGGCAGTTCGTTTACTGTGGAATTACCGCTGTTACAGGAATATGAGGGATAGATAAATATAGTAACATCATATAAATGATTGTCTTTAAGTTTACACTCCGTTAACATTATGGTGTTATGATGATAATGTTGAAGTAGCATCTCTTTAATTAGAGATGATAAATGAATGGAGGTCCCGTATGTCACAACGATTGTTGGTCATTGAGGATGAGCCGACATTGGCCAGACTATTATCTTATAATTTGTCGCAAGAAGGTTATGATGTAACCATGGAAGACCATGGTACGGCAGGGTATGATCGAGCATCTCAGGAATCATTTGACTTAATCTTACTAGATCTAATGTTGCCAGGTATGAATGGAATTGATATTTTGAATAAGCTGCGCACACAAGGTGTAGTAACACCCGTTATCATTCTTACAGCTAAAAATGGTGAGGAGGAAGTCGTTCAGGGGCTAAAATCAGGTGCGGATGATTATATTACGAAGCCTTTTGGTGTCTCAGAACTTCTTGCTAGAGTCAGTGCTGTGATGAGGCGAGTGACAGGGAAAACGGAAGAAGTGAGGAATACTTCACAGTCTTCGACATCTATGATCTCCTTAGGTCAGTTGGAGATTTTTCCAGAGAAATATGAAGTGACATTGGGTGGACAAAGCATTAACTTGCGTCCTAAAGAATTCGAAGTATTGTTGTACCTAGCCCGCAAGCCTGGGGTCGTTCTGACAAGAGATGACTTAATGAATGAGGTATGGGGTTTTGATTATATTGGGGGGCAGAGAACCGTGGATGTACACGTCAGCTCACTCCGTAAAAAGCTCGAACTCGATCCTGAATCCGTACATATCGATTCTATTCGAGGTGTTGGATACAAATTAGTCGTCAATAAAAAGAGAAATGCTCATCAGTCAGTATGATTGGATGAGCATTTCCTTTTTTAAATATATGACGGATTGTCACCAAGTGCGATAGGGATAGTTTTATGAATCCATCAAATACTAGTGTGGAAATGAGATTATTATATATTTTACATAGAGTTTACAATCATGTGGCACAGCATTTACATAAGAACAGTAATATTAGTAAGAATACCACGTAAAGATAAGGAGATATGATAATTAAATGGAAGATATTATCCATATTAAGCAATTGAATCTATTCTACGAAGATTTCCATGCGCTCAAGGACGTAGATCTTAATATCCCAGAAAAAACAATTACGTCTTTCATTGGGCCATCCGGCTGTGGTAAGTCTACATTGTTACGTACTTTGAACCGTATGAATGATATGATCTCTGGAACTCAAATTGTTGGTTCTGTCAAAATTAACGGCAAAGAAATATATGGTGAAGATGTGCATGTTGAGGCTCTTCGTAAACAGGTTGGAATGGTATTTCAGCAACCGAACCCTTTTCCTAAATCAATATATGATAACATCGCTTATGGTCCTCGCCTACATGGTGTTCGCAATAAAGCAGAACTGGATAACATTGTAGAGCAGAGTTTACGTCAATCTGCACTTTGGGAAGAAGTTAAGGATTATTTAAAGAGATCTGCTCTGAGTTTGTCAGGTGGACAACAGCAGCGTTTGTGTATTGCACGCGCACTCGCGGTACAACCAGATATCCTATTAATGGATGAGGCAACTTCGGCGCTCGACCCGATCTCAACATTGAAAATTGAAGAGTTGGTACAAGAATTGAAGGAAACCTACACGATTGTGATGGTTACTCATAACATGCATCAGGCTGCACGCGTATCTGGACGGACTGTATTTTTTCTGAATGGGGAAGTTGTGGAATCAGATGATACCAATATTCTGTTTACGAATCCGCAGGATTCCCGTACAGAAGACTATATTTCAGGCAGATTCGGTTAGACTAAATAGAGGCATTGACAGGGGGATGACAGAAAAGATGATTCGGAGAATCGGATTGGATCAAGACTTGGAAGAGTTACGTTCACTATTACTTCGTATGGGGCAGCATGTTATTGAAGCATTGGAAGGTGCCATAACGGCGCTACATACATTGGATACAGTTAAGGCTCAACAGATTGTGAAGGATGACGCATTGCTTAACGCTATGGAAGATCAGATTATGGATATCGGATCTCGTCTAATTGTTACACAGCAGCCCGTTGCTAAAGATTTGAGACGAATTATTGTAGCGTTTAAAATCTCAAGTGACTTGGAGAGAATGGGCGATCTCGCTCTAGATGTGGCTAAGGTTACCATGCGCTTGCAAGGACAACAATTGATTAAACCACTCGTGGATATCCCCAATATGGCAGCCATCGTTAAAGTTATGATTACTGAGGCTATCACATCATACCTAGATGAGAACACAGATCTTGCTTACAAGATGGCACTGGATGACGATAAGGTGGATCATTTATACGGACAAATGATTACGGAGCTATACGCATACCTATCAGCACACCCTGAGTCCTCATCTCAAGTCATGTTGCTTACATTAGTGGGAAGATATATCGAACGTATTGCTGATCATGCTACGAATATTGGAGAAAGCGTGGTTTACTTGGTTACAGGGAAACGCCCCGATCTGAACCAATAATTGTGTTATTTACATTTATGCACCGACCCTGGTCGGTGCCTTTTTGTATTTTTGAGTCTTAAGTTGGATGACAGAGTGCCAAATTGTTGAAGCATTACGTACATTTTTCTCATTTTGAGGGGTCATATGGTATCATGAAATGAGAATGTTGTAAAAAGGGAAGGTGTTTTATGGATAAGTTAATTCTAATTGATGGTAATAGTATTATTTATCGCGCATTTTTTGCAATGCCACCACTAACAAATACAAAAGGATTACACACGAATGCGGTATATGGATTTACAAACATGCTTTTGCGACTGATTGAGGATCATAAACCGACCCATATGATGGTTGCATTTGATGCGGGAAAGATTACGTTCCGACATGAGGGTTATCAGGAATATAAGGGTGGACGAGAAAAGACACCTCGTGAGCTATCTGAACAATTTCCTTTGTTAAAGGAGTTGTTACAGGGATTAGGAATTGCCCAATATGAGTTAAGTGGATATGAAGCTGACGATATTATTGGAACGATTGCTAAGGAAGCGGATCAAGCCGGACGGCAAGTGCTGGTGGTATCTGGAGACAAAGATATGTTCCAACTTGCTTCTGAGCATGTACAGATTGGATTGACCCGAAAAGGTGTTACTGAGATCGAAATTTATGCACCAGAACAGATTCAAGAAAGATATGGATTAGAGCCTCATCAAATTATTGATCTCAAAGGATTAATGGGCGATGCATCCGATAATATTCCTGGTATTCCAGGTGTGGGAGAGAAGACCGCACTTAAACTTCTGCATCAATATGGATCGGTAGAAGAGGTATTAGCGAATACACATGAGTTAAAAGGGAAGATGAAAGAAAAGATTGAGACGCATGCGGATGATGCTGTTATGAGTAAGAAATTGGCTACGATATATCGTGAAGTTCAATTAGATAAGACGTTGGATGAAATGGTGTTTAACGGTTTTAATCAAGAAACTGCGGGTCCAGCACTTGCTAAATTGGAATTCAAATCACTCCTTGAGCGCCTATCGCTATCTGGTGAAGGGTCTTTGGAGGAAGGTGAAGTAGCCCATCCTGTTTTGAATGTTGAAGTTACGGTGACAGATAAGGACAATATGGACGAGCTTATCGGACGTCTGTCTAAAATCAAAGTTCTGCATGTAGAGACCTATGGAGATAACCCACATCGAGCTGAAGTGATTGGGATCGTGTTCTCATCCGAAGATCGGCATGATTACGTTCCATTTGATCTTTTGAAAACAGAGCAAGCTGCACCGATTCTGAACTGGTTACGAGATCCATCCGTTCCGAAACAGGGATATGACTTGCATCGAATGGATCTTGCGTTACACTGGCATGGCATTCCCTTTGCTGGGGTTATGTTTGATGTACAGCTTGCGGCATACTTACTCGATCCGACAGAATCCAGTCAAACGGTAAGTGCTTTAGCATCCAAATATGGCCTAGACTCGATCGCTATTGAAGAAGATGTATTTGGTAAAGGTGCGAAATATAAGGTTCCTGATGTAGATATACTAAGCAATCACTTAGCACGTAAATCCGCTACCGTTCTCAGTATTATACCGATTCAAGAAAAGGAATTGGATGAGAAAAGAATGAAGTCTCTGTTTCATGACTTGGAGATGCCTCTGTCTCGTATCCTTGCGGATATGGAGAAACAAGGTATTGAAGTTCATATGAGTGATTTACAAGAGCTTGGTAAGGAATTTGAAGCGCAGATTCATCGCTTGGAAGAAGAAATCTATAGCATTGCAGAAACGAAGTTCAATCTAAATTCCCCCAAACAGTTGGGCGAAATCCTATTCGTGAAGTTAGGGCTGCCTGTCGTTAAAAAAACAAAAACAGGATTCTCTACTGATGCTGAAGTGCTTGAGAAGTTGGCGCCGTATCATGATATCGTCCAGCTTATTTTGCAATATCGTACGATTGCGAAGCTGCAATCTACGTATGTGGAAGGTTTATTGAAGGAAATATCTCCGAAGACAGGTAAGGTGCATACGTACTATCGGCAGACTGTCGCAGCGACAGGTCGTTTGAGTAGTCAATTCCCGAATCTTCAGAATATCCCAATTCGATTGGAAGAGGGGCGTAAAATCCGTAAAGTATTTGTACCTTCTGAGCCTGGTTGGTCTATCTTAGCAGCCGATTATTCTCAAGTGGAATTACGTGTGCTCGCGCACATATCAAAAGATAAAGGACTAATTGAGGCTTTCACAAACGATATGGATATTCATACAAAGACGGCTATGGATGTGTTTGGAGTAAAGGCTGAAGCTGTTGATTCTAACATGCGACGAGCTGCCAAAGCAGTTAACTTTGGTATCGTGTATGGCATTAGCGATTATGGATTATCTCAGAATCTTAATATTACGCGGAAAGAAGCTGCGAAATTTATTGAGCAATATTTCGAAGTGTTCCAAGGTGTACAACAATATATGGTGGATATCGTGAAGGAAGCCAAAGAGAATGGATATGTTACGACTCTCTTGGAAAGAAGACGATACCTTCCTGAAATTAATGCCAGTAACTTTAATCTTCGTTCATTTGCTGAACGGACAGCCATGAATACACCTATTCAAGGTACGGCAGCAGATATCATTAAGCTCGCTATGATACACATGGATCAGGCACTTTCAGATAAGAAATTAAAGAGCAGAATGCTACTTCAGGTTCATGATGAATTGGTATTCGAAGTTCCGGAAGATGAGCTTGAGATTATGAAATTGTTGGTACCTGAAATTATGGGTAATGCACTTCCACTGGTTGTTCCACTGAAAGCAGAGGTAAGTTATGGTGGCAATTGGTATGAAGCGAAATAGTAGCCCAAAGGCAGCAGAATTCCGTTATAATGGGATAGAGGTGAGTACATCATGCCGGAACTACCGGAAGTAGAAACCATAATAAGAACCTTGAATATATTGGTAAAAGATAAAACCATTGATCATGTAAGTGTCCATTTAGCGCGAATTATTCAGCGCCCTGATGATATAGAGGAATTTGCCTTTTTGCTTGAAGGACATACCATTCTAGGGATAGAACGTAGGGGGAAATTTATACGTATTCTATTGGATGGACTTGTCATCGTATCCCATTTACGGATGGAAGGCAGATATGGTCTTTACTCAAGTGAAGAACCTGTAGAGAAACATACGCATGTTGTATTTCATTTTAATGATGGGACTGAACTACGTTACAAGGATGTTCGTCAATTTGGTACGATGCATCTTTTTGCGACAGGCGAGGATTTGGTGTCGTTACCTTTGTCCAAGCTAGGGTTAGAACCTTTAGATGAGTCTTTTACACTGGAGCAATTCAAGAGGATTTTAACAGGTAAAAAAACAAAGATTAAGTCTGTCTTATTAAATCAGGCATATGTCGTTGGAATCGGGAATATTTATGTGGATGAATCGCTATTTAAAGCTGGAATTCACCCGGAAATGACGACCGACTCGTTAGATAATAAGCAACTTGAACGATTACATGCAGCGATTGTAAGCATATTGTTAGAATCCATTGAAGCGGGTGGATCCTCCATTAAATCCTATGTGAACGGTCAAGGAGAGATGGGGATGTTTCAACAACAACTTCTAGTGTATGGTCGTGAGAACAAACCCTGTGTAAATTGTGGTTCTATCATTGAGAAAACAGTTGTGGGTGGAAGAGGAACTCATTTCTGCCCGACATGCCAATCTGATAGAAAGTAATATTCATAAGAATGTGCACCCCTCGTTTTTTCTTCCATATAATATTGGAGGACGTATCGACTGTAGCGGAGGCGGATCGAATTCAAAAATTCGATCCTTCCGCATGTGAGATAGGGAGGGAACAGGGTGCTCAGTCACATTCTTGCACTGACGTTGCTGGCTTTCGCGGTGAGTTTGGATAGTTTTGGAGTAGGAATTACATATGGATTAAGGCAAGTTAAAATCCCTCTACTCTCGATTGTGATTATTTCGGTTCTATCAGGCGTTGTTATTGGTATTTCTATGCAGGTAGGTGTTCTGCTTGCACACTTTGTATCTCCTACGATTGCTTCAGCTGTAGGAGCTATTATTCTCATAATTATGGGTTTATGGTCATTGGGTCAAATGCTTGTGCAAAAAGAAAAGGATCAAGTGGTTGAACCGCTTAAAGTTGAGAAGATTGAGAAATTACCGAATCCTCCAACAGAACGGCAAGTATTCTCGCTTGAAATTCGTAAATTGGGACTTGTGATTCAAATATTACGTACCCCCTCATCGGCAGACGTGGATAAATCGGGAAGTATTTCGGGTTATGAAGCTATGTGGTTGGGTATTGCATTATCATTAGATGCATTTGGAGCAGGTCTAGGAGCAGCTCTTCTAGGGTTCTCTCCATTGCCCACATCGTTAGTTATTGCTTTATTTAGCGGCACTTTTCTGGTCATGGGTATGAATGCAGGATTTCGTTTTGCTACAAAATCATGGACACGACATATGACGGCACTACCAGCGTTAATGTTAATAATAATGGGAATAATGAAGCTATTATGAGGTGAAATCATGAACATTGGATTAACCGGGGGAATTGCAACAGGTAAGAGTACGGTATCCTCCCTTCTAGTCAAGAAGGGGGCTATGCTTGTTGATGCGGATGCTATAGCCCGGGACGTTATGCTCCCGGGTCACCCTGTTCTTGCTGCAGTAGCTGATTTTTTTGGACAAGGTATACTTCAGGAAGACGGGACATTAGATCGTAAGAAGCTCGGAAGTATTGTTTTTGACGACAAAGAAGCCCTTAAGGCCTTAAATAATATAAGTCACCCAGCTATCCGTAAAGAGATTAGCAAGCAAATGATGGAGCTTGAGACAGCGTATCCTGAGCGTCTAGTTGTTGTAGACGTTCCACTCTTATATGAATCAGGGCTTCAATCCATGTTTGAACAAGTCTGGGTAGTCTATGCTCCGCGTGAAGTACAGAAGGAACGTCTCATGATGAGAGATCTTTTATCGTCTGGACAAGCAGAGGCAAGGCTTAGGTCACAGATGGATATTGAGGATAAGAAAAGAATAGCAGATCGAGTTATTGATAACAGTCATAGCTTAGAACTAACGGAGCAACAATTGAATGATTGTTGGCTTCAGATGAGGTTGCTATGAAGTTTTTTCTTAAAAAAAGGGTGCTCATACTTTTGTTTATGACGTTTGTATTGTTGTTGTTTTTTAATAGTAATTGGATGTCATGGTTTTATCCTATTCACTACAAAGAAGAAATTCAATTACAAGCTGAGGAATACGAGGTAGATCCATTCCTTATTGCTGCTATCATACGAGTAGAGTCTAATTTCAAGCCGGGTAAAGAGTCAAGTAAGGGTGCACTTGGAATTATGCAACTCATGCCACGTACGGCGACTTGGGCAATGGAAATGGCAAAACTTCCTGAAATATCTCTGGATCGAATCAAACAAGAAGCAGGTCCTAATATTCAGCTAGGCGCTTGGTATTTTTCTTCATTATCTAAGCAATTTGATGGAAATACGACGTTAGCCATTGCCGCCTATAATGCAGGTCCGGGAAACGTACGTAGCTGGATGGATAAAGGTCTATGGGATGGACAACTTGAAACAGTTAAAAAAATACCAATTGATCAGACTAGGCATTATGTACAACGTGTATTATATTATTATGACAAATATACAGATGTTTACGATAAGTTCTAATGAGATGAAACAAAAGGAGTGTTGGCCCAGCTTCTCGCCGGTCCAACACTCCATACCTTCATCAGATCAGACTAGCTGAATTGACCAGCTAATTGTTGTTCTGCAAGTGTTACCAAACGTTTAGTGATATATCCACCGATTGAACCGTTTTCATAAGAAGTCATATTTCCTTGGTAGCCATCTTGAGGAATGCTGATTCCAAGTTCTTGAGCAATTTCATATTTCATTTGTTCTAGGGCACCTGTAGCTTTTGTTACAACTAAGTTGTTGGAACTGTTGTTTGCGCTCATTGTCGTTCACCTCCTCGCTGGTTGTAAAAGTATTATGTGTTATATTTGCGATCTTCATAACATTTTTGCAGGTGGAAATTTTTATGGAATAAATATTGCTTCAGAAAACTCATGAAAAGGGAAGTGCTAACACAATGAAATGCCCATATTGTAGCTATGCGGGAACCAAGGTATTGGATTCACGCCCAGCGAATGAGAATAAATCGATACGCCGTAGGCGTGAATGTGAACAATGTAGTCGGAGATTCACAACGTTTGAAATGATTGAGGAAGCACCTTTAATCGTGATTAAGAAGAGTGGTAATCGCGAAGAATTCAGTCGTGATAAAGTCATGCGTGGATTAATTAGAGCTTGTGAGAAACGGCCTGTATCTGTAGAACAATTTGACCTGATCGTCTCCGAAGTAGAGAAGGCTCTACGTGACACTGCTGTAACAGAAGTAGATAGTCAGCAAATTGGTGAGTTAGTCATGGAGGAGTTATATCGGGTTGATGAAGTAGCCTACGTAAGATTCGCTTCTGTATATCGCCAATTCAAGGACATTAACATGTTCATGAAGGAACTGAAGAATCTTTTATCCAAAAGCACAGCTGGGGAATAAGGATAAAACTATTGACACAACGTTCATTTTTTGATAAATTAATAAATGTTGTTGTATACAAATGGGACCTTAGGCTGGGAGCACGTAGTGGTTGGTTACACTATCCCAAAGAATTGAATACCAGTCTAAAAGATTTATCACGGGGGCTTAGCTCAGCTGGGAGAGCGCTTGCATGGCATGCAAGAGGTCAGCGGTTCGATCCCGCTAGTCTCCACCAATATCTTAAACCAGACGGCAGAGATGCCGTTTTTTTGTTATGTCAACTTATTAATTATGTCCTTCTATTCCCAAAACTATGAATGGGATACAAAAAACACGTCAGTCTTTATTCGGCTGGTCATAAGGATTAAAATCCCCAAACCCGATGGTAAAGGCGTCAGACTGGATCATCCAACAAGCAATTGATTAAGTGTTGAATCGAGTGTTGATCTAGAGTTTTCGGAAGCGCAACCATGGTTTGCACCCTAAAAGGCGGGGGTTAGCCATAATTCACTGAAATGCTGACTAAGTATGTAAAAGGTAAAATCAATTAAAACGTCGAACCTAATAATAAATATTCAAACCGCGCGATTGACAGCGCAGAACGGTGGTTATGATGTCTAATTCAATTTTATCCACTAAACTATATATCCCTGCGCCTCGTTCTAATGTCGTCTTACGCCCCCGCCTAATTGAGCATCTGAATGATTGGATGCACCGTAAGTTAACTCTCGTCGTGGCTTCCGCAGGCTATGGAAAAACTTCGCTCGTCAGGGAATGGCTCGCCGTGTGCTCGCAACCGGTCGCATGGCTGTCACTGGAGGAAGCAGATAATGATCCTGTCCGCTTTCTGAGATACTTCATTACTGCTCTACAGACGATTGCGGCGAATATTGGAGAAGGGTTGTTAGGTTTGATCCACTCCGCTCAATCGTTACCGGTTGAATCGATAATAACTGCCTTGCTCAATGAAATAACCTCCATTTCGTATCATTTCATACTCGTCCTAGACGATTATCATGCTATAGATGCTTTGCCGATTGACAATGCCATCTCCATATTGCTCGAACATATGCCGCCACAGATGCATCTGGTCATTGTCACCCGAGAAGTTCCCCGTCTACCCTTGGCTAGATTGCGTGTCAGAGACCAACTAACCGAAGTGCGTACAGCCGACTTGAGCTTTACCTTCAACGAAACGGCCGAATTTCTAAGCAGGGTAATGGGGCTAAACCTTTCATCCGAAAACATCACTCTGCTTGAATCTCGCACAGAAGGCTGGATTGCGGGTCTGCAATTAGCGGCACTTTCCATGCAGGGGCATAAAGATCCAAATAGCTTCATTAAATCTTTCACTGGCAGTCACCATTACGTACTAGACTATTTGGTTGATGAAGTAATCCAACAACAATCTGAATGCATTCAGACTTTCTTGCTGCGCACCTCCATCCTCGATAGGTTGTGTGGCCCTCTTTGTGATGCCATTCTCCATAATGGAGTCGTGGAGCCTAGTGTCCCTTCTACTTCTGGGCAAGAAATCTTGGAATATCTCGAACGCGCCAACCTATTTATAATCCCGCTGGACAAGGAGCGGGGTTGGTACCGCTATCACCATCTGTTTGCTGAATTGCTGCGAAATCGACTGTACCAGAGCATGAGCTCAAATATAAACGATAAAGTAAGGGGTGTAACTAATTTACATATACGCGCCAGCATCTGGCATGAAGACAATGGACTGGGGATTGAAGCTTTTCACCATGCCGCTGTCGCGAAGGATATCGGGCGCGCCGCTCGTCTAATAGAAGGAAAAGAGATGCCCTTACATTTTCGTGGAGAGGTGTTCCCGGTAGTGAATTGGCTGGATTCCTTATCAAACGAGGAACTTAATGCATGGCCATCGCTATGGGTGATTTTTGCCTCCGCGTTACTGATGGTAGGCAAATTGATCGGTGTTGAACAGAAACTACAAGCAGCTGAGACAGCCCTGATGGGTGTCAAGCAAGAAGAAAAGACGAAGGACCTTATCGGACATATTGCCGCCATACGTGCCACGCTGGCTGTCAGCAATAATCAAGCAGAAGTCATCTTTGCCGAGTCACGTCGTGCATTGGAATATTTGAACCCAGACAACCTGCCCGTTCGAACAGCCACCCTCTGGACGATGGGTTATGCTTACCAGCTTCAGGGGGATCGTACTAAAGCCGGTAAGTCGTATACCGAGGCATTATCGGCCAGTCAGAAGATCGGGCATGTCATGATAACCATTATGGCAACACTCGGTTTAGGAAACATACAAGAAGCGGAAAACCAGCTTTATACTGCGTTTGAGACCTATTGGCGAGTTCTGAATATGACAGGTGATCTTCCCTTGCAGGTTGCATGCGAAGCGCATCAGGGCTTAGCCCATATTTATTATGAATGGAACGACTTGGATGCTGCTTTGCTACATGGAGAACAGAGTGTCCAACTAGCGAAACGGTTTGAACATATGGATAGAGCCGTTGAAGGAGAATTGTTTCTAGCAAGACTGAAGATGATTCGGGGAGAGACGAGCGGGGCATCCGCTATATTGGCTCAAGCGGATCATTTAGCTCGAAAACATAATTTTGTGTTGCTGGTACCCAAAATCGCTGCCATACATGTACTTTTGTTACTTCGTCAGGGCAATCTGACTGAAGCCGCAGATAGGACGCAAAAGTATGATCTTCCCATCAGCGAGGCTCGGGTATATCTTGCACAAGGGGAAACGTCCGCAGCACTTGCAGTGCTGGGTCCAATGAAGGAGCAGATTGAAGCAAAGGGATGGGAAGATGAACGGCTCAAGGTATTCATTCTACAAGCAGTTGCACTGCATGCGCATGGTGAAAAGTTAAAGGCGATGCAAATACTGGCAGACGTTCTGACAAAGGCTGAGTCTGGCGGTTTCATTAGAGTTTTTGTTGACGAAGGTATTGCAATGAATAGATTATTGTGCGAAGCAGCTACATATGGAGATATGCCAGACTATTTAAGCAAGTTGCTGGCTGAGATGAGAGCAGAGGAACTGAAAAGTGAAGTCCAATCTAATCCGCGCCTAGTCCAGTCTGCCAATCACCTTATCGATCCATTGAGTGAGCGTGAATTAGAAGTACTGCACCTTATTGCGCAAGGACTATCGAATCGTGAGATTAGCGAGAGACTCTTCCTCGCCTTGAGTACGGTGAAAGGGCATAATCAGATTATCTTTGGCAAACTACAGGTTCAAAGGCGCACCGAAGCTATAGCTCGTGCTCGTAAGCTAGGTTTGTTGTAATCTATAGAATGTCCGCCCTCCTAGTAATACCACAACACTATGCTAAAACAATACTTTAGTAGCTATAATTCAAAACCGTGCAGCAGATATACTACTAGCATATTGAGTAAGTGGCTTAAAGGGTTATAACTTGCCCGATGATCGTGACCGGTCATTCATTCTAGGAGGGAATAATATGAAAGCGATTGTATACACAAAGTATGGCTCATCAGATGTTCTTCAGCTCAAAGAGATAGAAAAACCTATTCCCAAGGACAATGAAGTATTGGTCAAAGTTCATGCGGTATCCGTAAACCCATTGGACTGGCATTTCATGAGAGGCAAGCCCTATATCATGCGCATGCAGACAGGGCTGCGCAGACCAAAGAACAATGCTATAGGAACAGATGTAGCAGGTCGGATCGAAGCGGTGGGCAAGAATGTGAAGGAGTTTCGACCGGGAGATGACGTATTCGGTGTGTGCAATGGAGCCTTTGCCGAGTATTCATGTGCAGCCGAAGGATCGCTAGTTAAGAAACCAGCCAATATGACATTTGAGCAAGCAGCAGCTGTTCCGATCGCGTCTTTCACCGCTCTACAAGGTCTTCGCAATCAAGGACTGATTCAGTTCGGGCAGAAGGTCTTGATTAACGGTGCTTCGGGTGGTGTGGGCACCTTTGCCGTGCAGATAGCCAAATCCTTAGGAGCGAACGTGACCGGCGTGTGCAGCACGAGGAATGTAAACATGGTTCGATCAATCGGCGCTGATCATGTCATCGATTACACCCAAGAGGACTTCACCCAAAGTGAGAGTCGTTATGATCTAATCTTCGATACGGTAGGAAACCGTTCGCTCTTAAATTGCAGACGTGTACTGAGCCCTAAGGGGACCCTCGTTATCGTCGGATCGCAGAGCAAGGGCCGATGGCTTGGGCCACTGGCTCGTTCGCTCAGAGGGATTCTGCTGTCACGGTTCGTAAGCCAAAAAATGATGATGTTTATGGCGACATGGAGCAAAGGGGATCTTGTGACGATGCAAAAGCTTCTAGAAGCTGGAGAAGTAACACCGGTCATCGACAGATATTACAAATCGAGTGAAGTAAAGGAAGCTATCCGATACTTAGAAGAAGGACATACCCAAGGAAAAGTCATTATAACCTGGGAACATACGAACAAGACCTAACAATCTAGGTGAAACCTTGCTACAATGTGGATTAACAGTTAGATGTTTTGCGTATTGAAGAAGCATGAGGGATTTTGGGGTAGCGAACCACCCAACTGGGAGTACGTGGTTGGGTATTTAACAACCCCAAAAGAATTAAATACCAGCAGTAAGATTTATCACGGGGGCTTAGCTCAGCAGGGAGAGCGCTTGCATGGCATGCAAGAGGTCAGCGGTTCGATCCCGCTAGTCTCCACCAATACCTAACATAAACGGCAGAGATGCCGTTTTTTTGTGCTTTGATTATTGTTGCCGTTATTGACAAGGGAAGTGCTTAATACTGATGGTTCTAGATCAATATCGAATGTGGCGGAATTACTCGAAGTTTTGTACAGTGGTGAACTCCATCGTACTAAAATCATTACTTGTTCAACGTTCCCTCCCAAGGTAACATCAACAAACTTAACCTTGGAAGGGGATTTATTTTGTCGCAACAACCATATCCAGACTGGATGAAGCCCGCATTTGATCAACGATTAAACGAGCTTGCTGTAATGGCTAGGCAACTAGATGAAGTGCATAGCATTCGTCAAGAGCAGGATGAACTGACAGAAAAATTGAAAAGTGAGTTCACAGTGGTTCAGTTCAAATTATTACTATAATTGTTAGACCTAACCAATTATCGGAATGCAGTGGAGAAACAGCATATGTATCTTGATGGTTTAAAGGACGGCATGAAGATGTTAAAGCATCTCAATGATTTTCTTTTGAATTGAGCAAAAAGTGGAACGATGGGACTATGTCCCGTCATTCCACTCTTTATTTTTTGTCGTTATTAGTTTTAAATTTCTCATATTCAAGTTCAACTAATTTGAAAAAGTGAGAAGGCTTAGCTTTTATTTATGATTTTGGAAGCGAATTGGTATCAAATATTAGCACAATTGTAGGTGGTACTCAACAGAGGCAGGGCATACATTCCGAAAATTGCTCCATCAACAGGTGTAGTAGAAATTCATCGGGTGTCGGTACCTAATGGAGGAACTGTTCCAGTAAACTTGGAATTCGCACATGCAGGTGGAGCTTCCATGGCTCTAGCAATATTATGTAATACACTATAAATATAAAAGGCTATGGATATTTATCCATAGCCTTTTATATTTATTTGCCTAAGTCTTTATTATCTATTGTTAACCCAGGGAAAACAGTATAATGGGATAACGGTCTTTCAGTATTCTCTAACACTTGAAGTGAAGATATTTTTCCACTATATGCGTTTGGTCCTGAAATGGTGAATTTCCAGTCGGCAATTTTAAGATCGTCACTTGATAATTTTGTCACTACTTGAACAAGTACTGTAAGTTTCGAGTTAATAAACGCAACATCTTTAAATTGATAATCTACAATATTTTCTGTCAATCCACCAGTAGGCATCAACTCAGATCTACTGAAGCGATTGGATGTATAATCTTTATCTAGTAAAGATTGCGCTTTTTCCCTGTCCCTGTTATCAAAAGCGACAAAAAATTCAAGTATTTTATTACGTCCATATATCCAATCAGATCGAGAGATCTCAGTCTCACTTACTAATACATCTAGATTTACTATGACAGATTGTTTTTTTGCATCCCACAATACATTTGAATGAAGTTCATTTGATATCGTACTAATTGGGACTAGTACCCTTCCATTAACCACTTTAGGTGCCACATCGGATATTAATAATCTTGATCGCTCCTGAAGCAAAAACGTAACCAGTAATACTTACTAACATGACAGATAATAATACCGCTGTTACTAAAAAATACTTTTTTTTCATCATAATCCACCTTCAATTAGGAAATATAGAGGATTGATTTCAACCTAACGAATATAATTTTGTCATCTACCTCGAATTAGACACATTATAACTAACGTGATTCCGTTCAAAAAGTTGCTTTAAAATTACATTAATATCAAAATATTGGATTCTATAATAATATCCCCTTTATCCTTCGCCTTTCTTCGATATGTTTTTATGCCACCACAATGTCGGACCTTTAACTACTACCTACCTATATTTACCCATAAAAAGTTCGGTAGATCAGTTGACTCCGCAGCTAAAGTAGCGTAAATAGCCTGTTTTGGAGAGTGAAAATTGTATTCTGTCTCTTTCTTTGAATAAGTTTTATGGTTTTATTGTTCTTGGGGTAGTGTAACTAACCATGGTGGGAGAGCGCTTGCATGGCATGCAAGAGGTCAGCGGTTCGATCCCGCTAGTCTCCACCAATACCTAACATAAACGGCAGAGATGCCGTTTTTTTGTTTTTTTAAGATAAAGTGAAACTTTTTATATAATTTTATACAAAATAAGGGGGTTTTAAGAATATCTTAAGGTTTTTTTTATGATTTTTTTACATATGAATGATACATTAAAGGAAAATATAAAGAGGGACTTGAGTATGAAAAAAAGAACAAGCAAGTTTTTGTATATCGTTATTAGTATGATATTTATTGTTTATTTACTTGTATTGTTACGAGTCATTTTATTTAAAGATGCCCCATTGTATAATCTTTTTGCAGGTATCGGAATTGGTGCTCGGGCATTAAACTTAATTCCATTTGCCTCAATGATTGACATGATAACAGACTCTACCATAAGTTTAATAAGATTAGCTCAAAATATTATGGGCAATATTGTGTTGTTTATTCCTTTAGGTATCTTCCTTCCACTACTTTATAAAAGGAATAATAAGGCTGTTCTGTTATCTGGGGTTAGACTAAGCTTATTGTTTGAAATTGTTCAATTTATATTTGCTATTGGAAGTAGCGATATTGATGATATTATTTTGAATGTTTTAGGCACGATTGCTGGACTTTATATATACAGGATAATTGAAAGGATTTTACATAATAGAATTCAGATATTAGTAACAGCATTCGTGCTTTTTCTTATTATGAGTGTTTTAGGTTTTGGCATATTACTTACCTCAAGCAGTAATCTGTTTAAGTATAAACCTACTGAAAGAATTGTACGCAACGAACAAATAATAAAGGATACAGAGGGACAAAAGGCAGCTATAGCAGGAAAAATAAAAAAACTAGATAATGTACAATTAACAGTTGAAGGGTTTGTATCATCTGTGAATGAGGAAGCAGAAGTAAAGAAGATAAATGTGATACCTGAAACTAAGGTGATCCTTGCAAATGGCACTGAGGAGTTCTTTTTCAGTACTTTAGTAAAGGAAACGACGGATTACTCTATCCTAAGCTACAAAAAATTTAAGCATAATTTCAATCAGTACGCGGAAAAAGCAGTGAAAATATGGAGCAAGGACGGTATTAATGCCGATTCAATGATTATTTTTATTTGGAATGATTAAGCAAGTAGAGCATCAAGCTTAAACTGAGGGTAAAGGCGTTTGAGTTTTATCTTTGATGCTATAAGTGCCATTTCGCTTATATTCATGGTCGTAGTGCTCGGGCTGAGTGGTCTTCATTTGGGTTGGAGTCCCGTTTCAATCAGCAATTGGTACGGCATTTCATCCATGCAGATCAGCGGGCACGTCTCGTCATAGGGAAAACGAAAGTACGGTCATTGTCTCGGAAAGCCGTGGAACTGCTCTTGACTCATGTTTTGGATTGCAAGCGGGATTACACACCACAAAGAATTGAATACCAGAAGTAGATTTATCACGGGGGCTTAGCTCAGCTGGGAGAGCGCTTGCATGGCATGCAAGAGGTCAGGGGTTCGATCCCCCTATTTTCCACCAATACCTTAAATTCTAACGGCAGAGATGCCGTTTTTTTGTTTTGTTTAGAAGCCTTAATATGAGAGTCCCAAGTCAGTTGACTTGGGACTCTCAGTAGTTTATTACTATCATTGAAAAATTTGTTGTTTCCTGTTACTTGTAATGGTAAAGTTATACATGTGATTAATGAAAAAATAGGAACATGTGTTCTAATTCTATGTTTAGTTTATTTAGAGGTATGTATGTTCAATTAGATTTAACTTTGAAGACTTATACATCGACATAAACAGACCTTATAAGGGGAGAACTAAAGAAGTTTTTTATTAACTGAAACTGAATAAAGATAACCGATTCGAACAAAGAGCTCACTTCAGACAGTCTAGTTACCTCGCGGTTGGGGTAGTCGAGGCGAGGTAAGTATTCTTGCGGTTTCAAGATGTTCTTTTTCTATGCCCCTACGCATTCGTATGATGAAGAAACTATTTTCAATACTGCTTGGTAACAACCTGAACGAAAGAGTGATCCTTTAAAGACTTAAGTATATTAGAATAGGATAATTTTAGTGAACTAGTATTAATAATACAAAAAGGGGGTGTTGAACTTGAAAAGTACACTATTTAAGGTAACAACGGCAGTCGCTTTATCCTTGGCTTTGCTCTATGCAGGGGTAATACCTGCATCAGTAGAACAGGTATCCGCATCATCGGAAAAGGTTGACGGTTACTCTTACGAGCAAGATGCAATTGACTTGATAAATGAGCTTAACATTGTAAGAAGAGGTATGGGTCTTTCAGATGTCATACTTAACCCTATACTTACGAATGCAGCTCAAGGGCATGCAACTTACTTGGAGTACAACAAATTGTCAAACCACACTCAGGATAAGACGAAACCAAAGTTCACTGGAGTAAGTATAAAAGATAGATTTGAAGCTAGTGGTGGAGTAGGTATTTTTAACACTCTAGGCACCAATTATTACGCAGAAGCTACTGTGCATGAGGGGAAAAACATAGCAGTTAGATCACTTTTGGCAGGACCATATCACAGATTTCCGATGCATGATCCTTATTTGAAATATATAGGGGTAGGGTTATCAGGAGAAACAGTGGTATTTGAGTACTCACTAAGCTACAACAATCCGTCACCTGAGAATATTTTATACCCTTATGATGGTCAAGCAGATATTTCGATAAATATGATTTCTCCAGAGAGTCCAAACCCACTAGAAGGAACAGGGTTAACCTACAAGACAGCAGGTTACATTCCAACTGCAATTTTGCCAAATACAGCAAATCTGCTAACAGTTCCTGCTAGTATGTCAGACAACAAAGGCGCTTCTCTTTCTGTAATAGTTAAGAAAGAGATTAAAGAGGGTGTGTATAGCCGACAAGGCTACGCCACTTGGTTAATCATACCCAAGAAACCACTTGACTATGAAACAACCTACAACATGGATGTTAACGGTGTAAAATGGTCTTTCTCAACAGAAGCTAAACCATCAGGTGGAAACAACGGTGGTGGAACAACTAACCCACCTTCAGGCTCCGACCTTATCTACATTAGTAGCACAAAGCAAGCTAGTAAGAGTGAGCTACTTGCCCTTCCGCTAGACCCAAGCAAGAAGTTCAGCGCATCAAGTGCAGGAATCCGTATCAATGGTCAGTATGTAACATTGAAACCTTCTGCAAAGGTTCTCAATGGATCGACCTTCATTCCTCTTAGAGGGGTATTCGAGAAGCTCGGCTCTCAAGTCTTTTGGGATCAAGAAAGACAACTTATCTCTATCTTACACTCAGGTGGTAAAGAGATACAGTTAACTATTGGATCAAAAAATGCTTATGTAGATGGTTATGCATTCAAGCTTCCTCAAGCACCTTTCGTAGATAAAGGAACTACGTACATCCCATTGCGATTCGTCAGTGAAGCAATTGGGGGTACAGTCCTTTGGGATCAAGCGTCATCTACAGTTAGTATTGTAGCCGAGTACAATAAGTAGTAACAAACAGCAAGCTAATACTTAGAGCTAGGAGACAATCTCCTAGCTCTTTTTCTTTGCCTAATTTCGTTTATAAAATATCTATCTATTTTATAAGACTATTGGTTATTAAACTTTATTTTGACTTCTAGAGACTTTTCTGACTTGCGCTTCGACCCGAACTGACAGTATAAAGCTATATTTCTATAGCCACTATTCCAGTTAGGAGTGAACTTATGCCAGAGAACACGAAAGACAAATGGGTTGTCAGTATCAACGGCCGAGGAGGAATACAGTTCCAGATATGAAGAAAGGCGGGGTGTTGATGTGTTATAAACATGTGTTGACACAAAAGTGATTAGGGACCATACTATATATATGAACAACAATAATAAAATAATAAATGACATTGACGCTATTCCCTCGCTTTTACAATCCAAGCATCAGAGTGATCGCTATAACCTAGACATAGACGCACAGGCTATACTCGTCGCGTCTAGGCTAATGGCAGCGGGAGCCAAGCTTCACTATGGACAGACGAATAGTTAATAACAATTTAATTGAGAAAAAGGAGGGATCCATCGTGAAAATAAGAGCGATAATTACAGGTGTTACGGGGATGGTAGGCGAGGGAGTATTACATGAATGCCTGCAGCATCCTGATGTGGAACACGTTTTAGTGATTAACCGCAAACCATGCGGCGTTTCACATCCCAAATTAACTGAAATCATCCACAAAGATTTTTTTGATTTATCTGCAATCAAGTCTCAATTAAGCAACTATAATGCATGCTACTTTTGCTTGGGTGTAAGCTCTGTTGGTTTGAAGGAGGAGGAGTACTCACGATTATCGTTTGATCTTACTGTGCATATGGCAGAAATGCTCGCAGGCTTGAACCCAGATATGGTGTTCTGCTATGTTTCCGGAATGGGGACGGATAGTACAGAGCTAGGAAAAAGGATGTGGGCAAGAGTGAAGGGCAAGACAGAAAATCACCTCATGCAGCTGCCTTTCAAAAAAGCATACATGTTTCGCCCTGCCTACATCAATCCAATAAAGGGATTAAAAAATACGCATAAATCTTATTATGCATTTATGTGGCTATTTCCTATTCTAAGAAGACTATTTCCAAACGTTACAGTGTCTTTAAAGGAGCTTGGTATTGCAATGATTCATACCGTTACTAAAGGGTATGACCAATCTATTCTCAAGAGTAAGGATATCATTAATTTGGCTAAATCCTAATCGGATACATTTGGCTTATCTCATAATCCAATTCATCTGAGCTCAATAATACAGCTGATTTATCCGGGTAATTATTCTCAATGTGTCGCTCACCCCAAGCGCAAAGCGCATCCAGGATATGCGTAAGTGAGCGGCCATACTCCGTTAAAGAATATTCTACCTTGAGAGGGAGCTGATCGAAGGTTTCTCTGAGGATCACGCCATCTTTTTCCAGCTCTCTTAATTGTTGAGTAAGCATTTTTTGGGTAATGCCGGGCATTAAACGCCTTAGCTCACCCGTTCTGAGAATTCCATCCCCCTTAGTCAGAAAACAAAGGATAACCACCTTCCATTTCCCTCCAATAACCCCTAACGCTGTTTTTGGGTGTGTAATACCCCTACGTGGGAGAGCGCTTGCATGGCATGCAAGAGGTCAGCGGTTCGATCCCGCTAGTCTCCACCAACATCTGAAACAAACGGCAGAGATGCCGTTTGTTTGTGCTTTGATTATTGTTGCCGCTGTTGACATATGAAGTGCTTAATACTGATGGTTCGTAATCAATAAATGAGATGTGACAGTATTGCTCAAATACTATACAGCGGTGGACTCCATCGTACTATAATCATAAATTGAAACTTGTTTAAGAAGTTTATAACAATTAAGGAGAATTAACGATGGAATGGATATTAGAAGATGTTGAGAAAACCAATCAATTATCACCAGACTCATTTTATATACCTTCTCTAAAAGAACGAAAGAGGTAAAGGAAGGGGGACCTAGTAAGGTTACACTTCATTATTAATAATCCAGAAGTAGACAGTCCAAGGGCTGAGAGAATGTGGGTGGAGATAACAGGAAAAAAGCTGCTCAGTAAGAAATATACTGGTATACTCACTAACCAACCTGTTTATATAAAAACGTTAGATGTGGGAAATACAATTGAATTTGAACCAAGGAATATTGCAAGAACTATACTAAAGGAGGGTGATCCCTTTGTTTGGATATTGGAGAGGAAATGGCATTAGTCTCAAAGAAATGCTTAGAGGACGGAAATACAATTCGTTGGATATATCGAGAGATCGGGGATCGAGAAGAGGACAGTGGATGGAGAATATTTGCAGGTGATGAAGATGATAAATACAACAACGATTCAAAAAATATAGCGATAATAAACATTTACTATTTGTTGAATAAAGATCCCAGTCTATTAGTTCCTTTGAAAAGTGAAGTCGGTTCTGCATTTGAAAGGGAAAATATACAAACTCCTTGGATCGAGATAAAGGATTGGAACACTGTAAATAATTAAGTCAACAATACAGTCAGGTACTGATTAGGTAAAAATCATTAAACTCCCATGAAAATTAAATTAGCTCAAAACTTCTAAAAGAGCATAAGAAAGAAGACCCAGAAAAACACTTTTTAAAAAAATGCTGAGCCATTTGAGCGCTTATAAAGAGTAAGGCAGACTGAAAAACAACAAACTTCCTTCTACAACCAATAAAAGCTAGGCTGGTGCAAAAACCAGAGTAGGATTAATCTCCCATGAGTGCTTCCTGAAAGGGAGCGACAATCTGTGATCACCGGGGTCGTTGGAGTCAGACTAACGGGACAGTATGACAAGTTCTGTACAAGCGCTCTACAGCGCTGGGAAACTAGCACGATCCGTGTGGAGCAGGGGAAAAGCTGGAGATCGCATCAAAGGCTTACCTATTGCAACCTATAGTCTTAAACCGAGAGGGTTGCCGCATGGTAGCCCTTTGTCCAACTAACGGACAGTTATGCGCAAAAGGAATTAAAAAATAAAGATGTAAAATCACGAACAATTGTTCTAATATTTAGGATGTAAATTATTATTTCTAGGGGGGATTTGTTAGTGATCACGCGTGTAACGACTCCATTTAGTTATTCATCTGCTGTTGTAGCTGGGGATTATATTTTTCTCGGGTTACATCGAGGATTTGGCGAGAGTTTTACAGAACAGATTCATGATACTTTTTTTAACTTAAAGAATACGCTTCTGGAAGTCGACGTTCCAATACATAATCTCGTAAAAGTAAATGTTTATCTCAAGGACATTAAGAACTTGCCTGAAATGGAACGAATTTTTTGCGAATATTTTGATACAGATAAGTTTCCAGCAAGAATGACTTCAACTACAGATTTTATTGACTCAGATTGTCTTATGATGATAGATGGAATTGCGTACAAAAGATTAAGCTCCCATGAAAATAAATCTGCAGTTACTGTAAAAAGGCAAAAGTAAATAAGACGCAGCTCATTCATTTTTTTAAAGGTTGCAGCGCCCGAATTAATGAATATTGGTATATTGAAGAATTAAGAGACTTCTGAAATGGTTACAGAATAACCTAAGTTTTCTAGTCGTCGAACTGCATATTTTACAATAGATTGTTGCTTCTGTTTGTCAAAATAATCTTCGCCTAGGTCCACATATATTTCTTCACGTGTTAAAAGACAGTAGGCTATTCTCAACATAGCATGAGTGACAGAGACCGCTGCCCGTTTTCTTCCTTTTCGGGCTGACGTTCGTCTATACTTGGCACCGAGATAGTTCTTTGATGCAGCAACAGAATGGGCTGCTTCAACTAAGGCAGAGTTCCTCTTTCCTGCACTTTCGTTATGCCCAGGTACGAGTCCAGCCCATGAGCATAAATGCGCAGCACTGGGAAACTGCTTCTTAATATTCGTTCCAATTTCCGCTAAGATTTGTTCTGCTATTCGTGTAGCTATTCCAGGAATTGAATCTAAACGTTCGCATCGTCATGAAAAGGGACTACCCTCGTAGCAACTTCCTGACCTAGTATCACGATTTGTTCACTTAAAAAATCAATGTGAGTTAAAATAGTCTTTATCATCAGGCGTTGGTGAGGGTTTATATAACCTTGAAGAGCAAGTGCGAGCTCTGGCAGCCCCTACGGTTTCCTCTTGTCGCTCCATATCATCGCTTGTTATACGGGATTTTACGTCCCAACCAGCCTCAATCATGGTCATGACATGTAGGGGTGAACATTATAGCGCTCGGGATCAAGTCCCACGGGCAGGTACGTTCGACCAGGCTACCTTAATCCTCTATGGAAATGAAAAAAAGGATCAACCAGAAAGAACTGGTTGATCTCATAATACGAACGGACAGGATAGTTGAAGATCAATTACGGTGAGCCGTACCATATTGGTGGTTGGGGTTGAGGTTAAAACAATTGCCTTTTCTACACAATTGTTATTTTCACAGTTTGGAATCAAGTACGGTTATTTCAGTTCCTCCACCGTTCTCTCTTGCGGCTCTTTTTTCGGCGGATCGAGTGTGGGAACCTCTCAAACGCAGTGGGCGTAAGCTGATAATATATGTTATTTTGAGAGGATGTCTTGTACATGTTTCCTTATCTCCAAGAAATTCATCAATTCCCCTATCCCGATTATAGTTTTATGCCCCGCGGTTATTATAACTCCCCTTATTCTGAAAGATGGTGGTTCTGGAGCAAGGGTGCCCTCGAATCGGATGAAAGATACCGTTTACCCGCACAGCAACGGCTTACCTTCGTGCT
>LIDZ01000125.1_pt1 | contig 85207 bp, 104 predicted proteins | sample 644651 | NCBI WGS metagenome assembly LIDZ01 (sample SAMN03856242, study PRJNA289617) | food metagenome | isolation source: wine grapes on drying loft during traditional withering process | host: Vitis vinifera cv. Corvina | place: Italy: Gargagnago di S. Ambrogio di Valpolicella | collected 2014-01
CCTAAATGATTATATGTAATAAATTCATAGGAATAAGCATTTTTGCACTTTTTGCAAAATTTTGCATCAGCATTTATATCAACTGTGGTACTTTTATTGGGAGAACATTCAAAGCCGTAATAAATAAGTGGGTTGGGAACTTTTAAGTCACCAAGTAGAGATTCATCACCGTTCAATAATAGAACAGATTTTGGAGATTTAACGATACCCTCTAGTATTTTGTTTAATGTGGTATATACTTCGCCATATCTATCAAGTTGATCTCTGAATAAGTTAGTTATTACTATTATTTTTGGTGCTATATATTCAGTAATGAATTTGAGATTAGCTTCATCCACTTCTATAACAGCATATTTTTCTGAATTATCATTATTAAATCTATAATTATCAATGAAACAAGATGTTATGCCGGTTTCAAGATTTGCACCAGTGGCATTTGTAATGACTACCTTATTGCTACTTTTAATTACGTCGTAAATCATACTAGTAGTTGTTGTTTTTCCGTTTGTCCCAGTTATCAGTACGACTTTGTAACCCTTTGATACAACCCTAAGTATGTTTTTATCTAATTTTAGAGCTATTTTACCAGGGAAATTAGTTCCACCCTTAAACAAAACTTTGGACAAGTTAATTATTAATTTTGAAATTAAAATACTGAGTAAAGATTTGATTTTAATTTCGCACACCTCCTACAGAAAATATATTTGTGCAGTTTTTATTGTATATCAAATAAGAAGGAATGTCCATTGATTAGGATCATCCCTTCTTTATGTAATGTAAAAAACATCTTTTGTTGTATTCTCACAACTATAATAACTAAAATCTGTCTACTAATGTTACTCTATTAGTTGGTGATTTTCCACAAACGCAACATTCATCATCAAATAAGCCACCATTAACGCTAGATGTTTTCCATTTACCATCTTCCTCTAATTTCCCCCTGCAATTACTACAACAATAAACACTTTTAAAATTAGGTGGAGCCTTTTTAATCTTCTCATTCATTTCTCTATCATTCCTCTCTTAAAATATACTATTTATCATATTATAGCATTATAAGATTCCGACTTACTTTAACTTCTCAAGTAAATCGTCAGCTATTTTTATTCTTTCTTTAATATCTTCTTCATCTTTATTTGAAGGATATTTAAGTATTTCCTCGCTCATACGTTTTGTAAGTGTAACGCAAAATTTTATAAAGTCTAATTCCTTACCAGTAAATTCCACATCATTACCTCCTCTCGTAAAAGTTATCTTTTATGATATTCATATCTGAAATCATCAAAATTCATCCTTATTTCTTCTAATATATCTACAATTTTGCTATAGCTTGTTCTAAATTCTTCATAATTTGAAATATTTTCAAACAAATAATAAATCCTAATTCCAGCATCACCAAACATATTTTTAATAGTTTCTCTTGGAAATTCTTCTTGTTCTATTGCAATAAAGCCGTATTCTTTAAATGCAATAAATCTTCCATATTGGTACATAAGTTGAGTCAATATTTCAACTCCGTCATTCCCGCCATTCCCCATAGCTTCTTTTAAAATCTGCATATACTTATTGAACCCTGGTTCTATTATTTCTTTTAAAATCTCTTCTTTAGATTTGTTAATATATTTTACCGCATACTTAAAACTATAATATCTCGCATGAAATTCAGACCAATAGTATATAGCGTTATAGTACCCCGATGAAAGTAATTCTTTTTCTGTTGTAATCTTATTATCATACATACATTTTGAAAAATCAAACACATGTGTGAGTTCGTGTGGGAAAGTATGTGCATAATCCGAATATTTATTTATTTGTTTACTATTGATAAGTATTAGAAAAATATCATTTTCATTTTTAGGAATTATTGTGACTCCATTATTGCTATCCTTTTTTCCTACTTTATCCGATATTATAATATCAAATTTATTTACAATTGATTTGTCTTCACCTGTCTCAGCCATATAATCATTAAAAACTATATTCAGATTAGTTTTTACTTCTTCTTTTTTTTCTTCTGTTATTTCTTCGTTTTGTTCCCACTTTATTTCTCCCATATAGTTATCTCCCCTCTAAATAAAAAACTACTTTATAATTACTTTATAATTTTCAATTTTTGTTTTTCATCCTTGTAATCTTCAAAAAATACATATTTACATATGCTAATCTCTTCTCCGCACTTTGGACATAAAAAGCTCCACCCATTTTTAAAATCGTCAAATTGTTTACTATGCAAATTAATTTCAATCATTGATTTACAATCATTACATATAAAATTTAATAATACTTTAGTTTCTTTATTGAAATATTCTTCATCTTTTACTACACCCAGCATATTAATAAACTTGTATACTATTAGGGAGTTATTGTATAGTTTTGTTATATTTGAGATTGGCCTTACGAACTTAGTATACAATGCTACAACTATGTTATAAGTGTAAAATAATAAATGAGGAATTTGTTTATAATAATAATCAACAAAATCCAAGTGGGTTTCTTTGTCTAAAAATACAAAATTAAATTCAGTACTTTTTATATATTTACCAGTAGTCACCAAGTGATTAGCGTTATTCCAGACTCTTTGTAAACTATTTTCTGCTTTATAATTATATCGTAGATCATAGTAAGTAGTATCATCCATTTTTGTGAAATACTCTTTATTATCAATTTGCCTCATGGCCTTTGTAATTATATTCCTTTTTTTATATATAGATAAGTTCTCAATAGCATATTTTTCAACCTCTTGTTTATTCACCATACTAATTAATTCTTTTGAGTCACCAAGTAACCATTCTAAATATAATAGATTATCCCTAAATGGCCTTCTTAGTAATGCCATTGAAACCGCAATTTTCCCCTTCTCCATTGTACTAAGAGATTCATAGATAAAATTACACATATCTGCTAAAATCGCATGAAAAATTTGCTTTCCTAAAATAATATCGGCTTTATCTTGGTAATTATTGTCGTACAGCCAATTTACCTTATCCTCTGCTTTGTTGAATTTTTCACCTTCATCTTCGTTCCTGAATTTAATACTAGTAGTCATTTTATCATCTTTCATACAATCCGCCAGAATGCTCACAATTATATCATGCATGTACCAACAAAAATTTTGCTTCTTCCAATATCCTTCAGGCAAACCCTTGTATTCTCTATTCACGCTCATAATTTTCACTCTACTTTCGTCTAAAATATTCTATTTACTTATTCTTGAAATTTTTTTAAATCTGAGATTGATTTTTATACAATCTTAGGTAATTTTTATAGGCCTTATTAAATCCTATTATCATATTGGTGCCTAACAATATTCTTTTCATTTTCATTTTCTTATCCTTATTTATTATTAATTGATAAACTGTCACATTAGCACAATCTACATCGCTTACAAAACCAGTTAGCATGATATTACAATCCTCCAAAAAATCAAAATTAGTAGATAAAATTGGTTTTAATCCTGCAAGTTTAATTAACTTCTTATTTAGCTTTTTCTTAGCCTCTTCTATAATAGATAACTCATCCTTGTTTATTAATTTAAAATTGTTTTTAAACTTATATTTATATTCTTTCCTCACAGCTGCAATCTCGTCGCAATTACTACACGGTTCCTTATTGCCTTCAGCACTTTTAAACATACATTGTTGGCATCTTACTTTTCTTCTTGCCATTTTATCCTCCGTGTTTATTACAGAATTACTACAATTATTTTCTCAAAAAGTTCTTGTTACTAAGATTATACTCCATCTGTTTCTATTATCAACATTATCATTCACATATAATATCATAAGATTATATTTATTCATAAGCCTATAAACCTTATTGATATTTTTACTCCTCATAGTAAACTTTAGATTTTATAGTCCTTTATAGTCATCTAAATTGATATCTGATTTACCAAGATATTTAATCTCGGCATTTTTTCTGGCTTCTATAGCTTTAATTTTTTCTTCATGATATCCTAAACTAATCTGCTTTTTATTTATACTGATATACGCCCTCCACCTGTTTGTCTTTTTATCCAATATGACACCCTTTATTCCGCTCTTGTTCCAACCTTTGTCCCATTTAAAATTTAATTCATTCAGCTTATGAAACCTTTCTTTTGACAATTTATTTTTCTTATTTACAATTCTTTGCCTATCCATCCAGTTGTTAAGGAATTCTTCTCTTTTTGATGTAACTTTAATATCTAAATTACCATGTTTTTCTTTGTATTCTAATAATTCTTTGAATATTTCTTCCCATGAAGAGTCTTTCTCGCTCCAAACTATTCCAAGTTCATCTAATTTTTTTATTCTATCCTCACTTAGTTTTTCTTTTCTTGTTTTTTGCGTAGACACCCATCTTCCTAATTGAAAGTTGTCCTGTTCATAATTTATCGGCACTCTACAATCGCCATATGTCTCCTTGTATTTTTTTAGTAAGTCATAAAAATAATCCCAATTCGTTCGCCTATCTGTTGTATAATTAAAATTTATTTTTCTAAGTAATTCAATCTTTTCTTTTTGTAATAATCCTTTTTTATATTGATTCTTTATACGATATACCCACTCTCCCAATTTTGTATCTTTTATTGTATAGTCATAAGGAACTGAACAATTTCCATTTTGTTTATAATACTCTGCTAGTAGTTCTAAATTATCATTCCATTTTTTATCTCTTATTTCTTTTGTAAAACCTATAGCCTCTAATTTTTTAGCGTGTTCATTTTTTAATAGATTCTTACTAAATAAATCTTTTTGATGTGTTATCCAGTTAACAAGATGCTTATCTATATAATTATATGGAACACAACATCCCAGTTGATTTTTATATCCTTTTACTCTGTAATACATAAATTCCCAAAAAAATGATGACGTTAATTTTGTTTTATAGAATATATATAATAAATCTAAGGTGTCAACGTTACCTTTTATACTACTAAAATCATTCATCAAATTAGATATATCTCGTCCTTTTCCATACTCATCTAAAAGAAATATTGTTTTTTCTCTATCACTTCCTGTGGACTCCTGGATAATATCGGCTATGTCTTGCTCAGTTAACTCTTGTTGGAAATATTCAGCATGCTCATCAAACAATTCTTTAATTTTTTTTATATACCACGGTTGTATATTACTTTGTTTATTAAACCAAATAGATATTTTTTTCTCTGTTACTCCCAATTTCTCACACAAATCTTTATTCTTAATATTATATTTCATTAGAAGATACTGAAGGCCTATCATTTCTTTCACCCTTTCTTTATTCTTTCTAAATTATATCTTATTCTTTTATCAGAGAACAACATTTTTAATGAAATGTTTAGATGGCTATTAATTCCTTATAATCGTCCAAATTAATATCAGTCTTACCCCAATATTTTAGTTCAGCATCTCTACGAGCTTTAATAGCTGCTAGTTTGATTTTAAAATAACCTACATATACTCTTTCTGTGTTTACTGATATATATACACTATAGCCATTTTCATTATAATATACACCTCTACATCCACTACTTGTGTATTCCCTAATTTTAGACCAATCAAAATTAATACTATTTAATAAAGCAATTTGCTTATTATTTAATTTACCCTTATTAAAATTACCCCTTTGATGCACTATCCAACTATGTAAATTCGTATTTTGTACTTTGTAGTCTATAGGTATATTAAAATTCCCATTAATTTTTTTAAACTCTTTCAAAGCATTAAACATTATTTCCCATTTGTTTTCTACCTCATTCCAAATAAAATTTATACTTTCCATTTTATTTTTTTTATATTCACTTATTTTTCCAAGCTTGAAGCACCTCCTTAATCCTGTTATCCAATTCCTCATATTCTTTTCTTCTTTAGCTAATGACTTACAAGATGGATATTTATTATTTTTATTAATCCATTCAATATATAAGTTAAACATCAATTCGAATTTCATATCTACCACATCCCACACAACTCCCACATTTTCCATTTCTCGTATTTTTCTTTTGTCTAATTTTCCTTTATTATACAAATCTCGCTGATGAGACAACCACATTCCTATTGCATTTTCTCTTTGAGGAATATTAGTATGACCATTCTCTTCCTTATATTGCTGCAATAGTTTGCAATTGTCAGTCCATGTGTTATTTATTTTCCATATAAATCCAATTTCTTCAAGTTTTTTTATCCTATATTTAGTCAACTTATTCTTTTTATATAAACTTCTCTGGTTAACTACCCATCTGCCTAATATATTCTCTTTATAAGGCACATTGCAATTCCCATATTCTTTTTTCCATTCTACTAATTTTTCATATAAAAAAACCCAATTGTCAACCAATCTACTTTCAATATCATTAAATAATTTTCTAACCTCTAACATTTCATCAAAAATTTTAAATTCCCATATCTCATCTTTTCCGATATTATCAATTGTATGTTTTTCTTTATCTCTTTTTTCTTTACTCTCTTTTAAGTCTACAATAAAGTTTTGAGAGCCTATATTATCAAAATTGTTTACAAAATCTAATATTATAGGCTCGCCACTTCCTACAGATATTGCTCTACCTATCTGCTGATAGTATATTATTGGCGACACCGTAGGTCTTAATAATATTGCTCCAGTAATACCTTCAATATGAATACCTTCATTAAACATATCTATTGAAAATAGTAACTTAACTGAATCTTCTGTTTTGCTTTTCTTAAATAATTCAAACTCTTTCTCACTGTTTTCATATCCTGTGTATATAGAATAAGTTTCAATTTTTTTAGTTATTCCTGATTTTCTAAACCAATCTCTAACAGTCCATTTCATTTCATCCAAATGGGTTTTGTTTTTGCAAAATATGATATATTTCCCATTATTACTTTGTAGATATTTCTTTAATATCTCTGGAATACCTTTGCTTTTATCCAATTTGTTTTTCATTAAATCAATTTCTTTAAGTAATTCTTTTTTTGAATCTTCATCATTTGAACTTGATTCAACTTTTGCTTTTAAATTATTTGCTTCGTCTTCAAAAGTATATAACGCAGAAACATATTTAGGCATTGGCAATATTTTTTTGACAATTGCATCTGCTAAACTTAAATTAACAGCAATATTGCCATCAAACAGTTCGTCTGCCATGTCTCTTTCATTATCTAGGAATCTTATTGCCGTGGCAGAAGTGCCTAAAATCTTAGCATTAGGATAGGCTACTAATAATTTTTCAAGACCACTTCCCCATTGTTCTGCTCCACCTCTATGAAATTCATCTAGTACAATCAATGAAGGATTCAAGTCTTTAATCTTATTTTCTGTATCAAAAGACAAATCAGAGTATGTCATTAATATTGTATTAGGTATTTCTTCTCCTGCGAAACCTGTTAACTGCTCTAGTATATAGTTAGATGGGGCTAAAACTATTTTGCTCTGTTCTGGAATATCATATAAGCATTTTAGTATTATATAAGACTTGCCAGTCCCAGTAGCTTGTATATCAGCAACACGGTTCGTTGTTTTCCACATTTCTTTAATTTTATTATATGCCTCTTGGTTATGTGGATATAATTTTATATCCTTCATGACTTCTCCTCCTTTAATATTAGTTATTTATTGAGTAAAGACTACGTTTTATATTGCTACTTCTCTAATTTGCTTCAATATATAATCCCAAAATCTAAATGATATTTATATAATAACAATGCTCCAATTCCATCTGCCTCATATATTTCTACTGCCTTAACAATGTTCCCAGCCTTATCAATTACATCTCCAGCCAACCATTCACTTTGTTGATGACTAAGAGATGTTTCAATTGATAGCTTATCTATAAATTCATCTGTACTCACAATGCTTTTACTGGAATACTATACTCTATTTTTAATGGAACAACCGCTATAAAGGACATGTCTGAATATCGATTGTCTAATATCTCGTAAAATTTACTAGCCAATTCTTTTGAACTGAATCTTTTAGCTTTTGAAATAATTACAGTGCAATTTATATGTCCTTTCGTGTACCATTTTTTATCTATAAACTTTTCAACGCCATCTCTTTTAACAATTAGAACAAAAAATTTTGCTTCCTTGTTAGTCTCAATTGTTTTATTATCTATTGCCATGCTCTCGCCTCTTTTCTAAAATCTTCAATTCTAACTCGGTCTTCTTTTTCGACAGATTCATTATATTCTTTCATAATGGATATTAAACTGTCTAATATTTGATCTTTGTTTGTTCCTTCTTGCGAACCATTGTAAACCATATTATGCAGTCGATTCATAACTGTGTGTAGATATTTATATGCTCCCATTTTCGTTTACCCCCTATTTAATTTCTTCTACCTTCTTGATATTTTCATAACAGGATAAGAATGATATTCTCCATCCATAAGCCTCAACTTTATATTTCTTTCCTTGCCTTAGTTCTCCATATATATCTGCTGAGTTGAACTTTAACTCTAATGTACTGTCAGTATCCTCAAATACCCTTGTGCTGTTATCTCCTAATCGTGCGTAAACTAAATACTTATCACTATCATTGTGCCTCTTAACTTGCTTGTCTGTAACTGTGACTGTGTAAGTATGTCTAATGAAATGCTCAGATCCTATTGAGCCGACTAAAATTATCACCATTAACGCTACACCCAAGATCAATTTCAATTTATTGAATGTATTTCTGCTTTTATAATTTTTCTGCATAATAATTCCCCCTATTTAATATTAGTTATTTGTTGAGTAAAATGTTGTTTTTACATTAGTCTTCTACTTCTATATAATATAAATTCCTTTCTTTATCTCTATAAACATCTATTACTTCCCCTGTTGATGGATATTCAAATATAGTAACAATTACCATATCTTCATCATTTCTAGCAGGAATGATTCCAATCATATAAGGAAATTTAAAATAGTTTCTTATTGAATCACACATAGCTAAATATAATTTGTGCCAAGTATCTTCTCCATGCTTAAATGTAATTTCCTTTTTATGGTTTAGATGATGATAAACATCCTTACTTCCTACCCAATCTGTCTCTCCTAATTGATATATTCTCTTCATTAATAGTCACTCCCCAATTTTAATCTTCTTCGTTCATTATCATTGCAGCCACATCATCATCTATAATATTATCCTTACCTTCTTCCTTAACTTCCTTAGTAATACTCAATCCCTTTCGTTCTAAAACTTTCATCCTTTCATTTATCAGTTCATCTATATACTTTTTGATATTCTCTGGAGCCTTGTCTTCATCCTCCTGGATATTATCTCTAACAAGGCTACAGATATAATCAACCATGACAGGTTTTCTTTTTAATATATCGTAAACATCTTTATTCTCAGCTTTAAAACTCAATGTTATCTTTAATTGGTTGCTCATGGACTACACCTTCTGGAATTTGACTATTGCTACTTTATAAAAGCCCTCTACAGATATTGTTTGAGCATTCTCAGTCACAACTTCTATGTGCTTTATTGCATCTTCTAGTTCTGTCTGAACCGTAACCGATGTACCACCAACTCCTGAAACTTCTAATGTACTAAGATTGATTCCCTTTGCCTTTATCTCCTGGGTAACTTTTCTTACATAGTTTTTCTTACTCTGCTGAACAATTAAAGCAGTTTTCTCATCCAGTTCTCCATTAACCATAAGTCCGCCGTTCTTAAGAGCATACTCTGCATCTACAATATCAATCTCTTCTCCTGTATATACTTGTAATCTTTCTTTTAAATCTGTCTCTAAGCTTGTACTACCTAATCCATTTGAAAATATTGTGGAAGGAATTGATACCATATTTTCATAAATTGCAAAGTTCATATTCTTTCCACCAAGATCTATTACTGCTCTTTTAACGTGTCTAAATAGTTCAGGCTTCATATACACAATTCCAGAGCCTTCACATTTTACAACTACTTTCTCTATAGTAAAGGAATATTGCTTCTCATTAACAGTTATTTGTTGAATTCCGTCACCCTTTATATAATTTCTGTATTCTTCCTTGAGAACTTTGTTCTTGAAAATGTTAGCTGGGCAGCCAATTACAATGTTTGCAGTATTCTCAAACATACTGATACCAGTGTCTCCACCTTCATCCATAACTTGAGTTATAGCCACATATACTGCAAGCTTGTGAACAAGAGTTGTCTTAGTATTGGAATTATCTACGTCTTCTCCTTGATCTCCAATAATATAGTCTCCACCTTCAAACTTGACTGAGTAGGAGTTACCCTCTCTGTCTATGTCACCGTTTTTTAAGTCATAAAGCTTAGTTCTAAAGTTTAATTCTTTAACCTCTTTACTACCTACCTTACTGCCTATAGCCTTACTTGTGTGTTTACCTGCATCAATTGATAATATTACTTTACTCATATTTATTCCCCCTATTTTTACATAACGTCCTTAGACGTTATGTATTTGACTTCTATTGACGTTTATACACGTTTATAAAACTGATATTTTATGATATGCCTATATTGTAAATAGATATCAGTCATTTGTCAAATATAAACATACATATTGGTCATTTGTTGAAGTTGCAATTACACGTCACACAATTATAATCGCAGCACTTTGTTTCTACTTTTGCATACTTAAGATAATAATCGTAGTCATCCTTTTGTTTGGCATTATATGTAGCCTTTTCTGCTAAATCTCGTATTGTCTTGAGTATTATTACCTTCTCTTCATTTCTATCCTCATTCGCATCTATCATATCAATTTGGCATATCTTTATCTTATTAACCTGTTCATCTGCACATAAGGTAATTGTCTTTTTAACATCTTCCAATTCAACATCTACTTCAAAGCACCTATCATCATTATAATTCATACCTCTTGTTACTATATATTTTTCAGACTTTTCAAAGTCTTCCTTAGTTATCTCTTTCATTAATAATTCCCCCATATTTTTATTTATGCCAGGAAAAGCCTGGCTCTATTTGTTTATTTTATATTTTTCTTCTGCAATCCTTTCTAGCCAAAGTAGACTTGAGGAATTAGTTATGCCGAAAATTATACTAACAAAGTTAACATCTAAATCTCCTTTATCTGATAATAAGAATATTAGTTTTGACCTTCTTACGTCTTGCAGGCTTAGGCTTTCCATATCTATACCTTTGCAATTTATTGAATTTCTAAAAATATTTCTAAAAGTTGCTTGAGGATTTCCTATATATTCAGCCTTGAGAGCAGATCTTCCGCTTGCAAATGGTTTTAATAAATATTCTGAACTTCTGTATGGCATACTCTTTACCATATCATTCTTATCTATTTGTACTCCGCTATGTTCGTGTATACACAATTTCATATCCTCAATTGTTCTTTGATTGTCGACCATCAAGTCCTTACCGTCTTTCAAATGTAATATAGCTATGTCGTCCTTGAATTCAATATCAGTCATTTTAAGCAACTTCATTTCTTCTGCTGTTAGTCCTTCCCATGCAAGTTCTAATAATAGTTTATTCCTACTATTAGTGTTTCTTCCATATTTTTCGTCTAGCTTATGTAATATTTCTTCATACTGTGCCTTAGATAAAATACTTGCTAATAATTTATCTTTATTTATTAAATCAAAATAATCTATATTTTCCATAGACAATTCATTATATTTTATTCCCTCTTTCTCTGCTATAAAGCGACCAAAACTTCTTAATATAATAAATTTTTTACTAAAAGTGGCGGGAGAAATCGAATCGATTTTTTCAAAAAACTTTGATAATTCTACCAAATTCCACTTTACTAATGGTATATTTGTTTCTGTTTCAACCTCTTGTATATTTTTTATTATCGTTGCCACTCCATCTGTTACGTTATATGCGCTTATAAATTCTTTCTTGTATTTATCAGTTAACATATTCCTTACCTTCTTTCTATCTTATTTTATAGTATGTCTTAGGAATAATTTTACCAACTATGAATGCGTCCTTATATTCCATCTGCCCATTTCTTTGATATGCTCTATATAACTCGTCTATTTCTTCATCTTTAACAACGATTGGTTTCATTGCCTCTGTTAGCAAGAATGATCTATCTCCTCTTGCTCTCTCTAGTCTTAATTCTTTTGAGATTTGTTCTATTTTCTCTTCTAATTTTTTTCTCTTAAATCTCTCTGCCTTTAACTCGTCATCTATTTGTCCAGGTGCAGCTATATTACTCTTTATACTCAATTCTTCAATAAGATTCATAGCTAATGCTTCTTTTATTTCCTCAATATTTTTTTCATTTAAACTCTTAAAATTACATTCTAGAACTTCATCTGTAATCCTTCTTAGCTGTTTTTTTGGAATACTCAATGATAAAACTCTTATTATAATTGTACTCTTTATACTAGGCTTTATCATTTCGTCTCTTATCAATCTTGCCAATAATCTTTCATCACTATCCACTGTTCTCGCCTCCATTTATATTATCTTATTTCATTATTGGTCATTTGTCAACTAAAAAATTGCATTTAATGGGCTATTTTCGGAAACATCTTCCATCTGTTTCTTAGCTACATGTGTATAAATTTCAGTTGTTGCTAAGTCTTCATGTCCAAGTAGTTCTTGAATAACTTTTATGTCAGTTCCGTGTTGGAATTGCACTGTTGCAAATGAATGTCTTAGGATATGAACAAGCATATCAGAATCTTCATCACAGCATAACCCTGAATTCTTTATGGCATTTCTCAATGCATTCTGTACTGTACTCTTTGATATGCGATTACCACGCTCACTGATGAATAATGCGTTTGTCTGTGTGTTCTTAGGTCTTGTAGTTAGATACTCTTGTAATGCATCCAAAAGCCCTGTACTGATGTATATTGTCCGTTCTTTATTACCTTTCCCTATAATGCTAACGCTTTTCTTCCCAACTTTTCTTATGTCAAATTGTATCAATTCATTTAACCTCATTCCTGTTCCCAAAAATAACTTTATTATAGTCTTATCTCTTAATGTGTTTCTACTATGAACAGAATCAATTAATTTTTGACATTGTTCTGTAGTGAAATATTTAGGAATTCTCTTTGGTCGTCTTGGAATATCTTCTTTTTCTAATTCTAACATAACATTATTATTAGTTATTTGTTTCTTCTTTAAATAAGAGAAGAAAGACCTCAAGGCAGCGACCTTTCTTCTTATAGTATTAGCTGCTTCCTTCTTGCTTTTAAGATCATATAAAAAATCATAAATATCACCAATTTTGATTTTTCCAACTGTGGTCTTCATTACTTTAATTTTCTTTCCTTCTCTCTGCTCCATGAATTCACTAAACATTTTTATATCACTAGCGTATTGATAGATTGTTCCAGTAGCCTTAGTTAACCCCAGGTGCTTGCAATATTCATTTATTAGTTTCTCCAATTAAAGTCCCCTCCAATCTTTTCTTTTTATTTTTCTTTATCTTACTATCATTTACTACCTCATAAATAAATTTTATTATAAAAATCACTAGCTTTACTGTGTATATAGCTATATAAAATATTGCCACGAATAAGACTACTAAGAACTGAAATGGTTTTTCCATATCTTAAAACATCCTTTTATATTAATTCTTGCTCTAGGCAAGTTATGCCGTGTTTCTGTTCAAGTAAGAAAGCTGTTAAACTTCCCATTACATATGTTCCTTCTACCGCTATTACTCTTTTATTCTCCATTAATCTATCCTCAATTTCTTCTACCTTTTTATCAATATCTGCTTCTTCACATAGATAAACAAGTTTTTCCATAATCATTTCATCTGTGCAAATATATACCTTTTTCATTGTCATTCCCCCTAAAATTATGCGAACATGTGTTCTATTATTATTATAAATATATTACCACAAATGTCAAATGCTTTTTTGCATAAGTATATTATATATCCACCATCAACCTTTATAAGGGTATTTAAAGCCATAATGTGACAATGCTTTTTGTCGCAACATGGGGTATTGTAGTATGTACATAGCAATTGGGGGAATAACAATGAAATATGCTATAAATTTAAGACATCAACGGCTTTTAAAATATCTTACCCAAAAACAACTTGCAAGGTTGTCTGGAGTAAGCCAAACACACATTTCTAGTATAGAACTCGGGACTGAAGATCCTTCTCTAAAGGTCATTTTTAAACTAGCATCAGGTCTAAATATTTGTTACAGAAAACTTATTAGTTGCGAATTTGAATGCAAAATATGTAGTAAAAATTACTATGACTGAGTCTATTTTAAATCAAACCACCTTTTAATCTTGCCTTTTGCAACTTTAAGAGGTTTTTCTTTTAAGCTTTTCTTATAAAATTAAATTATGTGAGTTGTTTTCTTTAAACTATTTCCTTTTATTTCTTCTTAATAAAATATTTCTTTTACTTCTTCTTTTATACCAGCTACATTTATTAATCATTTTCTTTTCACCTCTTCATTTTCTAGCTGCTAGATCGTTGCACTATAGTAGAACCACTAAGTCTAATCAGTTGGCACGCATCTCTAAGCTATTATTTTCGACTAAACACACAATAATGTATGTGCTTGATTGAAAATAATATATAAATTACTTCTTTTTTACTGGAAGTATAGACAGGTGGTGACGTTTCATATCAACGTCGCCTGGTAAAAATCACGTTTTATTCTTTCATCCTTCAGGTATTTAGTAGCTTATTGACTACTCTAAATCGCCTACAACTCAATATTGGTTATTTGTTATAAGCGACTCACAACATTCAATTCAAACTAATGCTAATATCTTGCTTAATTCTGCTTTCTGCTGTAAGACTGCTTTTATCCTTCTTACTCTATCTTTTGGATCTAACTTACCTACCTTGTAAGCTATATTAATAAACATTAACGTCTGATCTGCCATTCTGTTTAACTCTTCCAGTTCTTCCTTGACCAATTAACTCACCAACTTTCTATTATCTATTTTAGGTTTATAGTTCTTCAAATAGGCCTCTATACTCTCCCACATAAGAACCAGTCCAGGAACCTTCCAACCATAATCAATAGACATTGACTCTTTATCTTTTCTATTATAAACAAATTCATGTAAATGCAATTTCCCGCCATATTCAAAGCCTATATGCCCTATAAAATTTCCGTCATTATCTTTAATAATATCCTGAAGCTTATATTCATATTTAATCTTAGACATTCAATACACCATCCTTATTGTATATTTGTACATAGTATACAGTCTTTATGCATTTTGTTTATGTGTCTCAAATCTATATATGTTCTCACCACAACATGGGCAATAAAAAGGATATTCTTTTTTAAGTCCTTTATTAGTCTCTTTCTTTACAATTGTTTTGCATTTGTTACATCTCGCTCTTTTCATTTATAAAACCTCTCTCAATATTATTTTTGTTAATATAAATTCAGTCTTTTATAATTATCTAAATATTTTCGATCTGCTTAATTAGGTTCTCCCTTCTATTTTTCAAACTATAATATAAGTCTTGATGTCCAATATTATTTTTAAACCAGTCTTCTTCTTCCATTCTTGCATCTATTTCAATTTCTTTTCTTAACTGTTGTATTAACTCGTGCAAATTACTGCTTCCATGATATGTATGCCAATTTCCACCAACATCCTCCAAAGTATAAAAACTAGTTTTATCAGCATAACTTTGTTTGTGTAAAGATAAATAATCATTAGTTATTAAAATCTCATTCCCCGTTATCTTTCTAGTATTTATGATTTCTTTTCCTATCGTATAACATGCTCCACATGTTATACTGTCAAAATCCATATTTGCAGGAGACAAAGTATTGTCACATCTAAAATATAATTTACTGTCAATGGTATACCAGTTTCTACTACTTGAAATTGTTTCTTCTTTTATCCATTCGCCACTTGTTCTTCTGCCAAACCTTATTACTTCAAATTCATATTTTAAATTTTTAAATTCATCTTCAAACTGGCTAAAATCTACATTATGAATGCTTTTATTTATCATTTTTATCACTCCAATTAATTTATTTTTACTATTGTAAAATATCTATTTTAGCAGCACTGAGCATATAGGATATAATCTTTTATACTACATTTAACAATGTGTAAATCGTTTATCGTTACATGCAATTCCTCAAGGCTAGAACCGTACCACATGAAGCTAATTCCTTCTACATAATGAGGAAAACATTCCTTTAGTTTTTCAAATAATTTAATGTCATTTACATTTAATTTTTTTTCATTTATTGATGAAATAATTTCTGATAACATTTTATTTGCCTCCTGGATTTATTTTGTAGTATCTGTCAAAGGTATAGTCATTGTCCCTCCCATTTTATTTGCATAAACTAAACCACAATTTAATACTTGCTTCTTGCAAATTGGTAAGAATAATTCCATTGTTAAATTAAAAACTTCTTTAATTGAGTTGAATGTTAATTGTTCAGTGCATATGTCATAATACAATTCTGGATTTCTTAATTGTAAAAAATTGTTGTATACATCTATTATATCTTGATGCATAAATATTTCTTTATTAACTATTTGTAGTGCGAGTTTAATAGCCCTTATTTTATCTCCATACGTACCTATTTTATTTCTATATGACGTTAGTTTCTTTTGTGTTGATCTGTTTCCGCAGCCACATGCAGTAAAACACAAATTTCTCATACCCGGATCGTCAATCAATTCGTTTAATTCCGTATTATATATTCTTAATTTGTCTTCCAGTTTATCTTTTAGCATAATTATTTGCACATCCTTTCTAAACTATTTCTTATTTTGTTATGCTAATATGAAATACCAAAATACAATTATTAAAAGAGAACCCACAAAACATAAATTATTGAATAGTTCACTATTTACGATCTTTTGTAGCTTAGTCTTTTGAATAATCTTAGTTTTAATTTGTTTGTGTTCTCTTGGTACCTTCTGGACGTATTCTTGTTTTAGTGGAGAAGTTCCATCTATTATATACATTTTTCGCCTCCTTAATATTAGTTATTTGTTAAAACGTTTTTCGTGGAGCATATAGTCACCATAGACAATGATGAACTACTTTGTCTTATAGTTCGTTGTTGAATATTAGACACGCTAAAACAAGCCTTTAAACGAATATAAAAGCTTGCAAGGTGTTTCTTATTAAATTTTGTTTCTGGAATGGTACTGAAAGTTAACTCCAACATATATCCCACTAACATTGTTGCTTATATCTGTTTTGTTCCAGTATGTACCGCAGTCCCCATTTTATTTTCAATTAATTTACAGACTTTTCTTTCTGAATTAAATGCCATGCATGTTTCTTCTGGACAATCTGCGAATTCTTCTAAAGTTTTAATATCTGTTGTAGTAAGAGTTCGTTCATATTTTTCTGTTTTAATTTTCTTTCTAAAAGGACAAAGTTTTGACATTTTAATTACCACCTTTTTATAATTTATTTTACCATATCTTTATACTTTATTGTACTAATGTAAAAGAATAGTTTTATGCTAAAGACATTATAGCCATATCTTTACTGGACACGTTACGATAATGTGTTCTTGCACCTTTTCTATAAAAGCCATAGCATTTATTACCATCGTTGTCTATCCCTTTATCTTTAATCCTTCCATCTATACCAAAGCAATGAACAAATACATTTTTTATTTTCTCAAAATATATTGTAGCAGTTTGATTAATTTTTTCTTTATCATATTTGGCAGTATATTGAATAGCTACGTCTACACCATCAAAACCAATTTCTTTTAAATATTCTGTTACTTGTTTTACATCCTGAAATCTTTCTTCTAATGTCTTTTGATGGCTATTAGTGGTTAATGTTATATATGAATAGTCTACTCCATTGTCATTTACGTTACACCAGAAGAATAGATCCCATTTACTATTATATTTTATGTTGTCGTCTTTATATTGGTAAATAATAAACTTTTTGCTAAGTGCATCTATTAATGGCTCAACTTTAGAAGCTATTATTTTTGTGTTTTTATCACAACTTTTCACCCATTCTGCATCTGATAAAATACTTGCAAGTTTTGAATTTTCTTTCTTTTCTTCCTCTGTGTAGGCCTCTCTGGAAATTCTAATGGAATGAATGTCTAATACTGCAAAGCCATTTTCTATAGCTAAATTATCGCTCTTTGTTAAATAACTTTTATCTTCTCTTATCATTTTAATATCCCCTCTCATAAAAATATTTTATTCTATCTCTGTTGATGCAAAAGGACTACTTACCTCTTCAATCTCTATCCATAGACTAAGCCACTTTTTTACCCATGAACCGCTCTCTTTTTGTATTTCTGTTAACGCTGCAAGAACGTAACCAATTTGGACACTACCTTCTTTCCTAGAGTCTCTATACATTTTTTGTTTATTTGCTATTGCATTTTTAGATATGATTACATAAAAATCATCCTGAGCGTTCTTAACATAGGTAGTTAAAGCCTCTTCTACTGTATTCGCCTCAATTTTCATTTCTTTTATATAGTCACTGTCAATCCAGTAATTGTTGTCATTTATGTTTGTATTAGTTTTAAATAAAAAATTCTTCATATTTAAACACCTCTTTCTTATAGTAGGTTTATAGCCTCTATAATGCGTTACAAATCCAGGTAACATATTCTACTACCTATTTGTTATAGTGCATTATACAAGCTATAAGACGCTTGTGATGTGATCTGCATATAACGCATACAATTAATCACATTTTAATATTAGTTATTTATTAAAACGTTTCTGAATAGCCAAAGCCTTGATACTTAAATTCTGTTATGCCTTTAATTAATTCATCAATATTTTTGCATTCTATCTCAAATTCCCACATGACATTGCTATTAATACTCTCTTGGTAATATACTGCCACGACTTGAGTATAAGTGCCTTTCCCTTCTTTGAAATCTTTTTCTACAAACAACCTAGCGTTGTTATCCGTTGTGAAATCTTTAAATTTTTTATTTGCAATATCGAAATAGTTATACTGAAAAGTATATCCGCAATCCTTTAAAAAGCTATCTGTAAAAACTTTTTTTGACATTTTATAACCCTTCTTTCTGTTAATAGTAGGCATATAGCCTCTAAGATATATTAAATATATTAATATATCTTACAAGTCATAAACTTGTAATGTTGTCTATTCTTCTATAATTATTACCCAATTAATGGGTAGCGTGATACCATCAAAAATAACATATATCTTACCGTTAAATATTCTCTTTTTAGCCTCAATAATCTTGTTATTGTAGAATATTATCATATGTTTTTAAGTCCTCTTTCTTAGTCATTTTTAGGTAATTTATATCCCAATCTAACTAAAAATCTTAATGCATTTTTTATTATTTTAGTAAGTTGAACTTTATTCATGTTATAATCAAATTCAAAATTTTTACTTCGTCCGCCTGTTTTACTTTCCCCTACATAAAGTTCATTGAGGCAAACTCTAACACAATAATAATTTGAATTATCTTTTTCTTCTTTGTTTTGACATACCCTAAGTCCAAAATTAAAGCCTGAACCACTTGACCACTTTTCATTATCCAACTTTATATATTCAAATAATTCATTTAAATCGTTATAATGCTTTTGGCAATAGTCACCAAAAAGTTGCAATACTTTTTCTTCTCTTGCTTTTCTAGTCTCATAATCACTAGCTGCTATTTCTTTTCTTAAAATTACATCTTCAAATAATTTTGACATTTATAACCCTTCTTTCTTAGTGTAAAATTTGATTTTCATTTATTCTTCTCCACTTTTTTCCCAATTAATCTTACAACCACATTGAGGACAATGAGTGTCTAGTTCGTTTACACTTTCGCAATGACAGTTTTTACACTCATAATCAAACACTTCTTCATTTTCATCATTAGGTGTAAATATTACCGTTGTTTCATTTGTACTCCACCACTTTTTCCTCATTATTAAAACCTCCACACTCATAAAATTAGATTTTTATTCTTTTATGAAATTGTCATATGAAATAACCATATAAACATTATTACATAATACTATATAAGCATCTTTCCAATCATAACACTGTCTCAATCCTTTCAATGATGCAGTTCCATTATTACAATGTCTATTACACCAATTAGTACAAACACTTCTTAATAATTGATATTTATTAGAATCCACTTTTTTGAATTTTGAATCTTTCATATTCTAACCTCCTAAATTTTAAATAAAATCATTATTTTACAATACTATATAATCAATCTTTTCTATTACCACATGAGTAATTTTTTCATTGTCTTCAAAGAAACATAATTTATTGTATTCTTTTTCTGTCATTTCAATATAAACCACTTTGTTAGGATCTTTTAATACATTGACAAGTGTAAGTTTGACCATTGTAAGACCTTCTTTCTTCCACTGGAGAATATTTTTTAATCTAATATATTCACTTGTTCGTATCCTTCTAATCCTTCTAGTGGTATGAATTTAAATTCTGCTAGTTCTTGACAGTGTCCTTCAAATCTACTTTTAAACTCTTCAACATCGTCTATGATCTCAAAAGTTTTTCTTTTTTCGCATACTACTAGTGTCATTCCTCCACCACCTTTTTATTAGCAATTGTTATTGCTTTATAAAGCATATTACAAGCGTTCTTAAATGTAATATGCTTTAAAAACATACAATTGGATTAGGTTAACAAGCATATTGACCCAATATAGTTTCTTGTACACTATCTTGCCAATTTTCCATATCCGTTCTTATACTCCAGTGCTTGTTATATCCGTTAAAATGTCTTAATAAATGCAATAAATTGATGTCTTTATCATCTACCCATAGAGAAAAATTTGGATATTGTTTTCCCTCTGATTTTTCTAAGTCATAAAAATATTTTTGAATTTCTTTTCTTGTGTTCTCCAATGTAGTATTATATTGAAATTCGTCACCGTAGTTATAAGCTAGAAAAGTGTTAGAAGTTTCTTTTGTCTCATCTGCAAATACCCTATAACCTGAAAGCATCCCCAAAACCTCTATATTATCAAAGGAACAACCACAATTCTCATTTACAAATTTTAAAATTCCTTTATATGAATATGATATGTTGCCATTTTTTTCATGTGGCAAACGTGACTTGTTTTCATCATCAATACTGGAATCGTTTGTTATGTAATGGCACGAATCAATAAAGCCTATTGCCTCACCTATTGCATAATTTCCGTATCTATGGTATTTCTTTTGATCGTCTTTTGTCTTCTCTATTCCTGTGATTTCAAGGTAAATCTTTTTACCCTCATTATTGGTAAAAGCTGTCCTAATCCTACAATTATTTAATTCGCCTTTGTTTGTATCTTCACACCCTGCACCCTCAAAATATAATGTTTTTAACTCTTCTTTTATCATTAAAAAACACTTCCTTAATCATTAGCAATCTTTTGATATTGCTTTACCTAGCATATACATATTAGTTATTTGTATATGCTAGAAAAACATTCAAAATTAAAGTAATTCAATCTTAATACATTTTTGCATGTTGTCTTCAACGCTATCGTATTTTGAACCTATATTGAATATATTACCAACAAAATAATCTTTTGCACCTTCAAAAGTCGCATTTATTCCAGTAGTTATTGTGTCGCCATTTTCATAAAAACATTTTACATCAATCATATTTTAGCCACCTTATATTATTATTTCAATATTATTTTTTCTGGAATTAAACCTTCTTTAACCGTGTTTTTACACCAGTTTTCTATACTTTTTAACACTTTTTCTCTATCTTTATTAACTTTTAAGTTTATTGGATTAGCTAATGAGTTATCCAAGTCAATTAAAGTAAGGTTTAACTTGTTATCTCTTAATTGAATTTCCTTATAGTCTTTACTTGCTAATAATCTTTTAAAGTGCATTCTCACGTATGCAAGGTCACACTCTAAATTTAAATCTAAAGGAATGATCTTCCCTTTGTTTTCTTCTCTAAAATCTTTTCTAGTTGATAAGTCAAAACTTTTCATAATTAATTTTTCTAATATATTTTTATTCATGTTATAAACCACCTTTCTTAATAGCATTTTTAAGTGCTTTACATAACACACAATAGATTATTTTATTATGTGTTAGCCAAAACATTTAATTAGTTACAAATTCCGCCCAGTGTGTCTAATTCTTTTCTTGCATCTATTCCAAAACCGTTTTTATCTTTATCATATATATTTAAAATTGTAGTTCCTTCAAGTTCTATACTGTCATAATTACTTAAAATTTCTTTTTCACGGTTGGCTGCATTTTCACCTAAATTCTTTTTTATTAATCTGATTTCTTTGTCATTGAAATACTGTTTTAAATCTTTTAATAGTTCTTTTGGAAATATGAATTTATTCATTTAAAAACCACCTTAATTGTAGTAGCAACAAAATAGTTACTCTATACAATAGACAAATACATATTGGTTATTTGTCTACTCTAATAATAACCATGCTAATCATTGATATAATCATTTAAGTTAGTTAAAACAACCTCATAGGCTTGTTTCTTTGTGTCTACGTGCTTTACATTGTTATTATCCGTGTAAATATACATTGTTTTGTTGTTACTCTTAAAAGTGCCTTGATACTTAAACACGGAGACTTTAAAGCTATTAAAGAATAGCCCAGTAACAACTCCACCTATTAATAAACCAATTAATACTTTTTTCATTTTGGAATACCTCCTTGAGTAAAATAATACTTTTATACTTAATCTAAAAAATATATACACAACACTGATTGAACCCTCTAAAATAAACAGGCTTGTTTATACCGTTTTTTATTGCATCTTTTAGATACTCTTTAGCCTTCATTTTTAACACCTCTTAAATATTATTTTGTTACTATGGAATAGCACTTTTAAACGGTAAAAATGCTGAAGAAAACCGTGTTAGTTGATTTTATAATACTAACTTTTTTGGGTTGTATTCCCCGTAACCTTCTATAGAGTCAATCTTTATTTCTGTGGTACTAGCATCATTTAAAAGTTCTGTGATACATTTCAAAGTTGTTTTAGTAACCAGTGAATAAGGAACTTTTAAATGATAGATATCTATCACATGATAAACCATAACTTTTATACCATTAGACTTAAAAGTTATTGACGTGTTAAACTGTTTTAAAATAGCTCGAATATTAGATTTTTCAATCATCTTTACACCTCCAAAATTTTTTTGCTACACGTTTGGAGCGTAGCACCTGAAAAATTTTAATCTTAGTAAATACTCTTTACTATCTAATAGGCTAGTTTATAGCCTATTAACGCTCTATGCCTAAAGCCTCTTTATACTTGCATAGACAAGTTGGTTATTATTCAATGTAATTGTAGCCACCTTTATTGATTGCTTTCTTAGCCTCTTTTAATATGTCTTGTAGAATATCAAAACTTAATTCTTTAATGTTTTCATCAAAAGTTATTTCTTTAGTAATAATATCAACATAAACATTTATGTCTTTATCGTCGCCATTTTGTAAATATGATATTTGTTTTAATCTTTTATTTGCCATCTTTACACCTCCATAAAATTGTGATATATTGTTAGTAAAGGTGGATAAACTCTTGAGTTTATTTATCTATCTATATGGTGTTTTTGTTCAAATAGTATTTAGTTGTCGCTAAATACTATTTTTTTATTTTAATCTTTAATAAAAATACAAACGATATTTTAATAGTCACTTTTATTTTTATCATATCTTTTACCCTCTTTTTAATGTATTTCAAGAGTTTATCCATGTTATAAAAAAGGATAAAGAGGGTAAAGCCATATAGTTTCCTTTTGAATAGAGTTTATTAACTCTATAATACCAACAAATATATATTAGTTATTTGTTGGCATTAACAATTAATAATTTCAAATCATGCTATTATGTAATAATGCAAGTAGTTGCCTAATTCGTTATTACAATTATAGTATGATACCTCATTTAACCATTTTTCAAGTTCCTTATAATTTGTTACGATACCATGAAAAAAATCAATCCACGGACTTGATATATTCGCCTTATTTTGAATAACAAATACGTCCACTGGTTTTGGTGTTTCTGTACATAATGCTAAACCATTGGCAAGTATTAGACTGTCAAGTTTTGATTTTCCTATTCTCTTATAATTGATACCTTTATAACTCATAATCTCATTAATTTTACACATATTAAAAAACCTCCTAAAATTAGAGTATGATTACTCTATAGAATATATAAACATTTATATACTCTAACAATAATCAATAAGTTAATTTGTAATAGTTTGTATCACCTTTGAAGGCAGTAAATGTATTTATACATTCTATTATTAAAAAATAGCCTTCATATTTTGTAATTGTAGTTAAGTTTGTGTCCGTTTGAACTTCAATGACATTGTCCAATTTACTTGATATATACTCTTTTTTTAATAACTTTGTTTTGAAAAATTCAACATCTTGTTCTTTGATATTAACTTTTAATAACTTCTTTTCTCTTACTAGCCTGTTAATATCGAATAAGTCCCTTGATTGCATTACAGTTTTTAATATACTTTTTTTCATAATCATTACCACCTTAATATTAGTTATTTGTTGAAACTAAAACTAAAACAATAATATGTATCATTCACCGACCCACTTGTATATTTTCATTTTAAAGCACCTTCTTTATAATTCTATTAGTTGTTATAAATACTTTTCTTGTAATACCTTTTTAAACAAGTTCTTGTTTCCTCCATAGTTCTTAAATCAACTGAACAATTACATGTACTACGTTCTATAGGGTAGCTAACTTGGAAAATCATTTTTACCCCTTTGATATGATATTCAACGATACCATGTTTTTCTGCAAACAACAAAGCCTTTTGTTCTTTTAGTTCACTTTTCATTTTATTCACCTTCTTAATTATTATTTTGTCACATACTAGCAAACGCTAGTTTCGTCTTAATTCTCAAAGACTCATCAGTGCGACTTTTATAATTTAATATTTAATATCATGGTGACAACTTGACCACCTCCTATTCATATTTATTTAGACTATTTTCAAGCTTTGTGTATCATGGATAATTAAATAAATTATAGATAAACATTTTCTAAAACCTCCTTTACTGGACTATTTGGGTATCAATTTGTACGTTCTAACACTTCATATTCCGTGATACCATATTCGTTTTTATTGTAGTTCGTGTAGTTAACTTTAAATGATTCCATAAACAAATTAACATTTTTTTCTGAAAACTTAAGCAATAACTTTTCTGTTATTGTTTCATCTAACATGTTGGAATTATCAAATATGTTTGCTATGTCTCTAGTGGTTTCATATTTTATGTAAGCACTTTTTATATCTTTATTAACAATTAAATTTGCAATATTTTTAGCATTTTTCCAAACTATGTTTGACAATAATTCCTTTTCTTTTTTATTAATCATTTTTAGAACCTCCTTAAAAATAAGAGTACTAAATTAATTACTCTATAGAACACACAAAATGTTATGTATTCTAACAATAATTAAAGTTTACTTTTTATATCCCTTATTAGTTCAGCAATTACTAAACATTCGTTTTTTGTTAGTTCTTCGTGTTCCCTTACAACAAATTTGTTTAAAACAAATGATAAATTATTCATGTTTGAAAAGGAATAACCCATATCGTCCATGTACAATAAATTGTTTTCAGTTTCAATATTTAGAATATCTGCACAAATAGAGAATCTTATTTCATTATCAAAAGTTTCCTCTAAAAGTTCCCACTCTATTCTATAACCTTCAAACATGTACTTGTTTTCTAAAGTTATGCAATTGTACTCTATTGATTTTTTTATCATATTTATTACCACCTTATTTATATTTTAAATTAAACCTACAAATAAATTATTATAGATTTAAGTTAAAATATAAAGCTTATACTTGTACAAGTTGCATACGATTTTACAAGTGTATATAAACTTATTTGATACCTAATCCATAATAGATATAGTGTATAAATCAGTTTGAATATACTTAAATGTTATAAGCTTTATAATTTAATTTTAAATATTTGTTATTTGTTTGTGATACGAATTGTTTCGATTTGAGTGTCAATGCACTATGTTCGTGCTACTTAAAAGTCGTTTGTTTCATTTTATATTTTGTTGCTATAATTCCAATTAATCGATACGTCATACCCTGTAATAGTTTCTATTTACGTTTAAAGGGAATTATTTAATATATGCATCGAGTTGCTTTTATTAAACCCTTTATTCCACAGGACGTATTATAAAAAATATATTGACGATTATTTACTTATACTTCAATGCTATGATGTGATGAATACAAAGTTGATATACTAACATTTTAGAATAACTTGACTTATTCATGTACTAACAATATGCACGTAGTTTTGTGTATATGCTTTCGACAATCGTTATATATTTAGTTGTCAATGTGCTTTATGATTTGATGTTATGGTGCATCGTATATTCACACTTTAAGTCAGTAGTTATAATGTAGTGTGTAAACATATCCATTGAAGTTGCTACTATATACAATTAAGTATAATTTTATGTATGTTGCTTTATGTATGTTGATTATACCGTGTATCTGTTACTTGGTATGATGTAATATTAACATCATATTAGTTATTTGCCTAATTGTAAAAAGGTTATATAAGGTTGTTACAATAGATTATATATACTAATTCTACTATTTAATGCTAATTGCTACAAATAACTAATATGTATAAATTGATTATGTTTAATCAGATAATTCATATTGATATTAGTTGTTTGTGTTATGCGGATGATATGAACGTTTTAAGGACGTGTTCGTGTTTATAGTGCAATATGTTGATTAATGTGAGATATGACGTTATATAGGCATGTGTGAGTGATAGTATGTAGATATGGTTATATTGATGTGATTAGATAGAGTTATATGGTTATGGTTAGATTAACAGGCAATGAGATATAATAGTTAGATGTGGTTATGTGGTATCATATGTTAGTTCCTGTTGATAGATAATGGTACGTTTAAAAAGGATTGCATTGTACATATTGCATGAGTAAACGGGAAAATGTAGAGGATAAAAATTGAGAATAGGGTTTGGCAGCCAACCTATATACAACGTGTATTAGTTGTGTAGTACACATATTGATTTGTCAATGCTCCTAACTTGTAGTGAAAAAAATTTTGTTACTTAAAGTAAGTAAGTGTATTAATAGTAAGTAGATAGTTAAGTATAGTAATGAGGTAATAGTAGTAGTCCCTGTTTAGTTGGACGTTATGCACGTTAATGGACGTGTGTAGTGAATTATGGTGAGATAACAGGGTTATGTGATTAGATGATAGAGTTGAGATAGATAAAGGGAATGAGGAGATATAAAGGTTAAGGGTTTATTGATGTAGGATGATAGAAGAGAACAGGTGGTAAGATCAATTGATGTGGTATAGTGTATAGGACTAGTATGTTTAGTAATGTAAACTAGTATATGTAGTATTAATAACTATATAGTATAGCAACCAGAACTAGGACATATGTAGACAGTGACTACATGATATTGATGTTCACTATCTTATTTTAGAACGATGTTTTCACACCTCAATAGTATAGATTATCATCCATGTTTTAAACGTTCTAAAATTGACCTTTAAACGTCACCTGTGGACATATATATTGATGAGGATATCATAGTTTTATTGAATTTGCATAGATTCCATCAATAATTGTATTTACATTGTATTAAATATGTATTTAGTTCAATGTTTTTATACAATCCTTGTAAGCTTAATGGCACCAGTACATAGAGACTACCCAATAAATGCCTGAAACATAGATAAATAGCCCTATTTGCTTACAGACTCCACTAGTACGGGGGTACTTTACGTTTCAAGGGTTGCAGCGATGGAAGATATTTCTACGCCCTGCCCTGCTCCCACACTCATTGATTTTTTGCCTTTTTCGCCCTAAAATCGCCCTATTTTCCGCTCAGATCCACTCCGTTTTCATATCAATATCGCCCTTTTGTATCCTAATCATTTCCATTTATTGCTCTTTTCACCCATCGTATCTTATGATATATAACTATATCAATCCGTTATTTCGGTATTATTTCGGTCAGTCTCCATTTTGCTTCCATATTCTCACTCGCAATCTCATTCTTATCAATTAAACAAAATAAACTCGACCATTTCCCGAAGCTTTTCTCGAATAATAACTGGACAAAGAATTTCGAGTTTTTGCTCCAAAAATGCCCTCAAAGCACTGGCACATATACGTTCGTTCGAGATTACTCATTTTCACCTAATTTGTACCAATTCTTGTCGAGTTTTATATGAATCTCGTTTGATCTCATCTAATCTCATCCAATATTCACTAATTCTCAAATACTCACTTTTCACCTGGTTTATTCTCATATCATTCTCAGCTTGAAGTTATATTAGTCCAAGATTATTTTTAAATCAATATCTCCAGAACCTCACATCAATTTCAAGTGTACTATTATACTCATACACATATATTATTCTCTCCTGCATATTTTTCTATGACAAATAACTAATATTTATTTTTACTTTCGTTTACAAATAACCAATATAGATTTATAGTAATAAATGAGAGGTACTAAAATATAAGGAGTGATTGCTATTGGATATTAAAAATATAACAAAAAGTCAAAGGTTAAAATCGTATAAAGAATTATGTGGTGTCATTGGAGAAAAAACAAAAGGAGGAGATTCCAAAAAAGCTCAACTAAAAGAATTTGGTTCTTTGTGTGATTATCATAAAGATGGAAATGCTTTTGTTATTGATGAGGTGTACGACACCAAGAGAATAATTGAAGACGGAAGATCCATGGGAAATAAATCTGTATACGGGGAGAATATTAGATTACTATTACTTAATCTTTTGGCTCAGTCCAGTACAGGAGATATTTTCTTGCCAACTTGCAAAATATTAAAAGAACTCAAAATGGTTAACGGGGATTATTGGTATGGCAATAAAGAAAGAATGAAACAACTATCAGTGAGTTCTAAAATAGGACAAGTTTATATTGAGGACTTTTATAACTACACTCATAACACAATGAAAGATTCCCTTGAAAGTGCTTTAAATACATTAATGAGAATGGCATTAGTTTATTGGACTAAAGCAATGGTTATTTGTATTGATGAAGATTTTGAGTTGGGTAAAGATGTTGAATCAGGAAGACGTTCTGCAAACAAAGAATATAGAGCTGCTACTGATACAGAAATAAAAGAAGTTATTAGTATTGAGAATCGTATCTTACATGCTATGAACTTTGTTGATACTCATGAAGTTGTAGTTAGAGGAAGATGGAAAGATTTCATGAAGAATGTAAATGATGCTCTTTATGAAGATACAGGCATTCTATTCTTTTATAATGCTTATAAAGTTTTAAGTAATAAGGAACATATCATAACTAAGTTGGAAACTTTAAAAAAGAAAAGTATAGAAGCGAAACTGAACTCTGACTTAGTTACTAATTTAAAAATCAATTCTCAGAAAAGATATATAACTGCAACACAGAAGAGAATTGGAGCAATAGGTTGGGGGACTCAAGATATATCAAAAGGTCAAAAGCTAAGGCAATCAATACCGTATGTCAAAAATTCAAGTAATCTAATAGATAGACTTGTAAGTACTGAAAGAGTTGTAAAACCTATTAAATCAGATAAATAGCCATTCTAATAAAAGATGACTGTTTAGTCCCCCTTATCTTTTAAAGAAGACATATATTTATATATAATGGGACTAATCAGTCAAGTTTTTATAAATAGGTTTAAGGAATAATGGAAATACAGGGTGTGGGGTGGTATTCGTGAAGTAAAATTGCGAGGTACGAAGCAATTTTACTGAACCATTAACCCCACTATATTATATTTAATAACCTGTAGCGGATAGGGACACCGCAGTGACCTGCGTTTCCCTCCGCCCAACCTTTCCACGGACAGGATTCGCTAACGCTCATCCTATAATCACTCTCTTTAAGATAAAAACGCTATAACTAGACTAGATAATATGAAAGAAGGAAATCAAATGTTAGCAGATAAATTAATTGAAACAGATACTCCAGATCCTAAATCTGATGACTCCTGGACATCTTCAAAAATAGTAACTGAAGTATTCTATAATGAAGATACTGGCTATGGTGTCTGGGTATGCTCTCCTGTGCGTTCTGATGGGCGTAAGGTATTAAAGGACAAATACTACACTATGACAGGTAATGCTCCTAGAATTGCTATAGGTGGCTCATGCAAGACTATACTAGAAGAAACTACACATGATGTGTATGGGTTACAGTATAAAATTAAGCAAATTATCATTGATAGACCTCATAATAGAGATGAAGAACAAATATTTTTGAAGAATCTTGTAACTGACAGGCAATATGGTGAAATAGTTAAAATTTACGATAAGCCAGTAACAGTAATTATGAATGGCACTTTTGATGTTAGTAAAGTTAAATACATTGGAGAGAAATCATTAAAAATAATAACTGAAAAGGTAAAAGATAATATTGATATGCTATCTATTTCAGCAGAGATTGGAAAGTACGGATTAGACTTCAAAGAAATCAAGAGAATAGCCAAACATTTCAGAAGTGCTGAGTTGGCATTACAAAAGATTAAAAAGAATCCATATGTATTGTATCATGAGGTTAATGGGTTTGGATTTACAAAAGCAGACAACATAGCTCAACAAATGGGAATGTTAAATGATGATCCTAGAAGACAGGAAGCAGCAATATTATATTCTTTAGAGCAAGAAGAAAGTGGTGGTAATACTTACGGGTATAAAGCTGATATTAAAGATAAAGCTGAATCACTTATAGGTGTATCTATAAAAAATATGGATGAATATATTAAGTCCCCACTCTTTTTTACAGATGGATTGAGATTAGCAAGAAAATATATATGGGAATGTGAACATGATATTGCTGTAGAATTGAAAAGATTAACTGATGGCCAATGTTCTTTATTTACAGATGAAGAAATTAATAATAAGATTTCTGAAGTAGAATCTGAAAAGAATATCCAGTATGACATTAAACAAAAGCAAATTTTCTATGAAATCAATAATAACAACGTTGCAATATTATGTGGTTTCCCAGGTACAGGCAAGAGTAGCGTTCTTGACGGAGTTTTAGATCTATTTGATAGCAAAAGAATAACCTATAAACTTATGAGCCCTACCGCTAGAGCAGCTAAAAGAATGGAAGAAGCTACTGGTAGAGACGCAAGTACAATTCACAGAGGATTAGGCTGTGGGGAGGATGGATTTGCTCATAATAAAAAATGCCCTTTAATAGAGCAGGTGTATATCATAGACGAGGTTAGTATGTTAGACATATACTTGTTTAGAAGTGTCCTATATGCCCTTCCTACGGGCAGTAAACTGCTATGTGTGGGGGATTACGCTCAATTGGAAAGCATTAACGCCGGTAATGTACTATATGACATGATAAATAGTGAGAAAATCCCTTGTGTAAAGCTAGATAAAGTATATAGACAGGAGGACGGTAGTAAATTACTGGATGTAATAACTGATATTAGAGAAGGTACTATGTTTTTTAACGTCAATCAGAAAGTTTTGGAATTAGGCAAGGATTGTAAGTTGTGGTTTGGAGAGAAAGAGATGACAGCATCCCGGGTGGAATTATTATATAAAAGTTGTCTAGCAAAGTATGACAGAGAGGATATTTTAGTCATATCTCCTATAAAGAACGGGAGCTCGGGGGTAAAAGAACTGAATACTAGGTTACAAAATGTTGCTAACCCCTATTCTGAGCTTAAAGATGAAGTTACGTTATTAAAATGTACATTTAGAGTTGGAGATATAGTTATGCACACAAAAAATAATTATTTAGCTCCTGTTTTAACTAAAGATCATGATAAAACTGGCTTTATGGGTGTGTTTAATGGAGACGTCGGTAAAGTAGTAGAAATAAATCGTGATGGAAGGTTCGCTTTGTTTGTAGATTATCAAGGAAGGATAATAGAATATAAATTTGTAGACCTGAATAATTTAGAGTTGGCGTATTGCTTAACCGTACACAAATGTCAGGGGGCACAGTCCAGAGTTGTTATTATGGCGATGGATATGTCACATTATATGAATCTAAAAAGAAGTTTAGCCTATACGGGGGTGTCAAGGGCATCAGAAATGTTATTTATTGTAGCAGATCCTAAAGCCTTAAAATTAGCAATTGAAAATGATAAGACAACTGAAAAAAGAACGTTCTTGATGGAGGAAATAAATAAATTATTTAACATTCAACAAATAACCAATATTAAATTTACAAATCATCAATAATGACTTATAGTATAGGTATAGAGGTTTTTGATTTAATTAAAATACATCGGAGGAGATTGAAATGAAAAAAATTTATAACTGCTACAACTGCAATCATATGAAAGAGGATAAGTGCCATAGAAGGGAGGAACATGACGGTAAGATAGTCCCAATAATCGATAAGACTATGAAGTTAAGCTGTCCATGCCATTCACATATAGAAGAAATAAAAAGAGCTGGAGCTTATATTGATGATGGTTTATTTAATCCAACTATGGATAAGAAAATGCTATTAATATTGAAAAAAATTATATTCAACAAATAACTAATATTAAACTTACAAAGAAAGGAGGAGTGGAAATGCTTACATGTAAAGTAGGTGACAATATAGTCAACACTTTTGAAAATTTAGAAGAAGATATTAGGAAATGGAGCAGGAAAGGAATACTAAAGTGTCCAGCATGTAATGGGAACATGATATATCGACATGGAAAGATAAAAATTGCTCATTTTGCTCATGAAGCAAACGAATGTACAGAAAAATATTCTGAAGGAGAAACAGAAGAACATGCAAAAGGTAAAAAATTGTTATACGAATGGCTTAAAACTCAAAAAGATATACAAAATCTGAAGTTGGAGGCATGGATTCCAGAGACAAAGCAAAGACCAGACTTGTACTTTGAAGTTAATAAAAGAAAGTACGTTTTTGAGTTTCAATGTTCTCCAATATCTAGTGAGTATTTAGAAAGAAGAGAATTGTATAGGATGGCTGGGATAAAGGATATTTGGATTCTTGGAACAGAAAAATATAATATAAAAGCTGATAAACGAGGTCAAGTTATTCATAGCGGAAGATATAAAGAAATTGAAAAATATAAACATTGTTACCTAGACTTAAACAATAAAAACATCATATCGGCATCCGAGATTATAAGCAAATATCTAAAATATAATAAAATATCATTGGATTCATTTTATGAAAATAATTTAGATATTTTATATTTTGATCCCATTAAAAATATGATTGCTTTAAAGGATGAAGCAATCGAACCCTTTAGGAAAAGTGATAAAAATAAGTATGATGAATTGTTACAGGAGATTAGTAGAAAGGTGGAATTTAATTCTAAAATTAAAACCATGATAGGCAACTTAACTATTCAATATAGACGATTAAACGATAAGTATAGTTTTGAGTATGGAAAAAATCGTGGTTCTGGTTATAAATGGAAAGTAGTTTTTAAAAACAAATATGATGATTTATATTTCTTTATTAAAGATAGCTCAATAGATTGTTGTATGGGGCATAATACGAAACAGAAAAGTTTATGGGGAAACTACCCAGTGATATCTTATACAAAACTTTGCTCAGTTAAAGATGAAAATGTCGGAGTTTGTTCAAATTTAGAGTTCATTAAAAATTTTGTACGAGAATCTGTATCTAATTATTTGAGGAATAAGAAATATGGAGGAATGAAATAAATAGCAACTAAGACTAGGAGGACTGATTGATGCTACAACAACAACTTACGTATATCTATAGTATAGAAGGAAAAGATTTATATGATAAAGTATTTGAAATAAAAGAAAATAAGAAATTCAAGGCTGCATTAGATTATAGTTTGGAAGCAGCCCAAATAGAAACTGTTGCGAATGCAGTTTACAAAAACAAAAAAGATAGAGAAAGTATCTTTTATCAAAAAAAAGAAAAGCAATACACTGATAAAGTCATAAATTTAACATTTAAATACAATGTAAAGGAGTATAACCTAGCAACAGTTAAGGATGAGAGATATTATGTATATTATAAAAGTGGAATAGATAATAAATTAGTTGCAAATATGAAATTTGCGAATGGGATTTATACTGAAGAAGATGCGCTTAAAAAGAAAACAATTAAAGCAATACACATTGGCTCAGAGACAGATTTAAAAAGTAAGGACTTGCCTAAAGGTTTTGGTGTAAAAGATAAAAAAATATATTTAACTTCTACTGGAATAAAGACAATATTTAATTCAGATGAAATTAGAAGAAAAATGTATGTTGATGGGTTCAAAGTTATAGTAAATAAGAAAGAAGTAGAATACGTTAGATTTAAACGTTCCAGTGGATCTAGTAGAGTAGGAAAATGTTTATTTATAGATAAAAGGTTATATGGCGATATGTTAAAATGGGCAATGATGGGCTTGGAATTTGAACCAGAAGAAGAAATAGATTTGGCAGCCATAGAAGCTTATATATCCTTAACAACAAGTTCAATTATAGACACTATCGAAATAGATCCAAAGAATATATTACTAATTGATGATTATAATAGTGAATTTGAAGATACTGTCATGGCCACAGAGATAATAAAAGAGAATTTTATAAATGACGAGGGTGAAGTAGAAAAAAGAGACAGATTATTTACCAGTCCTAAAACAATAAAAATATCAAACAAGATATGGGACGGCCAATGCTTATTAGACATCAGCTTATTCAAGGGAAAATATTTTGGTAAAGGGTTTATGTTGATAAGAAATAGGTTCGTGAAGTCAGCAGGCTTTAATTCAAATATACAACAATTTTTTAAAGACAATAACATAACATCTATCTCTCAACTTAATGGAAGAACATTAGCTAAAGATATAAAAGATATAAAGATGATAACTACTCCTTCAAGCATTAAATACTTAAAATTTGGAACATGGGATGATTTTATAAAAAATTGTTCAAGCGCATGGGGTGTTGTTAAATATGACAAGCCAACTCATTACTTCAATGGAAAAATGGTTCAGACACACTATCAGTTATTAAATACTCTACAGTTAAATAAGACTGAGACAGAGGAATTCCTGAAAGACAGTTTGGACTATGTAAAACTTTTAAAAACAGATATACGTGTCTTTAGGGAGAATCTACACATAAAAATTAATAACAATATTAAATATGGAGATATGAATTCTACTAACGAATTTATTATGACAATGCTTCAGTTGAGTGATAAGTTTGAAAATACAAATTTATTCAATACCTTCAGACAGGATAGCATTAAGAGTTATATACGCAATATGAAAAAAGGCCATATTCTTATAAATGGGAATTATAGTGTTCTCTGTGGAAATGGAATTGAAATGCTACAAGCTACCATAAAAGATAAGGAACATGAAAATGCTTTTAATGGGAAAAGTTTGCTAAGTATAGATGAAGTTTATTGTAAGAACTTTGGGTACGGTAAAGAACTAATAGGCTCTAGGAGCCCCCACGTCACAATTGCGAATATATGGATATGTAAGAATACGAATGAAAGTAACTCTGTTTTAATAAACAAATATTTTAATTCAAGTAAACAAATTATATATGTTAACTCAATAAAGAATAATATATTAGAAAGACTTAGTTCAGCGGATTTTGATTCAGATCAGTTACTCCTGTCAGATAACAAATTGCTAATAGAGAAAGCAAAACAAAATTATAATAACTTTCTAGTACCAACTAATATGGTTGAGGCTGAAAAAGTACCAAGACTAAATACTCCAGAACAGAAATGTGATTTAGATATTAAAACTAGTAAGAATTTAATAGGCGAAATCATAAATTGCTCGCAGATATTGAATAGTATGTTGTGGGACATGCTAAATGATGGTAAAAAATGTGATGATGAAATTATTCAACAGTTATATGCTAGTATAAGCCAGCTAGATGTAATGAGTTGCATTGAGATTGATAAGGCAAAAAAAGAGTTCTCAATTAATAACTTATTAGAGCTAAATACTATCAGAGAAAAGTATATAAATAAAAATAAAAAGCCAATGTTCTTTAAATTTCTGTCAAGAGAAAAAGGAAATAAAGTAAAAGCTATTAATTACAGGAAATATAAGACTACAATGGATTACCTTGAGACAGTAATTGATAAAGGAACAAAAGAAGTTAGACAGAAATACAGAAAAGGAGAGAACAAAATAGTCACTTTTGGTGAATTGTTTTCAACAGATAATGTCATATCTCTTAATGGAGTCAGTAGTACTAAGGCAAATAAAATAATAAAAGAAAGTTCAAGGGTGAGAGCTTCCATAATAGGTATATGGAACAGTAGTGAGTTAACCGGCACTGAGAAATATAATTTAGTTTGTGAAGAAAAAAAAGATTTTATAAAATATACTAAAGGTTTGGAATTAACTTGTAAAGATATAAAAAAAGTTATCTATAATTTGCACCAAGAATCAAAGAAAATAAAAAACGGAGTCATGGTAACTACAGAATTAAGTAAGAGTGCTAGAAATTTATTGTCTACATTATATGTATCATACAAAGAGGATTTTGTGAAATTATTTGAAGCAGAGAAAGAATATGTAGAGATTTTAAAAGAATGTAGAGGAAAAGATGAAGCAAAATTTAAGTTATATGGCATAAATTACGCAATAATCAATAAAAAACAACTTAATCCTTCATTATTTGTTTTTTGAGTTGCCTTCAAATCCAGTCATACCAATGGTTTGTAGGTTTTCCTTTCTTAGGAACTAAGGAGGGTATTAAATAATTACCTCCATGTATAAAGAATACTAGTCAAAATCTTTATACTGAGATCACTTTCGTAATGAAAGTGTATCTAACCACAACTTATTAGCAACTAAATATATGTTTTTTTTCAACAAATGACTAATATTAAGTAGCCTGAAACCTTCGGCTTAAAACGAGGTTATAGAATAATATACAAGATGCAGGTCAGAACAGGAGTTAGACTCCTGTTACGCTGCGTTATTTTTTTGTAACAAATAACTAATATTAAGATTTATAAAAAGGGGGGGGATTTAAGGTGAAAGCATTAAAAATAATTAACTCAATTATAACAGATCAAAATGGTGTTTTAATGGCATCTGAAGACGCTGAAGGTATAAAAACAGAATACAACTTGGTGGACGAACTTAGAAAATATATAAATATAGATGGTTTAAATTTAAAATTGACTAAAGCAAGAAAGGCTTCCGGAGCATCAAGAGCAAAGAATTATAAGTTTGCTTGCCCCAAATGCGGAAAAAAGATTTCATCCCATGAAGAGAATCTGGTTGCAGAGTGTGTTGAATGCAATGAGAATTTTGAAAAGGTTGAATAATATGAACTATGGGGTGAATATATGACGGAAGATGAAACTAAGTCTATCGAAAGATTACCAGGCGAACATTTTCTAATCTATTTAGATAGACTCCTAAAAATGAAAGAGAATAAAGATGTTGATATAGAGAAAACAGAAATCTATTCTTTGGTATTTGGATTAGAAATCTCAACTACTGAGGCCAGAAAAAGATTGACCTTATATCGTGATTTGAAGAACCAAGCCGAAGAAGAAGGCCAAGATTTACAGGCAGTTATTGCTGACATAGATACTATTGTTCCAGGAGCTAATCAAGTTAAACCTCAAGGTGAGAATAAATGTCTCACTGAAGAAGAAGATCGTACGCAGGTTATAGATATGGGCGAGAAATTTCATATCTATAATAGTAAGAGAAGTATTGTAATAGATAAAGCTAAAGTAAAAAGCATCAAAGAGGCTTACTGCGACGAGCATCCATTAACTATAAATGAACTTTGTAGAAAATTAAATATTCCTCGTAGAGACTTTATGCTCCTAAAAAATGGGTTTAATATTACACATGATGATATTCCATATTTGGAAGAAGATATCCATGATGATAATATACAAGATTTAGTTGATGCCACTCTTGAGAAGAGAAAAGAAAAATATTTCATCAAATTGCAGCAAGAAGAAGTTAGACAGATGAAAGGTGAACTTGAGAAATATAGAAAACAGGATTATTTATTTGATAAAATTTCTAGTTCAATAAATGATATTAAAATAGAACCAGTTAAATATTCAGTAGAAATATCTAAGAAGCCACAAGTTAGAGAAGCTTTATTGGATTGTATGGATCAGCACTTAGGTCTTAAAAGTGACAACCATTGGAATAAGTATTCTGTGGCCGAAGCTGAAAAAAGATTTGAGACTCTGACAAAAGAAACTATTGAGTTTTGTGCTGAAGAAGGTGTAACAATATTGCACGTAAGCTCTTTAGGAGATTTTATTTGCGGTCTAATTCACACATCTTTAAGATTGGAATCAGAAATTGATGTAGTCGCACAAATAAAATTAGCCACTACATTAATGGGAAAGATGTTAAAAGAATTTGCTTTAGTATTTGATAAGGTAATTTATACTGACGTAGCAGGTAATCATGGACGTATGATGCCCCAAAAGTCAGAATCACTTGATGGAGAAAATTTTGAATATCTTATCAGTTTCTCATTAGGACTCATGCTTCAAAATGAAGAGAAGATAGTATTTGAAGATAATTTTTATGATGAAGGTATCATTGTAAAACATATTGCTGGAGTTACTATTATAGAAGCTCATGGTGATTCAGATAAGTTGGCTAAAGCAGCAACAACACTACCCTTGATGACTGAATCTCCTGGAGAAATACATTTAGGTCATGAACATTCAAATAAGAGTATTGAGCAGAATTGTATTGAAGTTTTTGTAGGACGTAGTTTTTCTGGCACTGATTCATATGCAAAGAATTTAAGATTAACTTCAAAAGCAGGCCAAAAACTTTTCGTATATTCTGAAGGCAAAAGAATATTTATCCATGACATAGTTTTTAATTAAATAGTTTAGATTTACCTAACCCAAACTTCCACATATTCTATATAAAACTAAGTGGAGAAAGTGTAGATGATCTTATTTCTGTTAATACCAATTACGTGGATCTAGCGTAGCAACAAACATGGATGATTGAGCAAGTACCAATTAAAAGCTTGCTCACAACTGCGGGACGGTTTACATTTGTACTAGGGGTGGACTAGCTATTGAGAAGTGGGTTAAGATAGCAAAATAAAAAAAAGTAGTAGTATAAAAGAATAATATTACCACAGAGATTAGTTGGTTAATGATAATTAGCTGTATCTAGTTCTCCAAGGACGGGTAAAGATGTAGGGTGCGATTCCTTACCTACTTTTATTAATATAAAAACATTGCTTTATATGGGATTTTAATTTAATGGTAAAATTGTGGCTTCCAAACCCACCTATAAACGTTCGATTCGTTTAGATCTCGCCATATTTTTTCTTTACTAGTTTCTTTTTATGAAAAGCAAACTATGCACATAGAGGATTAGTCAAGTGGCATGACGCAATATTTGGGATATTGAGGTCGGGAGTTCGATTCTCCCATCTTCTACCACCATTGGGTTGTAGGTAGACTTTAGACAAAGGAACCTTCATTAATATGCTGGGTTAGCTCAATTGGTAGAGTGTCGTCCTTGTAAGGCGAATGTTACGTGTTCAAATCACGTACCCAGCCCCATATAGTACCAATATTCATCGAACTAGATATTAATTTATCTAGTTCTTTTTTGTTTTAAAAATTTAAAGTGTGGCTACTGCAAGCTAGGAGATAAACATGAAAATTATTAATTTATTAAACGGAAAAGAATTTGCACCATTTGTAAGTATTAAGGAACGCTTAGGTGAAGCATCAAAATCAAGATCATTAATTTGCACAAACAAAATGAGAGGTATTGGTAAGACATCTTCCTTGATTGAATTTGCAAAAGAACACAGATATACAGTTGTAATTCCTAGTGAAGGTCAAGTTAAAGATCTTCAAAGGAAATTTGACTATCCTAAAATTGCTTGGCAAGGAAGCACTTCTCTTAGAGGCATAAGGAATTTGGTTATAGATGAAGGCGTGAAAATAGGTAATCATATACTCGCTTCAGAAGTAATAACTGGATTTACAACAGAAGAAGTAGTGACACCAATTATGAAAACTTTTATGGGAAATATAGTTGATTCATTAAAACGAGATGCAATTTCTCTATGTGAGAAAATGCTAACTGCTACTCCAGGTGATTATAAAATGCACATAGTAAATTTGGAAAGAATCACAGATATCATTTGCAAATTGGATTCCAGGTACAAACTCAGTGAAGATAAAAATGAATAATTATGCACTAAAAAATATATAAAAGTGAGGTGAAGTCTCTATGCCAACAAGTAAAACATGCCCAGATTGTAGACACACAAAAAAGTTGTCAAGTTTTTATCTTAATAAAGACTTCACTGAGGAATATGGTCATGATGCAACCTGCTCAGTATGTTCAACAAAAATGAAAACGGACAAAGATGGTCTGAAAGAATATTGCAGAAAAAACAGAAGAAGATTCTCGGAGGAGTTATGGGATTTTGCTAAGACTTATGTAGAAGACAAATATAAAGACGATGTTGACTATAATAATTTGACTCAAATTGAGAAAGAAGATTTCTTTACAAAAAGAGTTATAAGTAAATATTCTTCAATGCAAGGAAATTCGCAATATTATGAATATGTTGCTGATGAAGATGAATCAACAGAAAATAATAGTCTAAATACTGTAGGAAAACTTAATGAGAGTGGAGATCCAATAGATGGAGAGAAAATATATTCGCAAGATTGGCGAGGTTCTTATACAAAATCTCAGATAAGCTGGCTAGATCAATATTATGCAGATACCTTAGATGATTATACGGTAAAGACAAGAAATCATAAAGATTATTGCCGAAAAATAGCAAAAGCAAGTTTAAATATGGATGAAGCTTCAGATGACATGCTGAATAATATTGTTGGTGCGGAAAAGAGATACGACAAAGCTAAGGCAGCTTTTGATCTATTCTCTAATTCAGCAAAACTAAGCGAAAAAACTAGAGGCGCAAATGATGTTGCTGGATTGGGAAGTTTAGCAGAAGTGGTGGCTACTTTAGAAAGATCTGGCTTCTTACAGAAAAAAATAGAGTTTGAAGATGACGACATAAGTAAGATTAACAAAGATTTACGTCACATTCTAAGCAGTATGGATTGAGGGCGATAATATGGCATTAAATTATTCAAAGAAAAAACAAGCAAGCCAAAGTCAATCTCAGATAAATGGAGATAGCCCAGATAGCCATAAAGTTATAAAACAAAAAGAACTTAAAAATGCTGAAGAATGGGAAAAACAAATTTTATTTTGGAGGAGTCATTTAGATATCTTTATTGAAGATTATTTTTCAACACCGGAACGACCTGTGGTATTTAAAGATGTACAAAAGATTGTCGCAAGGAATTGTGGTAATTGCACGAGCGTAATTGATATTGAATCACGTTCTTTCGGAAAGACATGGAAAATGGCATGGATATTAAGTGCTTTGGCAATTTTATATAGTGACAATCGGATTCTAGTAGTATCTGGAAATGTAAATCAAGCTATGTTAGTGGCAAATTATATTAGAGATATTGCAGCTAAAAATGAAAATTTTGCAAGAGAAATAAATTTACCTGTCAAAATCAGTAAGGATGGAGCAACAGTTAAGTTTAAAAATAATTCTACAATAATGTGCAAAGCTATGGAAAAAGATGGTAAGAACATAGTTGGACTTAGGGAAAAAATTATTTATATTGATGAAAGTTGGTTGATAAAATCTCAGGTAATAGCAAAGGCATTAAGACCAATGCTGTCATACACCAGAGATGTTGCAAGAGAACAGAATTTTGAAGATTTTGATTCAAGGTTATTTGAGACATCATCAGCATATTTGAAGACATGTGATTTATATAAAAGATTTGTAGATACCGTAAATGATATGAAAAAAGGCAATGAGAATAAATTTGCGTGTGCTTTAAGCTATGAAGCGGGAATTAGAACAGGAATTATTAAGAAAGAATTTGTAGAAGAAGAAAAAAGTAATATGCTCGAAAGTATTTTTGATATGGAATGGGGAGCTAAATTTATTGGTAATCAAAATGGTTCATTTTTCCCATATGATTTGACAGAACCTTGTAGAGATATGGATTTTATAGAACTAAGGCAACCTAATCATTCAGAGTCAAGATATATACTCTCGTTAGATGTGGCTACCTCTGAAGCCGATTCGGCAGATAATGCATCTTTAGTTGTAATAAAATTTATTGACAGCGATAGAAAAGATGGAACTTATCATAAATATGTCGTATATGTAAGAACATTTCATGGATATTCCCAGGATAAGCTTGCGAACGAAGTAAGGAAAGCCTGTTTAAGATTTCCTAACATTGAAAAGGTTGTTGTAGATGGAAACGCTATTGGAGAAGGTGTTGTTTCTTTATTGAATTTCCCTTATGTCTATGAGAAAGAGGAATACAAGCCTTTTATCAGAGATGATATTGGGTATGTAGGAAATAAGGCAATCCCAATTGTTCGATTCTTCAGAGGGAATAACGACCTCAATAACAGAATGACTGCAAAAACAAAATTGTATTTTGAGAATAAAACGCTTCACTTCCCTATTCCCTCTTCTGAAGCAAGAAGACTACAAGAAAATCCTAATGACGAATCAAGTAAAAGTAATAAACCAAAACCAAGAGAACTATTGATTGAAGAAGCTGCGGTATACGCTGAAGTTGATAAATTGCAGTTTGAACTGTCAACAATAGTAACTAAATTTACAACAAAAGGTAATAACTTTTATGATACTGCGTTAAGCACTCAGCACAAAGATAGATGTTCTTCTCTTTGGATGGCAATGGATTATATATCTCAATTAGAAGACGAAAACAGAGAAAAATATAATAACGCTTCAAGTACATCGTGTTGGGGTAAAGCCTCTAAATTTTGATTCTATTCTAAATAATATCTTAACAAAGGAGGTGAATTTATGACAAGAAAAAAAAGACAATATACAACCGCAGCAAAGCAGGCTCAGCAAGAGAAGCCTTATTCTTTTGGTGCAAACCCTCAGAATTCAGGTGATACCTCAAGGAATGTTAGTGTGTTTGAAGATAGAACGTTTAACTCTAAAGGATATTTAAAAGGATATGATGCAGACGAACTGCTCATGAACAAAGAAAAAAATATGAACCGTATTTTTGAATTATGTACATATTATTATTCTTCGGAACCCCTTTTAAGTAATAGCGTAAATAACGTTCTAATCCCTTTTAGTATGTCTGGTTGGAAGTTGCAAGGAGCCAGTGAGACAGTAAAGAAAAAATATATGGATTACTACGATCAGATTGATCTTAATTGCTTAATTCGTGATTGTTTCTATGATTTCTATGTATACCAAAATGTCTTTGGATATAAAAGAGATGGCTGGATAGACATATTTGCCCCCTGGAGAGTAAGAGTTGCTAGTATATCTCAGAATGGAAATCCAGTTTTAGAATTTTGTGTTTTTGAAATACTTAATACACATTATACAACTGCAACCGAAACATTTTTAGATACATTAGCCCTTTCGTATTCTGGATATCCACAGGAAGTCCTTGATGGAATAAAAAAAGGACAAGGCTGGATACAACTCGATCCTAGTAAAACTTTTTGCTTGCAATCAACTAAAAGCAGATGGGAAAAATTTGCTACTCCTATAATATGTGAGGCTCTAAAACCTTTAGGGAAAAAGCAATTGATTTCTAATTTTGAGAATAGTCAGCTTTTAAATGGAGCAAAGAGTTTCTTGGAAGTTAGAGTAGGTTCAAAAGATAATAAGAAAGTTGTTAACAGTACGGATCTCGATGCTGTTGAGAATATCTACAGACAAGCTCTAAATAATTTTCCACTTGCTACAGTTTCTTGGGAGGTTGCGAGTGAATGGAAAAACTTAGATACAAAAACCTTATTTGACCAGAACAAATATGCAACAGTTAACACAGAAATCCTTAGTAGTATAGGCATTAGTGACGCTGTTGTTACTGGTGATGGAGGTTCAGGATCTTATGCACAAGCGTCCATAAATTTATCGACACTTACGAAACGTATTGAAGATGCTCAAGCTAAATTTGCTGAGTTTATAAATAAGTTAAATAAAGAAAAGGCTTTAGAATGGCGTATTGCACCTGGACGTATTCCTAAGTTTGTGTTCCAAAAATTGAATTTACAAAATGACAAAGACTTCAGAGATGAAGTGTTAAAGCTATACGCTCAAGGTTTGCTTTCAAAATCTACAGTTCTAAGTTCATTAGACTATTGTTTTGATGAAGAAAAAGCTAGGAAGGAAACAGAAAATAAGGAAGGTCTGGATGAGGTATTCAAATTACCACCATCTCCTAACACTCAGGCTGCTGGAGAAAATGGTGGAGGTGCCCCTCCTGGTAATCCCGCAATCGTTGACGAAAATAAGTCAGCAAGTGGAAAAAATCCTAAACCAGGAAACTCTAAAACTTAATAAAATTAATTAACATCGGCAAGGGAGGTGATATATTGGCAAAAAAATCAGAAATTTTCAAGTCTGAGTCAAAGCGGATAATTTCAATAGGTGAAGAAGAGACTGGCTCAGAAATATTTATGAGCATTAAATTTTGCTTGATAGATACTTTAACTAATCTTAATGGTGTTCAATATTCAAAAGCTTTTCTTCAGGAAATAGCAGATAACCCTGACAAATATTTATCCCTCCCCTTAATGGCTGAGTTTAATAAGTTATCTCAAGGAAAAACAGATAATCTTACTCATGCTTTTGATCCGAACACTCAGACTTTTTCAAGTCAAATGATAGGCTCTTTTATTTCATTCCAAGTTCAACAGAACACTGAGAATGCAACAATAACTGAACTCATCGGAGAAGCAAGAATTCCAAAAAGATTTACAGATATTTGCGAAGTTTTATTAGAGTTATTTAATTCAGGAAATTTAACACTGAGTTACGAGATTGCAGTAGGCTCATACACTATGTCTAGTGGAATTAAATACGTAGATGCATCAGAGTTTAATTATCTTTTCGGAATGGCCGTAGTAACAAATCCTGCTGTATTAAGTGCTCATAGCTTGACATTGGTAGCACAAATTATGGATGGTAGTCAAGGAGAAAAAATAATAGCCACAAAAAATAATAAAGTTTCAGAGGAGGAAAATTACATGACAATCGAACAAATGGAAGTGCAAGTTGCAAATTTAAGGGTGGAAATAGCCACAAAGGATGCAGCAATTAAGGAAAAAGATACAATATTAAAACAGAATGCAGCTGATATAAAAGAAAAGGACGCTAAAATGTGTGCCAAAGAGGAAGATGTAAAGGCTAAAGAAAAAGAATTAGAAACAACTAAGGACGAGTTAAAGAACAAAGATACCGAGGTGGAATCAAAGAAAGAAGATGTAAAAGTTAAAACAGCAGAAATTGCAAAGGCAAATGACAAATTAGCTATTCTTTCAGCAAGCGTAATAGAAAAAGATAAATTAATTGCGGAGTTAGAACCAATTAAAAAAGCTTATGAAGTAGCAGAAGCAGCAAAAGTAGAACAAAAGCTCGTAGCAGATAGAGTAGCTTTAAAAGCTAAATTCAGTGGACTTTTAAGTGCTGAGGTCATGGCTCAACCAGAAATTGCAGAAGCTTTAGAAAAGCTTGATATGCCATTACTTAATAGTAAGGTAGTTGAAATTGCAATGGCTAAATCAGGTACAGTGGAAACAGCTTCAAGAATTACTGATACTCTAAATATTGGTGGAAAAGATCTTGTATCAAAATATGTAACTATTAGTGAATAGTAGAATATAAATATTTTTAACAAATAACTAATATATAAAATAGATATAGAAAGAGGGAATTTAATAATGGCAGGATTTATAAAAATAGGCGATCACAGATATTTAGGAACAATTAAACTTGCGGATACCGTTACAGACGGTGTTGAAAATGGATCATTCGTAACAGTGAATTTCGCAACAGGCACAGCTGTGCCATGTGTAGCAAATACAGGCGCAGTTTATTTCGTAGAAAACGAGATAGATACAATCGAGGAAGAGTATCTTAACGGTAACAACCTTGACTATGTAGTTAAACCAGGCAAATATCTTAAATTGAAAAAGATACTACCTATGAATGTATTTGTAACTACAAAAGTTTCAGGTACGGCACCTGTAGTTGGTGACATCGTAGATGTTGGAACAACTGGCTTTATTACAAAAACAACAGGAACTCCAGGACAAACATTTGCTGTAACAGCTATTGCTATTCTTTGGGGAAAAACTACTTATACATGTATAGCAAATAACTAAGTAAAAATTTTGACAAATAACTAATATATAATAAAGAAAGAGGGAATTTAATAATGGCTATGAAAACTGACAAAGCGGTTGAAGTGTTTTCAGCTTCAGTAAGAAACAAATTAACAGATAAAGATATCGAAATAAAAGAAGCTAGAGCGGTAATGCAGAAACTTGCTATGAACCCAACTCCAGGAAATAGATATGAAATAGCAGCTATTACTGCATATACAGTTGAGGACATTGTAAATCAGCAAACACAATTTATTAATTTATTTGCTGACGTAAAGAATACAACTCCAAGTGCAAAAGCTAAGTTTGATGTAAAACTTAGAGGCATACAGGCTTTTTGGTGTGCAAAAGGTTCTACAGTAGAAAGAAGTAGAATTTACAAGAAATCCGTAACAATGGACACTGACGCTATTGGCGCAAGACCATCCGTAAGTTTTATGGATTTGGCTCAAGGTAAAGTTCAATTTGATGAGATAGTCGCAGATGCTTCTTATGAAATTACTAATAAGGTAGTTGGAAAAATTCAAACAGTCTTAAACACTGGAATAGTCGGAATGGCTTCTCCAAATTACGGAACCGGATCAGGATTAATAAAAACTACATTGGATGCTCAGATCATGGCATTTAAGAGACTTGGTACTCCTGTAACACTTGTTGGAGATTTTGCTGTAATAGCGAAACTAATTGGTTTAACTGGTTTTCAACTTGCTACTGGTGTATACCAAACAGATCCAGCTCTAATGAATGAACAAAATATGAACGGATTTATTGGAACATATAATGGATGTAAAGTAGTTCAACTTGTCAACCCATTTGAAAATGGTTCATTCATAGATACTATCCTTCCAGTAAGCTACCTTTATATTGTACCATCAGGCTCAGCAGCTATGAGGCCTCTTAAAGTAGCTATAGAAAGTGATATCCCACCTATGGACGCAACAAACATAGATGACAGATCATACGAAATGAGATTGGACAAGCATGTTGGCGCAGGATTGGTATACGGTGACAGAGCTTATATTGGTGCATACAAAGATTCTAGTCTGTAGTATCAATAAAGTAGAGAGGTTTTAATTTCCTCTCTATATTTTTTAGAATAAGGAGATAAGGAGAATATATGGAAAAAAAATATAAATGTCACAATAAAAATAAATATGATGTAGGTATATCTTTTATGGATCAAAATAGGGCTATGAATGTAAAAGGCGGTTCATTCGCACTATTATCAGCAGATGAAATTGCATACCTTCATTCAATCTCAACTACATTTTCTGGGAAAGACTTATCAGTTGATGATGCTGAAATAAACTCAGATATACTTGGTTTTGAAGCGGATGAGAAATTGTCTTTATCTAAAGAAGAAATTCAAGCAATATTAAAAAGCGGTATAACTAAAATGAAAACATCCTTAGAATCTATAACTGAGGAGAATTTTAAATATTTAATATTTGAAGAAGCTAAAAAAATGTACACTGAACTGACTGGTGCAAAAATAGATTATATTGCTCAATATTGCGGAAAAGAGTCAGAAGACATGAAACCAGTTGTAGAAGAAGATACATCTAAAAATAAGGTAGTTAAATAGGAGGGATTATATGACCTCTCTTGAAGATATTAAAGAAGAATTAAAAGATAATGTTAAATATCAAGAAACACCCCTTCCAATGGTAGATTCTGATTATTTGAATTTTACTATTCAGGGTGTAAAACGGCTCTATATAGACGAAGGTATCGAAGATAAATTCAAAACTGATTTTGATAAAGTTGGTAACACTTTGGCGAGAGATCTAACTTTAACTGAGACTGAGTATGCTTGGACTGCTGCTGAAATTGCTTTTCGAGAACAAATATCCAATGATTTGTCAAATTTAGTGAGTTATACCACTGACGCTTTGAGTGTTGGAAATGCCCTACAACCTTTTAAGAATAGCCAGTCTGTTGTTACATCATTAGAGGATAGACTTTCTAAATTAGCCTTCAAGTTTATGTATCAGAATCCCACACCTCACAACTCACATAGTAATCATTCTTATGACGGCTACGAAGGTTATCGTGGTGAGAGATTATGATAGTTAAAATTAGCGTAAGAAATGAAGACTTAAAAATAGTTAATACAAAAGAGTATGAGTTCACTGAGTTTTGCAATTTACTTTCGAGAAAAATAACAAGCTGCTTGTATTTAGTTGAAGACTGCCTAGATGAAGGAAGTTCTGTTGAATTCAAAGATATTAGAAAGAATATTTTAGATGTAGCAGGAGAAATTCGCAGGCTACCAGTTGATATTAAGTTTCCAAAGGAGGTCTTGTAAAAGTGAGATTTTATGTGCCTCCTAACCTACAACAAGACTTCAAAGACGCTTTAGCTAGCAAGTTAGGTACTGAATTTGTTATCAATTTTGACACAACAGCTACCATGAGGGCAATTGTAAAAGAAATAGATTATAGGGCTAAAGCCGATGAGTCTATCAGAAATGAAAAACCCATGTATGCGTCTATTGATAACACTTTAGATCTTGGAGACTATTTGCAAGATGCTAACTTTGTTTATATTATTACACAAATGCAAATAATGAGGTTCCCAGAATGTTATAAAGTTTATGCTCATATCTGCAATAACAAGTTGACAGTGACTACATTCCAACAGGCAACATATGACGGTAATGGAAATCCTACCAGCCCTGGAGGCGATGTGCCTATTGTTGAGGACTATTATTGTTCTACTAATTTGGGGATGTTTCAGTTCACTTCAACTTCTACGGGAGTTGGTATAGTGCCAACGAATGAAGTTTCGGTCAGTATGCAATATAACGACAAGACAAAGGCTATTGATATTGATAATAATTTTGATTGGTTTGGAAAAAAATATCAAATTATTTCAGTTGACCATTCCCAAATAGACTCTAACGGAAAAGGTATATTATCATTTACAGGAAAGAAGTTGGTCAGTGATGCAACTCAGAATTGACGAACAAGGACTAATAAGAGACTTAATGGTAGCACTAAATAGAGAAATGGACTCCGTATGTCAAGTTCTACTTGAACTCATGATTGGAGAAATAAGTGCTATTCCTTCAAGTGGTTCAGAATCCGTAGGCAAGCCCGATTGGAGATTGGATGTTATCCAAGCATTGAAATTCCAAAGCGTTGCAACTGCTAATCAACTTGTAAAAGAAGTTGGGTTAATTAATCAAACTGATATGGGGACTGTATTTAAGGCAATGTTAATTGAATTTGGTATGGGTACTCAAGCTGATAATGAGGACAACCCCTGGATTGGAGAATATTTATCTTCACAATATTACCACGATAGAAGTGGAATGATGGTATCAACTCATCCTGAAGGGGATGTTTATGATCCTGATTCTGATTCTTGGAGACAAAGTAGTGCTGAGACTAGATATGATATTCCTCAATTCAGTCAAAAAGGTTCCCTATTTTGGACAAACGTTTTTGGGAATTCAGCAATAATGGCTTCAGAATATTTTGATGCAGCAATAGAAAGAGCAGTAGATTCAGTAGATTTTAGTGAGTATCTAATTGTAAAGGGGTGATAGTTTGGCTGGTTCCGTATCAAAAGATTATGGTGCCTTTATGAAATTGTTAATGCATGATACGAAGTTAATGGATTTGATGGCTATAGCAATAGTAGACCAAACTAATTATACCAAGCTCATGACAACCTATTTCATTGAGGCTTATAGCTCTAATGTCGTAACACAAACAGCTTTATGTAGGTTATTAATACATAGTGCTCCAGTATCAGCAACAAATAATCCATTTGTGCTTGAAGATAGTGTTGTAATTGAAGTCTTCGTGCCAAACGGAACAACAAATGGCATGGATAGAGTTGCTGGATTTGAAAGAAGATCTAATCAAATTGTGGATAGAGTAATCCAGTTATTTCACACAAAAATTATAAATTACAAAAAAATAAAGCTTGCAGCTAGACATGAATTATCATCGGGTACAGACAATTTTGTAAGGATGTATATAAGATTTACTTATTTAAAGGTTTATCCATAGAAGTCAGGAATGGCTTTATTTTTTTGCACAAAAATTGAGGAGGAGTTAAATATATGTCAGAACAAAATGTAAAAGGTTTTATAATTGATGCACCAAACGTGCTTGTAAAATCCAAGAAAGGTGATTACCAGAATCTAACAGCAACAACAGGTGAAGTAACCTTTGCAGGAGATACATTAAAAATTAATGGAGGTCAATCATTTTATGAACTTGCAGAATTAGATAAAAGTAAGACAATAGCTCTAAAAGCTACTGATGCACAATTGAACCTTAAATCTCTAGCAGTAACCGGTGGCGGAACAATTACTAAAGGAACATCTGCTTATGAATTCTTTGGAGAAATATATCAGGTAGATGGTACCGGTACATTCATAATTCCAAAAGCAATACTTGCGAATTCTTTGAGAGTAAATGATTATACAGAGACGACAGGTACAGTAGGAGAAGGTCAGTTTAAAGTAACAATAAGTTCTGCTTCCACAACAGTACAGCTACCTTCAAGTGATGCAGATACAAAAGTTACACCATCATATCAAGTTACTCTAGCTAACATTACTACATTGTCTACAAAGACTACAGACTTTCCTAAGAGTGGTGAAATTACACTTGAATGGCCTATATATTCAGATTCCGAAGCAGCAGAATCAGATATTATAGGATACGCACAGCTTGTAATATTCAAAGCTAAAATACTACAATCCTTTAAAATGGGTGGTAATTATAAGACTGCATCAACATTTGACTTCACAGCTAATGGTTTAGATCCACGTAGACCAGACGGGAAAATGTGGGATTTAAGATTTAGAGAAGAAAATGTTGCAGTTGACACAACACCATTGACTATTGTTAGTGTACTTCCTGTTGATAAGGCTACCGCAGTTGTTGCAACTTCTCCAATTGTATTCACATTCTCAAAGGCAATAAACAGTGAAAAAGTTAATGCTGCTAACTTCATGGTTATAGATTCTACAGATGGGACTAGCCCTGCTGGAACCTTTGTTATATCTACAGATAAGACTCAGGTTACTTTTGATCCAACTGCCTCATTAATTACTGCTATGAAATACATTGTTACAGTAAATGCAAATGTAGAAGACTTAATTGGTAATTCTTTAGGAGCTAATCACACAACAATATTTACAGTAGCTTAATCAAAGGGGGCTTATGCCCTCTTATACATATAAAACAAAGGGGTGAAGGAAATGGCTAATTCAAAAAACTCAATAAAAATTGGTGAAGAATCATATGAGTTAAAACCAGTCAAAATGAAATATATTAAAGACGGGTTCTATTCAAAGTATAGGATATTAAAAGATAAAGGCTTTGTCGAACTTGTCTCAAAGTTTACAGATGGAACAGAAATAACGGAAGGCTTCTTAAAAGCAGTATTTGATAAGGAAGAAATTCCAGTAGACATGATTGACAATTTAGATGTAGACATAATAAAAGATTTAATAGAAAAAGCTGCAAAAATGAATGAAATAGTAGATGAAGAAAAAAACGTTTAGGGGACTCCAAAGGAACAAGTATAAGGAAAGGTTACGCACTATTGGGAGTCCATTGCGGATTTAGTGAACAGCAACTAGATGATTTTAGTTATTTATATTTTAAAGATATGTTAAGAGAGCTTGGGTTAAAGCTTAATTATGAAGGCATAACTCCTATCTTGGGAAATGCTTATGTAAAAGACGCAGGCAAGCTAATAAACGAATATAATCCAATGAATATTGGAGAAGATGGAGAAATTTCAGTTAAGAAAGCACCAAAAATGACAAAATCAATAATGGAAGCATTAATGGGTCAACAGAAGTAATGTTGCTCCATTAATTTTTTTTGGAAATTCATATAAAACAAGGATTTTACTTTTCACTTTCTGTTGTTTTCTTTAATTCATTTAACCTTTTTTGCTTTTTTATGCCCAAGAAACAAATTATAGCAAGTGTGATGACATATGCAACTACGACTACGAGCATAGAATACTCGTCCGGCACGTGCAATTGTGTTACCACCCAATACCAAAATATAAACGGAATTGCAGCTATTGCAAGACCAAGTAATTCTCTAAAGAAAAATACCAAAACTATCAAAATAAAAATAAGCAGGATTAGCATAATATGTCACCTCAATTCAATTATACATATGAATCAATAAAAATCAATACATAAGTAAAATTATTTACTAGATATAGGGGGATTATTTTAATGGCTATAAATGGAAATGACAAACTTGTTGGGCAATTACGAATTTCACTTTCGGAGTTAAAATCCGATGTGTCTCAAGCTAACAAAATATTATCTGATTTAGATAACATAAAAATAAATGCAATTGATGATGAGTCCGGAAAAGAAGCAATTAAGATAATCCGCTCTATTGAAGATGAATTTGCAAATCTAAAGAAAGCGAATGGAGAAAGTTTTAATACAAAAGTATTAGACGGACTTGAAAAGTCTATAGTAAACCTTGGCGTGAATATAGGTACTACTCAGACAAAGGTTACAAATTTTTATAAGGCTTCAGCAGAAGATGCCCAAGGTGCTGCAAAGGCATTTAAAACTGCCACAGAGTATATTGATGAATATAATAGGAAAATTACTGAAACAAAATATACACCACAGGTAAATAAAGCAAATGGAGAAATAATAAAGAAAGATCCAACAACAAAAATAGTAGACAACCGAGCAGGTTCAAGTTCTAATGCTTATAAGCAAGAATTGGCTGCGGTTCAAAACGAATCTAGTCAACTTGCTATTGAAAATAAATTAGATGTACAAGCTCTGACTAGCTTAAATTCAGAACTTGACACTATAAAAGGTAAATATAAATTAACGGAGACAGAATTAAAACCATTGATTTCGACTCAAAAACAATTTACTAATGAAATTAATAGTCTAAATGACGCAGAGAAAAAGACTAGCGGCCAGAGTACAGACAGTTATTTGAGTAGCTATAAAGCTCAATTGGATTCTGTAAAACAAGCATATCTAAGTTTGGATTCTACTGAAGAGAAAAGAGTTTCGGACTTGAATAGTTTAGTAAAACAAACTGAGACAGTTATTCAATCACTAAAGCTAGAAGGAACATCATTAACTGAAGCTACTACTCAAATGAATAAATATTCTAATGAAGCAAAGACACTTCAATCTAATATGAATATGACATCATATAAAGACTCTTTGGCTGGATTAAAAAATTCTCTTACCGAACTTACTTCAACAGGGAAAATTACAACTATAGCTTTAGAAGAATTAAGACAAAAAAATGAGGCTCTTAGGACTTCTTATCAATTAACAAATTCTCAGGTTACAAGTTCTATCAATTTTGACAAGCAATTAGTTAATGCAACAGATAATATAGCAGCAGCAGAGAAAAAAGCGACTGATGCTACCGAAAAGAAAACTCTAGCAGATCTAAAACAATACACTCAGGATCAATCTAATTTATCTCAGTATAACAAGATGTCAACGCAGTTAGCAAAGGTTAGTGGTGAGCAGAAAGCATCAATGAGTTCAAGTAGCTCTGATAATTCTATGATGGATAGATTCAAAATATCTCAAGCTTATTACGTTTCTGCTATGGCTATTTATCAAGTTCAAAATGCTTTTACTAGTGCAATAAAAACAAACGAAGATTACGAGTCAAGTCTTAATGATCTAGGAAGAGTTTTGGGTAAGATTAGTGATACTGACCTACAAAAACTTGGACAATCTGCAATTCAAATGTCTAAAGATTTTGGTGAACCATTACAACAGGTTCAAGATGCTATGAATAGTTTAGCAGCAGCAGGTGTCCAAGATAGCGCAAGTCTTGAAAGTATGACAAAAACAGTAATGATGGGAGTAAATACTTCTGACATTAAAGATGCCAGCACCATGACAGACTTACTGGTAAGTTCTATGAAACAATTAGGAATTGCCTATACTGATTCTGAAAAGGTTCTTGACTCTTGGAATAAAATGGCCGATACCAGTTTAGCTAAAACTTCTGATTATGCTCAGGCAGTAAGTAAAGCAGGAATGACCAGTAAGGCTATGGGGATAGATCTTAATCATTTGAATGGTATTGTATCTGTTCTTGCTAACAATACTGGGCAATCCGGAAATGCAATTGGTGATGCAATGAAGTCAATAGAAACCCGACTTGAGAAACCATCTACATTAAAAGTTTTGCAACAATATGGCATAGAAGTAATGAAAGATAAAGACCACTTTAAGGACTTCGGAGATATAATGACGCAAGTTAGTTCTACCCTAAATAAATTTGGGGAAAATACAACTCAATCAAATGCGATAGAGAATGCTTTAGGTGGAACATTGCGTAAAGATTGGGTAGATATTCTTGCTAAGAATTATGGGGATGTTAATACAGCAGCAGAAACAAGTGCTACCTCCGTAGGATATAGTTCTACAAAGAGCGCAAAGACTATGCAGACTTTAGCGAAACAAGTTGAAGTTTTAAAAACTACAGTATCAGAATTTTTTATTTCATTAGGTAATAACGGTGGAATGGGACAGTTAAAAGGCCTTGTAGCAGCAGGAGAAAGTATTATAAATGTATTAACAGGAATGTCCGCTCCGGCACAGAAATTATTAATACTTATCCCAGAAGTAGCTATTGCATACAAAGCGTTAAGTGGTGCAATGAAAATAGTTACTGGTAAGAATATATCTCAAATGGTAGATGGATTAACTAATATTCCAGAATTTAAAATAGGAGCTTTGGATTTTGGTGGTCAAACAACAACTGTAAAAGCCTATAATGCAGCAGTTAATTCTTTGAAGGACGATATAATTAGCGGAAATATCACAGGTAAGGAATCTGCTACTATCCTTGGTGTAGTTGGTGGAAAGTTAGATATGGCAAAATCAAGTACTAACGTTTATGCTGCTGCGCAAGAAGCTTTGAAAGATAAGGAATTTGCAAGTACAGAAGCAGGAAAAGCTTTGGCTTTAGAAATGGAAACATTAAAAACAACAACCGCTGAAGGTGCTGCAACGACAAAAGGGGCTGCTGCTTCACAAGATGCTTTGGCCGCTTCACAAAAAATGACATTAGTTTCAACTTTAGCCTTAAATCTTGCTATAGGAGCTATTGTTCTAGTGGTAGCTGGAGCAATTACAGCGTATATGTCTCTTCACGAGACAATTGCAGATGTAGAAACTAGTATTGATGACTTATCAACAAAAATGGATACCAATAAATCTAATGGTGTATTAATATCACAATATTCAACTTTAGAGAGTGCATTAAAAAAGACAAGCCAAACTAGTTCTGATTATGCGACTATTCAAACTCAAATAACTTCAGTTCAGGAAAAGTTGGCAACTCAGTTTCCTACTTTGGTTAATGGATACGATGATGCTGGTAAAGCAGTTGCGACAAATGTTAAGGCATTGAAGGATTACAACGAGCAACAAAAACAAAAAATATTAATTGAGCAAGGTACGAATTATAACAAGTTGCATGAAGACTTGTACGCTGGGCAAACATCTACTCAAAGCACAGCAAGTGCTTTTCAAATGTTTGGTGATGGTTCTGATCCTACTCCAAAAGTTCAACAGTATACGAAATATCTAGCTTTACTTAATGATGAAATGAAAAACGGTGGGAAAGACACAGAGGATTATGGTAGCAAATTAAAACCTCTTCAAACAGATATAGATAGTATGAATAAAGCTATTTTAATTCTATGGAGTTCAGGGACAAAAACTGGAACGTATTTTGATGAAGTCACTGGTAAAACTGAAACTTATACTCAGTATACCAAAAGAAATGCTGACGAGACAAAGAAAAATAGTGCTTCAAAAGCTGATAATTCAAAAGCAGTAAAAGATAACACAAATTCATTTAGTGACAATGCTAATGCGGTTGATAGCAGCACAACTGCTTTGGAGAGTGCTCAATCTCAAGAGGAACAATACCAAAAGATTATATCTACCTCGACAACAAAAGTTAAGGATTATTCTAAATATCAAAAAGACATGGCAAAAAATAAAGGTATTATGCCTGCTTCAGATGTATCTGAGATAGTAACAAAATATCCTGAGTTACTGAATTATATGAGCGACGAGAAGACTCTATATGCTCAACTTGGAAAAAGCATTACTGGCAACAAGCAAACTGCTCAAAGCGCTTATATCTCAATGGTAATGAACCACGAAAAAGCTAAATCCGCTATAGGTGATGAGGCAAAACAGTACCTAGTATTAGCTGCTGCAAAGAATAAAGATGAAGCTGATACCAAGACTATGAGTAAGCTTGCTCAGGATTTAGCTAATAATATAGATGGGGTCACAACTTCTACCGATGCAAATGGGAATGTAATTGTGAACAATACTAATTTGCTGGATGACCAAATAAAGATGTTACAGACCGAAGGCAGTGCTTATGGCGACTTGTCTAATATTAAATTAGGTGCGTCAAAGGGCGATGCAGAGATAGACATTGGGAGTACAAAAACCACTTACGATAATGCTAAGGCTAGAATTGCTACAATTTTGTTAGAAATAACAGCAATAAATGCGAAAGCGGAAGCATTAGATAAAGCTGCTGCTGCGAGTAGTGATAAGACTTCAGTTTTTGCAGGTGCAAATAGAGCTGTTTCTGGTGGACTTAAGGCAGCAAGTTCAGCACTCGGTTCTGAGACAGATAAAATTAAAGCAGCGATGGATAGCTTAGACAAACTATATGCAGATGCAGACAAGAATACTTCTGCTGTAATCGCAAATATGGGTGCCCAAGGTGAAGGTTCTGGTGATCCACAGACAGAAGCAGATCAAGCAGCACAAGAAAAAGCAGATAAGGCAGCAGCAGCAGCACAAGCGAAAGCAGAAGCAGCACAAAAAAGACAAGAGGCTGCACTAAAAGCTTCTCTTACTGCTCAAAAAAAAGAAGCAGATGCTTCTTTAGACGCTTCTTATAAAATAGAAAAACGACATGATGATGATATCGTTAATAGTTTACAAACTCAGTTGGATCAATTGGCAAAGAAGAAGCAACTGACTCAAGATGAAAATGAGCTATTAAAAGATCAAAATGACCTAGATAAAGCAAAAAGTGACTTATTGAATGCGCAGACACAGCAAGATGTTCTTGTTTACATGGATAACAAATGGCAATATGTAGCAGACCAGTTAAAGGTTTCAGCAGATCAATCTACGGTAACTACAGCCCAAAGCACCTTAGACCAGAAGAAACAAGATATTGCGTATCAAAATCAAGAAGATAGCTTAAATGCTCAAAAGACAGCAGCGGAGAATACGAGAACTCAGCATGAACAAACTTATCAAGACACAAAAACTGCTACTGACGCAGGCTATGATGATAAGATAAACGCTATTAACGGATATGCAACCGGAGTGGATGCGGTTCCTAAAGACGGAATTTATACTCTTGCCGAAGGTGATGTACCGGAACTTGTAACTAAAGAACAAAAAGTAAGATTACCAGCAGGAGCAGGAGTTTATAACGGAAATGAAACAAGACAGGTAATAGGTGGCACTGCTGGAAAAGCAACTCAACCTACAAGCGTAACAGCTAGTTCAGCTAATAAAATGGCTCAATCAGTAGTAACTAATGATACAAATGCTATAGCGCAAACAACAAAGAAAACTTTAGCTGCTGTAGATAATGTTATCCAAAATTTTGCTGATAATTCCTCTAGTTATCCTAAAGATACTGAGAAAAATGTGGGAAAATCTATAAATGATAATAAAGACCTTATTAATAAACCTCTTGCTATTTTAATCAAAGATGTAACGAATAATATCCAAGGTTTTGTTAATAGCTCTCCTCAATTCAGTAAGGATACAAATAAGAATATAGGAACTGCAATAGGTACAAGTGCTTCTTCAGTAATAGAGCCAACAAAATTGTTATTGAGTGATTTAAATACCACCTTCACTACATTTGTGGCTTCTACTTCTACGTATGGACTTAATATAACAAAAGATATTGGAACTGGTATGCAGAGTGGAGTCAAAGACCTTGAAAAAATAATTAATGATTTGTGCACAACAATTATTAATGATTTTCATACAGATTTGGGCATCCACTCCCCTAGTACCATAGCCTACGACATAGGCGCTTTCTGGACAAAGGGGCTCATCAACGGGATGTCAGAATCGGACATAAATAGTATCATTTCATCTAAACTTGGAGGAATGGTAGACAGCACACGTAGCACAATGAGCGGTAGTGTTGACGAATGGATAAATGAAGCTCTTAAATTGACAGGACAAAGTGCTAGTCTACTACAGCCATTAAAGATTATAGCCCAACATGAATCTGATGGAGATCCTAACAATGTTAATACCTACGATAGCAATGCGGCAGCCGGGCATCCGTCTAAGGGAATCATGCAGATGATTGACGAAACATTTTCTCGCTATGCTTTGCCTGGCCATAATCAAATTTTTAATCCGGTTGATAATATAGCCAGTTCTATAAGATACGATATATCGAGATATGGCAGCGTGCAGAACGTACCAGGTGTTCGAGCAGTCGAAAGTGGGAGAGCTTATGTAGGTTATGAAGGCGGAACCACAAACGCAAAAGAAGGTTTGGCCTATGTTAATGAGCATAACGGTCAGGAAATGAGAATGATGAATAGTGGTGACGGAGTTATTACTGCTCATAGGACTCAGGCTATTTCTGACTTTGCAGATAAGATACCAGACATAATGTCTACATTTAAAATGCCAAGTTTTCAGATGCCTGATATTAAGATAATTGTACCTAACTCGTCCGGTGGTGGAGATACCCATTTACATTTAGGTAATATGACTTTACCTTATGTGAAGAGTGGTAGTCAGATAGTTTCTTCATTGCAACAAATTGTTAAGACACATAATTATTAAAAAATAAATATTATTTAAGGCTAGTAAAAGAGTAATTTTACTAGCCTTAATTTTAGTGAGGTGAAAAGTTTGATTACGATTTCTATGCCAAGCTTTTTGTCACCATCTTTTTCTTGTATAGATGCAAGCATAGATCAATATCTTTCTGCCCAAATAAATGGTGGAAGCATTGATAGCTACCAAATCATAGCAAAAAAAAATAGTGACAATACTGTCTTATGGGATAGTACAAAAACAACTTTAGCTACTCGTTTAGGTGATAAAGATACTTTGAAAATTAAGATTATAGGAAACACAATTACTTATCATGGTGACATTAAATGGATCTTAACCTATTGGAATGGGGTTGAAAGTGTAACTTCAACAGAAGTTATTTTTACTAATATGTCTACACCAATTTTAACTACAAATACGCCAACGGTAATGGGAAATAAACAATTTGATTTTACTGCAACCTATGCACAGGCAGAAAATATACAAAATATGAGATATAAATACACGTTATATGGAGTTAAAAGGGTTATTAATTGCGGACACGTTGGAGATGTGATAACTGGTACGTCAATTAATTGTGGGCATGTCGGAGATGTAATAAATGGAATGCATATTAACTGCGGATATATATAGGAGGAGGAGGATATAAGATGCCACAAACAATAGATGATCTAACCCTAATAAGAGGATATGTAAATAATATCCCAATATTAGGAGATGGTAAACCCCTGCTAGTAGAAGATGACGGGGCGGGTACCATATACTGTGGTACAGAAAATGGGAATATAAGAATGCCTAATGCGAAAGACTTAGCAGATATGCAAGCGCAAGTTACTAATTCAGCAAATGTTGCAACCGCTGCAAATAACAACTCGAACAATGCAATTGCTATTGCATCTCAAGCCTTAGAAGTAGAGCAAGATGTAAATATTAGGTTAACAAGTATGGTATTAACTGATTCAGGTTCCCCAACAGCAAGTGCGACTTTTCTTGGTCAATTTTATATAGACACAACCAATGTGACTGTCTATATTTCAGTGAAAATAGGGACAGGCGTTAATGATTGGAAACAAATATCATAAATTCAATAATAACAGATGGGGTGATGAACATTGCAAACTACATTAAATCACATAGACTCAACTGACTATACTTACAACGTTTCATCCATTAGATACAGTTTTGACGGTTTTACTAATGGAAAAGATTATGTAATAAAGCTAGAAGCAGAAACCCAGAGTCCTAATGGTGGGACAGGAATGCTAATAATAAAACAAGAAAATTTTAATGTCGAATATGGCGAACTTAAATTAAAGATTAAGCCCATTATAACTCAATTGGATGAACAGGCAGCAAACAAAGCTGATTGGGCAGATTTAGCGCAAAACCCAGGAGTTATAAGTGGAGATTATAATTTTATAAAAAACTGGATTATATATAATAATACAGCTCTATCCCTTAGTAAAGGTTCCGTCCTAACGTACAATACAAAAATATCTTCTACTTTTACGGAAGTATTTATGGAAAAGCTATCTCTTACTTACAATGGATTGATATTCCAATCTACAGATGGATTATATCAGTTTGGATACGATAGCAGTAAAAAACAATTTTATACTACTATTCAAGGAAAGACCGTATGGAGTAGTTCTATGAGAATAACTGAAAATCCATTCATATTTACGCTACTACCTGATCGAGTGAAAATCAGACAATATAACATTTATAACAAAGTAAGAAATTGTGTGAATTTTAAAATAAAAGATATGTACGACTTTCCTTCAGCTTTTATGGCTAGGGAGAATAATTAGAGAAAGGAGTTGATGTTGTTTGCGAAAAACAACGAGTGGAATTTGGATACCAGGAGATCCTGTAACAACAGATGATAGTTATGGAGATCTTGTAAACTCAGTTATTACAAACGGAAATGTCTTGGATAATTTAATTACTAATAGTGCAGATACAATAGTTGAAATTGGACAAGCTACTGGCGGAAGTCTTAATGGTTTCATGCGGACTAAAAACGGATTCGTTTTTCAATGGGGAAGAGTCGAAGTTCCAACGGGCCCTGGTGCAAGAGTAATTTTACCAAAACCTTCTGCTATTACTATAACTGTTAATGTCAATTGTATCTCAGGAATGTATTTAGCCTATGCGCCAGGTGACTTATATGCAGGAAATGCTTTTAATGTGGCAACGAATAGTGCTCATACAGAAGAAGTAGGGTGGCGTTCTGTAGGTAGAATGTGAGGACGGTGATATATAATGTCTACGAAAAATGGATTTTTAATGGACAGCGAAGAGGTAATTGTGCCTGGGATAATAAATAGAGTATATACTGGCTTTAAATTTTATGGCGACTGCGTTATAGATAGCATTACTATTTATAAAGAAATAAAAAGTGATGTAGATGTAGAAGCAATTAGTGTATCAAAATTACCACAGTGGCTACCAGATGTCGTATTCCTAGCGAGTATGAATGGCACTGTAGATGGTTCAAATGTAACTGGGCTAGTAGATTCCCCTACAAAATGGAGTTTATACCGGCAAGAATTTAATGGGGATAAGATAATAAAAATTGCCGATTTGCCTATCAACGTCACAAGTTTTATAGATTATAAGGTGGCGGGTAAAAAGAAATTTCAGTATTTGCTGTTTGCAGAAACCGATTCTCAGCAATCAAAACCCATATTAACTGATGTACTAGAAACGACTTTTCATGGTGTTTACTTAATAGATGCTGATGCAGTTGACCAAGGAATAAATAACGATAGCGTTGAGACTTATAAGATAGACATGAATGCTACGGTGGATAAAATAACAGATACTAATAGTACAGTATTCCTAAAAAATTATACAAGATTTCAGGTTCCGGTTATGTTTGATACAGATTTTCTATCAGGCAGTGTAACCGGAATTTTGTCGTTCCCGGATGAATCTGATGACAACGATACTGGGCGTTTATGGAATGCTGACTATATAGATCAATTTAGAGCCTTTATAAATAATAAAAAACAAAAGTACATGAAATTTAGAAATGGAAAAGTAATAAAAATTGTGACATCGGGGAGTGGTGAAAGTATGGAATATAAGTTTGAGGATGATATGCCCTCGCAAGTACCAACGGTTACTTTCTTCTTTCAAGAGGTTGCAGATGTCGAGAGTTAGATGGTGAGAACATGGCTACTTTAAGTTTTGAGCAATATAAACAGGCTATGACTATTGGCGGGATTAGACCTATTATTCAAATGGAATTATTAAGAAAAGAAGATGAAAGCGTTTATGACAGTATTATTGCTTATACGCTTGAGGGTTCTAGTTTAACAGTAACCAATCAAAATGGATGTCGAAGAAGTGTAAGTCTAGTGTTAGATAATTCTAATGGTCGTTTTAATCCTAATCCTAATGGAGGGTTATGGATTAATACTAAATTCAAACTTTCTGTTGGAATAGAAGATACCAATAAGAACACAATTCTTTTCAGCCAAGGAGTATTTTGTCTATCTAATTCAGAGCCAGAATTCGTTTCCGATCCCCAAGATGGTTATATCGTAAATATTAAAGCTGATGACAAATGGTCTTTATTTCAAAATGGTATCGGAAAAATGTTACAAATACCCAAAGGCTCAAATATTAATCAGCAAATCGCTATTTTGTTAAAGAGGTGCAATGACACTAAAACCCCTATACTTCCAACCTTAACAAATTCAACATTATATGACATGAGGTGGGGGTTAACTGATAACTATGACACAGTATTTAAAGATTTGGGCAATTTATATCATACTGATTGTTTTTATGACGTAGGCGGTAATTTTAAACTTGACGAGTTTCAAGATATAGCTACTTTAGAGACTATTTGGAATTATTCAAAAGATCAAGTGCATTATATGGGAGCAAGTAGAGTCCAGCAATACGATAAGGTAAAAAACCACGTTATAGTCTATTCTTCAGCAACAGATAATAAAACATACAGTGGCGAAGCTATAAATACTGATGACACCACAGCTACAAGTGTACATTATATTTACGATAGAACTGTTACTATTCAAAACGACAAGTTGTGGTCTGATGACATGTGCCGCCAGCAAGCAGAACATACACTTTCTCAGTTATCGAGAACACAAGAATGTATAAGTTTGAAATCTATTTTTTTACCTCATTTTACTGTGAATAAGGCTTTTACTTTAACTGATGAAAATATAGGGCTTAGGAATAGGGCAAGATATGCTATTCAGGCAATACAAATGCCATTAGATTTTAAGTCTGAGATGACAATTACAGCTTATAAATTTAATGATGCGGATGATTTTCAAGATAGGTGGACAGAGAGTGGAAATGAATTAGATACAACATCAGCTTAAATAGAAGAGAGGTGTAAAAATGGAATTAGATTTCAGCGAAAAGGATTTACAACAAATAGTTTCCACAGTTTTGATACCATTAACCACAGAAATTGTCAAAGCATCTTCTTCAACAAAACCAGATTCACTTCCTGCGGAAATAATATCAGTGAGTTCAGATGGGTTGTTAGCGAACGTACAACTATTAGGTGCTGACGATTCTGTACTTACTGACATTCAAAATAAAACAGGAGTAATACTGCAAGTAGGGGAAGAAGTCTCATTGACTGCCCCTTTCGGAGATTGGTCTAGTGCATATATAACTATAAACAAGTTTGGTACAAGCACAGATGGGAGGAATATAGTAGCAGATAGTATTTCTGCAACTAGTATAGTTGCTCATAGTATTACAGCTGACCAAATCCAAGCGAATTCTATCACTGCAAAAGAAATATCCACAGACTTTCTAAGTGCTACTAATGCTAGTATAGCTAATTTGAGTGCTACCTATGCAACTATTGAAGACTTAAATGTGACTAACTTAACAGCACAGACATTAAGTGCTAATGTAGCTAAGGTTATTGACTTAACTGTGGGAACTTTAAAGGTTGGTTCTGTAACTGCTGATAGTATAAAAGCAGGTTCTATTGTAGCTGGTAGTGCAATAATTGCTAATGGTGCAATAACTAATGCCATGATTGGAAAGGAAGCTGTTGGTACATCACAAATAGCAGATGGTTCGGTAACAGATTTAAAAGTTATAGACTTATCTGCTAATAGTATAACCAGTGGAACGATTGATGCTACTAAAATAACAGTTACTAATTTAAATTGTGCTAACTTAACTGTAGGAACTATCAATGGAACTCAAATAGCCTCAGGAGCTATAACCGCAACTAACCTAGCAAAGGCAGTAAATGATTTAATCACAGGAGCTAACGCAACTGCTACTACCGCATTAACTTCTGCTAATGGAAAAAATAAAAACTACTATGGTGCAACGGCTCCAACTGGAACTTCTAATGCTGGTGATTTATGGTTCAATACATCAAAAGGAAATCAAGTTAGCCAATGGAGTGGAACAACCTGGACTCTAACCCAGTTTGGTAGTTTAGCTTTATCATCCTTAGATGCTGGAAGTATTACAACAGGAACTCTTAATGCCTCAATTGTGACTATTACTAACCTGTCTGCCAATAGTATTACAGGTGGATCTATAAATGCAGCAATTATATCTGTGACTAATTTAAAGGCTGACAATATTAGTTCAGGCACTCTATCTGTTGATAGACTTGGAGCTGGTACAATCACTGGGGATAAGCTTGTTGTTGATTCAATTACAGCAAGGGAGATAGCTTCAAAATGTGTTACTGCGAATGAAATTTTTGCTAATACTATTACTGCTGGTGAAATAAAAGCTGGTACAATTACAGCTACCGAAATACATGCTGGGGCCATAACAGCAAATGAGATAAAAGCCAATACAATCACTGTGGATCAGTTAGCAAGTTCAGTAGGTAGTGGCTTGGATATTTCCAGTAATACCAGTGTAACTATGAGAGTAAGCACAGTTACTTATAACGCAGGTATATCGACTGCAAATACTAACGCTCAAGATTATGCTAATAGTGCTCAGACGAATGCTACTTCTAATGCTACAAATTTGGTTAATACCCTTTCAAAATCGGGTTATTTAGTACAAAATCCTAATTTGTACTGGAATCCAGTTAATTCATACCCAGATTACTTTTATGGTTGGGGAGAAGGTCAAACTAGAGAAGTTTCCTTGGTGAGAAGTGGAGCATCTTCCCTAAGATTTAATATGACAGATGGAGGGCAATGGGGACTTAACATGGCTAGCGATTTGATTGGTAATCAACCTGCATTAACTTATGTTTTTGTAGAAATTGATTTCATGTTAGTTAGTGGTATAATAAGTGGTTCAGGAATTTTACTAGATAGTAATTTAGGTAGAACGAATATAGCGATAGTAAATTATATACCTTCTCCAACATTAAATAAATGGAGTTCTGTAAGAAGTGTCGTAGCATTATACGGAGGGTCTTCAACATTGCAGGGAGCTTATTTAATGGCTAACTATGGAGAATTAGGTAATGGGACTAAAAATATCATATTTGATAGAGTTGTAGTTAGAGAAGCAACCAAACAAGAAATAGATGCATATGTTCAAATACCATTAAAAGCTAATCAGACTACATTGGATTCTCAAATTACTATTTTAAATAATTCGATTAATTCGAAGGTTAGTTCAACTAATTATAACGGAACTAATCTTGTAAGTATGATAAACCAATCAGCTAGTAAAATAAGTATGTCTGCATTAAATATAAATTTAAGTGGCTATGCTACATTTACTAATTTAAATACAGCAGGTCAAACGACTATTAATGGTGGTAATATTACGGCTGGGACATTAAGTGCTTCTAAGATTAGTGGTGGTACTCTTACACTTGGAGGGACTACAAGTGGTATATCTACAGTATTAAATGCTCAGAATAAAGAACTAGTTAGACAGGATGCAAATGGGCTAACAATTACACTACAGGTTGACCCTAATACTTCCCTATATGGAAATGCCTTTAGAATTCAAGATCCTTATGGCACTACCTTATTAAATGTGAATGGTGAGGGTGAGTTTCATTTTGCTGGGGTGATAAGTGTAACTAATGGGGTGTCTGGTGGAATTACTAATATATACAATGGTACAATCACCACAAGTACACTTATCACTACTGGGGCAGAAAGTAAATTTTCCTCAGGAACTACTTTTCAAGACCCTTGGCAAGGACACTTATGTGCTTTTAAAGCTTCAGGTGACATAGGCATATATGGAAGTGTAATAGTTAGAGGTGAGTACCGTATTTGGGCTTCAGATTCAGCCTATTATGTAGCACCTAAAACAGATAATTCGGGTGGGGGTATTGACTATATAAGAGTAACTGAAGGTAGTTCACCAACCATATTTTTTAGAACTAAGGATGCTGGTCAGTATGCTGGAACTATTTGGAATTCCGATATAACACTCAAAAAGAATATCTCCACAAGCACAGTAAATGCCACAGATAGACTTAATCAAATTAATCTCTATTCATTTGACTGGATATGTGATAATAAGTATCAAAGTTTAGGTGTTATCTCACAAGATTTGTATAGAGTAAATCCAGACTGGGTTATACAACTACCAGAACAAAATGGTCATGTAATGATGCAACCAAATGCAGGGACACTTATTCCATATTTAATTAAGAGTAATCAAGAATTATCGGAAGAATGTAGAAGGTTAAATAGTAAAATATTAGCATCTGAAAGTAGAATATCAGCGTTAGAAAGCAGGGCATCTATTGTTTAATAGGTGCCTTTTATCAATGTAAAAAAATAAATGTAGCCACGGCAAGGGGCTTTATACCTTGCACACTAGATTTCAAAAGGATGGTATAAAATGATGATTAATGAAACAGTAAACTTAAACGGAAATGTAACTTTGAAGGATGCTAATGGGGCTGATGTTATAGTGGCTTACTTAGCAACAAATTTGGACGCAAGCACAGAGAATTTTAATATCAACATGAACGTAACTAATAAGACTTTGATTGATACTGCAAGTGCTACCAATTTAGCAGGAGAATCTGTACAGGCTCAATATGCTGAGTTTGAAACAGCAGTTAAGGCAAAAGCAAAAGGATTAGGGTATGCAATATTCGCTTAATAAAACATGTATTTTACGAGAGGGTTTATACCCTCTTTTTATTTTTTGCAAAAATGGAGATGACAATAGTGGCAAGAACAACAATGCACAACTCATATGTAACTGAAGAAAACTGGGCAGAAGTTAGCCAAGATAATAAACAGTTATTCAAAGATTTTATTGATTATTGTAAGACAGAAGATAAGTCTCCTGCTACTGTAAAAGTTTACACAAGTAACATAAAAATATTTCTAGTTTGGGTATTGCATTACTCTAAAAATAAACGTTTCGTAGATATGACAAAAAGAGATGTTATGCAATTCCAAAATTGGATGGTTAATGTAATGTCAATGTCCCCTGCTAGAGTTAGAAATCTAAGAGCTTCAGTAAGTAGCATGTCGAATTTTATAGAAGATATTCTTGATGATGAGTATCCTGATTTTAAAAATATTTTATCTAAAATAAAACCACCTGCTAAACAACTTGTTAGAGAAAAGACAGTATTAAGTAATGAAAAGGTTGGAGAACTATTAAAGAAACTAGTTGATGCTAAGGAGTATCAAAAAGCTTGCTTCGTTGCGTGTCTAGCAGCTAGTGGAGTAAGAAAAGGCGAGGTTATAAATTTTCAAGTCTCATTCTTTAATGATAAAGCGCTTGATGAAGAAGGAATGTATCATACTCCAAAAATGAGAACAAAAGGACACGGTAAGTTAGGAAAACAAATGATTAAATACATAATAAAAGATATAGTTCAACCTTATTTTGAATTATGGATGAAGGAAAGAACAGAACTGGGGATAGCCGGTGATGATTTATTTGTTGTGAAGCATCAAGAAATTTGGTGCCCTATAAAGATAGGAACAGTTAATGGATGGATGGGTTATTTTTCAAAGCTTATAGAAGAAGATTGTTATTCTCACGCTTTTCGTCACTATTCAGCGACCTACCTAAAAAAGAATGGTGCGACTATAGATCAAATTAAAGAGTTTCTTGGACACAATGACACTGCCACAACTCAAATATACATTGATATAAGCTCCAGTGAGAATCTAAAAGGAATGCTTGATTTTATGCATAAAGATGAACTGAAAGAAAAGTCAGACGAACCACTGGTCAAAGCAAAAGAAGGCGACTCTCTTGTAAACTAATTCGTTTGCATATAGAAATATAAAAGTAATAAAAGTAGAGCACCAGCCATTAAACTAGATGCTCTACTAAACACTCCAGTGTGGAAATAGGGTAATTATACCTCCACAATAACAGGAAGTCAACACGAAGACGGGAGGGTAAATGGATGGAGAGTGAGTGTGTGGAAGAGAAAGTAAACAATATGAAATTTGACCAAATTGAAAAGATCCAAAACAAAATTATTGGAACTCAGGGCGAGCATGATGCAAGATTAAAAGTCCTTGAGGATAATCGTATTGAAACTAAGATGTCTCTTCAAGCATTGAAAGAATCGCAAAGCGACCAAAAGATATTGACCTTACAACTTGATTCTGCTACCAATGCAAAAATTGATAGACAGTTCGATAAATTATATTTGTCTCAACAGAAAATTGAAAAAGAAAATACAGAAAAGTTTGACAAGATAATAGCAAGTGGACAAAGGAACGAAGATAAATATGATAAATTATTTACTGGTCAAACTAGCATATTAAAACAGATTGTAGATAATCAAACGATAAATACAAGCAATAAATTTGAATTAACGAAGAGTAAACTTACAATACTCTTGGGTGTAGTTACACTATTCGCAACAATAATGCCAATGATTATCGGTCATTTTTGGAAATAGTACAAGCGATAAAATAATAAATAGGAGATGGTTATTATTAACGGAATAGATATTTTTAGTGGCGATGATGTATCAGACTGGGGACAACTTAAAGCAGGTGGAGTACAGATATGCATTCAAAAGGCAACACAGGGCCTAGGCTTTATTGACTCTCTATTAGCTTACAGATATCCAAGAGCTAAGGCAGTAGGTATAAAGTGGGGTACTTATCATTTTGCAGGAGGTATGCCTAATCATACAGTTGAACAGGAAACCCAGGCTTTTTTAAATGCAATCGCAGGACAAACACAAGACACTATAGTCTTTATAGACATAGAGGATTATGAAACTCCAAATTTTAAAAAAGTATGGGGAAAGCAAGAAGCAATCAATTGGGTTAATACATTTACAAGGATTACAGGAGCCAAGGGATTAGGAAAGGGAGTCTATTGCAACTATAGTTTCTACAACGACAACCTCAAGGGCAATATAGACTCCGACATAGTATTATGGATAGCTAAATATTCAGCTACACCCCCTGCGGAATATCCTAATTCAGCAAGTTGGCAATACTCTGACACCGCAAGATTAAATGGAGCTAATGGAGATATAGATGTCAATAACTTCATTTCTAATATATTTGCAGATGGTAAAACCATTGCCTCTATACAATCTGTGGGACAACCTACCGTTAATATAGAAAAAGTAGATATATATGGGGCTACTACAGCAAGTACATTAAATGTAAGAGATTCAGCAAGCGCTAGTGGCAATATAATTGGGAGCCTATCAAATGGTTCAAAAGTTCATATTGGCGGACGGACTCCTGGGTGGTTTAGTATTTATTTTGGAGATCATGGTGGTTGGGTAAGCTCTGACTATGTTAACTTGAATTCTACGCAAGGAACTGTTACAGCAACTACACTAAATGTTAGAGATTCTGCTAGTACTAATGGTGCGATTATAGGTACTCTTAGTCAAGGAACGGTAGTAAAAATCGGAGAACATATAGCTGGTTGGTACAACATATTCTTTGGTGCTCACGGCGGTTGGGTTTCAGATCAATATATAAGATAAAACAAACGTAGGATTACAGAAATGTAGTCCTTTCTTAATACAAAAATTTAGGGGGAATATTAAATGAATATCAACGATTTTACATCAGCACTATATCCAATATTATTACTAGCAGTAACTACAGGTTTAGGCTATATAGGTAATTTAATAAGAACGCACGCACCAATTTTCGCAAAGAAAGCAGAAGCGGAATTAGGTCTTGCAAACTATAATACAGCAAGAACACTTGGGGTAGATATCTTCAAGAAGATTGAGGAAGATACTAGATTAGGTGACTTTGCAGGTGATAAGTTAACACAATTCACAGCTTTAATTAAAAAAGAAATACCAGGAATAACTGACTCACAAGTTGATTTAATTAATAAAGCCATTGCCGGTGAATTTAACAAAGATAAGGCAGCAGTTATTAAAGCGATTACTCCCGCTGAACCAGTAATTGAAAAAGCAACAGCAATAAAGAAATATTTTGCCGATGATGGTGTTACAGAGTTAGTTGCAAAAGTGCCTGTTGAGGCAAAAGTTGAAGTGTTAACTGGAGTAGTTCCAGATGCTTCAGCAACAGTAGTAGCTCAAGAAGCGGTAGCACCAACTATTTAGAAAATAATTATTGTGGGATAGAGCTATCTGTCCCTTCCTTTAAATAAAGCTTGGAGGGCTATTTTATGAAGAAACAACTCTATAAAGACTTACTACTCATCTTCATTATGGGTGCTTTATATATGGTGCTAGAGGGTGTATGGAGAGGATGGACAAACATATCCATGCTGCTCGTTGGTGGATTTTGTGCATTTTTGATAGGAAGACTCAATGAGCATCCGGAATTTTATGATAAAAAGATGTGGCAAGAGTGCCTAATCGGAACGGTTATAGCGTTGTTAGTGGAATTTGGAAGTGGCTGTATATTAAACCTTTGGTTAGGATTTAATATATGGAGTTACGCTGGAGTATTTGGAAATATTCTAGGTCAAGTTTGCTTACCTTACGCTGGACTTTGGTTCCTGTTAATCCCTTTCGCAATATACGTGGACGACTATTTAAGATACAGGCTATTTGCAGAAAAGGAACCGAATGGAATACTAAAGAATTATAAGGATTTATTTACATTGAATTAAAGCAAAATAGGGAAGTTTTATTATATTAATTTGTAATATTGCTTCCCTATTTTTTTCATTTTTACCTCTCCCCTGCCTATAAAATCATCAAAATGACTCGACCTAAATCAGTAAATTCCTTTTATCCCATTCTGAAATCTCATCTTTATAGAATATTGTAATTTTATCCCCATCAACTTCTATTTTGTTAATATTTTCTTGAATATACTCTTTCAGTAAAACACTGTTTTTATCATATTTTTTGGTATCAAGTTGATAATGTAATTGCACTAATTTTATTAAATCATCCTCATGGACTATGTTTCTTTGACAGTATTTGCTCCCATAATTCTTATATCCCGAACAAATATAAATTGCAACAGAATTATCATTTTTGTAATTATAGTTCTTTCCGCAATTTAAACATTTGATTTTTCCTTTAAATAAATTCACTTACTATCACCCTACTCTATTTTATCATCAAATTTATATATGTACAAAGTTTTAGATTTATTGTATAATTATCTCAGTTCCACAAAATGAGAAATCGAGGTGTCATGTTATGGATATACAGAAAGAGGTCACTGAAAATCAGGAGCAATATATAAGATTCGTTGCTAACTACTTGAGAAAATCAAGAGGTGAAGGAACTAAAGATTTAGATAAACATCGTAGCGTTTTAAATGAATTATGTGAAAAGAATAAATGGAAATATGTTGAATACTCAGAAATTGAATCAGGAGACTCTATTGCGGTTAGACCTGTTTTCCAAAAGTTATTAAAAGATATTGAAGATGGGTTATATGATGCAGTATGCGTAGTTGATATAGACAGGCTTGGTCGTGGCGATAAGGGAGATCAAGACAGAATACAAAAGACATTCATGAAGACAAACACGCTTATAGCTACACCTAACAAGGTTTATAACCTAGTTGACGAAGATGACGAGTTTGTAGTTGATATGAAGGGTTTCTTGGCTCGTAGAGAATACAAGATGATTGTAAAAAGACTTAGCCAGGGAAAAAAAGTTGGTTCAAAGCGTGGAGATTGGACAAATGGAACTCCCCCATTCCCATATGAGTATGAAAGATATAAAGATGCATATAACCCAAAAGGTCTTGTAGTCAATGAAGAAAAATTGAAGACTTATAGATACATAATAGATTGTATTGTCAACGAAAAAATCTCACCTGGAGAAATTGCATGGGATTTAAATAGACAAGGTATCTTATCACCCAGAGAATGCCAATGGCATGAGAACACAATTTATAGAATCGCATTAGATGAAACTCATCTAGGTAAAATTATTTCAAATAAGACTAAAGGAGATGGGCACATTAAGAAAAAGCCTAGCTCTCAACCAGTAGAAAAACTTACTAAAAAAGAATGGGTTATAGTTGAAAATTGTCACCGTGCTGTTAAAACAAACGAAGAACATGAAGAAATAATAATGTTTCTAAACCGAAAAATTAAAACCCCTGTAAGGAAAACAACTGTCATAAAGCCTTTGTCTGGTTTAATAAAATGCAAAAAATGTGGGCATACTATGAATATTCTCACACGAAGTAATAGGAAAACTCCCGAATGTTTAAAGCCATGTTGGTACAAAGATATGTATGGAAACAAATGTGGAAATCGTGGCGGATCAACACAAGCTATATATGATTATATACGAATAGGTTTAGATGAGTATGAGGAAGAATTACGAGAAGAGGTATCAAAGGATGAGGGTGATGAGGTATCCAATATTAGAACACACATGAATAAAACATTGAGAGATATAGAGTTAAAAGAAAAAGCATTAAGACGAATTCAGGAAGCGTACGAAGCGGAAGTATACACAATATCAGAATTTAAGACAAGAAAAGTTATTATAGACGAAGATTTAGTGAGACTAGAAGATGAATTAAGAGAGGTAAGCTCCCAGTTAAAAAAAGAATCATTAATCACGAATCAAGATCGTTTAAATGGTATTGCTGTATTCAAAGAAAAAATTAAAAATGATAAACTTTCAGATAATGAAAAAAATATATTGTATAAAAGTATACTTAGAAGTCTTGAATGGGAACGTATAGAAGACGAAATAAAGATAAAAGCAAATTTTATATAGGGAGATAAGATACTAAAGTTGGCTTGTTTTAAGCCTTCGCTCTTGGTTCACGTAGCATACATGACACCAATGACAAGTCGGTTTGTTGTACAGTTACGAATACCCAATAGAAAGGAAAATTGGCTTATTTTCTTCTTTAGACTTTTGAAATGCTGCGTCTCCCCAAGGAAACCAGTTCACTGGGTTATTAGCATGTTGAAGAAGATATGGGCTTTTTTCATTTATCAATCTATTAGGTATTCTTTTAATTGTTGGCATAAAATCACTTCCCTTCAGTTTTTTATTAAAGTTATTTTCAATTATTAGTATGTGTAATCCTCAAAATATCCATTCATCTGAAATTTCGTCATTCTCTAAACTGTTTACCAAAAGAAGATTTTCTTAGTCCCAATGGCTTCTTTCCATTTATAGCAATCATTTAAATTGAATGTTACATGTCTTTTTGGTGACATCAGAAGGATTCCTGCAAGATCTTTTTTACCAAAAAAATCCAATAACCATATAGAATCCTTATGCTGAGTTACACCACCTTCATGAATAATTCTGTCTAATCCTTCCTTCGTTACTCTTCATCTATTTTTACTCTTAACATTTTATTCTTAACTTTTACTGCATATTTTAATTCATATGCTGGTATACCATTTTTAATTGCTTCTGCTATTTCATCCATTTTTGGATAGCCACTTCCCTGTTCCCATTTAGAAACTGCTTGACGACTTACTCCAATTATTTCTGCTAACTCTTCCTGTGAAATATGCCTTTCTTGCCTAATTTATCACTTAATTTTTATCAAAATTAATACATCAATTTTAATAACATTATATAGTCATCTTTTTTTTCATCTATAATATTAAATCCTAAATCTTCATACATTCTCACTGCATAATTATCTTTTGATACGCTCAATGATGCTTGCTCGTATCCTTTTTCCTTCAAGTACTCTATCATCTTTTTCATCAAAGATGTTCCTATACCTTGATTTCGATATTCTTTTAGAAGTGAAACAGAAAACTCTGGTGTTTTATCATTTATGTTTCCATAGCCCTTTATTTCACCTGCCAAAATCCTAACCCATACAGCACCGACTATGATACCATCAACGTCTGCAACTAAGCAGTAATCATCTTTCTTTTTAAGAAAATCATCAATATATACACTAATTTCAGGCGTATTGATTACATCTATTGGTAAAAGTTCAATTCCAACTGGTTGATATATAGCTTCATAAAGCATTGTTTTAAGTATATTCAGTTCTGTTTCTTTTATCTCTCTAATAATATATTTCTCTTTAACCATTTAAAACTCACCCCAAAAATTTTAATGCGCTGGGAGAAATATATTAAATTTGCCTTAGAAAAGTAGATATCTCATTATTACCTCACAAAAATTCTTTAAAATATTTTTGTGTCAGCATAATTTTCACCTTTAAATTTCGTTAGCAAATTTATTATCCTTCATATATTCCTCAAATAAATTAACGCTGTTCTTATATTTTCCTATTGTCCCATCACTCTTGACTTCCATACTAAAAAATAAATTTGATGGTTCTCTATTTTACAATTCCTTCCTCTATCATATCATATATCATTACAATTTAGTCCCTATAGAATCTTTAGCTAATTATTTTATTTCAGCTACATAGACTTATCTTTTAGAAACAAAACTATTATCTTTAATATAGAATCTCCAAAGAAAATCTGCAGCTTCTTCGGCATAGTCAATCCCAATTCTTTTGCAGATTATAATTTCAGCCTTGTACTCATCATCTTCAATAAAAAAATCATCCTTACACAAATCAACTCCATTTGATGATTTATCTATACCCATAGCCATACATAACTTTCCCGGTCCATTAGTAATGTTTAACCTTTCCTTTTTAGATAATTTCTCATAAGATTTTTTATACCTATTAAATGACATTTTCTCTAGTCCATCTATTGGCTCAATAGCCCTTATTAATACAGCCTGAGGTTCATTTAGTTTTCCTGCTACAATATTTACACAACTATACATCCCATATATTAAAAAAACATATAGTATTCCTGGTATTCCGTACATTACCTCTGTTCTCTTCGTTCTCTTTCCAGCATAAGAATGAGCCGCCTTATCTTCTATGCCCATATAAGCCTCAACTTCAACAATTCTTCCGCTAATTTTCTGTCCATTAATATTTCGTACTAATATCTTGCCAATCAACTCCTGTGCCAATTGAATAGAAGGTTTTCTGTAAAATTTTCTTTTTAGTTTTTTCAAAATTTGTGCTCCTCAAAATAACTATTATTATAGTTTTCACTTGGCATATTATAAAGCTCCTTACATATTTTTAATGACATTAGTATAACCTAAAAAGCTACCGAATATTATCCAATAGCTTTTACTTTTATATAAATAAATTTGAGCCTCTAATTTTCTAATTCGCCATTTACAATTTTCACTGACTGAACGACTTTCCTACTGAGCAAAAGAAGTGGGGATAGTAAACATCCGCTGGCCATCCCCGCTCTGACTGTGTAAATTATCTTTTTCATAATTGTTATCCTGCTAGATAATATTTATTAACTATTTAACACCCATCCATCCAGAAATTACCATCATCTGAACTTCTGATGTTCCTTCATAAATTTCTGTTATTTTTGCATCACGCATCATTCTTTCAATTGGATAATCACTTGAATATCCATAGCCTCCAAATAATTGTAAACAACGTCTTGTTACGTCACTGGCATTTCTAGAAGAAACTAATTTTGCCATAGCAGCTAAATGTGTATATCTTTCATTATTATCCTTTGCACATGCAGCCTGATATACTAGAAGCTTTGCAGCTTCTGTATTTGCACGCATTTGAGCAAGTTCAAATTGCGTATTTTGGAATTTTGCAATAGGACGTCCAAATTGAGCGCGCTCGTTTACATATTTTACTGTTTCTTCTATTGCACCTTCTGCAATACCAAGCGCTTGTGCAGCGATACCAATACGACCTCCATCAAGAGTCGACATTGCAATTTTAAATCCTTTACCTTCTTCTCCTAAAAGATTTTCCTTTGGCACTATGCAATTATCAAAGAATAATTCACAGGTAGAAGAGCCTCTTATTCCCATCTTTAATTCATGACTTCCAACAGAAAAACCTGGGAAATCTTTTTCAACAATAAATGCTGAAATACCTTTTGTTCCCTTACTCTTATCTGTCATAGCAAAAATTATATATATATTTGCATACCCTGCATTGGTAATGAAAATTTTACTGCCATTTAATACATAATGTTCTCCTTCACGTACTGCCGTTGTCTTTTGCATAGAAGCGTCAGTTCCAGCAGAAGGTTCAGTTAATCCAAAGGCACCTAATTTTTCACCGGAGGCAAGTGACTTTAAGTATTTTCCCTTTTGATCGTCATTACCATATGTGTAAATTGGTGTTGTACAAAGGCTTGTATGTGCTGAAATAATAACGCTTGTTGTTGCACAGCATTTAGATAATTCTTCTACACATTGTATATAGCTTAATGTATCCATTCCTGCTCCACCATATTCTTCAGGAAATGGAATACCCAGTAATCCCATTTCAGCCATTTTTGCTACATTTTCTTTTGGGAAGCGCATATTTTCATCAATCTCTTTTGCAATTGGTTTTACCTCTTTTTCTGCAAAATCGCGGTACATTTCTTGTAATTGTTCATGATTTTCATCTTGCTTAAAATTCATATTAATTTCCTACCTTTCTTTTTTATATTTGTAAATAATTTGTGCTTTATTAGTTTTCATTATCTAATAAACAACATACTTTACCTGGATTCATAATAAAATTAGGATCAAAGGCTTTTTTTATACTTTTCATTAGCTCCATATTAATGCTGCCAACACTATCTGCTAAATAGCTGATTTTTCCACTACCAATTCCATGTTCTCCTGAAACAAGACCGCCACATTCTGTTGCTTCTTTGTATATAATCTTAAAAAATTTATGGACTCTTGCTTTAAATTCTGACTCTTCTAAGTCATTACTGCATTGGTATATATGAAGATTTCCATCTCCTGCATGTCCGAAACTCTTAATAGTTAGTCCACATTCTTCACCAGTTTTATTTACAAAAGCAAGATAAGAAGCAATTTTATTTACTGGAACTACAACATCGCATTCATCTAATAACTTTGTTTCTGCCATAATCGCATCTAAGAAGCTGGAACGTGCAGCCCACGCATCATTCATTTTTGCGGGTGTATCTGCTACAAGAACATCAATTGCTCCTGCTTCTAAAACTATTTCACTTGCTTGTTCAATAATGTTATTTAATTCTTCTTCATTGCTTGCATCTATAGTAACAAGTAAGTAAGCGTTCGCAGCTACTCCATCAACTATCTGTGGAAACACACTCTTGCCAATATATCTTTCACTAGCTAATACAATTTCTCTTTCCATAAATTCCAATGCCTGTGGATTCATGTGCTCCATTTTAAATTTAGGAACAGTAGAAATACAATCATCTAAATTTTCAAAAGGAATAATTAGACTTGCAGCTATCTTTGGTGCTGGCATGGTTTTCAAAGTAATTTCCGTAATAATTCCAAGAGTTCCTTCTGAACCAATCATTAAATTCAAAAGGCTGTAACCTGAACTTGTTTTTGATACTGAAGCTCCGAAGCTAGTAATTTCTCCTGTTGGAAGGACAACTGTCATTGCACGTACATAATCACGAGTTGCACCATATTTAACAGCTCTCATTCCACCTGCATTTGTTGAAACATTTCCACCTAAACAAGCAGACTTTTCACCAGGATCTGGAGCATATAATAGTCCATGTTTTGCACAGTCCTCTGCAAGATCCTTTAATAAAACACCAGCTTGAACGCGAACAACAAAATTTTCCAAGTCATAATAAAGTATTTTATTCATCTTTGTAATATCAATTAAAACCCCTCCTACAAGTGGAACTGCTCCTCCTACAAGTCCTGTTCCTGCTCCTCTTGGAGTTACTGGTATTTTATTTTCATTACATATTTTTACTACTGCGGCAACTTCTTCTGTAGAATGTGCAATTAATACAAGTTGCGGGGCTTTTTCCCCATAAATAGGCATTTCATCATGGCAATAATCTTTGTTTATATCATCACCTATTAAAATATGCCCTGGAGCTGCTTCCTGTAATTTTGAAATTAATTCTTCTGTCAATTCATTGTACTTAACCATAATAATCATTCCTTTCTAACTTTCCATTTACCCTGTTATTCATATTATATTAATGTTCCTAAAAAACATATGATGCCAGCAATAACTACATAAAGTATAAAATATTTAAACACACTTCCTAAAATCTTACTTTCTGAACCAGATTTATTAATTGCAGTTGCACCAATGGCAATACTTTGAGGACAAATCATCTTTCCCATACCTGCTCCAAGAACATTTGCTGCTGCCATCCATGATGCAGAAAGTCCAAGATTTTGAGCTGTTTTTGCTTGTAATCCTCCGAATAAAACACTGGTTGATGTACCTGAACCTGTAACAAATCCTCCAATAGATCCAATTAGTGGAGAAATCAACGGATATGTTCTTCCTGTAACAACAACTAAAAGACCTGCAATATCTGAAATCATTCCACTATAGCCCATTACTTTTGCTACTGACATAACTGCGCAAATTGTAGCCATTGCTTTCCAATTTGCTTTTAATGTAGCAAGCAATACCTCGAGCATCGTTGATGCTTTTGCACCTTGAACAATACCACCAATAATTGCAGCAACAAAAATGATAATACCTGGTGTATTGAGCCAACTAAAAGTCAATTTACCTCCGACTTCACCAGCATATACAACAGCAACAGTTTTGTATTTTGCAATTAAATGATTAATCATTGGACATAAAGTTGATGTAATTATTAACATTACAAATATTAAAATAAATGGACACCATGCTCGTAATGCTTTACCTAAGGATAAAACTGCTTCTTCTTTTTTATCCTTAGATTCAATACAATAACCATCTTCAGGTTTTTTATTAAAGATTTTTGCCGCAATAACCGTACATATCATACAACAAATAGAACCTACTATATCTGGCAATTCTGCTCCAACTACTGTTGCTGTAATATACCAAGGTAGTACAAATGATAATGCAGCAACTAATGTGATAAGGAACGTTCCCTTTAATGCCTTTATTCCACCACCTATAATGCATACCATAATAAATGGACTGATAAAACTAAGAATTACTTCAATCATTACTGTATTTGCTGCTAATGTGTGAGATGCAATTCCGGTTACTGATGAAAGTGTTACTAACGGTATTCCAACTGATCCAAATGCAGTTGGTGTACTATTAGCAACTAAACAAGCTACAACTGCTGCAAATGGATTTAATCCAACACCAGCCAGCATAGATGCTGGAATTGCAACCGCTGTACCGAATCCTGCCATTCCTTCCATGAAATTACCAAATCCCCATCCGATAATTAATACTAAAACCCTTTTATCAATAGAAACTCCAGCCAACATTTTTTTTATGGATTCCATTGCACCTGTACGTAAAGTCAAATTATACGTAAACAAAGCTGCAACAATAACTAGACAAATCGGCCACAAAGCGTTGAGTATTCCTTCCAATACTGCTGATGCAGTATAAACAACATTTAATTTCCAAAAACCAATAGCTAAAATTGCTGTAAAAACAAGTGCAATAGAACAAGCTTTATGACCTGGCATTTTTAATTTACTCAATGCGACTATAAGCCAAATAATTGGTAATATAGCTAATAAAAATTTTAAAAATAACATTTCTTTCCCCCCCTTATCCAATTTTTATATCTTTGATTTTAGATAGTTGTTCAAGTATAAAATCATAATTTTGTTTTCGGTTCTAACCAAAGTAGCAGAAAAACTTTACCTTGCTTCTTCTTTTGCTTTCTTCATTTCTTCAATCATAACTGGAAGAATTTCAGTTACATTTCCTACTATACCTACATCAGCAATTTCAAAAATTGGAGCTTCTTCATCTTTATTAATTGCCACAATATAATTAGAACCTGACATCCCAGATGTATGCTGAGTTGCTCCAGAAATTCCACATGCGATATAAAGTTTTGGTGTTACAATCTTTCCTGATTGTCCAACTTGATGTACACGAGAAATCCATCCATCTTCAATTGGTGGTCTTGTGGCACCTACCACTCCGCCAAGTATATTTGCTAATTCTTCAACAAGTTTGAAATTTTCTGCATTCCCCATTCCACGACCGCCAGAAACAATAACTTCTGCTTCTTCCAGATTAACAGCTTCTGAAATTTCTTTTACCTTATCAACAATTTTTGCCTTAATAGCACCTGCTAGAATTTCTACTTTTTTCTCTGTAACAGCTGACTTAGAACCTTCTTCAGGTTTTGAAAAACTTCCGCTTCTAACTGTAACTACTGCCATGCCTTCTACTTCAATATGCTCTAAAACTGTACCACCATAAGCTGGTCTGGTATATATAACTTTACCATCACTTTTACTCATTCCTATTACATCGCTTACACATCCTAAACCCATACGTCCTGCAATACGCGGTGCAACATCCTTAGCCATAACAGTATTTGCTAGTAAAACAATATCTGGATTTTGTTCCTTAACCATTTCTGATAATAACTCTGTCAAAGTATCACAATCTGCAGCAGTGTCTGTAAAAATAACTGGAATTCCAAAAGCAGCTGCTGTATTAGCAGCTGCTCTGCTAGCTACTATAAATGCCATTTTTTCTGCATCTAATGCCTTTGCTGCACTAATAAGTTCAAGGCTTCCACCTAGTACTTTTTCCCCATCTGTTTCCATAAACAATAATGCTTTCATACTTTTATTTTCCCTCCTTAATTAGATTACCTTATCCTTTTTCATTTGCTCTACAGCAGTACTTAATGCCAATATAACATCTTTCTCCTGAATTTTGATACCAGCTGCCCTCTTATGAGGTTCAACATATTCAATGCAACGTACTTTTGCTTGTTTTATCTCTCCAATTTCTGCAGCTGAATAAGTTGGAATAACTGCCTTACGACTTGCCATCTTAGTTCTAATGGTAGGATAACGCGGATCATAACTAGGTTTACTTATTGTTATTACCACTGGAGAGTATAAAGAAACTATATTATATCCTTCTTCAGTTTCTTGATGAACTTTAATAGCATTCTCTTCTAAATTGATTTCAATTGCACTGCTGACAAAGGCTGTTCTTAGTTCTTCAGCAAGCATTGCTCCTACTTGACCGGTAATTTCATCTGTAGATTCCTTTCCACAAAGAATCAAATCAAATTTGACATCTTTGTCTTTTTCAATTTTATGAACAGCTTCTGCCAAAACATGAGCTGTACCAAGAGCATCTAAATCTGCATATAAGTCATCTTTTATAAAAAATGCTTCCTTAGCTCCTACTGCAAGACAATTTTTCAATGTATTCAAAGAATCCTCAGCTCCAACAGTTAATACGCTGACATTTCCTCCATGTACTTCCATAAAGCGAACGGCTAATTCTAATGCATATGTATCAAATGCATTGGCCACCCGAGTGACTCCATTTAAATTTGGTTTTTTTATTTTGTTATCCAAATGAATTTCAACAGAATCATCTGGAACCTGTTTTACGCATACTAGAATTTGCATAACTTTACTCTCCTTTACCTTTTATTATATATCTACTATAAATATAAAAAATTTATTACACTAAAATTTAAGTCATTTTGGTTTACATTTTATTAGTATACATAATATTTAATATGTTAACTTATCAATCCTTAGTCCACATTTACAAACAAAAAAACATGAGAAAGAGATGTAATAAAATGCTGTCCGCATTTCACTACATCTCTTTCTCATTTAAGTTAAATATAAATTTGGCCGATATTTTTTTAATCAAACTACATTTATTTTTAAACGTTAATATCTACTTCAATACATAAATCTTCTTTATTTGCTTTTAAAATTGGATTTATACATTCCTTAAGAAAATCATCTACTTGCCCTGGAGCTCTACCAATGAAATTTTTAGAATCAAGAATAGTAAGCACGTCATCTTCTTTTAGTTTGAAAGCAGGGTCTTTTGCAATTCTAACCATTAAGTCATTGTTAAGACCTTCTTCCTTAACTCTTTTAGCCGTTTCCATAGAATAACCTCTTATTTTTTCATGTAAATCTTGTCTATCTCCACCTCTTTTTACAGCTTCCATTAGTATATTTTCAGTAGCCATAAATGGTAGTTCACTATTTACTCTAGCAGCTATTACCTTAGGATAAACAACTAAACCGCCAGCAATATTAATATATAAATTTAAAACCCCATCCAAAGCAAGAAAGGCTTCTGGAACTGCAATTCTTTTATTTGCAGAATCATCTAATGTTCTTTCAAACCATTGAGTTGCGGCTGTAATAGCTGGATTTAGTGAATTTATAATTATATATCTTGATAGTGAACTTATTCTTTCTGAACGCATTGGATTTCTTTTATATGCCATTGCTGAAGATCCAATTTGATGAGCTTCAAAAGGTTCTTCAATCTCTTTTAAGCTTTGTAGTAGTCTAAGATCATTGCTGAACTTATATGCACTTTGAGCTATTTCTGAAAGCGTATTAAGTATTATTGAATCAACTTTCCTTGGGTATGTTTGACCAGTTACGTTATATGCACTTTTAAATCCCATTTTTTCAGTAACTGTCTTTTCTAAAGCTTTAACTTTATCTTCATCTCCACTAAATAGTTCCATAAAACTTGCTTGGGTACCGGTAGTTCCTTTAACCCCTCTAAGTTTTATATTATCTATTACAAATTCTAGATTTTCTAAATCTAAAAGCAAATCTTGTAGCCATAGTGTTGCTCTTTTACCTACAGTGGTAAGTTGAGCTGGTTGAAGATGTGTAAATCCAAGTGTTGGTAAATTTTTATATTTATCGGCAAAACTCGCAAGACAGGACATGGCACTTATTATTTTCCCTTTTATAAGTAGTAGTGCTTCCTTCATTACTATTATATCTGTGTTATCGCCTACATAGCAGCTTGTAGCTCCAAGATGTATTATTCCCTTGGCTTTTGGACATTGAACGCCATAAGCATACACATGGCTCATTACATCATGTCTAACTTCCTTTTCCCTTTTTTCTGCAACTTCATAATTTATATCTTCAACATGGGCTTTTAGTTCGTCTATTTGTTCTTCTGTTATATTTAGCCCAAGTTCCCTTTCACTTTCTGCCAAAGCAACCCACAATTTTCTCCATGTTTTGAATTTTTTTTCATCAGAAAAAAGATATGACATTTCTTTTGATGCATATCGTTTATTTAACGGTGATTCATATAGATTTCTCATATAATGTTACCTCCTAGTGTACATAAAATCAAATATAATTTACATTATACCATACATTAATGGACTATTGAACGAATTTGTTCGTATTTATGCAAAAATAGAAGGATAGCAAATGCTATCCTTCTATTATGTAATTAAAATAATCTAATTATTCTGCAATTGATTCAATTAGCTTTACAATTTCTTCTGCAGCTAATGTTTCATCATCACCTGAAGCAATAACTTTAACAACAGAACCTTTTGTTACGCCTAGTGACAAAACACCTATTAAACTTTTAATATTTGCTTTTTTACCTTTGTTTTCTAAGCTTATATCTGATTTAAATGAAGATGCTTTCTTTACTAATAAAGTAGCTGGTCTTGCGTGTAAACCTGTAGCACTTTTTACTGTAGCTTCTTTAGTTACCATTATATCATCCACCTCTACTAAATATACTTAATTACTCTAACATTTTATCACTATATGGTATTAAATTCAATAGGTTTTATTAAAAGTCCTATTTTAACTTGATTCTAGAAATACACATTTTGCATCAAAATATATAAATTATTTTATATTATCTACAAAATCAGATATTCTATTTAAACCTTCTCTAATGTTTTCTATAGATGTGGCATAAGAAAGTCTAACATATTTTGAAACACCAAAGGCATCACCTGGAATTACTGCCACTTTTCTATCACCTAATAGTTTTTCAGTAAAATCTAAGGAACCATTAATTGTGATTCCATTAAACTTTTTACCAATAAGCTTACTAATATTAAGCATCACATAAAAAGCGCCTTCAGGTTTTAAACAAGATATATTATCAATGCTATTAACTCTATCAACCATGTAATCTCTTCTTTTTTTAAACTGCTCTCTCATAAGTTCCACAGAAGTTTGGTCACCATTAATTGCCTCTACAGATGCATACTGTGCAATGGAATTAGGATTAGAGGTAGTATGGCTTTGTATATTAGACATAAGCTTAATGATATGGGTATTAGCACTAGCAGCATATCCAATTCTCCATCCAGTCATTGCATATGTTTTAGACATACCATTTATTACAATAGTTCTATTAAATGCATCTTCGCTTATGCTTGCTATGCTTATGTGTTTTGCTTCCCCATAAATTAGTTTTTCATACATTTCATCAGAGATTAGTAAAAGATCATGTTGTTTTGCAAATTTAGCTATTTGTTCAAGTTCTAGTTTATCGTAAACAACTCCAGTTGGATTATTAGGACTGTTTAATAAAATTGCTTTAGTTTTAGATGTTAAAGCTGAATTTAGATCTTCTACAGTGAATTTAAATCCTTTGCTTTCTTCAGTCTCAACTATTACTGGTTTACCATTATACAATTTTATAAGTTCAGGATAAGTTACCCAATATGGGCTGGCCAAAATAACTTCATCATCTTTGTTTAGTATTGATTGAAAAAGATTAGAAAGACACTGTTTTCCTCCAGTAGATACTATGATTTGTGATGAATTATAGCTTAAGTTATTGTCATTTTTAAACTTTTTTACTAATGCTTCTTTAAGTTCTATAATTCCCGATGCAGAAGTGTATTTAGTAAATCCATTTCTCATTGCAAGAATTGCTACATCTTGAATATTTTTAGGAGTATTAAAATCAGGTTCTCCTACACCAAACCCTATAACATCAATACCAGCTTTCTTCATCTCTGCTACCTTGGCTGTAACTGACAAAGTTACTGATTGCGATATATTTTCTGCATTTTTTGAACAAATCATAAACGTATCCTCCTAGTAATTTTTGGTAGTGTAAATTTATTTACACTACCTGTTTAGTTTTTTGTTTATATATCAAGGTTTACAG
>LIDZ01013946.1_pt3 | contig 84653 bp, 79 predicted proteins | sample 644651 | NCBI WGS metagenome assembly LIDZ01 (sample SAMN03856242, study PRJNA289617) | food metagenome | isolation source: wine grapes on drying loft during traditional withering process | host: Vitis vinifera cv. Corvina | place: Italy: Gargagnago di S. Ambrogio di Valpolicella | collected 2014-01
TTATAGCAAAAGGCAGAGAAGTGACTGGTGTCATGCCAAAAGGATTATTTTATGGAGAAGTCATCCATCAGCAATTAACTGATTTCATTGAAGTTGAAGGCATGCACGAACGTAAAGCTACAATGGGTAAATTAGCAGACGGATTTATTGCTTTACCAGGTGGATTTGGAACATATGAAGAATTATTCGAGGTTCTGTGCTGGTCACAGATTGGCATACACAACAAGCCGATTCGGATGCTTTTTCTTTCTTCACAACATTTACTCATCGTATGAACTTCAATCTACGTTGTTTAACGAACTCAATCTATCTTCTATATTTAGCTTGAACAGACGGTAACAAAGTAACCATTTGGATCAATAATCCTAACCCGATGTACAACATATGTACGGCTGATACATCATTAATCATATACACTTGTACCGTAATCCAGATAATAATTGCAAATCCAATATACAATGAAAAAGTCCAGCTCCAATGCCGATCCTTAAATATATTTAATCCTTCTGCCAACCGCCAACGCCATCTTTTTATCAATCCCATTGCAACAATTAAAGGGAATATCCCTAAGACAACGAGAAGAATAATACCCGGAATGAAAAAGTCTTGGAATGGTGATCTTTCTAATAGGCTCAATGGCATTTTCACTAGTTCTCCTGTTGGATCAATGATTAAGACCACGCCACCAAATACTGCTCCCACACCTAAAAATAATTGTAGAATGAACAATGTTATTGATCTTTCATATCTACGAAACATGACCTATCTCAACCCCCTCATCCAAAGTCAGCGCTCATCAATTCCAATTAGTGGACAGTAATATTTTGATTATATTTCTTCATAGCTTAACTTGAATGTAATAATTGTTACATGGATCAACACATACTCGATATTCCGTATTGAAATGATATCTACACAATGGTCATTCACGTCACCGCGTTAAATTGAACTCTTGCATTCCTTTTCTTACCACGCATATAATGAGAAAAATTCATCTTATTCACAGACCATGATGGAGACAAGTAATCCACTGCACCCAAACAGGGACGTTACGCCACAGATTGAGAGCGCACCGACAGGAGCTGCACGGATGAAATTCACTCCAGAGTCGACTTCCTAAACGCACCCAGGTTGCAGTAAGGAAGTCCGGCACACGCCGTTATCGTGTTAAGTGAGAAACCAATACTATTGGCTGTCTAACGAGGGTGGTACCGCGGATCTATATCCGTCCCTTGCGAGACGGCCTTTTTATATTTTATTAAATAATTTATATGGAGGTTAGGGAGAAATGAATACACCATTGGATCAATTAAGAAATGAGCTACAAGAGGTAAATAGTAAACTGTTAGAGTTATTGAATGATCGCGCACGCATTAGCCACGAGATTGGCCTAATTAAAGAGAAACAAGGCGTTCCTAAATTTGATCCTATTCGTGAAAAGGAAATGTTGGATCACCTTATTGCCAATAATCAAGGTCCTTTCGACAATAGCACGATTAAACATTTGTTCAAGGAAATTTTCAAAGCTTCGCTTGGCGTTCAAGAGAAAGAACATAAGCGTACGTTACTCGTTAGCCGTAAACAACACGAATCCAACACAATTATCCCTCTAAAAGGAAATACGATTGTCGGTAACGGTTCCCCTATTATGGTGGCTGGCCCCTGCTCCGTTGAATCCATGGAACAATTGCGCACCGTCGCAGCTGCTCTCAAAGCGGCAGGTGTTACAGTCATGCGTGGTGGTGCGTTCAAGCCTCGTACATCTCCGTATGATTTCCAAGGTCTCGGTATTGATGGTTTAAGAATGCTGAAGGAAGTTGGCGATGAGTTCGGGCTTTCTATTATAAGCGAGATTGTTCACCCTGCGCATATGGAAATCGCAGCTGAAACCATTGATGTCATCCAGATTGGTGCTCGTAACATGCAGAATTTCGAACTACTAAAAGCCGCTGGAGAAGCCAGAATTCCCGTTCTACTGAAACGCGGACTCGCCGCAACACTAGATGAATTCATCCATGCAGCAGAATATATTCTTTACCACGGTAACTCACAAGTGATGCTTATCGAACGAGGCATTCGCACCTATGAGACATCAACACGCAACACTTTAGATATTTCAGCCGTACCTTTGTTGAAACAGGAAACCCACTTACCAGTCTTAGTAGATGTAACCCATTCTACGGGTCGTAAGGATATATTCCTACCGTGCGCCAAAGCTGCACTTGCTGCCGGAGCCGATGGCATCATGGTCGAAGTTCATCCTGATCCACAAACGGCCCTATCTGACGCCAATCAACAGCTCGATATTCCGCAATTCAACGATTTCTGGAGTGGACTTCTGGGATCTGGTTTGTTCCATCCTTCGAAGTAACTCAGAGAACATCGTTCATGGTAACAAAGAGACAATCTAATAAAGCCAATTAGCAATTCATATGTTATTGACGCAATAACAATGGATAGAGTCATCAGAATATTTCTGAATCTCTATCCATTGTTTTGTTCATTTACAATCTCATGATGACTGGCTTGTCCCTCGACATTATTATTCCTCCTAATTCATAGAAGGCATTACGTAACGAAAACATTTATTACAAGGAAGAAGACTGCCGGTAAATTTCGCCGACAGTCTTTCTCTTCCAAGTAGTATGCTCCTCATCCTATTCGCTGGACAATTCCTTGAGCGACTTGATTTTACCATGGGGATGCTGTTCTTTCTTTCGTGACTTCCAGGCAGCTTCTTTCCTTTTTTTCTGGCGAGTCATAACAGATAGCCTCCTCTGGAAATTGAGTTGTATACCACTTCCTTATGTTGCCATCTATGGGCTCTGTTCATTCATGAAATTAATTAGCGTGAAACGGATTAATTTATACACTAGAGGTGTTTGTGTTGAAACGGACGTATCCGTGCGCTCGGCGGCATCATTACGATATATGTTCTTGTCGACTTACATTTGGTTAACGAGCTCTAGCTCAGCGTCCATAAGTGGGTTCGAGCCCGAACGGTCCGAGAGCAAACGTATGTCTAGAGTCATTTATGATTCCGTTCATCTACAACACGTCTGGATTTCAATTCAAATCGAGGGAGCGTTCCATTTACGACATGTTCCACTTCGATACGTAGCCCGATTCTTTCTCGAAAACGGATCTTCAAGTCATTGGTTAGATCTTCTGTTGCTTCGATCTGAACCCTTACTTGATTCATTTCTTCCAATGTGTAGAAGACAATGCGAAATTCTGTAATCGCTACAAATTCACGGACAATTGCTTCAATCGATTGCGGGAATATGTTAACACCTCGAATGATGACCATATCATCCGCACGTCCCCTTATCCCTTCAACAAATAATTGATATGGGCTACCGCAAGGACATAAGTGGCTTCCCTTCAATACCATATCTCTAGTTCGATAACGGATCAAGGGATAACCATAACGCCCAAGATTGGTCAGAACTAACTCGCCACTTTCACCATCTTGAACTGGCTCTAGTGATTCGGGATTGATAACTTCAGCCAAAAATTGAGACTCATTCACATGTATTCCGTTTTGTTCTGAGCAAGAATATCCATACGCTCCGATCTCAGTCATACCTACATGATCGAATAACTTAGCGTTCCATAAACTCTCAATTCGCTTACGAACTGAAGGAATGGATCCCCCTGGTTCTCCAGCCGTAATGATGGTATGCACTTGAGATTTTGTTAAATCAATTCCATCTTGCTCTGCAATTTCTGCTAAATTCAGTGCATAACTCGGCGTGCACAATAACACATTCACTTTATTATCAAGAATACTGTGCAGTCTTTCCTTTGACGATTGCCCACCACCTGTAAAGACCAATGCACCTACTTTTTTAGCTGCCTCATAAGCAGCCCAGAACCCTATAAATGGTCCAAAGGAGAAAGCCAGGAACAACCGATCTTGAATTGTTACTTTGGCTGATTTGAATACTTCGTGCCAGCAATCTTCCCACCATATCCAACTTTCTTTCGTATCTAATATTTTTAGAGGTCGGCCTGAGGTTCCTGATGTTTGGTGGTAACGAATATAACTTGCTTCCGGATAAGTATGATTGCTACCAAATGGAGCATATTCAATTTGGTCTTCAGCTAGCTCGGTTTTTGTAGTAAATGGGATTGCCTTCAATTCTTGCAAGGACTTAAGCGGCAAAGTAACTTCACTAAGCTTGTTCTGATAGAAATTATTATTCTGTAAGACAAAGACCAAAAGTTGATTCAATTTATTTAATTGATACGTATGAAGATCTACTTCATCTTCATGGACTCGGTATAAGTCATTCGCTTTATTCATGGCAATAAAGGGATGAACGTATCTGTAATCGTTTGAGTTCCATTATTCTCTTCATAAGCCTCATCCCGTTGCAGATTAAACTTTTCCATAATAGGAAGATCACTACAAGAGAACAAGTATGCATCAGCATTTGATGTATTCACATGTTCATGCCAAGCCCAATTCGGAACTACAAAATAATCCCCTTGGGACCATTCAAATTTGACACCATTAATCACAGAATATCCGGATCCCTTGAATACATGATAAATGGATGCACTTGTATGCCGATGTGCTTTCCCTACGAATCCTGTAGGAAGCTTCTGCATCCAAGAGGCGATATTCGGGTGTGAGGTCTGAGCTGTGGACGGGTTCATATACTCAACTGCAAAACCGTCATATTCATCAGGTTCGAATTCGCTTAATCCATCTAATGCTTGCTGAGTCAATGACCATTTATAACTAGCAAGCGGTGCTACTTTCGGTTTACGGTCGGAAATTGGTCTCACCATACCACCTGCATAGCGTTTAGCCGTATAATTATCTGGGACAGATGGAGGTTCTATTTTCTCCGGATAGGGTTCAAAGAAAGTACCGCCAATACCATAAATAAATGGGATATCCAAGCAATCCATCCAAATCATTGGTACTTCTCCTGTGTGAGAATGTCCATGCCATAATCCCTGCGGTGTAGTAAGAAAGTCACCCTCCTCCATGAATATCCGTTCGCCTTGAACAATAGAATATGCCCCTTCTCCTTCTGTAATGAATCGGAGTGCGGATTGTGTATGACGATGAGAGGGTGCTGTTTCACCAGGAAGAATCAGCTGTACAGCTGCATATAGAGTTTGGGTAGTTGACGCCCATCCCCATGGTTCTCGGTTCTTAAGCCCAGGATTCTGAAGATATATCGCGCGTCTTTCTCCCCCTCTATCTGGTGTGAAGATGTCTTTAGCCTCCATGAGCTTGGCATAAAGAGTTTCCCACTTCCACAGATAGGCAATAGTTTGAGGTTCAGGCTCATGATGCATAAGATCAGGAATTGCATGCCACAGCGGACCTAAATGAAATTTTTCTATACTCTTATTGAAATCCTGAACCTGTTGACTTTGAAAAAAATTGTTCTTTTCCATTTGTCTACCCCCTATTAAATATGGTGATTTGCAGCTTCATACTGCTGAAGATTCCTTTGAATCTGATTCAAGTGTGATTGCAAATGATCGACTAATAGATGCGAAACAATAAACATCATCGGCTTAGTCCCAAACCGTGGATTTCGACTAGGAGCTTCTAACATCAGATCTTCATCACGAATAGAATTAAGAACATTATGAGCAGTCTGTTTATTGTGATTAAGACTATTCAAGATATCTTCCAAATCACGTTGTTTGGAACAAGCTACAGCAACTAATCTACCTTCATCTAAGTGGTTACGCCCCCATTCAATTCCTGGAGATTCGATAACACGTTGTAATTCATGCAACCAGTAAGGAACAATCTCATCTACGTGACACAATATCTCCATGACGGACCAGATCTTTTCAGAAGGTTTCCAGTGCAAATGCAATTCCGATAAATTAGCCACTTGAGTAATGATTAAGTCTGTCAGACGGTTAATTTCTTCTAATGCTCCTTGAGCCTTATTCATATTAAAGCCTCCTACTCTACTCTTTTAACCTGATTCTCCAGTACACCTACCTGATCAATTTCGATTCGCACAACATCCCCTTCACGCAAAAAAACTTGAGGGTCACGCGCGACACCAACACCGCCTGGTGTTCCTGTCAGAACAATATCACCAGGTTCAAGTGTCATAATAGCTGATAGGAATTCCACCAAAAATGGAACCGTAAAGACCAGATTCTTGGTATTGGATCGCTGGCGTTCCTCTCCATTAACAGTCAATACAACTTCTAGCTCGTCAGGATTGGTAATTTCGTCTTTGGTTACAAGCGACGGGCCCATGGGTGCGCTTCCTTCCACGGTTTTTCCTTGAAGCCATTCAATCGTTCTGCGCTGTAAATCACGATAAGTAACGTCATTAACAATCGTGTAGCCCGCAATATAATCTAGTGCATTCTGTTGTGTTACGTTTCTGGCTTGCTTACCTATTACAAAGGCGAATTCAGCTTCGTAATCCAGTTGATCTGAAATCGGGTACAACGGTATATCATCCTGAGGCCCAATGATGGTATTCGCAAACTTAGCGAAAATAACAGGATATGGAGGTATATCTCTACCCATTTCTAAGATATGCTCCCGATAATTGTGACCGACGCAGATCATTTTAGTAGGATTTTGAACAGGAGCTTCTAATCGCACATTAATAACCGGTTGCACGACTTTTCGAGCAAAGCTGATTCCACTATGAATAGCGAAATCAACTCCTGCCTTAGCCATCGCTAGGCTTTGTTCCCCACCTCGTAAAAAATCCACCATATTTGCTGGAACAAATGCATCTGCAATCTGTGTTGCCCTCAGTTGTCCTTGTGCTCTCAACATTTCTTCACATGCAAAGTTCAAATCAATAACTAATTCATCTACTAAAGCACCAATTCTTTGATTACCTTCGTAACTAAAGGTGGTCAAGCGCATACTTGTTCTCTCCTTTTGTAAGATGATTGCTTGCTAATCCTTGTATCTACCGAACATAAAATTCACCGTTGTATAAACCTAGAGGCCAATGGCCAGACTCAAAAATGGCGATTAGATGAATAAATGGATTCGGGCCTAATGTTCCTGCATTTGCAAGTAACTCCCAGCCCAAAGCGAGTCCACTGATATAAAGCGCTGTTCCAACAGCGTATTTCACCGTTAAATCTCCGTTAGCTTCAAAAGCAGTAAATGCTCCGTCATAAGCAGAATGAAATATCTTTTCTAGCATTTCATTGCTAATAAATTGAAGTTGGTCCGTTAGCCCTAACGTTTCCGCATCTCGACGTAAATGATGGGGAATCGGGAATAATCGATCCCATAGAGGGCTTTGTGCTAAATTTATTTGAATACACACAGACTGTAGTTCATTTGATGATAACCAATGAACTGCAAATTCCGGCAGTTTCATCGCTTGACCGAATTCTCCAATAAGACTTTCCACAAGCGTTGTGGATCGTGGTGCATTTGCACTATACCACTGGATATTTTGGATTCTCTGAGCCAAAGACGAAATATGCTGATCTTGCGGATAGTTGAAATTTAATTTAGCGGTAGCCCTAAGCTCTGTCATACTACCCATCTCCCAAGATAGATTTATTAATTATTTTATTAGTACTTTGTAGTCATCTTCACATGATTTGTTCGTGGTCCGTACGGACCTTCATCTAACCATTTACCCAAATTAGGTATAACATTGCATAAGGAAGCTGCAAGCTCTCGTTTATTACTCATGTATGTAGAACTGCCCTGAATATGCTCTAGGGCGATACCTGCACAATCTCGGTTATATTCAGACGCAAATTGACGTTCCTGCGCTGCTGATAATATAGCCTCATTGGCTTCTTCATTGCTATTTGCGTTCAGAGCCTCTGCAATCGCTTTGGAGGATAACAATGAATCTGGAACTCCTGAATTTAATCCACGTGCACCGAATGGAGCGAATAAATGGGCTGCCTCACCTACTAGCAGAACTTTTCGATTCGTATCCGTAAATGAGTCCGCTACTGTTTGATAAAATTGATAGGTAGAGACCCATGTTATGCGTTCTGCATATTTCGGATCCATGACCTTAGGTAACCATTTTTTTACGCCATCCAAGCCACCAAAATCTTCTGGGTTATCACCTTCAAGCAGTTGTAAATCGATTCTCCAGCCACCAGCGAATGGGACATAGAGTACATTTCGGCCACCCATTTCAGGATGCTGATAATGGAACGTCCGTTCAACAGGAAGTGGATTATCGCTGTCCTCCTTCACATCTACAACAAGGAATGAATCGCTTGAGCGTGGACCGACTAGCTTAATACCAAGCTCATTACGAATGACAGAACGGGAACCGTCCGCAGCAATCACATATTTAGCTATCCACTCATCACCTGATTCAGTTGTTAATGTAACAACATTCGAATCCGTCTTCACATGTTTTATAGGCGTGTTCCAAACAAATTCAACACCTACCTCAAGACAGGCCTGATACAAATATTTTTCAATTTCAACTTGAGCTAAGCTTGTGAATGCTGGGAGTTCACTTGGATGAGGTTCCGGATACTTTTTGACAAATACATCTTTACCTTTGTACATCGTGCGTTTGACTGGCCATACGATTCCATGTTTAGCAAGCGTGAAACCTAACCCTGGTTTGATTTGTTCTAGTAATTTAAGGGTTGCATTATGAATATAGATTGCACGGCTACCAGGACGACTGCGCTCTTGCGGATCTGCTTCTAATATGGTCGCCTGAATCCCAAAGCTATGTAGTGCGAGTGCTGCTGTCATACCGACAGGACCTGCACCAATGACCATTACCGATCGTTGAAATTGTTTCTCTGAGCTCATCAGGTTACCTCCTCATTTACTAATTTGATTGCAGTCCCATTAATATGCGTTTCTTCAGCTCAGTCTTCAGGATTTTACCACTAGCTGTCAAAGGCAGATCCTCTGTGAAAACAATCATGTCAGGAATTTTATAGTTTGCCAGGTTTCCCTTCAAAAATTGTTTAATTGCATCCTCGTTCACATTCGTATCTTTCAGTTTGATAACCGCACACGTTCTCTCACCCATCACTGGGTCTGGTATTCCTATTACAGCTGCCTCCAATATGAGCGGATGGTCATAAAGTAGCTCTTCGATTTCTCTCGGATAAATATTGTAACCACCACGTATAATCATTTCTTTCGTTCTACCTACGATACGTAAGAAACCGCTTTCATCTAAAGTTCCAAGATCTCCAGAATGATACCAACCCTCCGAATCTATTGATTCGTTCTGATGAGTAACATTGAAATAACCAATCATAAGCCCAGGACTATTGCAAAGAACCTCGCCAACCTCACCAATAGCTGCTTGCTGTCCATGCATATTAACAATTTTGATCTGTGCGCCTTCAACTAATCTACCAACTGTTTCCGACTTCAAATGCTCTTCATCACTAAAGCCAGTCATTGTCAAAGCAGCTGATGTTTCTGTAGCACCGTAAGAAACACAAATATCACAACCCATTCGAGATCGAATTTGACGAATCGTATCAGCTGGACAAGGAGCGGCTGCTATTATACCCGTTCTTAATGAACTCAGATTAAAGGAATCGAAGTCAGGATCGTTTAACTCCATAATAAACATAGTTGGTACAGCATGATGAATCGTAACCCGCTCATGTTCGATAATGGACAGCGCTTCTTTTGCTTGAAACCTTTGCATGAGCACCATACGTCCTTGGCAAACGATTGTACAAACAAGACAAGACACAATGCCGAACACATGAAATAATGGAACTGGTACCAAGAATACATCATCCGATGTACAAGCCAGGCCTTCGGCTGTGATTGTGCTCGTATAATTGATATTCTGATGACTGAGTATAACGCCTTTGGGTTCCCCCGTGCTCCCCGATGTGTATAGAATTGCAAACGGATCGTTAATATCAGGATATAAATCTTCTGGAAGCGTATGAGCTTCACCTTGACTTAGCAGCGTTTCGTAATCTTGAAACTTCTCATAAGAAAAGCGGACCGCTATGATTGACCTGGATGTGACCAAATTGCTATCTAGAAAATTAGTGAAATCGGAACTAACAAAAACAACCTTAGGGTCAGCATTATGCAAAATAAACTCCACTTCATGAAGTCTATATCTTGGGTTGAATGGAACAAGAATGGCTCCAATGGATGATACAGCGAAGTAGATGACAATACTTTCATACCAATTTGGTAAACTGACTCCTACCAGATCTCCTTTGCGCAAGCCTTGCTTATACAATGCATTAGCAAGTTGTAAGGATTCATGTTGAAGCTCTCTATAAGACATCTTTCGCTTACCATCGAATATGACCTCGTTATCTGGACGTTCCTTGTACGCTCTTTGCAGAAGCTGCGGGATGGTCAAGGAAAATCTACCTTCACCCATTGCCTTCCCTCCTTAGAGTATTTCCCATATCGCTGCAATACCTTGACCTCCGCCGATACATACAGAGGTAGCACCAAATTTCTTGTTTCTTCGTTTTAATTCATATATCAATGCAAGAACAATCCGAGTTCCCGATGCACCTAAAGGATGTCCGAGCGCAACCGCACCACCGTTTACATTCCCTATTGCAGGGTCGAAACCCAGTTCCTTCTGACATGCCAAGTACTGCGTAGAAAAAGCTTCATTGATTTCAATCAAATCTAGATCATTTAACGACATATTGGCTTTTGTTAGAGCATGACGTATAGCATCAACTGGACCGATTCCCATATACTTCGGCTCTACACCAACTGCACTCCAAGAAACTAAACGTGCAATTGGTTTCAAATTCCGCTTTGCGGCATAATCAGCTGATGTAATTACAACTGCCGCCCCTCCATCATTAATACCACTTGCATTCCCCGCTGTAATCACGCCACCCTGTTTAAAGACAGTTGGTAATTGAGCTAGAGTTTCCCTGGTCGTATCTGTTCTAGGATGTTCATCCCGAACAACCAATCGCGTTGTTTTCTTGTCTACAACGGACACTGGAACAATTTCTTCTTGAAGAATACCCGATTCCATAGAACGAAGTGCTTTCTGATGACTATTGTAAGCATGTTCATCAGCTTCTTCTCTGGTAATACCATAACGTACTGCAACGTTCTCACCAGTACCTGACATTGTGCAATCGCCATAGGAATCATATAAAGCTTCCCATAAATAATCCTGCATTGGAGCAGCTCCCAGCTTTAACCCTGTCCTAGCTCCTCGAATGACATATGGAATCTGACTCATGTTCTCTGCGCCACCAGCAAGTACTACTTGGCTATCACCAGACAAGATCAACCTTGCTGCCGATGTAATTGACTCTAAGCCGGATCCACATAGCCGATTAACTGTCAATGCGGGTGCATGAGTGGGAACTCCTGTCTTTAATCCTACGTGACGGGCAAAAAACACAGCATCTGGACTTGACTGAATAACATTGCCAAACACTACATGATCTATCTCTCCCAGTTCCACCTTACTTCTCGTAATCGCCTCTTTAGAGGCAATAGTAGCCAAATCAATTGCCGATATATCACGAAATGATCCGCAAAAGCGAGTGAAAGGCGTTCTTGCTCCCTCAATCAATACAATATCTGTTGCCTTCATGACATCAGCTCCTAATAGCCAACATAAATCGGTTTACGCTTTTCAAAAAAAGCAGTCATTCCTTCAATACGATCCTGTGTCGTATACGTGTTACCAAAACAAAGTGACTCTATCTCAAGTGCCTGATTCAAGTCCAATTCAGCTCCTGTGTCTACCGCTTTCTTCATCATCCGAAGCGCGACAGCTGGCTTTTCTGCCAATTTGTCAGCCCATTCCTTTGCTGCATCAATCAACTCTTCTAGTGGAACAACTTTATTAATTAAGCCACATAAGAGCGCATCCTCTGCAGTTATCATATCTCCAAAATACAGCAACTCCTTTGCCTTCGCTTGACCGACGAGTCGTTGTAGTCGCTGGGTTCCACCGCCACCAGGAATAATGCCTAAATTAATTTCAGGTAGAGCGATTTTCGCGTTATCAGAGCAAATACGGAAATCACAGCAAAGTGCTAGCTCACAACCTCCACCTAATGCAAGTCCATTAATTGCAGCAATAACAGGCTTACCCAAATTAGCCACTCGATCAAAAGCACGACGCGATATGTGATTCCACTTACTCATCTCGTTTGCATCCAAGCCCTTCATTTCGGACATATCAGCTCCTGCTGCAAAGGCGCGCTCCCCTTTACCAGTAATAATCACAGCACGAATCTCATCGTTATGATCAATTTCATTCATGATTAGAAATAATTCAATAAATAACTGTTTATTTAGAGGATTCATTGATGGACGATTCAAGCTGATCAATGCTGTTTTTCCGCTTATGGAATATTCCAATGTCTCATAGGTCATAGTTTTATTCTCCTTATTGATCAAATTAGTTAAAAATTACTTATTGTAGTCATACCAACCGGCACCCGTCTTTTTGCCAAGACGTCCTGCACGGATTAATCGTCTTAATGAAATTGGTGCTGCGAAACGATCATCCTTAAACTCCTCGTATAAATAATCCATAACATGTAATCCTATATCGACTCCCGCAAAATCCTGTAACGCAAATGGGCCCATTGGATAATTGAGTCCTAGTGTTATTGCTTTATCAATATCTTCAGCAGAGGCAACTCCTTCTTCAAGTAAACGAATAGCTTCAATTAAATGTGGAATCATAAGCCGATTGACAATAAACCCTGGTGAATCCTTCTTTACCTCAATGGGATCCTTACCCAAATCACGTGCCAATTGCATCAGCGTAGCTATTGTTTCATCACTCGATTTATATCCTCTAATAACCTCGATCAGCTTCATTACTGGAGCCGGATTAAAAAAATGCATGCCTGCTATGCGCTCTGGATGCTTGGTAACTTCAGCAAGGGAAGTGATTGAGAGTGACGATGTGTTCGTTGCCAGAACAATTTCAGGACTTAGTATCTCATCGAGTTGACGGAATATATCTTGCTTCACCTTCAAATCCTCTACAACAGCTTCTATCACAACACTCACACTTGATAGATCAACTAAAGAACAAGTAGTTTGGATACGCGAAAGCGTTGCATCCCTCTCGGATTCAGTTATCTTGCCTTTGTCCATAAGTTTTGTTAGAGCCGATTCAATTCTGTTATAACCATTACGTACTAATGACTCATTGATATCGAATAACGTAACGTAAAAACCCTTTTGTGCAGCAAGCTGAGCAATTCCGCTCCCCATTGTGCCTGCTCCAACGACACCTATGACTGTTTGTGTCATCTCTGAATCTCCCTCTCAACTACGTTATTTTGAATATTTCAAATATTACTTGTTCACACCAAACGAAGAGGTCAGAATTTGACGTAGATCTTCAGGTATTGACTGGGCCTTTAGATTCCCCTCAGACATGGAAACCCACGCTCTAATTTCATACCCCTCCGAAACTAACTCATCCCCACGATAAAACGTATGCCGAATTTTCACTACCTTACTCCGTACTTCTTCTACAAGCGACACTAATTTGATGTAATCACTCAAATAGAGTGGCTTTAGAAATTGGCATTGTGCTTCAACAAGAGGAACACCTTTCTGCTCTGCTAAAAGCTTATTCGTGGGAAATCCGATCGACTCAAACATCTCGTGAGTCGCTTGATCCATCCATTTGTAAAAATTCGGATAGTATACAATGCCAGCAGCATCCGTTTCTGCAAATCGAACTTTAAACTGCCATACCGTACTATACATGCCTGACACCTCCACTGACTGCTTAGTTAACATATTAGTTCTACAGTTTCATTGTAATGGAAGAACTATCAAGCGAATATGTTCATGGTGAACTAAAAATGAATACAACTTTCAGTCACGATGTAGGATAAACATAGGGCTTAATCCCTCACACAAACAGGAACTGCATTAACATCACCAATGACGAGTATGCTCTATTAAATATGTCATTTTCCGTCAATCTAGATTTCGTAAAAAAAACGCACTTCGCCTTTCAGCAAAGTGCGAGTAGTCTTCATCCCAAGTGATTCTCCACATTAAATAAATCGTGCAACTTGTAAGCAAGCATTAGATTAAATCGCTGTTCAGCATCATCAATATCAGTTCGGAGCAACTCTCTTATTTTCTCAAGTCGATACTTCAAAGAGCTTCTATGAATAAATAGTAATTCAGCTGTATCTTTGATGCTGCCATTGGTTTGCAAATATACTCTCAGAGTATTGAATAAATCACGATTTTTCCCATTTCCGTATAACAGCAATGGTTCCGTATAAGTTTTTAGAAACAAAGGCACTGCAAACGGATCTCCCAAATGATATAAAACGGAATAGGAGCCGAGCTGATGAAAACTGAGAAACCCTTTGCTTGGAAAACGATTGATCAATATTGTCAATGTTTTCTGAGCTTGCTGATAACATAAATAATAATCTTCAATTTGATTCGCTTCTTGACTGATGCCAACATAGATCGTCATTTTATCAAACTCAGCTTGAAGAAGCTTACGAACTCGTTCGTAAAAATTTTTCCAGAAATCATCTTTAATGATGTCTTGTGGAACGATAGTGATTAAATAGTCGTCCTTGCGAGTTAACACAATCCTCGGCTCATAACGAGATAAATAGTCTCGTATCCGTTGCCATATCCAGTTTTTCCTGGCATTCGTTTCGAATAAATCAGATTTCTGATCCCCCTCCTCGAACTCGAAAACTAATAATCCTATCGTGTGGGTCTCGTCAATATTCCAATTGAGTAAATTTGCATACTCACGAATCTCACCTTTATTAGGGATAATCTCTGCGAACAACCGATGAAAGAAACCGTCCTTTACCTGCTCCCGTACATCAAGGACTACCTTTTGTTTAATGAATTGGACCGCATATACGTTCAGTGCATGGTTTAATGTCATTTTCAGTACGATATCAAGCTTACTTTTAGGCAATATCAGTCCCAAATAACCAAGAACCTCACCGGCGCCGACTACCTTCCAAATACCTGCTTCAATATGTCCATCCTTCTTAATCCAATACTCCATTTGTTTGCTATTTTGATATCCTTTCTTTTGATTCGAAACTTCCAATAACAATGATTTCATGATAAATTCATCCTGATTAAGAGTTGCGCTAGTAACAATATGAAAGAACCGATCAAATAGAATGACAGAGCAGTTTATCACTTGAGAAAGAAATTCTGAAATTTTTGTAAACCCATCATCCTCTAGTGTCTGCTTAACTAATTCTTGTTGATGTTGCATGAACTTCTCGAGCCGATACTTTTGGTCCTTCTCACTGCTAAATAGTCTTACGTTCTCAATCAGCGTGGAGACATGAGAAGATAAGAATTGCAACAGTTCCATGTCTTCAAGCGTAAATAAAGTTCCTTCTCCACTTAAGACATGCAAGATTCCTATTGTTCTCAAGTTAATCGTTAAAGGGATTGTTATCTCGAGACCACCTATTTGATCCAAATAGGAAAAGTGCGTTTGGAGATCATATACCTCTTTTAAATTAAATTGTTCTGGGAGGGCACTCAATCCGTAAGTTGGTTGTTGAAGTAGTAGACTGTTCAATTCTTCATCATACAAATATACGGCAGCTGCCTTAGCTGCTGTTCCTTTGACTGCCCGTTCTACTATACTCTCAACGATCTGTTCGAGTGAGGCACCGTCTAAATAGACATTGTCCTTCAACCATTCCAGACCTTTGACACGTTTAATTTCATATTCTTTCTGTTGAGCTAAAGCAAATGCATTTGCAATATCCTTACCATATTCCTCAAATAATTTATCAGCCTCAAGTAATAATGGGATAAAATATCGAAATCCAATCACACATAATCCCATGCTTATTTCATCCTCACGCCGAATGGGAATCGTAAACCAAGTCTGAAACTTTTCCTCATGCAGCGCTGATAATAATTGGCAACTCTCTATACCTCTTATCACATCAAAAGAAGTAAATGACTCTTGGAATATGCTCGGCATACAAGCCTGAATTTCAATTGGAAAGCAAGCTTCAAAATGAGAAGATTTCCCTATTGTTGCCTTTGGTTTAAGCTGCATTGTATCCGTCGTAATAATAGCCATATAATCACAAGAAAGCTTAGAATGAAATGATTCGATTAAATAATGTAATGTCTCATCCAATGTATCGAACTGAATCATTTTCCTTGCAGTCTTTCGAAGATGGATGTCGAGTTTACTCATTAGAATTTTCTGTTTTTGATGATTTGACATACATTCTCCCTCTTTCTTGTATGTAGGATAGCAGCTGGATAAAAGTTCAGTCTCATGTACAAGACAAGTAGAGCCTTCTTCTGCAAAAAAAGAATCGCCATCTACTTTTATTATTAAAGTAAGGGGCGATTTTAAGAAGTTATTTTACACTTTTAATTTAGATACATACTTATTTAGTCTCAATCCTCTCAGGGATGACTCCTCAGCACTGCTATTACCATTCATTGCTTGCTTAAACTCTCTTAACAACTTATCGACACACCTATATTGATAATTGCAAATCGAAAATTAGGATTAGATTACTGATGATTTAACTTTCAGCCTGCTCAGAACCTGTTTTGCTGCAATATCACCCGTTTCAACTGCTCCATTCAAAAATTGTTGATACTCGAGAGAAGTATGTTCACCAGCAAAGAAGCAATTTCCTTCTGGTTCACCGAGAAGCCCTCTGAATTTGGTATATTGACCTACTTTGTAGCAGGAATACGAACCTTTGGTCCATTTATAGCCAGGCCAATTATCAAGTGTTGCTTTTCCATTCCATTTTTTAGATATTCCCGGCAAATCTTTTTCAATTAATTTCAAGAAATCTTGTGCGTATGCGTTGGCTGAACGTGATCCAAAACTATTGCCAAGTTTCCCTCCAGTGAAATCAACCATGATTCCTGATTGACCCAATTGTCCTCTCGTTGTATCCCAAGTATCATGATAAGCATCAGATACGAACGCACCATTACTTCCAAGCGACTCCCAGTGGCGATCAGTAAACTGCAGAGCCAGTTTCGAATTTGTGGCTACACCGAGTTCAGCAATTGCTGTTTTCTTAATACTTCTAAAGCCTGCTCGATCTATTTCAACATCACGAAGAGTAGCAACAGGCAATGCCAGAATCACATAATCAGCCTGCACGCTACTGATTCTTCCAGCAAAATGGAGTGAATACGTGCCATCATTATTTTTCCTTATACTTTCTAGTGGAGAAGATAACGTAATTTGTCCATTCAGCTTGCTTGCTAATTGTTGAGGGACTTGATCATTTCCACCACGAACATGGAATCTTTCTTCTCCTCCAGTTCCAAAAGGTGAAAATTCCTCTTTGGTTGACGTACTCATGGCATAAATCATACTTAGCGCACTTAACTCCGTACTCTCGAGACCGACACTAGCTGTATAGGCTATATCAACGATTTTCGAAAATTTGGAATTCATGCCACCTCGAACATTCTTATTGAGCCAATCCACAATTGACATATTATCCAATTGCTTACCACGTGTGGTGTATTTATTGTATAAGGTCACATTCCCAGCATCTTTGCGATCTTTTTGAAGTGGATTCCAGACATCCAAAAACATTTTGGACATCTCTGCAAAATCACAAAGGGCACCGTCCATGACAATTCTGAAATCACCTTTCTCATAATCCCATAAATCATCAATTTGTAGATTGAGTTCCTTAATCAGATTTAATAAATATGTATGATCCGTATTAATTAATTCACCGCCATGCTCATAAATTTGTCCATCATTAAATGCATCTCTTCCTGTAAAACAGCGGCCGCCTATACGAGATGAGGCTTCATAGACTTGAGCATTGACACCTGCTTGCTTTAATCGATAAGCAGCGGTTAATCCTGCTAGTCCAGCACCTATAATTGCAACACGCGGAGCTGTTGCTGCATTCACTATTTTAGTTCCAGCATTTAAGACAACCGGAGGCACCATCATTACTGCTGAAGCTAATATAGCTTTCTTCAAAAACTCTCTACGCGTAACACTTTGTTGAACATGTTCTTCGATTACTTGTTCAACAGGGACGTTCCGATTGGATGCTTCTCCGGCAATTTTAGCTGCTGATAACAATTGACGCATTAAAGGGGTTTTTGACATATTTTTCATCCTCCGGTTGTTCTCAGATTATTAAACCTTTATTCAAATTTCATCATTACATGTTTTAAGCGTGTATACTCTTCTAAAGCAAAGACTGATAAGTCAGAGCCGTATCCCGACATCTTATGTCCACCGTGTGGCATTTCGCTTAGCAAACTCAAATGAGTATTTGTCCAAACCTCGCCAAATTCAAGCTCCTTGCTTGCTCTCATCGCACGATCTAAATTTTTCGTCCACACAGAAGAAGCTAATCCATATTTACAATCATTTGCCATTTCGATTGCTTCTTCATCCGTTTTAAACGGCATTACTGTGATCACAGGGCCAAACACTTCTTCCTGAACAATTTCATAGGATTGCTTTGCGCCTGCAATAACAGTCGGACGATAGAAGAAACCAGGACGATCCATGCGTGAACCGCCTGACAAGATTGTGCATCCACTGTTGACAGCACGCTGCACCATTCCATCAATTTTCTGAAGATGAGCTTCTGAAATGACAGGACCAACCAGCGTATCCGGCAGCATTGGATCTCCGACTGCGGTACTCTCAACAAAGGAAACCAATCTTTCAATAAATTCATCGTAGATATTTTCCTGAATATAAATCCGAGTTGCAGCTGTGCAGTCTTGCCCGCTGTTATAGAACGCGCCTGCTGCTGACCAGAAAACTGCCTCTTCCATGTTCGCATCATCGAATACAATAAACGGTGCTTTACCACCCAGCTCTAGATGAAGTTTTTTTACGGAGTTAGCCGCCTCTTTGGCAATCGAGCTACCCGCACGAACACTTCCTGTCAGCGCCGCCATTTTAACCTCAGGATGACGAACAAGTTCTGCCCCTGCCTCGGTACCGTGGCCAGTCACGATATTTAATACTCCAGGAGGCAGTATGCCAACACTAAGTTCCGCTAGTTTTAAAGCAGTTAATGGCGTAAGCTCGGAAGGCTTGAGAACGACTGTATTCCCAGCTGCAATTGCAGGTCCAATCTTCCAGATCGCCATAGCAAGCGGGAAGTTCCATGGAGCGATTGAGCCCACGACACCGAGTGGCTCCCGCCTAATCATGCTGGTGTGCTGAGCCATATATTCTCCCGAGAGAGGCCCTTGCATCATACGTGCAGCGCTTGCAAAAAACCTCAAATTATCAACAATGAACTCGATGAGATGAGTTGAGAATTGAATTGGAAGCCCGACATTCTGAGTCTCCAATACGGCTAGTTCTTCTGCGTTAGCCTCGATCCGATCCGCAAGCTTTAATAATGCCGTGCTTCTCTCTCCAGGAGTCGTATTTCTCCACGTTTTGAACGCTGCTGCTGCCGATTGCACGGCAGTATCGACATCCTCTTTATTGCAAATCGGAGCTTCTGCTAGCACTTCACCTGTTGCCGGATTCAGAATTGACTCGTACGCTTCACTCAAGCTATCTACAAATTCTCCATTAATAAAAATTTGTTTTCTTTGTATCATTTCTCAAGTCTCCTCTACAATAAGTTATTCTAACAACCACTGTCCAAAACGCTCATTAAGCTTATCAAAGTTCTCGATCCAGTAGCTATCGTCAGCTGCTATTTGCATCTCTTGCAATTCTGGTGTTACGCCTAGACGCTGCTTATCCGCATCCGACAATTTGTCGATCGCCTTTTGATTCGCAGGTGCATAATCAGCATTCTTGCCATATTCCAGCTGCACGTCTTCGGAAGTAGAGAAAGCGATAAATTTCATTGCCAGATCTTTGTTTGTAGTACCCTTTGGAATTACCCAGCCAAGATAAGAACGGAATGCGTTCTCATATGTAAATTCTACAGGTGTTCCCTTTTTCTTTTGCGCAGCCAGCGTACCGTCATAAGCCGTTGATAGGGCAGCCGTTCCATTGGTTAACAGATCCGGCACTTGCGCACCACTCGTCCACCAAGTTTTAAACTCTTTTTTAATTCCATCTAATTTCTTGAACGCACGGTCCACATCTAACGGATACAGCTTATCTTTGGTCACACCATCAGCTAATAATGCCATTTCAAGAGTTGGAGCCGGGAATTTATAAGAAGATCGGCCGCCAGGGTATTTGCTCGTATCCCAGAAATCCGCCCATGACTTAGGTGCATTTGCTGCATCAATCTTTGTCGGATTCCAGCTAATGACGGTAGCAAAGGAATCAGAAGCGATAAAATTAGCTGTTGCTGTTTGATCGTTGTATCCATCTTTATTAATGACATTATAATCTAAAGGCTCGAACAGCCCTTGTTGACCGCCTAGTTTTCCATAGAAAGAGTCAACATTCACGACATCCCAAGTGACGTTTCCGCTATCTACCATCGCTTGCAGCTTTCCGTAATCTGGCGGCGTTTCTAATACAATCTTCACGTTATATTTTTTCTCGAAGGCATCGTACACTGCTGCTTGTCGATAACTGATCGAGTTTGCATCCCAATCAACGATCGTTAATTTCTGTGCTTGATCTGAATTACCTTCTTTTGTACTACACGCAACTAATGAGGCGCTTAAAGCAAAGACCAAAGTCATAACGGTAATTCTTTTCAACATTCTAACTCCCCCTTATTTTCATGAAATAAATATAATTACTCCACCTTTAAATTTCGCTTTGCAGCAGTGGAAGAAATCCAGCCCTGAACCAGAAATAAAGCTACGGTCATAAAAATCAGAACAGTCGATACGACGGCGATGCTAGGATCGATACTCGTACGCAAGCTTTCCCAATATTTTACTGGTAGTGTTTTCGTATTCGCACCTGACATGAAAAGCGATATAATCGGCTCGTCAAATACGATTGAAAAAGCAAACATCGCACCAGAGAATAAACCTGTTTTCATCAAAGGAACGGTTACCTTAAAAAAAGCACCTATAGGCGTGGATCCAAGTCCAATTGCAGCTAATTCTAAATTTCGATCTACCCCTTTAAGACTGGCAGACACGAGAGTAAACACAATCGGAATAGCAATAACCGAATTAGACAGAATCATCCCTAAGTAAGTATCTGGCAGTTTGAAAGGCGAAAAGAAATAATAAAGCCCAATTGCCACGATTACTGCGGGTACAACCATTGGTAAGAGCATAATAGGAAGAACAATATTTTTGCCCCGAAAATTCAATCGTGTAAAAGCGATCGCTGCCATCGTACCTAGAATCATAGACAGAATCGCTGTCAAGACACCAATGATCAAGCTTCGCGAAAAGACTTCGATCCAAACTGGACTATCCAACACCTTTTCGTACCACATAAGCGAAAAGCTTGGAGGTGGAAACTGAAAATAGGAAACTGATGTAAAGGATATAGGAATAATAAGCACAATCGGAAGTATGAACACAAATAGAATTAAAACAACTAGAGCCCTTAACCACATGTTATATCACCCCTTTCAAAGCTGGATGCTTCCTAAAAATAATGAATGGGACGAGAATTAATAGGAGCGTTGCAGCCAAGAGAATAATCGAGAGTGCTGCAGCCAAATGCCAATTTAACGTTACATTAATAAAATTCGCAATGAGATTTGAGATCATAGTGTCTTTAGGACCACCTAGAATCACGCCTGTAATAAAAAACCCGAGACTGAATACAAAACAGATTAGCACCCCCGCAATTACCCCGGGGATAGATAACGGAAGCAGTATATCGCGAAAGGCTTTCCATGGACGTGCTCCCATTCCTTCAGCAGCTTGAATCAATCGACCATCAATGCCTCTCATGACGGAATAGATACACAGAACCATGTAAGGAAAAAGATAGTGAATCATACCGACAGCGTTGCCAAATGAATTGTAAAGCAGCTGAAGCGGTTCATCGATTAGGCCAAGTCCCATCAGCAATTTGTTAATCAATCCTTCATTCTGCAGCATGATCATCCAAGTAAATGTTCGGATCAGTACTGAGATCCAGAATGGAATCATGATCAGAGCCATCGTCAAGTTTCTCCACTTATCTGATTTCATCTTATAGAGCAAGTAAGCTACCGGATAACCAAGCAGCAAAGTAACAATTGTCGCAATAATGGAAATTTTAAATGTGTAAAGAATTACTTTTAAATAAACCGGTGTTGTAAATACCTTCACGAGATAATCGAAAGTATAAGCTTCTCCGTTATGGATACCCAATTTCATGATCTTTAAAATCGGGATAAAGGTAAGCAACAGCATGTAAACTGCCGGAATAATAAATAAGAGCCACTGAATGCCCGGAATCGATGATAAATCTCTTTTTTTCTTATAAATCAGGTTATTGGTTATTTGTGTCTGCGGATTCGTCATTTGTAACGTTCACCTCGCTCTCCTACTATTTCTAAGAAGCAGGGATAGCTTCGTCGTCAGGAATTAAGGAGGCATCCTGTGCATTCCAGCCAATCTGAATCTCATCTCCGACTGCGATTTGCTTCGAACTTCCATATCGTAGCTTGATACTGAATTGTTCGTCCATATTGGTTACTACATCAATGCGGAACGAATCCCCAACATAAGTTTTCTCCACAACTCTGGCTTGAAAAGCATACGTACAGTAAGAATCATCTTGAACAATATGAAGATTTTCAGGTCGAACGGCAATCAATACGGTTGAGTTGGCTGGGAGTTCATGCTCAGATTTAATCTGAACCACTTCTCCACTTAAAAGTTTAATCACAGACATACCTGATTCTATTCGAATCACTTTCCCCTTGAGCCAATTGATCTCACCGATAAAGGATGAGACAAATTTACTTTGCGGATGGTTGTACAGTCTCTCAGGAGAGTCAATTTGTTCGACTTTCCCCTTATTCATGACACAGATACGATCTGACATCGTTAAAGCTTCTTCCTGATCATGCGTTACGTTGACTGTTGTAATGCCTAATTTCTCTTGAATATGCTTAATTTCAAACTGCATTTGTTGGCGTAAATTTCTGTCTAGAGCACCAAGTGGCTCATCCAGCAATAACAAAGGTGGATTAAAAACAATTGCCCTTGCTAATGCCACTCGCTGCTGCTGACCACCGCTAAGTTGATTAGGAAAACGCGTGGAAAAGTCCTCAAGGCGAACAATTTGCAGCACTTTATGCACCTGCTCCTTAATCTCTTGCTTCGAGAATTTGCGTAAGCGAAGTGGATATGCAATATTATCAAAAATGGTCATATGTGGAAATAAGGCGTAATTTTGAAATACCATGCCAATATTGCGTTCATAAGCCTTCTTCTTGGTAATATCCTGGCCACCCAGAAATATCGTTCCGCCATCGATGGATTCAAAGCCAGCAATAAGCTTGAGCAATGTCGTTTTCCCTGAACCACTTGGCCCCAAAATAGTAACAAACTCACCTTTATTAATGGATAAATGAACGTTATCAACAGCTGTATATTTTTTGTAAAGCTTTTGTGCGCTTCTGATCTCCAAATGAGCTGCCATGAAACTTCACTCCAATCTATACCTGTTTTTCAAAGATGACTTTGCCATCCATCATGGTTAACTCTACCCTCGCATCCTTTATTCTTTCAGTCGGTACATTGAATAGATCGCAATCGATCACAATTAAATCTGCTAATTTCCCTGCCTCAAGTGTACCTAATTCATTTTCTCTAAAAACACCATAGGCAGCTGTGGATGTATACGCTTGCAAAGACTGTGTTAAAGTGATAGCTTCATCTTCATTAAACAACTCACCTTCGCCTACAACTCTAGTAATGGCTCGGTATATTTCTAATAGTGGGTTTAAGGATACAACAGGGTAATCCGTATTTAATACGACCTTCGCTCCTGCATCCAGTAATGACTTAATTGCGAAGGTATACTTACTTCGCTCCCCTATACAGGAAAAATAATGATTTTTATTGATTAGTTCCATATGCTCTGGTTGCATTGATGCGATTACATCCAATTCTTTAAACCGTGGAATATCAGTTGGATGTACGACCTCGATATGCTCGATTGTATGCCTTGCATCTCTAACCCCATTCTGTTGTTGTGCTTCTTCAAATAGATCAAGTGCATAATGCACCGCGCCATCCCCTACTGCATGAAACCGAATACGGAACCCCTCTTTATCTGCAGCAAGCACATAGTTTCTCATTTCTTCTGGTAGCAAAGGTCCGTGTGAATCTGGAATATCCGTATAAGGCTCAACAAGGTTAGCAGTATGTGTAGTCACAACTCCGTCCAAAAATTCTTTAAGTCCAGAGAAACGTAACTTTCCAGATTTATACTTATCTCGGTAATACTGTGCCCTCTGTATATCTGCATCAAGCCCGATCAAAAAGTGAATTCGTGTCGTCAGCTTCTCTTGTTCTTCAAACTCTTCATAAAGATCAATTTCATTAATTTCAAGATCAGTTACTTTAAAAATATCCGTTATTGAGGTGACCCCATATTTAGCCGCATTACTTAGGAAGTTTTCAAACACTTGTCTTTTTCGATTTTCCGGAAGATTCATTGCCTGTTTAGAAGCAATACTAGCAGCTGACTCATAAAGTATGCCAGTAGGCTCTTGAAACTCATCCTTCATAATCTTCCCATGCGGAGGATCAGGTGTGTTCCGATCAATTCCGAGTATTTCCAAAGCCTTAGAATTGACCCAAACGGTATGACCTGAAGCATGAAATAAAAAAACTGGACGGTCAGGAATAACAGCATCCAAGGAGGAACGATGAGGCAATTTCGGATCGTCCCACTTCGTGTGATACCACATATAACCTTGAACCCATAATTCATCAGGTCTTGATTTGGCAAATTCAGCAACCCTATCTACAACTTCTTGTTCAGAACGAGCATCTAAGAGATTTATATTATCCTCCATAAGACAACCGGGGATAACATGGAGGTGCAAATCATTAAAACCCGGCATAACAAGTTTATTTTCAAATTGATAAACTTTAGTTTCGGGTCCAATGAGTTCTTGCATTTCAGATGCTGTACCAACTGCTACAATTTTATTACCTTTGATAGCAATTGAAGCTGGCTTCGGCAAATCTTCAGTACCCGTAAACACAACATTACTTGAAATCATAATGTCTACCTTATCAACTTGTTGCATGGACTTGCCTCCTATTAGTAGTTTAATAGACTACTGTTTCTGCGTTTCACTAATCGTGATATAGAGCTCAACATTCTTACTTTTTAAATAGGAGAAATATGTTTCAGGATCAATACACAGCTCAGGTGGTTTAACACCTTTCTCTGTAATCTCACCCTTCAAGAGCATTTGAGCGACGATTGAAGCCGGAATCGCTGTTGCATATTGTGTTGGACTGACTTCCCACTCATGATGATATCGCGTTAACAATTCTAATCTTACGGTAGTCTGATTTCCATTTTTCTTTCCTTTGACCTCAACCAATAAAGAATCGGTGCCCCAAACCGGATTTTCCTTCTTGGCAAGCACTTTAGTTAACAACGAAACCAGCTGACGGCGAGGAACTGTCCCATCTTCCAGTGCATTTGTATCAACAAGACCGAGTTCTTCCAGCATTTTAACTTTCTCGATGGTTGCGGGATCCCAAGTATCTTTGTAGGTAATTTCTTTTACTTCTGGGAAGCTAGTAGGTAATGTTGCTAGCTCGGAATGAATAATGGAATATGTTTTTTGAATGCCTAAATCTTCATGAAATTGAGTAAACTCTTCATCTGCTAGTGGAGGAATTTCGACTAACTTACCTTTTTGTACAGCGATTGCAGGCTTAACGGCTTCATCGATGATTGTATCTGCAGAAAAGGCAAACGTTGTACCTGAAGATGTAGATCCATAGCGAATATGAATTTCTTCAGGAGTATCAAGTAAATTCACACCATACCTGCAAAATACGTTAGAGCTACCAGGATCTGACCCCATGCCTGTAATTGAAAGCACATTCGCAAGCTTCATTTGATCATCGAGCTTCAATTGTTCATTCGTATATTTAAAGAGTCCACCCAAATCAAGTATGCTTGTGCCTACAGCTGATGCAGCTTTCATTGCATCTAGATTAAAAACATAGTTAGTCGCATTGACACATACGCTACCTTGCCGTAATACTTCTTTGGATGCTTCAAAATCTCTAATATTTAAAATTACAGTGGTGACCCCTTTGCCGACCCAAGCGGCAAGTTCATCCAGTCTCGCTTGATCTAGGTCTGCAGCTACAACCTCAATGCCACTCTCTACTAGATCTTTCACGATGACTTTTCCAATTGTTCCTGTTGCGCCTAAAACAACTACTTTATTCATGTTGAGCCCTCCAACTTTGTAATGTGTACAACTTCAATCTAGACTATTATTGAGACAACCAGCCTGCTGGAGTAACATTCAGTTTGATATTAATTTGTTTAGGCTCCAAAAACTGTTGGAATCCATATGTACCTAAATCTCTTCCAATACCACTCATCTTAAATCCGCCCCATGGTGCTTCATTGTAAGTGTTGTGGTAGGTATTAATCCAAGTAATACCTGCTCTAATCTTACGAATTACCCTCATTCCTTTTGCGGAATCGTTCGTAAATACGCCAGCTGCTAGGCCAAATTTAGTACCGTTGGCTAAACGGATGGCTTCCTCTTCGGTACTGAACTTCTGAATAACAAGAACAGGTCCGAATATTTCTTCTTGTACAATTCTCATATCAGGTGTCGTATCGGTAAAAATTGCAGGTTCAATGAAATAGCCCTTACCTTCAATTTGTTTACCACCACATAGCAATGTCGCACCTTCATTTAAACCAATATCTACGTATCCTAGAACATTTTTCAACTGATCTTCTGATACGAGAGGCCCCATTAACGTGTCTTCCTCAATACCAGGTCCGATCTTGATCTTTTTCACTTGGAGTAATAATTCCGCTACAAATCGCTCATACAAGCTTTCTTGAACAATGAGTCGGGATCCTGCAGAGCACACTTGACCCTGATTGGCGAAAACTGCAAAAAGCGCATATTCAACTGCCGCATCAAAGTCTGCATCTTCAAACACGACCAGAGGAGATTTGCCCCCTAGTTCTAGGCTTAATCTTTTCATAGTAGGAGCTGCCTTTTGAGCGATTTCAACTCCTGTTTCTGTCCCTCCAGTAAAGGAGATTTTATCAACAAGTGGATTTACAGATATTTCGTTGCCAATCGTAGCCCCTGGTCCCAGAACAAGATTAATGACACCATTCGGAAAATCTAATTGGTCGATCAACTCAAACAATTTAATGACCGTAAGTGGGGTAACAGAGGCTGGTTTTACTACTACCGTACATCCTGCAGCGATTGCAGCTGCAATCTTTTGCGTCGCCATCACTAATGGATAATTCCATGGCGTAATTAATGCCACAACGCCAATCGCTTCTGTAACTACCATTGCTTGAACATCATCTGGTACGTCATACACCTGTCCATGTGGCTTGGTTGCTAACCCTGCGTAATATCTGAACTGATTCACCGCATCGATGACATCAAATCTCGATTCATTAATGGGCTTTCCATTATTCAACGTTTCGAGTATGGCAAATTCCTCTGATGCCTCCTCTAACTTACTTGCAAGACGAAGCAACAATTCTGAACGATATCTTGCCTTACTTTCGATCCAGCCATCTTCATAGAACGCTCTATGTGCCGCCACAATTGCTAATTTAATATCATCTACATTGCCTTCGGTAACAATCGAAATAACTTCTTCTGTGGCAGGGTTTATTATCTTACGCGTCCTTCCTCCATTTCCGAGCACCCATTTACCATCAATGTACATGTTCTTAATATCCATTGCTTCTTGCCTCCTTTCTATTTTTCAATTATTTATTCATCAAAAAAATATTTCATGAAAAATGTAACTATTTTGACATTTAATTGTACTAATTTAGACAATTAGTTATTTATTCTGAATCAAAGAGCTTTTTCCTCTTTTTGGACAATTTAACTAAACATTCTGTCTAATTATTTTTCATCACTTGTTTAAATGTTTGAATGATAAACTCCAAATCTTCATTTGTGGATGAAAGTGGTGGTGATAATGTAAGAATATTGTTGAATCCCGGTACTGTATCGCCATTACGACCAATGATCAAACCTTTGGCTTTACATGCTGCAATAATTTTACCTACAGCTACAGGTGATAACGGTTCTTTCGTTTCTTTGTTCTCCACGAGCTCGAACCCCATCAAAAAACCAAAACTGCGAATGTCGCCTACCAGTCTGTGATCCATAAGATCACTCATTTCTGCTACCAAGCGCTCTCCGAGCTTCTCGGAACGTTGTACCAAATTTTCATTCACTATAATTTCAAGATTTTTGAGAGCTAATGCACAACAAGCTGGACTGCCACCAAATGTATTGACGTGTCGAAGATGATTAAATTCACCTTGTTCTTTAAAAGCTTCATATATATCCTTGCGAACAGCTGTTGCTGATAATGGCAAATATCCACTTGTCAGGCCCTTGGCCATCGTGACAATATCTGGCTTCACATTGTAATTCATATGTCCAAACTTCATCCCGGAACGACCAAATCCACATATGACTTCATCGATGATGAGCAGCACATTATACTTCTTACAAATTTTTTGGACTTCGTCAAAGTAAATCTGATGGGGGACGAGAACTCCACCGCCAGTAATCGCTGGTTCCATAATTACAGCTGCGATAGTTTCCTGTCCTTCCCAGATGATTCTTTCCTCTATTTCACGTGCACAGAAGAGGTTGAATTCTTCAATTGACATACCTTCAGGTCGACGATAGTTATCTGGAGGACGCACATGAAGAAATCCCCCGCCAAGTGGTTCATACATATACTTGCGGGTTGCTTGACCCGTTGCGGCTAATGCTCCCATTGAGTTACCATGATAAGCACGATAGCGAGATATAAACTTGTGACGAAGAGGAGACCCCGTTTGCTGATGATATTGTCTTGCGATCTTGAAGGCGGTTTCATTTGCATCTGAACCACTGTTAGAAAAAAAGATTACATAATCCCCTTCAAGCCATTCATTCAGTTTCTCTGCTAGTTGAATCGCTGGAAGATGACTTTGAGAAAGAGGATAATATGCCATTTCTCTTAACTGCTCATAAGCAGCTTCCGCTAATTCTTGTCTTCCATAGCCTACATTCACACACCATAGACCAGACATTGCATCAAGATAGCGGTTCCCTTCAATATCCGTAATCCAGGAACCTTCCCCTTGAGTGACAACCATTGGGGCTTGATTCGGATTATAAGGAGACATCGCGTGCCACAAATACTGACGATCTTTTGCTATAATTTCTGCACTATTTATGGGGATTAAATTATTCGAAGAGGTCATCATTCATCAACCTTTCACTTTAATAACGAGCAGTCAACATTTTCTTGCGCGTATAGAACTCAACACCATCTCTTCCATTAGCATGCAAATCTCCATAGAAGGATTTCTTGTAACCAGAGAAAGGGAAGAAAGCCATCGGAGCTGGAACCCCAATATTCACACCCAACATACCCGCATCGATATCTTCACGGAACTGGCGTACTGCTTTGGCACTATCCGTGTAAATACAAGCCCCATTCGCAAACTCAGAATTGTTCGTTATCTCAATTGCTTCAGTTAAGTCCTTAACTCGAACGATCGACAGCAGAGGAGCAAAGATTTCGTCTTTCCAAATTTTCATATTCATATTGACATGATCAAAAATAGTTGGTCCGACAAAATACCCTTTTCCTTCAACTGCGGCATCTTTACTGCCATCACGCACAAGCTTAGCGCCTTCTGACTCGCCATTTTGGATATACCTTAACGTTCTCGTTTTATTTTCTTCACGAATAACTGGTCCGAGGAACACATCCTTGTCCATGCCATTCCCAATGGTAATCTGATCTGCAGCTTGCTTAAGTCGTTCAACTAACTGATCTGCAATATCGCCAACTGCAACAACAACCGCACAAGCCATACAGCGTTCACCTGCTGATCCAAATGCACCACTAATAATTTGAGTAACTGTATTATTAAGCTCTGCATCTGGCATTACAATGGAATGATTTTTGGCCCCAGCGAGTGCCTGCACTCTCTTGCTGTTCGCACTTGCAGTTTTGTATACATATTCTGCAACAGGCTGTGAACCAACGAATGAAATTACTTTAACTTCTTTATTCTCGATCAGACCATTTACCACATCTTTTGCACCATGTACTATGTTCAAAACACCATCAGGGAATCCAGCTTCCTTGAATAGTTCAGCAATCCTATTGGCAAGTAATGGTGTTCGTTCTGATGGCTTCAATATAAATGTATTTCCACATGCAATAGCGAGCGGGAACATCCAACACGGAACCATCATAGGGAAATTAAAAGGTGTTATGCCTCCAACCACACCGATTGGATATCTGTACATACCTGATTCAAGTCCCGTTGCTATATCTGGAAGCTGCGACCCCATCATTAGTGTCGGAATCCCAGCTGCAAATTCTACACATTCAATTCCACGCTGAACTTCGCCATAAGCCTCTTGATAACTTTTCCCATTCTCTAAAGTTATGATCTGCGCCAGCTCATCCCAGCTTTGAACAAGAAGTTGCTGATATCGAAACAGGAACTGCGCTCTTTTAGGCACCGCAACTTTCTTCCAACTGTCAAACGCTATGCTTGCTACATCAGCGGCTTTATTCACATCATCTTTTGATGAAATAGGAACATAGGCTATAATTTCACCTGTCGCTGGATTTGGTACTTCTTCATAATGAGTGCCACTACTCTCGACCCACTGTCCACCAATAAAATTTTTCAAATACTTCGCTTTCATCTGAACCTGTGTCATCATGTACCTCCCGGAAATTGATCACAAGATGATCATTTTAACTTAATAGTAATGAGCTTAATCTCTGTCATTTCTTCGACGGCATATTGAACACCCTCGCGTCCGAATCCACTTTCTTTCACACCGCCATATGGCATGTTATCAACACGAAACGTTGGAAAATCATTAATCATAACCCCGCCTACTTCAAGCTGTTCCGCAGCTTGCATAGCCGAATGAATATCATTCGTATAAATGCCTGCTTGAAGTCCAAACCGCGAATGGTTTACTTCCTCAATTGCTTGTTCTAGCTTGCCAAATGGAGAAACTGTTACGATAGGTCCAAACACTTCCTCACAGGATACAGGCTCATCACTAGCTACATTCGTCAAGATCGTAGGCTTAAATATTCGAGAATTATGAGCCTTACCACCTATGATAACTTGTGCACCTCTTGATACAGCACGATCAACCCACATCTGCATCCGACTAACTTCTTTTTCATGGATCAAAGCTGATATGTCTGTGGTTTCATCGAATGGGTCACCAATTACGAGTTTTTCTACTTTTATTTTGAATTTAGTTATAAATTCCTCATACTTATCTTCGTGTACATATATTCGTTGTATCGAAATGCACACTTGACCACTGTATGAGAATGCTCCGATAACACAGCGATCGATTAACTCGTCGGAGATATCATATGTTTGATCAATAATTAAACCTGAATTCGAGCCCAGCTCCAACGTAACACGCTTCAATCCAGCTTTATTCTTAATCGCGATTCCTACTGCCGGACTTCCAGTGAATGAAACAGCCTTCACTCTCGAATCACAGACGAGCATCTCGCCAACAACTGAGCCAAGTCCGGGAATGATATTCAATGCGCCATCTGGCAGCCCAGCTTCTTGAAAAATCTCAGCTAATACCAAAGAGGACATAGGAGTTTGATCTGCTGGTTTTAATACAACCGAGTTTCCTGCTGCAATCGCAGGTCCTACTTTATGTGCGACCAAATTAAACGGAAAGTTAAAAGGTGTAATGGCAGCTACCACACCAAGTGGTTTACGAATCGTAAAAGCTATACGCCCCTCTCCACCAGGTGCCGCATCCAATGGAACCGTTTCTCCATGTATGCGACTTGCTTCCATTGCCGCAAATTTATAAGTCTGAATCGTACGAGCAATTTCACCTCTTGCGGTCTTTAGCGGTTTTGCCGCTTCCGAAGCCAGAAGATGAGCAAGCTCCTCTTTACGTGCTTCTATTTGATGAGCCACTTTTTCTAGAATAGCTGAACGCTTATGAGCTGGTAATTTAGCCATCTTCTCTGCAGCTGACTCAGCCGCTTGAATCGCAGCTTCCGTATCTACTTCGTTTGCATAGCCTACATCGGCGATTTTGTCCCCTGAGAAAGGGGAATATAGTACTTTGTACTGCGTTGCTTCTTTCCATTGTCCGTTAATAAATAAGTCCCATTTCACATGTATTCCCTACTTTCTCAGTTTTTCATATTGCTGAAGCATTACCTCTTTGATTATTTCTAGCCCTTCAGCAAGCTCTTCATCAGTAATAACAAGTGGAGTTAGGAAACGGATTACATTACCATGAACCCCTGCACTTAAAAGGATAACACCAGCTTCATAGCATCCCTTTTGCACTGCTGATACATAGGCTTTGGCCGGTTCTTTGTTATCCGCATGAACGAATTCAATAGCGCACATCGCTCCAAGCCCTCGTATATCTGCAATGAGAGGGATTGTTTTCTGTAAATCTGTAAAGCAGTTCATGATCGTTTGACCGATCAAACGTGATCTTTCTAATAGTCCTTCACGCTCGATTTTTTCGATTACAGCAATTGCTGCAACACATCCAAGTGGACTACCACCGTAAGTCCCGCCAATCTCACCAGGTGCAGGGGCATCCATAATTTCTGCGCGTCCTGTAACTGCACTAATTGGCAATCCCGCTGCAATGGATTTCGACATTGTAATCAAATCAGGCTCGATACCAAAGTGCGTACTAGCAAACATTTCTCCTGTTCGACCGAAGCCTGTCTGAATTTCATCCGCAATGAACAAAATATTCTCACGCTTACAAATTTCATACACGCCTCTAACAAATTCTTTCGGTGGAACGATAAACCCACCTTCTCCTTGCACAGGCTCCATGATTACAGCTGCTAATTCTTCTGGTGAAGCTTCCGTATATAGGAAGTCCTCAAACTGCTGGACACAATACAGTGCGTACTCATTCTCGGACATACCTTGAGGGCGACTCATTGGATTCGGATATTGTGCTTTATAAATAGCTGGGGCAAATGGACCCATTTGGAATTTATAAGGTTTTACTTTGCTTGTAAGAGACATTCCGAGCAGTGTACGTCCATGAAATCCACGTGTAAATGAAACTATCCCAGGTTTTCCTGTGAATTTTCTTGCGATTTTCACAGCATTCTCCACTGCTTCTGCTCCGCTATTCAACAGAATGGTCTTTTTCTTAAAATTTCCTGGAGTTATTTCGGAAAGCTTCTCCGCGAGGGATAGATAAGATTCGTACATTACTACGTGAAAGCATGTATGAATATACTGTTCGGCTTGTTTTTGAATTACATCCACAACCTCTGGTGGACAATGGCCTACGTTCATCGTGCCAATAGCTCCAGCAAAATCCAAGAAAACATTACCGTCCACATCATATATCAAAGACCCTTTGGCCTTTTGAACAAAAACGGGAGTATTGTTGCTGACACCACGTGGTATAAATAATTGCCGTTTATCTATTAATTCCTGCGTACGATTCGCCGGGAATTGTGAGCTTACTGATACAAACTTACGTGTCATTTCCATGTCGACATACCCCTTTTCATCCTTTTCCCAAAGGATTATTATGTATTTATTTCGGATTATAAAAACGCTTTCTTTTCCTAATTTTAGTTGAATAATATTCAGAATACTATTGCTCTAAGGGATAATTTTATTTATATTTATTATCACTAAGGTATAATAATCTACTCTTATTGGAGTGAATCACTTATGAAGTTAATCGATGCTTTACAACTACCTACACTCCGACAGTCTAGAATCGTAGCTGGCGCCGAAAATCTCGATCGGATGATCCGCTGGGTGCCTATCGTTGATCTGCCAAATCCTCTACCATGGGTACGTTCGGGAGACTTTCTCCTAACGACCGGCTTCGGATGGCCCAAAGATGAAGAAAAGCTCCGTGATCTTGTTATCGAATTTTCTAAACGTGGACTCACTGGTGTAGGACTAGCCGTACCCCAATACTTTGATGAAATGCCTGCCATTGCCTGCGCAGTAGCTAATGAACTGCAATTCCCACTTATTGAAATACCTTGGGAGATTTCTTTTAATGACATTACAGAAGAAATCCTGAGTTCAATTCTGACCTATCAATATAAATTACAAGAACATTCTGAGTTCATTCATCAGGAAGTTACACGTATCGCTTTAGAAGCAAGAGATCTTCAGGAAATAGCTCTAACATTTGGTAGGTTAATAGGAAGAAGCATCGTTATTCAACATCCAGAAGGGCCTTTATTAGCTGTTTATCATAAGGAAGAGGAAACCTATAAAGGGGAGAAGGCGGAGATATTTCTTCGAGAATTTTCTATTTTTTCCAAGGAACAAACAAATAAACTTTCTTTACATTCTGGTTCTCAACCAATAAGAATCCCCTCTACCTCTGGCTCCGATACACCTTCCTATTTTGTGTGTCCCATTTCGATCAAGAAAGAATTGGTTGGTCTTTTTTGGATAATTGAAAGTCAGCATCCACTTGGTGAAGTAGACCTCCGTGCAGCCCAATCTGCGTCTATTGTTATGGCCTTACATATCTCACAGCAACGTGCCCTAGCCTCATTAGAAGCACAGTTAGGGTATTCATTCTTGGATTCATTATTTGAAGGTGAGTTTATTACTACACCTCAAACTCTACGACGCGCTGAACTTTTGGGCTTTGAACCAGAAGCTATATATTCCGTTGGTATTCTCATTATGGACGCACCTGTTCCATTGTCACATGAAGGTATCCTTAAGCGTGAACGTCTCGCTGATAACTTGAAACGGCTAATGCAAGAAATGAATATACCTTCCGTACTTTCTCTGACACAAAATCAAATCTTATTTTTGATACCCGATCGAATTCAGTCCGAAGACATATGGAAGTTAATTAAAGACTCCAATTTCTCTTTTGCCGTCAGTCTCCCTCATCGTGGTTTCAGTAACATTCGTCAAGGATTTAAGGAAGTTAGTTCAATACTACCCCATATCAACTTTGGTCAAATCCATCGTTACGAAGACTTATTAGTTCCTCGTGTTTTGATGGGCGATCATGATGCAAGAACATCCTTTCTCGGCAAACTATTTGACCCTTTAAGGCGAAGTAAGAACGGTGACGTACTGATCCATACTTTGTTAGCTTTCGCTCGATTGGGCTTTCAATTAAAAAAGACGGCTACTGAATTAAATATCCACCCCAAAACTTTACGCTACAGGCTCAATCGCGCGATCGCAATTGGAAATTTTGACCTCAATGAATCCGAAACACAATTCCATCTACAACTTGCGGTACGCATCATCACATTAGAAAATCAAAGGGAATTGACGAATCAGATGTAACAATCTAACAAGCTCGAAACGGTCGAATCATTACCCAAAAAGAAATCGAAGCAAGAAATTTAATCTTTTTCAGAAGAGACAGATGTAACACATATCTATTCAACAACACTTTCGAAAAATCTCATGTCTATTAATATGTCTACAATTTGAGCATATAACAACCCCCAGTCCACGTGAGGACTGGGGGTTCATGTTTCACTGCCGCTGTATTGATTAACTATCGTTCTCCCTTAGTTCAACGAGTTATTATTCATTTTAGGTAATATTGTTTTTAGCTCAATTAAGTCATCTATGACCAAATCAGCCTCAGCGAGTTCGTCTTCTTGTGCAAAATCAAAATTACATCCAATTGCAATTAAACCATTATCTTTAGCTGCATTTATATCAGATAGACGGTCTCCTACTACTGCTGCATTCGTAATACCATATTTTTTTATAATACTCTGAACTAAATCTGATTTATTCAGCGATTCAATCTGTTGAATACTACATGTTTCAGTAATCCAATTATCCAAATGATAATAACTCACAATTGCTTTTAAATATTCCGTTAACCCATTACTCGCTATGTATATTGAACAATTATTCTCTTTTAAAAAACTGAAGACTTCCTTTACATTAGGATATAAAGCACCTTTCCCGCTTCTTATATTTTCAATTAATCTTTCAAGAAAATAAGCATCCGTTTGTTCCCTTTCCTCCTTAGAATGATTAGGTAACAAGGCCTCCCATACTTTGGGTAAAGGTACACCCATAATTTCACGGTATTTATCAATAGGGGTTTCTGAATCCCATTTATTTAGTGACCGTAAATGGTTGAAAGTATCATCCAGTGATAATTCTAAAATTGTATCTGTTTGAAATAACGTTCCATCCATATCAAAAATCAGTGATTGCAACATTGCATACTCTCCCTTTTTATCATTACTGCCCGTTTACCATAATCATCTGCAACACCTTTCGGGAGTCACCCTTCAGTTGGATGTTACCGGCGAGTAGTTGTGAGGAACCGTCCCCGTCTAGAAATATAGCCTCATTCAAATTGCCTACAGCAACATTTCTCTTAATAGCAGTACGAAATTGCTCCGCCGTACATTTGGTAGAAGTGACAATAAGGTAGATTTGTCCAAAATTATCGTAGGCCATTGCACTTCGAAGACGCTCGTCGCCTGGAAACGGTAGCCTTTCTTCTTTGACCGCTACGTTATACCACCCGCTGTCGTCCTTTATATTCATACTTACTCCGCCCTGTGCCCAGAACTTTGTCGCGTCTGTCATTTGCAGATCGTCGACGCTTGCAGCCCGCTGAACGTCGAGCATCCTTGTGACCCGATCGTATACGATGGTTCCTCGGTCGTATTTGACGTTATACCAACCTGAGCCATACTCCTTAGGACTTCCGTTTGCGGGCATGCCATCCATAACCGCGATACTCAACAACTGATTTTCCCAAAAGAATCCACCATTGATTCCATTGGTTTCCGATTGTACGACGTTGTCGTTTATACTTTTAAGCGAAATACTACTCGGTTCCGTCTGAAGTACATGTAGAGCAACCCCATTGTCATCGGTTATTTGAGAGTAGTTAACGCCTTCTGGAATGCCATCTTTACTTAAAATCCATCCAGTTACGCCCCCAACAATTAGAATGAAAGCACATAAGTAAAGCCAAAAAATACGTCTTTTAAAGGCGAACCTTTCATTCTCTCTTCCTTCCATATCCGTTCGTCCCCCTAATTGTTAAGCGCATATATATTTGACGCTAATCTTGGGGATTTGTTCCGTTATCCTACCCTTTAGCTCAATGAATTGTTCATCTCTTCTTCATTTCTTTTGAGTCCATTATAGAACCGATACCATCCATGTAATCCAATAAGTAAGCTGGTATTCAGGTTTAAGGACTTGCTCGGCAGTTGAGGGTTAAATTGCGCAGATTACTACATTCATACCGATGCCTACACCGATGTATAAGTCGGAGTGGGGATCGGTATATTTATGTTCTTTACACTGGCTGGTTTCATGTTTGGGAAACGCTGAGCGGGCGATCATCATCTCCGAAGCAGAATAAAAAACAGGACGCCGATTTCTCGACGCCTATAATTACCTGCGACAAGAAATTACTGGCTGCTTCTGGTTCTCTGCTCCCTCTTTCTCTGTCAATCAGTAATCTGTTTCATGATTGGATTAAGCTCGAAAAAGAGAATGAATCCGTTAGATACCGTTATGAATTTATATCTTACTTTTCAAACAAAGTATTTAACTTGAAATACTACCTTGACAGTCACAGTAGTGTGTTGTATCATGCAAATATGGAGGTGATGATATGAGTGAGAACAAAATCACATCCGACCTGCTGCGCGGACATACGGATACCATGATTTTACGGATCTTGTCCGAAGCTGACCGCTACGGATACGAAATTGTCAAGCTGATTGCCGAGCGCTCGGGCGGCGATTATGAATTAAAGGAAGCCACGATGTACTCCAGCGTCAGACGGCTTGAGGCCGACGGAGATATCGAGTGGTATTGGGGCGATGAATCTCAGGGCGGACGGCGCAAGTATTTTAGAATTACCGAGAAGGGCAAGGATACATACGCCCGCAACAAAAGCAACTGGGAGTATGCAAAGCGCGTGCTTGAAAACTTATTATAGGGAGGTTTGATGTTATGAATGAGAAATTGACTAACTATTTGAACGGCGTTTTCGCACCGTACGATGGGGTAAAAAGCGTCATCGAATTAAAGACCGACCTGCTCTCCGATTTGCAGGAGCGGTTCCGTGAACTCAAAGCCGAAGGCAAGGACGATGAAACGGCTTTTGAGATGACCATTGACAGCATCGGCGACATTGAGCAAACGGTACTGGAGGTCGCCAACCTCTCCCGCTCGCTGGAACGGCAAGTACTGACAAACTTTAGCGCGAGCAACCTGCCAATGAGCGACTTTGCGGGCGTTATTGCGCATAAAGGAAATTTTACATCGAGCGCGTTACGCGGTTCCGACTTTGCGGGCGCAGACTTGACCGGCAGTTCGTTTAAGACCAGCGACATACGTGAAGCCAATTTTGACGGCGCAAATCTGACCGACTGCAACCTATCCGCCAATGACCTTTCGAATGCGAGCTTCAATAAATCGATCCTTGTACGCACCAACTTCAGCATTTCGGGGCTGGACGGCGCAAAATTCACAGGCGTAAAACTGACCGACGTCACGCTAACCAAGACCGACCTTAGAAAAACAACCTTTGAAGGTTGTATCTTTGACGGCGTGGTCTTCAAATATTCCGACCTGAGCGGGATGCGTTTTGACGGGCAAACCTTTATCGGCGTTAGGTTTGACAAGTCGGCAATAAACGATGTTTCGTTTAGGGGCGCTACGCTCAAGAATGTGTCTTTTCAGGCGTTTTTTTCATTGACCAATAAGTATTACCGTTCCATCAAAACCATCTGCTTTGACGGCGCAATGATGGATAAACTGACCTATGCTGCGCTCAAAGGCATGGGGGCCGATTTATCGAAGGTTACAGTTATTAGATAAGGAGGAGATCATATGCAAGCTAAGTCAATTCAAGTGATTGGGCTGCAAAAGTCCTACAAGCAGCTTCAAGTGCTAAAGGGCGTAGATTTCGAGGTGGAAAAGGGTAGTATCTTCGCCCTGCTCGGCTCCAACGGGGCGGGCAAGACAACGGTTGTCAAAATCCTCACCACGCTGCTCAAACAAGACGGCGGCACCGCCACCGTCAACGGATTCGATGTTGCGTCAAAGCCCGACAATGTGAGGCAGGCGATCAGTCTGACCGGACAATTCGCCGCCGTAGACGAGATTTTGACCGGACGGGAAAATCTTATCATGATCGCCAAGCTACGATACCTCAGAAATCCGCGTCAGGTTGCGGACGACTTGCTTAAACGCTTCGGCTTGACAGACGCCGCCGACCGCAGGGCGTCTACTTATTCGGGCGGTATGCGCCGCAGGCTCGACATCGCCTTGAGCCTTGTGGGAAATCCGCAGATCATTTTCCTCGACGAGCCGACCACTGGGCTTGACCCCGAGGCGCGCATCGAGGTTTGGAAGATTGTCAAGGAGCTTGCCGACGGCGGCACGACGGTACTCCTAACTACGCAGTATCTGGAGGAGGCTGAGCAGCTTGCCGACCGAATTGCCATTCTGCACGAGGGTAGGATTATCGCCAGCGGCACGCTCTCGGAGCTGAAACAGCTTTTCCCATCCGCAAAGGTGGAGTATGTTGAGAAACAGCCGACTTTGGAGGAAATATTCCTCGCAATCATCGGCAACAAGGAGGGAAAGTAAATGGAGACGGTAAAAAAACACTTTTTTAATGATATGAGTGTTATGCTTGGACGTTCCATGCGCCATATTTTCCGCAGTATGGACACTATCGTCACGGTCTGCATCACTCCGATAGCGATGATGCTGCTGTTCGTCTATGTGTTTGGCGGCGCAATCCAAACCGGTACGGATAACTATGTGAACTACCTGTTGCCTGGTATCCTGCTGATTGCGATTGCAAGCGGTATATCCTATACGGCTTACCGCCTGTTTTTGGATAAGCAACGAGGCATATTCGAGCGGTTTCACACCATGCCGATTTCACGTTCTACCTTACTGTGGGGGCATGTGCTGACCTCGCTGGTATCCAACGCCATATCGGTTGTCGTCATCATTCTCGTAGCTTTGATTATGGGCTTTCGTTCGCCGGCGGGGATACTGTCATGGCTTGCCGTAGCCGGCATACTCGCACTGTTTACGTTGGCATTAACTTGGGTCGCGGCGATTGCCGGACTGACCGCAAAAACGGTGGATGGTGCAAGCGCCTTTTCCTACCCGATTATCTTCCTGCCGTTTATCAGCTCGGCGTTTGTGCCGACCGAGTCGATGCCTTCGGCCGTTCGCGCCTTTGCCGAAAACCAGCCGGTAACCTCGATCGTGGAAGCCATTCGTGCGCTACTGTCAGGGCAGCCGGTGGGCAATGATATATGGGTCGCTCTTGCGTGGTGCGTCGGGATTTTGCTCGTAGCATATTTCTTTGCAATGTGGGTGTATAAAAAGCGGGTGTGAAAAAAAGGACAGCTTTTTCTGTATTAAACAACAGAGAAGACAGTCCTGTAGAATAAATTCTATACCTATATAAGGGCACAACTGATGAGCAGTGTAAAAATACGAATGTCGTTATAAACATTTATACTGGGCATACTAGAGGGTATTTATCCGAGTTATCGAGCTGTGGTCGATAATCTTGAAAAATGTCATATAACATGGAATTGAGGCGCAAAATCCAACGGAATCCGACTAATAAATCGCGAAAAATTTATTACGATGATTCTCAAATTAAATCCTGGCGCAGCCCCAAGTGCCCAAGCTGTAAAGAAGCAGCTGCCTCAGGTAGAACGTATCTGCTCGCGCTGTGGTTCTAAGGAAAGGATCTAAGGGTGAATTCTACGTTGCAGTTCATTTCCCAAGTGCCGAAATATCAGCTCAGCTTAAAGCACCCAAGTGGTGCTTTTATTTTTCCTTACGACTCTTTCTTCCTATTCCACTTTCACCGCTTCACTCCAAATAGGGAGCCTCCCAGCTTCTCCTATCATAAGATAGCTCCACCCCAGATGTTACTTTAATAAAAAAATCCGCTTTAAAAAAACGCGAATTTCAATGTACGTATGTTTTTGTCCCCTTACAGCTTTATTCGTGTTAAACCAACAGGTCAGCTAATCGCTTTACGAATGTCATAATCGGCTAGATCGATATCTAATTCCATTCCTAGTGCTAACTTAGCCAACTGGACCCCGATATAAGGACCCATCGTCAATCCGGAGGCCCCGAGACCGTTTACTGCTAGTAGTCCTTCCCAATCTGGAATAGCGCCTATGACTGGAAGAAAATCTGCTGTAAAAGGGCGAAAGCCCACCCTTACTTCCTGGAACGTGCTCTCCGCCAGATCAGGTGCGAATGTAAGACATTTGCTTAAAATTTCTTGCATTCCGCCGGGCGTGATCCTCGTATCGTAGCCTTCAATATTATTTTCATGAGTCGCCCCTATCACGATTTTCTGTTGTTCAAAGGCTAGCAGATATTGATCGGAAGGCGGTATAACGACCGGCCAGTTGGCTGTATCTTGATTGGTGTCTGGAACCTGCAAGTGCATGATTTGCGCTTTCTGATAACTCACCTTAAAATCAATGCCTAAAGGTTGTAGCAACGGTCTCGCCCAAGCTCCTGCGCAAACGATAACTTTGTCAGCCGGGAAACGACTTGTCCCAACCGTTACGCCCGTTACACGGTTGGATTGAAATTCAAGCTTAGCGTCCCCATATATAAGCTCAGCCCCATTCCTTTGTGCAGATCGAAGCAAAGCATCACGCAGCGCCCGACCATCGACACGGGCGGCCCCACTAATATGAATGGAAGAATAGCCTTCCACGAGCAGCGGGAAGAGCTCACGAGTCCTATGTTCATCAAGCCGGGTAATCTCACCGATTTCTGTAGCGTCTTTTATACGCTTGTAGGCTCGCTCTTCCATTTTGCCGATCTTCTCCGGATCCGTATGTATACTGAGGGCACCGACCCTGGCATAGCCGGTTTCGGTTTCTCCTTCGCTTTCAAGCTCTTCAATTAGCACAGGGTAATAACGCGCTCCATCTTTCGCAAGCCGGTACCAATCCTTATTGCGCCGCTGCGACAGCCAGGGACAAATAATGCCAGCAGCTGCATCCGTAGCCTGTCCTTCATCTTTCCGATCGATGATGAGGGTATCTACTCCCTGCTTAGCCAATTGGTATGCGGTTGAAGCTCCGGCAATTCCCGCTCCGATGACAATTACCTTCATGATGACATCACTCCTTTGTGTAGTTGTTCTTCTCATTATAACGAGATCCCTATCAAAAAAGAAAAAGCCGCGTATGACGCGGCAATTGAAGTGTATATGCTGATGCAACTATTACTCAGCACACCCTAGAAGAATTAATAATTAATAACTTTCCCTGATCCTTTTAATGCCTCAAATATTTTAGTATCATTTCTAGGATCTTGAATTTTTCCAGCGTGTATTTTGTACATATCGTTATCACTTCCTTTAAGCCAATTAGAAGTGATCCTCGGAATATCAATAGGGTTAAATTGAGAAGAATAGCCGGACCAAAAACTCCCTAGATTTATTCTTTCATTACCCACAACTACAACAAAAGGTTTACCGCTTGCTGTTACTTTTCCTTCTAACTTTCCCTCTAAACTAATGCCTTCCTTATTGTGAATTCATGTTCTGTCCAATTATATGTTCTAATTTCCTTGTCGGTAAGCACAGGTATAGTTTCTAATGGTAGATCATTAAGCTTTTTTCTTATGGCTTCAGTTATAGATAAGTCTTTAACCAAATATATTGAGAATTCATTAACAGTGCTCTCCTTATTGCCATTATTACAGCCAACCATTAGGAAGAGAATAACATTCAGAGTGACTAATAATTTTATTGTAGATGATCTCATAGGGACCCCTCTCTTTAGACCCTCATGACAGTATAGACGTTAGATATCTATTAAGGTTAAACATGTCCATTGCTCAACTAAACTGCCCGTTAGCCATACATGCAGCCCAAGAACGGGCTGCACCACAGAGGATGAAAATGGATACCTTATGGATTACTCACGAGGCTCAGCTTTTTTAAAAGTATTATTCTGGGTCTACTTTATTTTGCTCTTTTTCAGGTTTTGAGCTAATTTTATTTTCATGGGAGCTTAATAAACAAAAAAGAGTAGCTGCCGTAGCAAACTACTCCTTTTGGTTTAACATTAATTACCATTCCAATGATAGATTAGTTGCACAACGCCAGAAGAGAAAGTTCTTTTATTAACCATATTTAAATTTAACCTCTGTTTTATATCAATAAACATCGGTTTTCCTTCTCCCAAAATAACAGGGTGAATAGATAATCTAAATTCATCAACAAGCCCTAAATTTATAAAAGTTGTAATGAGACTTGCTCCGCCATATAGCCAGATGTCTTTACCAGGCTTATTCTTCAATTTATTTACTTCTTCAAGAATATTTTCATTTATGAATATTGCTCGATTATCAGTCCCTATTTGTGTTCTGGAAAACACATATTTCTCTTTACTATGAACCAATTCCCAAATTTCTTTTTCGCTATCAGAGTCTTCAGTTTTTGGAATATATTGTCCCCATAAATCATAACTTTTTCTACCATATAAAATAGTATCAATTTGATTCAAGAAATTAGTGAACCCCATATCAGGGTCCATAATGCACCAATCAACTTCTCCATTCTTCCCTTCAATAAACCCATCTAAAGTAACTGCTAAATCTAAAATTATTCTTCTCTGTTTTACGTTATTTGACATAACTCTTCCTCCTATTATCATTCAAATATTGTTTCTACTGCCCCGTTGAATAAGGATTAGACAACGAATTTAGATAACCGTAGGCTATATAAGTATCTGTCATTTCAAATACAAATGACGTTAGACTATCAACGAATAAGAACCAAGCAACGTAATTATCAAGATATTTGGTAGCTACACCTTTAAAGCAGTCTATCCATTGTTTCAAACGAGAATGGAGTCCATTCACATTTTGAATGGAGTCTGTGAAATACATCAGGTAAATCTCTACACTTCACTTGGCACCTGTAATAAGAACTCGGTGAAAATAGCCATCAAACTCAACTAACATAATCATCACGACTGGTTGTGTACAGCTACACAGTAATGTGGAGGTGATACAATTTACGCAAGCGTCCTCCTACTTCATATTTCTTCTTAATAGGAATACTGTCCGTTAGGTGAACAGGCTGCCGTTCGAATTGTTTACAAATGAAAGCTACTCAGCAAGGATAGCAGAAACCTCGGGAATGGCGGATTTTAACGTTGGCGGACAATCATAGAAGGAACTTCAGCTTCAAGCCCCAATCGCTTAAAATCCATGTAAGTATTTACCTGGGTTGGTTAGTTAACTTAAGCATTAAGCCCCAGGTATAGCCCTGGGGCTTAATGTTTAAGTTATAAATAGGTACTTTAGTTGATTACGTTCATAGACTATATATTTACCAAACAGGTCTTGACCTGGATGATAATTTTCCTTCATTTGCTTTATAAACTAATTTTGTTAAATCTTCTTTGAGCATTTGTATTCGTTCGATACCTATGTCTTCAATCCAGCGTCCCTCAATCTCGGTTAGGATCTTCTCTTTTGCTTTCACTACTAACCAACCTCGTTCGGTCAAGAAAATAATTTTCCCCCTCTTATCAGTGGGATGATTCTGACGTATTACATAACTACTTTTCTCGAGATAATCCACCATTTTACTTACAGCCTGCTTTGTAATGCCTAAATACTCAGCTAGTTCTATACCTGTTGCTCCACTAGTAGTCAAATATTTAAACATAAAGCCATGTGCAGGTCTAATATCTCCAAACCCTAATTCGCTCAATCTGCCATGTAGTTCATCAATCAATGCATTAAAGGAAAATGACAAAAGTGATGTGAAATCCAATTCGCTAAATATTTGATGATTCATACATAAAACCTCCTTAGATAAAGTCAATTAAGTTGACTTTATTTAAGTCCCATTGTACTATGTTGAACATGGTCAATCAAATTGACTATGTTTAGCTCGTATAAGAAATAGGATTCACCGAAATAAAAATCAATTAATTATGGAGGGGTTTCATGGCTAATATCGTTAAGATTAGAGGGAGTGTTTTTGCACCGTATGCTTGGTTGGAACCTATTAAAGATTCTGCAACAGGAAATATACTGGAATATGCTGGAGATGCACGTGAATTTACACCACACGCTGTAAACACAATGCGGTCAAGATTAGAGCAAGAAGTGATTATTGATTTTTATAAAAAAGAGATTTTCACATATGCAAATGCTTGTATCGTAACTGTGAAAGTCACAAATCCAGATGGTTCTATTGATTATAAAAAAGGAAAAACAGGAACAGAAAACATTGTATGTACTAATATTGTGTGGCGCACTGATGAAGTTTCTTTTGAAATGAGGGCAAGTGCCAGTAACCCTTTAAATACAGCAGCACCTGCAGCTGATTATTTATTAACGATACGTGTTAATAAAAGTGGTGTTGCGTATATTGAAGGCTCCCATGATGGGTTCCCCTGCTATGAATTTTATAAACAAACAGATTTTGACCCATTTGAATTAATATATAAACATGATTTCAGAGAAACTGGTGACACTCCAGCAGCGCTAGCTGGAGAAATGGAATACAGTTTTAAAGCGAAGATTTAGATATAAATATTAATGAAAGAAATTGCAACCTATTTTGCTCAATGGGTCGATATTATTACCCAAAATAAATTTAAGAACAATAGAGGTGTGTCTCATGACTAATATCGTTAAAGTTAGAGCATGTGTATTTATTCCAATGTCTTGGACAGAAGCTAAGAAGGATGTACAAATAGGAAACGTAATACAATTTGAAGGTGACTCACGTGAGTTTACACCATATGCTGTCAACGCTATGCGCTCCAGAGTTGAACAAGAAGTAGTTGTAGATTTTTACAAAAAGGAAATTTTCACATATGAAAATACTGGCATAACAACAGAAAGAGTCACAACTCCAGATGGTTCTGTTAATAAAAAAACAGGAAAAGCTAGTACAGAAGGTATTTTGTGTACTGATATTGTATGGGGTTCTGATGACGTCAAGTTTCAAATGAATGCAAGTGCTAGCAATCCATTAAATGTATATGCACCTCCTGTTGACTACCTATTAATAGTACATGTCAAAAAAGATGGTACTGTCAATATGCAAGGAGCACATGATGGATTTCCTTGTTTTGAATTTTATAAGCAAGTAAACTTTGGACCGTTTGAACAAATTTATACGCATGATTTCAGAGAAACTGGTGACACTCCTGAAGCCATGGCTGGCGAAATGGAATATAGTTTTAAAAAAATATTGTAAAATCAATGTTTCGACACATTGTCATCAAAAAAAGAAATAAGAGTACGTAATTGCCTATGGTTCTCGTGTATGAATCAAGACAATTTTGCAGAATATATGACAACATGGGGGAACAGAAAATGACAACAGTTTTATTTGTAAAAGCAAACAATCGTCCAGCCGAGCAATCGGTTAGCGTGAAATTATATGAAACTTTTTTAGCGAGCTATAAAGAATCACATCCAAATGATACAGTGGCAGAGCTTGATTTATACAATGAAGAATTGCCATATGTAGGAGTAGACATGATTAACGGCACATTTAAGGCTAGTAAAGGACTTGATTTAACAGCAAAGGAAGCAAAAATAGTAGCTGTTGCTGATAAATATTTAGATCAATTCCTTGCAGCTGATAAAGTGGTATTTGGTTTCCCATTATGGAATTTAACAATCCCCGCTGTATTACACACATATATTGATTACTTAAACCGCGCGGGCAAAACATTTAAATATACGCCAGAAGGTCCAGTAGGTCTTATTGGAAATAAAAAAATATTATTATTAAACGCAAGTGGCGGTGTATATTCTGAAGGACCAAAAGCTGAAGTAGAAATGGCTGTTAAATATGTAGCAAGTATTATGAACTTCTTCGGTGTAAAAGATATGGAGACAGTTGTGATTGAAGGACACAACCAATTCTCTGATAAGGCAGAAGAGATTATTGCCGCAGGGCTTGAAAAAGCTGTTAAAGTAGCAAGTACGTTCTAATTCACTTATATCTACTACCCCAATAAGGTGTAAAATCGATATCGTATCTGCTCCTTGAATCGATACAATGCCAAAAATAAGCGCTTTATTTTAACCTTAAAACTGTATTTTCTTTTCTCTTAGGCATCTGTACAAAAACCATTATTTTGTGAAGATGGAAGAAGGAGCTGCCGCGGCAGCTCCTTCTTCGTTTGTATAGAGTCCTTTATTGAACTAACGTTCTCCGTTAGCGTAATGAAATTAATGGCACAAATTGATACTATTGCTTAAAACAACAGGTCCCACCTTTCCTGTCTTTGAGTTTGAGAGACGAACTTCTATTCTGCTTTTCTCTAAATTCGCTGTAATATCGTCAATCCTACCTGCCCAAGTTGGACCATATTCTTCGGGTGTCGGATATAGTTTGAACCTCCAGCTAATCTCATTTTCTATAAATGAAAACCCCTCAAAACCGTCATATTCTCCATAATGAGAAGGTCTTGGAAAATGGATAGCGTGAATGCTTATGCTAGTACGTGGAAAACTCGATGTTAGCTTCACTTTATATACCAGAGCTACTCCTTTTTCATTTATTTCACTATTATTTTCTGGTTCCAAGACTAAACTACATGGCATGACAGGTTCTACATTACCTTTTGCGTCCGCAGGAGCTACAAAGATAATTACCAGAATAATTAAAAAAGGAATTATTTTCTTCATTTTTATCCTCCACAATTTTACTCTGGTTATCCTCCCCTTTTCTGAGTAATTTTATTAAACTATCCTGCCCGCTCACTGCCTATTTGGAATACAGTAATGGGAAGAATTCATTATCGAACTTCTGTCCGAACTCCGGACGCGGGCCGAGCAATCGAACATTATCATGCCGAGCTCTGCCCTCTTTGTAGGAGGTATCTCCAGGCATTAGATGTGCTACGACAGATAACCTCGGCTGGTCGGTAAAATTCGTTGCCGAGCCATGGAATGTAAGGGCATGGTGGAAGCTCGCTTGGCCTGCTTTTAGAATACAAGGCTCCTCTACCCATTCCCGAGTTGCAAAACGCTGCTTCAACTTCGTCATATCTTGTTCAAAGAAGGTATCACTTCCCTCAACAGCGCCCCACTTGTGTGAACCCAAGATCGTCATCATGCCGCCATTATTCAGGTCCGTGTCCTGCAATGCAATCCAAACGGTTACCATATTCGGTGTGCTGCTTGCGCGCCAATATCCGTAATCCTGATGCCAACCAACATTCCCCGCTTTTGTTTCTTGCCCTGAAGTACCTGGCTTGTAGATTACTTGATCATGCCATAGGCGAATCTCGTCCTCGTTCAGTAGCTCCGCAGCCATTTGACCTAAATCCGGATCGGTAACGACACTTCGAACCTCATCATTAACCCACCAGCCATTATCGAATTTACGAAGAGCAAATGGATTGTCAGAAAGATTGAAGCCATGAAGAGGCATACCAGCTCCATCATAATCTTTCTTCCAAATACGTTCATGTGCTACGCGAAGACGCTCGATCGTCTGGTCATCCAGCAATTTCGGACTGATCCAATAACCGTCTTGATCAAACCTCTCTTTATCCGCTGTTGTAATGTTATAAGGAATAACTCCCATTATGGACACCTCATCTTTTCTTGGTCAAATTGGCTTACTATGTTTATTGTAGACCACAAGATGAACATTGACTTTCCAAAACCTATCAAATAGGATTGGAAACATAAGAGATCATTAGAAACGATAAGGACCGTGAATATGGCGAAAATAAAGTCTGAAACAGCGCGTTGGGTGTATGAATTTCCAGAGTCAACACAGCTATCCGATGTATCTGAATTAATTATGCTCGGCTATGACCGCTTTCAAGAAGCTTCACCTTTAATCGTCCATCAGCATGAACGTTCGTACGAGTTTGTATTCGTGGAAAGTGGGAAGGTTACTTGGGAGGTAGACGGCCACTTATTCCCTTCCCACACCGGACAGTTCTTCTACACCCGGCCTGGAGAATGGCATCGTGCAAGTTTTAATTTCATCGAACCCTGTAGCATCTGGTGGATGATTATAGCAGATCCCTCCGAGCATCCCGGGTGGCTAAATTTAGAAGATGAAGACCGTATGGAGATTCATCACCAACTGCAACAGCTGCCAAGAATCGTATTCGTGGATAGTCGTGTTCGTGAACCTTTTACCAAACTAAGAGATATTATTGATCATAACGAGTCACTGTCATCCTGCCGTGTACGTCATTACGTACTCGATATTATTCTACAAATACTGAATCCGTCCTCTAATCGTCAAATCCCTTTTGATCTGCAAGAGGCCATGATTAAATTGACCAAATCCATCCAAGCAGCGCCAGAAATGAGATGGAGTAATAAAGAGCTCGCTGATCAGGTTGGTGTAAGTGAATCCCATTTCTACCGATTGTTCCATGATATGCATGGGCAGTCACCTGCTAATTATATTGATCGGCTGCGGATAGATATTGCCTGTCAGATGCTACATCAACAAGAGGTCAGTGTCACAATAGTTGCGATGAATCTGGGATATAAGACCAGCCAGCATTTTGCCACCGTATTTAAAAAGTATATCGGTCTGTCACCCTCGCAGTGGCGTAGCTCCCCTTAACTGGAAACAAACAGCCTCTAGTTCTCCTGCCATATAGTTATTATTGAAACTTTATGCATACAAAACAAGACCACAACTGGAGCAACGATAAAGAAGATCATTCTACCTATGAGAATAATGTCTTTAATGTCTTCTATTATTTTTTTGGGATTTTCTCTTCCAACAAACCGAAGGCTTTCTTCAGTTTGTTATTCGATCATAACCGACATCCAAGCATAAGAAAGTTTGCTCATCAAACTTCTTTGTTCTTATCCAAAAAATCAGCTAAGATAATAAGTTCTTGTCTAAAATTACGGCAATAGATCTATGTACTAAGGACAAATATGAGTTAGAAATTAGCTGACAATTTAGGCACTTTTGTGCGTTTTTCAATAACACAAATTCACCTATAAAAAAATAAAAAAGCCCTTTAAATCTGGCTTTTCATAAGAGGTTTATAGCTTTTGTTTCATCCGACAGTTGGTTTGTGACACAATTGTCGGATGACAAGTATCTGTACCGATGAACTATCGTGTCCCGTCGTATTATGAGGTTAGCCAGTTTTTACTGGTTGACCTCTTCAGCCCGTGTCTTTGCGCTATAGAGTAACGTTAATATTTAAATTACCCTTCCTGTATATCCGCAACTAATTCGCTCGCAACCTCAATCATCATCGGGATCACAGCTTCATTGGTGCCGGATACGTAAATATCCCCCTCATAATATCTGAATGGGATCTGAGTATCATTATAGTTCCACATGAAGAAATCTCCATCTATGGACATACTGGTCGAGCCTGTCACCGTATACACTGATGTATAAGTAAAATCAGATTTGGACGAGAAATACTGCTTACACTCATCTAAAGATATGGTTTGCTCTAAATTTCCGTTTTCCTGTAAAGCTCTTGTAATTCGATAGCGTTGACTCATTGTTATGCCTCCAAATTTCTAGTTATTTTCTCTGATACGTAATCATCTATAATGATATGAATAACATGATATGATTCTTCTGCTATTATATCGTTAGAATTCTTATGATCATTGTAAGTTATAAATGCCTTCCATAGCGCCCATCCTCTTGCTCTGTTCCAAGTTCCTTCATCCATATTCAATACCTTCTTGAATATCTTTCTACTGTTGTTATCAAAAAATGTCCCCAAATCATTTGCAAATTGATTAAGATCACTCAGATTGCTGTGAGACAATGTCTCACACTCATATGTTCACCTAAATGAAAGGTTCTATTATCATTCCCACTATATTTGACAGGCTTGATATCTAAATCAGACCATTGGGGAAATTGTTCATGTATTAATTTTGCAATTAAATCACCGTTAATTTTATTCATTAAATTCAATCTCCAACTACAAACAATTTTTATTTACCACAGACATTTTACCATAAACCCGAAATTCTTGTTACAATATAATGTTAAGTTACCTGAGTTAGATACTCCTCTTAACTGCTCCTCTTAACTGTTATCCAGAATATCCTCTTTGTCGCCAACGTTACCCCAACCATATCACTTTCCGACCAGAAGGGCATTTTGCTACTCTTCGGCTCGAACTTATCATTTGTTTTGTCCTTTATAATTCCTACTTGAGCTACTTCCTTAATTTCTGCTTCTGCGAAGGAATTGGACAAATCAGTAAACTCGCCTTTCGTGCTATCCTTCGAAACAGAAGTGATATCGATTATGTTGCTATTAAACACATTAGGCGTCGGATCTACTTGGTAAGTTCTGTGGTTGGCGAAATGCTTCCCGCGCTTTCCTTAGTTTATTGTTTTCACTGATGGTAATATGGATAGATCCCATCATTAGTAAAACACCTTGGTATCACAAAACATATAACATATGTCTTTTCTGTAACTATGTTTGCAGTAGATGAGGCTGTCCCAAAAGTGATTCACTTAGGGGATAACCTCTTTGGAAACAATCTTTGCGAGGGTAGAGATATAGCCTTGTCCGTTCAGCATAATTTCCAGCCCCTTTACTGCAAGGTCAAAACATATTGAATATTAAACAAAAGAGAAACCACTTTCACATAGCGGTTTCTCTTTACTAATCATGATTTCTGAGGAAAAAAAGTTTAGTCGAACACAAAATGAAGTGAAGTGTGCTTATTCGAGAGTGTACATTCTTCTGTGCCATAGTGCGAGCCGTTCTCCTGCGGATAAATATAGTTCTATAGAAAACTGCGGCTCGCCCTTTCCATTAGGTTGGGAATTCCAGCTTGACGGCATCCATGGTAAATTTTACGTCACAAGGATGATAAGCGGTGGAATTGCCGAGCTCCGTACCGAACACTTGATACAAGGAATAGTAATCATGCCCGATTCTCCAATTCCTTAAGAATGCGATTGTAGAATCCGTCGTTCAGCTTGTAGAACAACGTAAACACGATTACGGCTATCGTTATCACGATCATCGGAATGCACGTCATCAGGAACAGGATGCCGTCCTTCGTATGTTGGGATTGAACGACATTGGGCGCGAATCCGATGAAAGCCAATGTCAACCCGACGATCAATTCTTTCGTGGCGTCGCTGAAGCTACTGACCAAAGAAGAAATGGATATGATCGTGGAGTTGTTGCGCTCGCCCGTTTTCCACTCGCCATAATCGATAATATCCGCATAGAAGATCGGCATGAGGGCGGTCGTTATGCCTAGCGCCAAATAAAGCATAATTCCGCCGACATACACGATGGGGAAGAAGGTGCCCATGATTCCTTTGGCCGCGAATAATATCACATAGCCCACGATCAAAGTTCCCCCTGCGACCTGGAACGCCGCTTTCTTCGATAGCTTTTTCATGAGTTTCGGGAATAAGGTCATCATCAACACTTGCGACAAACCTACGGTAATTCCGAACGTGGCGAACATGCCTTCGTTGCCCATATTGTATTTAAAGAAATAGAGTGCGGTGCCCATCGTGATAAATACCCCGACGTTCAAAAAGAAGTTCACGATGAGGAGGATAAGCAGCTGATCATTGCGCGACACGGCCTTAATAATGTCTCTTAGCTTCAACTGCTCAGTCGATTCAACTGTGACCCGTTCCTTGTATTTGTTAATGAAGAATAGATTGCTGACGAAAAATAGGGCGGCGAATAGAAGCCCCAACCGGAAATAACCTTGCGCTTGGGTGGCGGCAATGACCGCGATCAGCGGCAATACGGCGCCAACGGTCGTGAAATCCCCCAGCACTCCGCCGATTGCCGGAATGACGGAAAGTTTGCGCCTCTCTTCTACATTGCGCGTTAAAGTCGGGAACACCGAACCCAGAGCCGTGCCGAATACGGTACTGAACAAGCCCCACATCACGTACACGATCGATACGTAAACTAACAGTCGCGTCCCGGTAAATCCGGTGTTCGTGAACATTAGAACGGCGGTCGGCGGCATCAGGAGCGTGCCGACCAGCAGCCAGGGCTTTATTTTGCCCCAGCGGCTGTTCGTGCGGTCGATGACGACGCCCATCACTGGAGCCACGCACATATTGAGTATTTTGACGGCGAAAAACAGCGAGCCTATGAAAGCTATGGGAACAAGCGTGACATCGCTGAAGAAAATCATAATGTATGAAGATACGAACCCACCGAGCAGGCCGTTACCGAAAGCATTCACCCCGTACAACCACTTGAAGCCCAAACTTGTCTTTTCCTCCATACTGTGCCTCACTCCGTTTCCTTAGTTTCGAAGAATTCGATGTTGAACGATTCGCCCTCATCCGCTATACGATCAAAGATTAACCGCCCCTTCTCGTAAACCTTGAGTCTCCTGCCGTACTCGCTTCTGCTGACTTCCAAGTCGAATGTCGTTTGGAATGCCTTCACATTCCGCAAAGCAGCCTCGTTCCATGAGCTGGGAAGATGCGGATTGCAAGTCATCGTCTTAAACCCGGTCGGCCTAATTTCAAACAAGCCTTCGGTGAAAATACGGGCATAGAGGCCGCTCTCTGCTGACAGATGCCGCTGATTGCCTTCCGGATAGGCTTCGACCGAGTAAGGTACGTGCTCACCCAACAACCGCTGCTTCGTCATATGCGTAAGATGCTTCAATGCGAGATCCGGCTCACCCGCGGTAAACACCCCTCGGAGCGCATACAGCGTCGAACGGTCCCAGAACGTCTCCTTGCCCGCTTGCGAGCTGAGGCCATTGCTGGTCCATAGTCTAGGCGAGAACAACGCCTGCAGCGTGCCAGCTTTACGCTCGTAAATCCCCATCGTAAGCGGCACGCAAATCCAAGCTCTTAGTACCTCGTTGCCTTTATAGTAGTGATAGGTTTCATAACCTTCCACGCGCCCGCCGAAATACGCTTCGATTGCTAACTTTAGCAGTTCCGCCTCTTCCGATAGCTTTCTCACGACATCTTGGTTTTCCCCAAGCTCCTTCGCCAGCAGGGAAGCGTTGTGGAGCGCGTCATAGAGCAAGCAGGAAGTGAACAAGTTGGCCTCTCCCGATTTAAACCGGTTCTCGAGCTCATCCGAATCGCTGCGGATGACGCCTTCCGTGGTCTTCTGCCGCAGGGAGAACTCGATCGCCCACGCTATTCCCGGCCACAGCTTTTCCGCCGCCGTCCGGTCTCCGTATGCGAGACAGAACCTGGCGGCACCGTATGCGAACATCGCGGCGTCTCCGCGATCGCCCGCTCCATTCCAGTAATCATCCCCTTCCGCGATAATGCTCGACACAAGCGGCTTCTTATACTCGGGGTCCATACGGTCCATATAGAGCGAATAGCAATTGATGCTCTGCTCAATGCCCGCGTCATAGCCCAGGAAGGGGAAGAACGGATTCATATATTCGCATTGATCATTCGTCCATAAAGCCGCGTAATAGCTTCCTCCTCCGGGTCCGTGCATAAGCCCGTTTTTCGTCCGAAAAATGCTTTCGCTGCCGCGCACCTTGGCGAAATTAAATGCGGTGTTTAGAACCGGATCTGGCGTCTCCAGCTTCAAAGATCCAAACCACTCGTCCACAAGCGCGAGTCTTGCACGCTCCTCTTCGGCGGAATAGACTGTAAACGCTTGCTGTTCATTCGTTGCGGCAAACACTAAATAATAGGTCTTGCTATCCCCGGGCTCCAGGTTCAGATGGTCTCCGTTCTCTTCGCCCGTTACGAAGCGGCCTGAATCGTCTGCCAAACCCGCTCTCACCTCGTAAGCGCCTTCTACCCCCCGCTTCGGATCAGTCAAATAAAGGTAGCCTGGGGAGGCAACTTCGATGTTCATAGCGTTTCCCGTCTTATTAATGAGCGTCACTTTCTCGATCAAGGCTGGACAATGTACCGTTGGCATTAGCGTTCGCACGATTTCTAGCCCATGGCTTGTGTCGGAGGCTATCTCCAGAAGCCCTTTGATTCTGATCCGGCGCGGATATTCCGCGCTTATCTTGACGCCGTTGACCTTGATCCCCGCGGAGACGGACAAGCAGAAGTTATGGGACAAGCTGCCTCTTGTCTCGTTCGGGATTTTGCGCAGGGTCGGAAAGACGACGTGGCGGCTGAGTCTTAATTCGCCTGTCTTGTTGACGCCATAAGAGATAATAGCCGAAACGAGAAATCCGCTCATTTCCAGGTGGTCGTAATGCGGAATCCGCTTATCCTGCGCTACCTCCCATACGATGCTTTCGTCTTCTCCTACCGTATGCCTTAATTCGGCCCCCGCCTCCGCTTTGCCTCCCGTATCGCACCAGAACGGAAATACCGGCGGCTGGTTTTTATACTCGAGTTTCCATTCGATATAACGTTTGATCGTTGTCATCGTCTTACTCAATTCCGAAACCTCCCTGTGGATTATGCACTAACGCTTCTTTCCTTAAGCTCATCCAATTACGCGCAAATATTTGCTCTCCGATAACCCCGTTGAATAGGATTTCGATTGTCGCTTCCAACACTTCGTCGTAGGTCATGTTCGCCTCCAACGCGGCCGAAAAGGTGGGCATCACCTGAATGAAACGCTTTATTTTTTCCACGATATCGAGCGAAGCATCCGAAAGAATCGCCCATTGTGAACCGAGTGTCTTTATCGTCGAATAAGTCCAGTGCTTGCAATGCTTTGAATAATAAAGGTATACTCCATTTATCGCGCGCCATCTGGTTGATAGGCAAGCACGGATAGATAACACTATGAATAAGCGGGGGTTATGGAGTGGACAAACCAACAACAAGACAACGCATACTAATAGAAGCGGAAAAACAATTTATTACGCTCGGGATTGCAAATGTACAAATGACAGATATTGCAGCAGCTATTAATATCAATAGAAGAACTCTGTATCGCTATTTCCCCACGAAGGATGAATTAGCCTTTGAAATTGAGGTCATGGTGATGAAACAACTTCAGGACTACCTCACATTGGATTTAGGGGACATGACAGGCAAAACCGGTTTTGAAAAAGTAACAGCGTATTTTTTTCAGGTTGATCTTGAGAACGTCAAAGAACTGATCAAGTTCACTGCCGAGTTCGACCGATATTTTCAGGGGAATTATCCTAATCCAGAGTTGGAGCAATCGTTTATCGAAGCTTTAAATCCAAATCAGGACCAGCTATTTCTTTATATTCGCGATGGCGTGACAGATGGCTCCATTCGTAATGATATGACGACCGAAGAGTTGTATCACTTTATTAACCACAGTTTTATCTCTCTCTTCCAACACCTAATTCTGAGAGAGAACCACTTGAAGTATGAATATTGCGATAATATTGATTTTCACAAATCATTTCGGAAGATTATACTAACCGGAATACAGCGCACATAAAAATCGGAGTTTATCAACTTCGATTTCATGTGCGCTGGCATGGCTGTTCTTCAATAGCTATGGAGTTAGAACGACTCTTACAACTCCGCAATACGGTGTCGCCCAGAAACTTCCGAACACGGCTTCATCGCCATTTCGAGTTCGTGTCGGTACAAATTCACCTGATTCGGTCAAATATCCTTCCTCTACAGTAAGATAGTCCACAGGCGTTGATACTAGCGACATTTTCATAGCATCCAACCAACCAGGCCCTGACCCGGGAACCATAAAGAGATGGAAGTTGCCTGCCAAGTAAAATTCTTGCGGTCCGGCTTCAATAATAAGCCCGTGTCTAGGTCGTCCTGCAGTCAACTGAGGATTACGGGTATGTCTATGATCCTTGTGATCGGTCAATGGGCCCATATCGATAAAAGGCACTGCTCCGATGTAGTCTTCGAATTCAAAACTCTGATTCATTTGATAATCCTCTTCTACGACGGCATGAATTTTGCCTGTACCTTGATACTTCTGAATCAATGGCAATAAACTCATTACACTACGGAAGCTTTCGACGAATAATACGGCATCTTCCATCAGATTGCCTTCCCCATCTAGGACGTTGTCTACGCCAAAACAGAAATAACCGATCGCGTCGTAATCAGCCAACGCCCGAAGCATATTTCGCGCATTAAGCCCGTCCGTGCCGGATTCCGGAACAAATAAAGGATTGTCAGACCGACGATAGTCTTCGCATACAACTCTGTAGTCACTATAATTAACATTGTAAATATCCGGTGCGATCAGATCCAGATTAGGCGCTGTAAATTTCCAAATATCTAACGTGTTTCTAGTAGGCCCGCCAGCGGGATAGAAGCCCGGAATCGGCCACCCTGGAAACGAGATCCATGCATTAGTGTACAATGGGATATTGTATACTGTACGGCCTGCTGCAGCGACATGATCAATATATTTGGCAATAGACCAAGCTGTGCAGAACTCGCCGCCCGCGACACCAAAAATGTCCTTCCAGCTCCCTTGTTCTTTCGAACCGTTCTTCTTCCAAGCGTCCCAGGCATGGCCCTTTCCTAGCCCCTTCACATGTTCGAAGAGTTGAGGAGCTACTGGCCCAATATATGCTGCTTCCGCCTCAGGTCCATAATCTCTATCGCAGCCAAGAATACCCGGTTCATTCTCCACTTGCACCGCAATAATCGTCTGCGTGTCACCATCGGCTTCTTTCAGATGCTTCATCAGTGCGCAGAACGCTTTCGTATCCGCCTGCAGCGATTCCTCACCAAAAGCTGAAAGGACATTCATAGGGGCGCCGTCACTGCGAAGCACTCTAGAGAATCGCTTCTTGTCTGTCTTTACCCAGCTCGGACAATAACGCATCTCGCCATTTTTCCAAGTTGCAAACCACAATACGATAAGGTGCAAATCATGCTTTCGGCACTCTTCCAGAAGCATGTCAACCGAAGAAAAATCAAATTGCCCCTCCTGTACCTCAACCTTATCCCAATAAACCGGTGCTTCCAGCGTATTGCCTCCTAATGCTTTGATGCCCGCAATAGCAGATGACAGTTCTTCCGCGTTATACGCGCTGGAGTTTTTTGATTGACCTCCCATTGGCATAAATGGTTTTCCCTTTACTTTAAACATATAAACATCTCCCGTTCTTCTATATAAATTAGGGTGTATCCGAATTAAACTTATGCCGATATCATCTTGAGTTTACAAATCACTTGTTGCATTAACTTTAGATGTAATTTTCTTCTCGTTGTATTTAAGCAGTGCCAATAAGGAAAATAGAGCAACTACAGCTGCGATAATAACGGATATTCTGATCCCAGCATCATTCTCAACCGATTTTCCTATCGCCAATATGGTGGGCAGAAGAATGACGGATAATGCGGTGCCGAATTTCGTAAGAAACGAGCGTACGCCGAAGTATAACGCCTCCTTGTTTTCCCCACTTTGACTAGCGTCATATACAGCACAATCCGCAATGATAGCATTCGGTAATATACCTGATATCGCCGCAGGAACCGCAGACAGAACAATAATGGGAATAAGCTGTAGGAAACCGCTGAATGGAAGTTTCCCCATAAACGATATATAGATGAAAGAAATAATAAGAAACAGAAACGAAACAATCATCAATTTCTTCTTGCCGTACTTTTTACTAAGTCTGTTGACTAGTGGATAGAGCATAAAAGAAAGTACGCCGACCGCAGTTACAATTAATCCGACATGATTCTCCTTCTGCCTTGCGAGTACCGTAATATAGTAGACAAGTGAAGATTGGAAGAACCCGTTCGTAAACCAATAACCCAGCTCGCTTATTAAGAAATATCGGAAATCCCGATTTTTAAAAACAGCTTTAACCGACGTTTTGATGTCCAGGCTTGTCGCATTAGTCGAACCGTATTTCGTCTCATCAATCGTATAGGCAGGTATGAGCATGAGGATGAATGCCAGAATTGCAAGCGCTCCAAACGTCCACTGAATCGACGCCGTTTTTGAAATATCAAAGACAGCCATAATGGTCTCCCAAATACTTGGTGCAAAGGTTGCGATTATAAGTCCTAGAAACCAGGTTACCGAAATATATGTAGACAGATCTATGCGCTCTTCCGTAGTACGGCCCATTTCACCAAGGAGTGCGGTATACGGTATCACATAACAAGTAAACGCTACATAGTAGATCGGTATTATGAGGAGAAGCCAGAAGGAGTTGATCGTATGAACTTGGCTTTGAAAAGGTACGATAAATATGCATACGAGCAAAACTGCACAAGGCAGTGCGCTTCGTCTCATAAACGGTGTCCTTCTTCCAAGGCGGTGCCTGCTTCTATCACTTAAATTTGCAATCCATAGATCGGTCACTGCATTGATTAGCGTAGCTAATCCCATAATGATGCCAATAATCGTAACACCCATAAAGACACTGCCCTGTGGAATCGCCACTTGAATACCCGATCCTTCAGGCGGTAAATAAAAATAGATGAGCCATGTACCGATGATTCCGGCCAGAATCGACCAACCTAACTGCCCAAGCGAGTATAAAATCATTATCTTCCTTGGTAATTTTCCCATCATTCACCTCCTTTGTCATATTGCCCGCCAACTAATGCCACATGTGTGGCATGACTGTATTATAAAGCGCTTCCAATCATATCGTCAAGATCAATTTCATTCCTCCTGGAAATAAATTTCATATCCTCTCCTTAATATCCGTTGAACTAAAACCCTTTCGCACTGTCGAACGTATAACATTAAAGACGTCATCAAAAAGGGAGATTAAAGATGAAAAGATTTCGTTTTATGAGAGTAGACTAATAGATGATGCAATTCTTTCAAGTAATTCATTTGATCAACCGATTAGCAAATGACAATTCGTAGATATTGCTTTAAAAGCAGGTATTATAATGGATGAGGCAGCTGCGTCCGAGGACAAACTAATGCGTGGAGAGGCCTTCCAAATGCTATTTGAAGGATATATAGCGCTTTACACAAACTAATTTCGCTGCGCCTCTACGCTCTTTTCGTCCAAAAATTTGCACACATACCATATCCATAAGGAGTCCCGAGACGACTTGGCATCGGTTTTACATTACCCCCAAGAAAACGTGCTGTACTTAGCAAATTAGAAGACTTAATCCAATCTGGCACGGGTGCCATTGCATCATCTTCCGGAGAGACACCTATAGCAAGATTATAGGCCACCCTCTGGAGTGGATTATTTGATAGAACTTCTCTTTTATTTAAATAACTGCTAATGACTTTAAATAATCCTCCATCGTTACTATGGATTCGTGGAATCCTCTATTCTCATGTCTTCCGAAAAAAAAAATCATGCCCCATCCCTTCATAAGTAACAAAAGTGATGCCGTTTTCTTCGTGCGGTTAATACCATAACGATTCACCGGCCAACTGCCGGGCCGCTGCCGGAACAGTCTTCAGGAGATAGTGGGACTGCAACGCCGACGATCACCCTGAATGATATTACCGGAAATTGGGCGGAAACAGAAATACGCAATGCCGTGGCTGAAGGATGGGTTGCCGGCTCTTGTCACTTCACGTTCCATCCTGAACGTGAAGTGACAAGAGCCGAGTTCGTACAACTCTTGGCCAGGTCCCTCGATTGGAAGGAACCGGAAGTATTGACCGACACCGATGACATCGGGCTGTGGGCGCGTCCGGAAATTTCTATGGCTGTTCAACAGGGCATTATTAACGGCTACGAGGATGGCAGCTTCCGGCCGGCCCGGCCACTGACGCGTGCGGAAGTGACCGTGCTGATCATCAGAACGATTGGCTTGCCCGTTGAATTAGATAAGGGATGACAGCATACATACTGAATAAGTTGGCGAGAATCATCGTGATCGCGATAAAGATCACCACCGAGAATCGCAGTGCGGGAGACAGTTCGCTTTTGGTCCATGTGATTAAGCCCCTGAATAGCAACAGGACGACAATGATAAGACCAGCTTGAAAACATTTTCCGTAATTCCCAGTCACGCCAAAATAAATAATTGATACTCCGCATATGACGTACAGAATCATTTCAAAGACTTAATAAAACCTATGATTTCTAGAAGTGTCTTGCATAGCAGTTCCTTTCTTGCACACTAATTTTAAGAACGCTTATACAAACCCTTCAAGTATGTTATCACCAGTTCAAAGTCGCCCCCTACGACATTCCGGTTGTTCGGATTAAGCGTTGATCACCTAAAAATAAAAAAAGGATGCTGTGTAAGCATCCTTCGCTAATCCCTTTAATAAGCTACTAAACCTACAACTTCTCCTGCGAACGAATCAGCTTCTGCTGCGACAACCACACCGCGGTATCTTTTAATGTGTCGTACATATCAGTATTTTTGTAGCCGAGTTCTTTAACTGCTTTCTCACAAGAGAACTTGTCATTGCTTTCAAGTGTTTCTAACGAGTATTTGGTAAAAGACGGTGGAACTTTGCTCCGCTTCGCTAGCGATTCGGAGATCGACGCCGCCGCTTTGCACACCCACATGGGGATATAATAGCGCATCGCCTTTTGTCCTGTTATCAGGTGCAACATCTTGAAAAGTTCGGGCATCGAATAATGACGATTCGATAGAATATACGTTTCACCGACTCGTCCTTTATCTACAGCCGCAATACAAGCATCTGCCACATCTCTAACATCGACAAAATCATAACCTGCATTAGGACAAGTGGGCATCTCGCCATTCAAATACTTGATAATACCCTGCACGATATGATTGCGACCAGGATCGCACGGTCCGATAATGCCGGAAGGATGCAGGATGATCGCTGGCAGCCCCTTTTCGCGAATGCAATTCATGACATACCTGGATGCCTCAGCCTTGGTCTTGGCGTAGTTACCTGATACCGTATCGGGCGAGAAATCTTTGGTCTCCTTGATCACTCTAAGATCTTTCGGTTCAGGAATGGCATGTACAGAACTCACATGAATATATCGATGGATTTGATGTTCCAGGCATAATTCAATCAGATTCTTAGTTCCATTTACATTTACTTCATAGGTATTCGGAGATACTTCCGCACGAATGTCGACAATAGCAGCCGTGTGTATAACAACGACCTCATCAGCATCCAACCCTTCGAACAGCGGTCGCATGGACTCTTTATTCCGCACATCCCCTTCAACAAGTTCAATATCCATCTGCTCAGAGCCTGCTAATTTATCTTGTGGCAGAATAAGTGCCCGAACCCTAGCACCTGTTTCTTTCAGCTTTCTTACAATTGTACTTCCCAAATGACCATAGGCACCTGTAACAATATATACGCGTCTCATGGCGTTCCCTCCTCATTACACATTGTACTTTACTAAACACAGTGTTGATTATTTAACCTGTTTTAATTATAGTAGACTCATTGTTATTATCCAATAAACATTATTTTCGATTCTGAGCGATAACCAACAGATGTTAGCCACTGTGTTCAGAAAGGAGACATTTTTTATGAAAAATAGTATTCCGCCTAAAGATGATCAGCGAGTTCGACTTTCCAAAAGCATGCTAAAAACAGCCTTGATCCAGCTTCTCAAGATTAAGCCTCTGCAATCCATCACCGTGAAGGAACTCTGCGAGATGGCTCAAATCAATCGTGGAACGTTCTATGCGCACTACTACGATATATATCAACTAATGGAGGAGCTTGAGGATGAGATGCTGCTCGAATTACAGCAGCTTCTTCAGCGAAATTCGGTCATTGTTAATCCTGTCAGTGATCGTCCTTCTTCTTTTATTACGTCAATTATTGAATTCTTCACGAACAACAAGGAAATGTGCACGATTCTTATAGGAGAAAATGGAGACAAAAAATTTGTAAACAAAATCATTCAAATTGGTAAGGACAAATGTATCGAGGAATACGGACGGCTGTTCACATCCTCCAATCCGCTTCAGGTTGAAATTTTCTATACGTTTGTATCTCATGGTTTCGTAGGCCTTATCCAGTTCTGGATGCAGAATGAAGCCCAGATCTCCAAAGAGTCATTAGCACGTAGTGTCGAAAGCATTATTACGGAGGGTGTCAGTTATTTTAAGCGGCCTCTCTAATCTAGTGTTTCGCAAATCAGTTATCCAACACTAATGATACCACTGGGGCAACTTCCCGCCCCAGTGAGTGGTATGCCAAAAATTTCGCCCTATTTGTAATTAGAATCAACCTATGTACCGGTAGCTCTATTATAAAACATTACGTTATGTAAGGTTCAAGCCAAATCGTTACATGAAGAAGATTGCACTCCACCTAGATAAGAAGGTAAAGGGGGCTTAACGACCTCTATCTCCCTTACTCATTATCTAAATAAGCAAAAGAGAAACCCAACGTTTTAAAAAAAACGTGGGTTTCTCTACAATCTGAGAGGCTGTCCACATGGACAGCCTCTCTTGTAATGCTTAATATTCATCTATCATTTCTTCGCCTGCTCAGCCAAATATGTTGCTGCAACATAACCGAATGTCATAGAAGGACCGATTGTTGCGCCTGGACCTGGATACGTTTCACCCATCATGGAAGAGGAGCAATTACCTGTAGCGAACAGGCCTTCAATATAACTACCATCTTCTTTCACAACACGAGCATACTCGTCTGTCAGAAGTCCGCCCTTCGTACCAATATCCCCTGGCACAACCTGGAGTGCATAGTACGGACCTACATCCATAGCAAGCAGGTTAGGATTCTTAAGGGTTGGATCTCCATAGTAACGATCATACGCACTATCGCCTCGATGAAAGTCTTCGTCAACACCATTCTCCGCGAAGCGGTTGAAGCGTTCAATTGTTGCGGTCAATTTGTCCGCTGGCACACCAATCTGCTTCGCAAGCTCAGCAGGTGTATGCGCTTTCTTCACGAATCCGCACTCCAGCCACTTTTGATGAAAAGGCTGTTTAGGGAACAAAGTCATGAAGATATAACGCTGCTTCGCTACTTCATTTACGATAATCCAGCAAGTAGAAGACCTCGCTTCTGGCTTATCCTTTGCATACATCGTATCTACGAATTGATGGTATGGTACGGCTTCATTCACAAAGCGTTCTCCGACTTGATTAATGCAAATCATGTTAGGAATACCACGGTCTGCTACCAAGAAGTAAGGAGTACCATCTGGCATGATTACAGTTGGCGCACCCCATACACGATCCATCAGATCAAGCTTCGCCCCTAAGCCCAAAGACACATCGATGATGTCCCCTGTTTGATCAGGAGCAGAAGAAGTCCACTCTACTTTCGTTGGACTAGGCAGATACTTCTCGCGCATTTCCTGACTACAAGAAAAACCTCCTGAAGCTAGAATAACACCATATTTCGCTTCGATCTGAATGCGCTTTCCATTCTTCTCGGCAACAATGCCTATTACACGGTTGCCCTCTGTTACATAGTCAACAAATGCCGTGGATAACCATAATTCACCATTCGTTTCCAAATGAGCAGCACGCAGACGAGCAATTAGCGCGACGCCAAGAGAGGAGTAATTTGCGCCCGTTAATCGACTCTTGATAAGACGCATACCGATCTTAACGGCTGTACGCTTACCAATCCATGTACGGGTAATCATATTCACCTTATGGAACTCGTAAGAGTTAATAACGAGACCTTTCGTAGGCAACACATTTATACGCATGTTCTCAAGATCCTTGCCAAGCTTCCTCAAGTCGAATATAGGGCATTCGATTGAACGACCTCGTGGTATTCCGCCTTTTCTTTCTGGATAATAGTCCGAGTAGCCAGGAACATATTGAAACTGAACTTGGCTCGTATTGTCTCTCATGAAATTTATCATTTCTGTTCCGCGTTTGATATACGCAACTTTACGAGCATCTGATACGCGATTACCTACCGTTGAATCCAAATAGTCTTTGGACTTCTCATAGCTGTCATCAAGTCCTGCTTCCTTTAGAACTGGGTTGTTAGGTATCCATACTCCACCGCCAGAGAGTGCACTAGATCCGCCATACTTACTAGACTTCTCAATAATGAGTGACTTCAATCCCTTCTTCTCTGCTGTTATTGCCGCTGCAAAGCCGCCAGAACCTGATCCTACAACAATGACATCATAGCTTGCGTCCCACTTGTGATCCATGAAATTATCCCCCCTAATTGTTATAGAAGCAAAAAACTGTTTACCATTGTAGTTACCTTTCGGCAGGTTTGCCATTCTCACGATAATATTTATTTTTGATAATCGTATCATATGCTTTATTCTCTGAAATATCACTAGATTCCACTTATTTTTGTCCCAATTCTAAAGGATAACTCTACCGAGAATTTCGCCCTATTTATGATACGGTTCACCGTATCATCTATAGAGCGAAATTTAAGGGCACCCCTGGGTGCCCTCTATTAGTTCAATCCAGTAGTACGATATGGTAAAGCGTGGCTGCGGAAAACAACAATCAACCAAATCAATTTACAAGTAACTTTGCAAGTATTGATCTAATCGCAAATTTCCAGTGATTTAATTCAACTAACTCTATATGAACTTAATTGTCTTTCAACATATACTAACGTTGACTCCAACCTCTTCCTTTTCTGCACTCTTAATTTTCCGTAGCGAGGTTGTTTAATCTCGGATTTAAAAAATTTGATCAGGTTCTCTATTTCCTCTCTCTTCTTCTTAAGCATAAACTTACATTCTGCTCGGATTAATAATGATTCTAAGTATAAAGAATACATTGTATCACTAATTCTAGGTAATGAATCTAATGCATCGATGGACCTATTTGCTAGTTTTGGATTGTCCTTCTTGTAATACCTGGCCATATAAACAAAAAAGAGTGCCTTAGCCTCGTCTCTTACATATCTTCCATTATGTCCGCTAAGTATAGTTTGACATTAATGTTTGGATTTCAGGGGCTTACAGTAATCTAAGTAAAGTATCCGCTTTATCCTTGAAAGACTACTACTATTTATACACATTTTCATGCCATTCTTCATGTAAAAAAGTACAGGTACACTCCTTTGTCGCTTCTGTAAAGCTTATTTTATCCCGACTACTCAATATTTTATTAAAATAGAGACTGGTATTTTCAATTGCATTTTCAATCTGACTTTTATCTTTAATATTATCACCATGCCCAAATATGAAGGTATAACTCATATATTCTCTTAATTTATTTATGGATTCACATTGATTTTTTAGATCTTCTTTTGTAATACAAGGCAGTAATGGCTCTCCATTATTAGAAAACATTAATTCGTCTGCTATATGTACATACTCCTCATTTATTTTAACAATCATGGTGCATATCGAGTGTCCTGGGAATCTTATCATTTCTATTTGATGTCTTCCAAATTGGATCTTATGAGATTCTTCAACAAAAACAGTGGGAACAAAGTAGTGCTGTTCTTCTTTTGGTGTCCACCTATCAAGGGTATCCTGGTAGTAGCTACTTCCATACACACAGAGGTTAGGCCAAATTTTCAAACCTTCCATATGATCATCATGAAAGAGAGTGATTATTATTTTTTCTATTTTTAAATGTTTTTTATCCAAGTCCATAGCCACTTCAATAGCTTGATGCTTATATCCCGTATCTATAAGAATAACCTGATCTTCATTGATTAGCGCTGTTATCCGGTTTCCAAAATGCTTGCCCTGTTTCGGCTCAAATACATATTCGATAACCCCTGGTGATAATTCTCTTTTCAACATCTCATTTCCCCCTCAAATGGAAATCATTTTCCCTTCTATATTCCCGCTATTTTTTTCTAAGGAATAAGCTTATTGTAAACTACAATGACTGACACCATGATGTCAGCCATTGTAGTTTACCAATGTTTTTTTCAAATAATTTATTGTAGCTTCCCTTAAATACACAGGTGAGATCACTTCGCATTCGCTCCCAAAGCCTAGTATGAATTTAATTAAGCCTTCCTCATAAGGAAAGTACTCCTCTACAAGAAAATACCCATCCTCACTTTTCTTTATATTAGACTTCAAAAAGTATTCTGCTAATTGCTCACCGATGCGGTTAGTAAACTTCAACTTTACTTTTATATTTTTACTTTCATAACTCTTGTGAAATATTTCATCCAGTTCCTCGTCTGATATATTCCTTTTCAGAAAGCTGTCTCCTAGTCTCATTTCTTTTATTCGTACTAATTTAAATTTTCTATAGTCCTGTCGATTCCTACAATATCCCGTTACATACCAATGGCCTTGGACAAATTCTATTCTCATAGGCTCTACCCATCTTTCCGAATACTCCATATTCCTGTTTATGTATTGAAATATCATTACCCTACTATTTTCTATTCCTTTATTTATTGTGAATAAATACTCCTTTAGCTCTTCCTCCATACTAAAGTGAGACATATCTATACTTAACTTCTGATCTTTATGATCTTCTATGTTATAAGCATGCTGAAATTTAAGAACGATGTCATTGAACTGCTGATTTCTCCCAAATATAACGTTCAGACTATCTAACACAGCCATTACTGTGTTCATTTCTTCTTTATTCAAGTACAAATTATCTAATCTGTAGTTCTCCATTAAATAAAAACCACCCGCTGTGCCACCAATAGCTGCTACAGGTATCCCCGCTTCACTTATCTTATCTATATCTCTATAAATTGTTCTCACGGATACCTCACAGTGCTCAGCAAGCGCTTTACCCGTAAGCATGCCCTTGCTTGAAAGAATAAGGAGAATAGAAAATAATCTGTCTGCCCTCATTGATCAGCTGTCCTCTCAACTTAAATTTGACTACAAGTGACTGATACTTTGAGCATTCCATCTCCTTTAACAACGACCAAATCATATTCAGGAGGCTGGTTAGCTCCGTATTGGACCGATACATCAAAATCACACCATGCAAGAGATTAAATCTAAAATTTTGCCCTATTTATGATAAGGTTCCCCCCGATTTATCTTCACCACCCCTTGCCTTAACCTCAAGTAAATAACTCGAAGAAACTTGAAGTTTCCGGTTTTCAGCGATGAATCCTTAATGAAGAATCAATACTTCCTATATAGAGATTCAACTTGAGTTGGCTACACTTCAATCATCGTTTGATTCAAGCGAATTCTCACTCATCATCTGAGAACAACATGTTGAAATACCGATCACGATGATTCAAGAAGTCTCGGGTCAAGCTATAATGTTCCGTTTCTTCGTATTGTATCGGTTCAATGGATGACTCTGAGAAATGTAATATTTGAGCATGAGGGTATGCCATAAGTATCGGAGAATGTGTCGCGATAATAAACTGAGCTTGTCCACTCTGTTCCAACTCCCAAATCAACCTCAAAAAAGATAACTGACTCTGTGGGGATAAAGCCGACTCTGGTTCATCTAGTAAATACAGCCCCTTCTTATCTAATCGGTTGTTGAAAAAGGTCAAGAAGGCTTGTCCGTGAGAACGTTCGTTTAAGGACTTCCCACCATATGGACCGTAAGCTGCGGAACAACCCACATCAGGGTCATCTGCTAACTCATCGATATAGTTCGCAAAAGCATCAAATGTTTCAGCGCGGAAATATAACCCACTGTTTACTTTAGGCATCCAGCTTAACTTCATGATAGAGGCGAGCGATACATTATCCTTTTTCTTCTGAATAACGAGATCTTTGCCACCCAATATACTAAACCCACACTTAAGTCCGATAGATTCCATTAACGTGGATTTACCTGAACCATTCTCTCCCGTTAGAAAGGTCACGTTACTCTCTAAATGTAGCGTACTTAAGCTGCGTAGCGCAGGCATTTGGAATGGGAATTGTTGTTCATCCGCAGGTGGTACGTTATCCCAATCTAGATCTATCCTCTTCAAGAACGGCATAGGGTCTCCTTTCAAATCACTTCATGATCCCACATTGATAGAAAGAAACCTCCCAACGAAGAGTCCGTGGAAGGTCATCATTTCATACACTTTATAGATTAAATATAGAACTCGTCAGGAATCTTCCCGAATTTACGTTTATGATATAAAAGTGGTTCTTTGTTTTCACTTTCAATCGCTACGACTTCACCTATCAATATCGTATGGTCACCCGCTTCAATGGTTTTGAACGTCTTACATTGCATCACGCCAGAAGCTCCTGCAATAATCGGAAGATTCTGCTCGGATAAAGCCCATTCACAATTTCCAAATCGGTCAATATCTCTACTTGCAAATAAGGAACAGATATCACCTTGATCAGCGGATAGTACGTGTACAGCGAATTTATCCGTTTTGATAAACGTCTCATACGTCGAAACTCTCTTGTCAATGGACCATAGGACAAGTAAAGGATCTAAAGATACGGAAGCAAATGAATTAACGGTAAGTCCTAGCGGAACGCCTTGTTCATCGACGGTTGTAACAACAGTCACTCCCGTAGGGTAATTTCCCATAACTTCTTTGAAACACGCAACATTCTTACTGTTATCCATTCTCTCAAAACACCTCTCAATGTATGGATCATTATAATCGTGATGCAATCATCCATTTAACGTTGTATTAACTGTCATTAAGTTTAACACATTCACTCCGTTGTTTAAATCCTCTTCCTCGATATTAAAAATAGGAGAATCTCTTAAAAAGTTTCTATTTTTATCATCTGATTTCTACCATTTAATTGAAGAAGGAGTAATTTGGAATGAAAGGCTATTATTTTTTTTGAAAAGGCATCCACCAATTCAATCGCCCTAGCAGTGCCATTAATGAAGGCACGAGGATCAGTCGAATGATTGTCGCATCAATAAATATGGCTGCCGCAATACCGATTCCGAGTTGTTGCACCCCAACGACATCTGCGAAGGCGAATGGTAAAGTGACAGCGATCATAATAGCAGCCGCTGACGTGATGATCCGACCTGTTGAAGATAATCCTGATGTAACAGCAACAACGTGGTCTCCCGTTCGTTCGTATACTTCAGACATTCGTGATAACAGGAACACACCATAATCCATACTGATTCCAAATACAAGACCAAATACAAAGACGGGAATCATAACCGCTATAGGACTGGGTTCTAATCCCAGTCTTCCTTTTTCAAATATAAAGACCAGAATACCAAACGAAGCACCTAGACTCAACAAATTCATCACAATGGCTTTCAGCGGAATTAGAATGGAGCGGAACGCGATACATAGAACGATAAAGTTCGTTACGCCAATAAATAATAGAATTGAACCAAGATGACTCGAAATTTCATCAAATATCTCCTGCTGATACTTCGCCTCTCCCCCAACAATCAAAGGAAGTTCCGCCACTGCACCTTCAATTTCTAAATTCTGTAGCCAATCCGAAGCGATTGTGGAACCAGATACACCCTGTATCGTCACTCGAAAGACCATTTTATTTTCATTTAGAACGGATTGTAACGTTGGTTCTATCTTTGTCACAAAGTTAGGATTCTGTAACATTCGTTGGAACTCTTGCTCCGATAACAAAGGCAAGTGCTCAAACACAGATTCAATTCTGATCACGCTTGGATCTTGTTTCATACGCTGCACCCATTGATATGCATGGAGCCAATCTTGCGTTGTGAATGTGGATTTCTTCCCTTCTGCGATTACAATAACCTCTGAGCTGGCAATCGAGGTGAAATGATTTTTGTAAAGCTCCGCAGCCGTACGTGATTCATATCCCTTAGGAAGTGAAGTAGCGTCCGGTATATTAATCGTCATATGACGTAATGGATAAAGACAGCTAAGTAACACAATGAGTGCAACGAGCATAGATACGATAGGTCTTTTCATAATTGTGAGTGACCAACGATCCCAGAATCCTGGGGTTAAGCTCTTCTTGGACTTCTGCCTTTTAGGTATTATAAAGGGGCCTAATATACTAAGTAGTGCAGGAAGCAATGTTACATTAAGTAATAGGGATATGATTAGCACAACCATGGCGCCCAAGGCGACGGTTGTGAAGATAGGCAAATGAATAAACTGAATTGCCATGAGGCCCAGAATGACACAAGCCACCGAGAATATCACAGCTCGTCCCGCAGTGCTCATCGACGTGATTATCGTCTGTTCTACACTCCGATTGGGGAGTTCCTCCTGAAATCGACTGATAATCATAAGGGAAAAATCAATACTCAGTGCCAATCCCACCATAGGGATCACACTTAACACGAAATTGGAGAGTTCAATCATCGTACCCACCCAATACATGATACCAAGTGTCCCTGTTACCCCAATCAGCCCTATGATAATCGGAAGTAATGCAAAGACGACACCTCTAAACGCAAATAACAATATCACAAATGCTATTGGTAACCCAATCAGCTCTGCAGTCTTCAACCCTTGCCGACTCGCTTGATTCACATCGAATTGAATGACAGATTTACCTGTTACGCCTACTGAAATATGCGAGGAAGTAGGCAGTTGCTGTCTAATCTGTTCCAATACAGATCCAATCTGGTATGATTCCTGACGAAATCCAAGAAGTGCATAGGCTACATTTCCTTGCAACATCCCTTCCGTTTCAAGCGGAGATACTTGTGAAGATAACCCCTCAATGGACTGCATTCTCAACAAGACGTTCTCGATATATCGACGAAACTGTTGTGTAGTTACTGAAATTTCTTTTTCGAAAACAAGCATGATAGGCTCATCCGGTATTCCGAACTCAGAAGATAATAGTTGCTGAACATGTGTAAAGCTCCCATCAGACACTAACCCATGGTCTTTGAGTACCTCTGGTAGTTGCGTTGCATACGTACCAAAGATGACAAAAAAAGCTGTCCACAACACAATGATCCATGTCGGGAACCGAAATGAAAGTTTAGCAAGCATACGGTATCCCATAACCCAACTCTCCTAATAGAGGGTGATCAAAAATGTATTTTTTGATCACGCACTTATAGATAATAACTACCCACGAAATGATTTTAATCGTGTGGCCTTAACGATATACTTTCCAAGTGGCGGATAGAGCCTTACAGCACTAGGGAACCATCGAGTCACCTGAGGCTTTGAACACAAGCTGTGCGCAATCCTTCCTCGCCTTATAAGACCACCGAATTCATGCTGAATTACCTGTGTGTATTCTTCTTGCCACCGAGACAGAGATATTTCTCCGCGTAGGTAACGATCGGCGAGGGTACAACATAGGAAAGACGAACGTAGCGCAATAGACATGCCATCTCCGCATAGCGGTGGAATCACTACTGCTGCATCCCCAAGATGGGGAATGACATGCCATGCAAGTGGATGAAGAGACAAATGCACGGGAGCTATGGAAACTTGTGTACCCTCAATGGGAACCGCATGTTTCATTCTTTCCACCAAATGAGGATTCTCTCTTGAAACCACTTCAAGGATAGTGGGTACGGTAGTACCCGAGCCCTTGACCACTTCCTTGTCCAGTAGCGCAGCCACATTCGAATAACCATTCTCAACAGGAGAAATTCCAACATACCCGCCCTTTACGAAATACAGTTCCGTAACGAGTTCAGGATCTATTCCTGAATAATGAGATTTAATCCCGACATAGGAAGGCTTACTCGAATCAAAGGTATACGGTTGATCGAACATATTAGCATGACGATGAGAGCCCCAAGCAGCATATACCGTACGTGCTTGAATCACCTCAACTTCCCCTCGTCGCTTGATCTTCACCTCATATCCTTCGTCATGTTGCTTAATCGAAGTTACAGTCATTCCCGTTCGTACAATAGCTCCTGCTTGAACAATCGCTTCATGAAGTGCGGCGTCAAGCTTGTAGCGACTTATTCCCCAGGCTGTACCTGGTAATGGAACTTCTACTGTACCTCCATATTCAAATATCAACCTTGCTTTCGATATCAACTGTGGCTCTAATGATTCCATAACGGCATCCAGCCCAAGCTTACTTAGCATCTCTTGTGATTCTGGAGATAGAAATTCACCACAAGTTTTATGGCGTGGGAATACTTGCCGATCTAACATGAGCGTTCTCCATCCCAGATCTGCTAATTGCTTCGTAAGACTACATCCAGCGATTCCACTGCCAATCACGACCGCATCTAATACTTCCTTCATAAATTCTCACTTCCCTCTTCCCCCTGTGAAGATTGCTGTGGAATGACAACAGCATACCGAAATAAGGGTCGCCATGAATAACTGAGTCGGGGAACTCCTATGGCCTCTCTTAACGTAATCCAATCCGTAGCACGAAATCCTTTGGCTACAGATAAAGGTCCATCGTGCCTGATATAACGGTTAGTGGATACCACTCGGCTGACCATCCATACGGCCAACCAAGGAATCCATTGTCGATGAATATCATTAATCACAACACCAAGCTTGGACGCTTTATGCATATGAGTTACGATCCTATGAAGCTCATCCCCCGCAAAATGATGAATAAATTGCGATGCCGTTACGATATCTACCGATGCTTCTGGTAGGTCCAACACATCGACTAATCTTATCGTTACCCTTGGTTCATCATGAAAGAATTGACGTGCTTCTTCACATGCTTCCTCCGTTACATCTGCTAATTGGATCGTAACATCAATGTTTCTCTTATCCGCCCATCTAAGAATGTGTCTATTCACATCTCCTGAACCTGCACCTACATCAAGTAGAGATAAGTGTTTCGGACGACCCGTCAGAATCCATATCTGTTCAACACCATAGATAGTAGGATTCGAAGCACCAAATATGCGATTCAATAGTCGAAGATCGCGTAGTGCTTCGTGTAGTTCATCTCCACCCATACTGAAATCATCCATTAATTCGGGTTCTTCGGCTCTCTTCTGTAACCTCTTAAGAATGGACATGATCTATAATCCGCTCTTGTAGAATGGCTGATGGAAGATACGTGAATTTGAGTAGTTCTGCTGTAAGCCCAGGACCGAAAGCTAACGCTACGCCGCTTGACGAGCCAGAATTACGAGATACAAGATCTTCACGCATCGCCTTTAGCACAAACAGAATCGTGGCAGAAGATAAATTGCCATAGTCATGTAAAATATTTCGGCTATACTGAACCTGATCATCACGTAACTCGAACATTTGTTGTACGATATCAACAATGCCTCGGCCTCCTGGGTGAATGGCCCATAAGCTCGGAGCTTCTTCTCCATCTAAGAGTGATTCCATTTCTGACGTCAGATAACGTCCTAACAATTTGGGGATATTCGTTGACAGATAGAGATCAAATCCATAATTTCCAACTTCCCATATCATTTCCTCACTACAATCAGGCATTAGAACCGAATGACCTTCTCCTAATTGAAACAACCCTTTACTGTTCTTATCCGCTGCGCCTATTACACATGCGGAAGCCCCATCTCCAAAGAATGACGCACCAAACAAAGCCTCTCGATCACTTGATGGCTGGAAATGAAGTGTACATAACTCCACACAAACAATTAAAATCTTTCTGCTTGTTTGCCCTTCCATCAACGTCCTAGCCAATTGAATCGCCTTCAACCCAGCTGCACATCCTTGAAAGGTTAATGGAATCCGCTGAACACGTGCAGATAGGCCCATTTCCTTAACAAGAACAGCATCCAGTCCAGGCAGAAATTGTCCTGTACAACTTACGGTTATAAGGTGCGTGATATGCGAACCTTCGATCTCTCCATCACGTAAAGCATCTCTTGCCGCTTCTAGGGCTAAAGGAATGGATTCTCTTTTATATATACCCATACGTTCAGCGGTGGAAGGAACATCATCAAGTCCTTCGGACGGCAAATAACGACTTCTTGAACCATGAGCGATGAGGTTAGGTTCACAGGTATAGCGCGTTGCAACACCACATTGTTTAAAGATTCTTCTAGCCCATCGCACGGAATTGGGGGAATCCTGTAAGGCTTCCTCTAGTTTTTCTAGCACCTCACCTTGTTCAATCCGGTAAGAAGGTAAAGCCGTACCTATGCCTAATATAGAAATGTTCGGAGACATCGTATCTATCATGTGTTCTTCAACTCCTTGTCCAAGGTTTGTGCGAAACATTCCGTAATGGAACAAGTTTATTCTTTAAAAAGCTTGTATATGCATGATTGCTCAACTATCATCTACTAGAACCATGCTATCAGTAACCAAATACTTGCTTTATCACTTCAAGATGTGACATATCACTCATTACCTCGGACATCTCTCCCCTTTACATCCCTTTCCGTTAACGGTAACTTTATATATTGAGAAGTCTTACGGTAACTGTAAGTATTACTACACGAAAGATTAAGCGAGTGAGGGGATTTAATTGAAACAAGAGTTTAATGCACAACCACTTGAGAACGCTGAAGTGATTCATCAGTCAGGGTCAAAACCTATACTGATCATGACAGCGGTCGCTGCGGAGAGAGATGCAGTCGTACGTGGTATTCGTGGATCTAGTCAATTCGATGTACGAATAGCAGGCGTCGGTTCACCGATTGCTGCTGCAAATACAGCAACTGCCCTTGCCTTAGAAGATTATAGTCTGGTGATTAGTGCTGGCATTGGTGGTGGATTTGTTGGACAAGCAGAACTTGGCTCCATTGTCGTGGCAAGTGAAATTATAGCAGCAGATCTTGGGGCAGAGACTGCTGAAGGCTTTTGTAGTGTAGACGAACTGGGATTTGGATCTTCTCGCGTATCCGTAGAATCCAATCTAGTATCTTTGATAACAGATGCACTTCATCATGCAGGTCTTTCCGTTCATAAGGGTCCTATTCTTACCGTTTCAACGGTGACAGGTTCCTCTGAAAGTGCGACTGCTTTGGAGAAGCGTATACCTGGAGCTACCGCAGAGGCGATGGAAGGTTATGGTGTAGCTGTTGCAGCTCAGATCTATAACGTACCCGTACTTGAGATTCGGACGATATCAAATGCTGTAGGTCCCCGAGATCGAGCAGCGTGGAAGATGAAAGAAGCTTTTGAGGCTCTTGAAGCCGCAAGCTCAATACTCCTGGAGGTGCTAACATGAAGATTGCTTTTTCTCCGTGTCCGAACGACACTTTTATATATCACGCTTGGGTCCATGGCTTATTGCCCGGTGCGCCCGAGTTGGAAGTTACATATGCAGATATTGATATTACGAACATGCTTGCGCAAGGAAGCGACGGACCTGACATACTCAAAATATCATACGGGGCTTTACCTTGGGTGTCTGATCAATACGCATTACTCCCATGTGGAGGTGCGCTTGGACGAGGTTGTGGTCCATTAGTACTCACATCAAGTAGAAATGAGATCACGAATGACCCAGCAACACTAACAGGTCGCCGTGTTGCTGTGCCTAGCGAGCGTTCAACGGCATATTTATTGTTCCGTTTATGGGCAGCACAGAACATCCCCGGTGGAATAGGTGAGATTGTAGTCATGCCCTTTGACCAGATCATGCCTGCTGTACGTGATGGACTCATTGACGCTGGACTTGTCATTCATGAAGCACGTTTTACCTACCCCGAGTATGGTCTATCCCTTATGACGGATTTAGGGAATTGGTGGGAAGAAGATACGAACCTGCCCATCCCTTTAGGTGCCATAATCGCTCATAAATCGTTAGATTTAAACAGGATCACGACATGGATTCGCGAATCCATCGCGTATGCATGGGCTCATCCAGAGGCATCGCAGAAATACGTCTTACATCACTCACAAGAATTGTCACCCGAAGTCGTCCAAGCCCATATTGATTTATATGTGAATCAATTTAGTGCTGATCTAGGTGATGAGGGTTACGGTGCTATCAAGGCATTACTCCATCGGGCTTCTCAAGAAGGAATTATACCGCCCATGGATATCGATGCACTGCTATGGCGAGAATAGAGAGTTTCATAAAAAAATATTAAATAAAAGAGATGGCAATTAATTTTATTTAAAGTGATATGAAGAGCGTAATAATCAATAATAACTAGGCACTGGATATGATGTTACACATTTTATCTATTATAAAAAAGGGATAGAGAATCAGATGTTATCTGATGACTCTATCCCTTTTTCCTCTTGATTTACAATCACATTATGAATTGGTAATCTTGTCTTCGAAGAAAATAATGTCTTAAGCTGTCACGCTTTTGAACTATCGTGTCCCGTTAGCACAATGATTCTCTATAATCGAAGCTTGATCTATACTTCTCCCCAAAATATCTCAGTTTCATAATCGAATAGAACAATACCATCCTGATTATTCCTATCAAACAGATTTCGCAGTTCCGTCATCATCGGATTGTAATTCGGATGATCGGGTACAGGGCTGTAGGAAGATGATAGCAACCGGCCTCTCAAACCCTCGAAATCGAACTCCTGACTCATTCTGAATCGCACTTCATGCATCGTACCTTCCTTGAAAAAAGAGAGCAGCATCGTCTGAGAAATATTTTTATGATTGACTTTTTCGTAGTCGGTTCCATATGTATGAAGCATTTGATCGTACTCTTCACGAAAAGAAGTACCGTATGTAAGACGGGAATTCCAGATTAGTATTACTCTCCCACCCGGCTGTAGAATTCTACGGAACTCGGTTTGCGCTGCTAAGCGATCAAACCAGTGAAACGCTTGTGCGCAGACAATAAACTCAACCGACTGATCAGGTAATCCAGTAGATTCTGCAGAACCTGATATAATCTGATAGTTCGGATTGCTTTCTAACATTTGCTCGGCGGCTACCCTCATTTCCTGATTCGGCTCGACCGCGATCACATAGCTTCCGCGTTCCAGAAGTAGCTTTGAAAAGATCCCTGTGCCGGAACCGATGTCTGCTATTTTACTTTTCGAGCGCAAACCGACGAAGTCGTACAAATAATCAACAGCCTCTTTCGGATAGCTCGGGCGGTACTTCAAATATGAATCGACCCGGTTCGAAAACCTTTCTCTACTGTTCATCTCTCGTCACTCTCCCAGTATTTCATTAGTTTCATTTAGTGAAGTATTGTTTTTTGATTATTAAACTCTTGTGTCCCAATAGCGGTAAACGATTCGTTGACAACGTCGATTTCTGAAGTAACCATGTTAATACCTTCCCCTCTAGGCTAGACTATCTAAACTTCATTACACTACTTTTCTCTCTTTATCTTAGAATTCCTTCCTGTTTATTCCATTATCCTGCCCGTTAGTTTAATAAAAAGAGCAGGATACCGAAGCACCTGCTCATCAATGTGTATCATTAAACTATCGTGTCCCGTTAGCTTAACGTCGGGGTGGATTATTTAGATAATTAACAACACCCATAATTATGTAAGTCTTCGAGAGTAACTGTTGATAATGCCCAAGTTGTACAATCAGGTTCACGACACGCAGGTCTGATCACCTTGATTAACTTCACCGCTAATTTTGTATTTAAACCTTAATTGATAAGCTATTTATTTACGAACGACGGTATAGCCTTTATCCTGCAGCAGTTTAATGACCCCATACTCACCCGGATAATGTAAAGCACCAACGACAACGAAATACTCTTCTTCCTTATTGCTATTTAGGTAACCTTCAATCTTATCAGCCATACTGATATTACGATCAGTCTGCATCGCCTTTTGGAATTCTGGATCACTTGCCATGTCGTTAGCCGTTTTGAGCAGCGATTGGTCATCGCCTTTCTTCCACATAGCTATCAACTCGTCAGTAGGATCATTGATGACATCAGAATTGTAATTGTCTAGCGTAGTATTGAGATTCTTCTCCTGCAGCTCCTTAGAGAAGCCAGCAAACACCCCCATCTGGGATTCCGGCGTTTCTAGTCCTATTACTGGGATCTTGCGTTCAAGGGCTTTCTGAAGAAAATACAGATCAATTCCTTCTTCCATGTTGTAGTCAACCTTCAACGCCATATTTAAAATATTTCCATCCACCTTCCAAGGCTTTAACGTATCATATGCGTTGGGCTTCAAACCGTTCTTCATCAAAAAGTCTTTTACTTTCGCATACGTTTCCTTGGATACATGATCCTTTAGCGTAGTGCCATCCTTATACATCATCATATCCACAACCCTCTTCTGCTGCTCTTCATCTGGGGCTTTGGTAAAATCAATTTCAAGACCCAAATAATCCGCTTCTGCAAAAGCTTTCTCATATTTCGAATGCAGTGGGTAGAAGTTGTCGTCCGTAACATGTACCGATCCTACGAGGTACACCGTAGTCCCGTTATTCTTCACTTCCCACATGAAGCCACGAGCGCCTTCTTGGGTCGTATTCGAGAACAAAAGCACCGTGCGTGATGCCTGATCCCACCTGATCTCGTAACCAGCGGCTTCGCCTATGATTCGGATTGGTACATAAGTCACTTCATTGATCACTTTCGTCTTACTGTTCAGTGTGATCTTCTTGCTATTTACATCCGCATGAATAGTCTCATTTTCCACATCTGTCAGGTTTACATTCAAAGCTTGAAATGTGGTTCTTAGTGGAACAAATGTTACTCCCTTCTCGATAATAGGCGCGTTTGATGCATATTTGATCTCTTGGTTATTTACCTTCAATGTCGGTTGCTGTGGAGACTCCATAGCATAGGTCACTAATGCGAGTATGCCAACAGAAAGAATGAGCGATAAGACTGGTGTTCTCCAATTTTTCATATTGAACTCTCCTTCCAGTGATACACACCAAACGCCAAAAATGTGATAACCACAAATCCCCAAAATTCCGCCGTACTATGATGAATATCCAAACTTCTTTCCGAAGTGAATAAGTTTCTATTTACTTCGGGTTTCCCTAGCGGCTTTAGCCGCGTTGCGAGAACATTGTGTGATCTGCCGTCGTTCATCTCTGTTGTTCTTTATCCTGCTCTATATTTTTGATACTCTTCTATGTATGCTCTTCATGATGATTTTTCAATAATTAACGCATTGCACCCGCTGAACACAGTTATCTCCACCCCTTACTTGTATCACCATACTCTTGCTGTTACTAGATACGATTGATTATCCTTTATGGTTCCATCATTTTAATTCTTCACACTTCTTCGAATAGACGATGGCAGATAACGTCTTATTTACGAACTTCGTAAATATTTCAAAAAGTAGAGTATTCATGAATTTAGTAAGTAATCCTGCCCGTTAGCTTAATCATCATCGGCCACTGGAACATATTCTTGGCCTATTTCGGTTAGCGGTACAGATTCTTGACATTGACTTTTGACAAGAATCTGTACCGCTGAAAAAGAAAACCCGCAATTAATGCGGGTTCAGTGCAGACCATATTCTTGTTACGAAGAAGCTCATTGAAATTATTGGGAATGTGGTAAGTATCTTGTCAAAATCGGCAATGTGGTAAGACTCTTGTCATAATTAAATGACAAGAGTCTTACCACATAAATGAGAAAAACGCATGGTTAGCGGTTTATAATGTGATAATATTCCTGTCATCCGACACTTAAGCCTGCACCATCAGCGTTCCGCATCACAACATGCTTGTGCGGAGCTTTTAGCTCGGACGCAAGCTTGCTTGCCTGGCCCTTGTTTGGTCCCTGTCTCACAAACGGGGTGCCGCCCCCGAATACGGTGGGTTTTTTTTCCATGTAACCTTCTAGCTACCTACCCGATCTAATATATAAGTAACGTTACGAACATTCTAATAATTCTAGTCAAGAAAGCAGGTGAACCCTTGCATACAGACCCTATTGTCGTCAAAGCCAAAGCTGGGGACCCTGAAGCATTCATGCAGTTGATACAAGAGATAGAGTTACCTTTATATAGAACTGCACGGTCCATCGTCAACAAAGACGAAGATTGCGCAGATGCCCTCCAGGAGACGATGCTTAAAGCCTTTAAGTCCATCCATACACTCAGAGAGCCCGCTTTTTTCAAAACGTGGATCTTCCGGATTCTGATTAATGAATGCAACAAAATGGTCAAAAGCAGCTCAAAAGCCCTCCCTTACGGAGAGCTTCCCGACGTCCCATCCCCTTCCAAGGATTATGAGAAAATCGAATTATGGGATGCCGTTCAACATCTTGAGGAGAACCTACGGATTGTCATTATCCTTCATTACCTACAGGACATGCCGATCAGTCAAATTTCCGACATTCTCGAAATTTCTACGGTAGCCGTGAAGACCCGGCTGCATCGCGCCCGCAAAAAGCTAAAACATTCATCTCAAATCAATCAAGAAAAGGGAGTTGCCACATGGTGAACACTAAGTTAGAAGAACAATTAAAGAACTGCCAAAGCCTACTTCCCGATCAGTTATCTGATATTGCCCGCTCCAAGCTGAATGAGACTTACCAAATCATCAGGGAAACCGATAATTCCATTTCCCCCATTCAGAGAAAGATAGATGTATCAAGAACTTTTAATAAATGGTGGGTTTCCACTGCAGCCGCTGCAATCCTTGGAGTTACACTCATTGCTTCCGGATTTGTATCGCCCGCAATGGCAGATACACTCAAGCAAATTCCGGTTCTGGGACAAATCTATTCATTATGGGGCGAAAACAACGAAGATCCCGGTCTTCAACAAGCCGAGGATTTCATCACAAACGTAAACCAAAGCGTGACCCATGGCAAGGTGACTATGAATATTCCAACGTTGTTATTTGACGGGACCCGAATTCTTATGAACGTAACCACTCCTAGAAACCGTCTGGCTTCGGAGCCCAATTCGCCGCCTTCCGATGCCAATAAAGGGGCGGTAGAAAAGTTTGAGGTCCTCTATAAAGGCCAACCTCTGAACTGGGATTACGAATTCATGGACGGTGAGACTGCTTCCAGCCTAATCGTTCAGGTTACCAGCAATACTAGCACAAACCAGTCTGTCCAGTTCCCTGATCAGTTTGACTTGACTGTAAATGTAACGTTAAAGGGTTACGATGTCCCGTTCCAATTCGTTCTGCCTATTACAAAATCAACGCCCGTTACCGTTCTAACTTCAGAGGAGACCAAGCATCACGATAACATTAACTTGCAGATCAGCAAGCTGGAAATCACCCCAATCACAACGCAGGTATCCGTTGAGTACAAAACCAAACCGGGTCAGAGCATAGAAGAAATGCTCGCTTCTATCCCTTCGAAATACAAGGGTGCTGACGGGGGCGTCATCGCTCTTCAGTATGACATTGTGGATGAACATGGCGTTCAACTGAAGCCCATCGGTGCTCACCCCCTTAGCGAATCTTATAATATTCGCTTTGAACCCTTCAAGACTCTACCGCGTACCGTAACCATCAAACCGTACTTAGTCGTATCCGAAGGTCAAGCCCCAGCTGGGGTTATAGGACGGTGGGAAGACAAAAATATGGTCAAGAAATACATCCCTGAGCTAGCGACTGTATTTTCGGTACAATAGTTCATCTGTAAAAAGGACCTTATTATCTAGGATTAAAAGGGTATGCAAACCTACTAAAGACGGAGCCATAATTGGCTTCGTCTTTTTATTTAAATGACTTTAACCCGTGTCTGGCCTAACTCAAGTCATCTTGTCCTCTAGTGTTTTGATGAATATCTATTCCGCCTTTACTCCCGTTTCAAAAGAACGCTTGTAAACCTGCATGCTCTACATATAGACGTTTCCCACGAATATTAATTAATTCGCCAACCATTAAAACCCTCCTTTTAATTACTCTTTATATATACCATATTTTTCTGCTACGTTGCGCTAAACTGCCCGTTAGCTTAACAGTCTGCCGATGATCTCGGCAGACTGTTGTCATGGTGCTATCGTGTCCCGTTAGTTCAATCATCCGTTGCTGATAACTGCCCTATTGTCCATTCAATCATCTCTATTGCCGTTTCAGTACGTTCTTTCACATTACCCGTGAACAAGAATTTGATTTTCTCCGTCATATTTTCAGGTATTCTCTCTAAATCACGAAGATGGAATAAAACTGAACCATTTGGCGGTACAGGTTTATTGTTTACTGCCCAAATACCTTCAAGCATCTGCCACGAAGTAGTTGTCACTACAAAAGATGCTTTTAAATCATCCTGTTCTTCATTTGCCGCTTTTATTTTAACTAAGGAACTCTCAAGCCAATATGCGATGGATTTGATTTCACTCTGAGTGGTTCGATACTGGTGGAACGTGTTTTTTGCCAATTCTCTAAGTTCTTTTAGCTTTCCTTGATGGTCAAAGAGAATTACCGAATCTAAAAAATTGTATATTCCCATTGGGGTAACTTTGCAGTTGTTGGTTGAATGTTCGAAGTTGGCATATTTAATCTCTACAAGAATATTATCTCGGTATTCCGAAAAGAATGGTCTATTCAACTCATCTCTAAGTAAAACATATATATCTATATCCGAAGACTGGTAGCAATCTCCTCGTGCCACTGAGCCTTGCAAAAGTAATCCAATAATTTCATTATCATACATCGTTTTATGGTATATCTCAGTTACAATTTGTCGATGAACATAACTTTTGATGAAAGACAAATCAACCATTTTCCACCCCTGAATGATTAGTTTACATAGCTAATACTACCATGCTTTCCCCAATTCCATTAACATTATTGTTACATAATCCTGCCCGTTAGTTGAACGTCGTACCCTAGACTAAAGTACCGTTTACCTTAATTATCAGCGGCTACCAGAACTCATTATTGTCAACTTACACCACCATCTTATATCTATTGTTTTTTTGTAAAACTAGTGAATGCAGAAAATCCTAATATTATACTTGAAACGAAAATAATATAATCATGTTCAAGAATATATGGATAGATCGATGTACTAAAATTTAATAATCTGAAATAAGCCCATATATGACTCATAGAAACGATAAAAGATGGTAAAGTTAGTAATAGCAATCTTGATTTATCAATGGGAATTTTTCTGAATTCTGATAGATTTGTGTTACTTAAGCCCAGTAAAGCTCCAATACCTCCGAAACACACAATAGAAATAATCGTTGCATAAAAAGGGTTGAAAATATATCTCGTTCTTGCTTGCGTATAGAGATCAGATAATAGTATAGATCCAATCGTGAATAAAACAACAATTAATACAAGATAAATTAAATTTTTGAGTGTACTGATTTGGTGTTTTTTCATAAATTTAATACTCCCCTCTCTCCAAATAAAAGCCCTTACTTTAACATTTAATTGAAGTTAATTAAGTTAGCTATCATGATACTGAATAATATTAGCGTTCCAATAAGCGAAGGATGTTCACCTATATAAATTTTGTTATCATTTATTAAGTTCCCTTTCTTTGTAACCTTATGGGTTGATCACTCGTGACAAAGCTACTCCAAATCTGGTAGTAATGTATTAAACGTTTTAATGAAGAAAAAGTTACAAGCAGGTTCCACTAACCTGTCCGTTAGCCATACATGCAGCCCAAAGCGGGCTGCACCACAGAGGATGAAAATGGATACCTCTGTCTATACTGTTTGTACGGCTGGCGAAGAAGGTCGATAAGCTAAGGTGCCATAGAGCCCAACCGTTAGTCTGACTCCGACCACCACGGTGCATCACAGAATGTCGCACCCTATATGTGTAGCACTCATGGGAGATTAATTCTTTTTTGGTTGTTGCACCAGCCTTGCCTTTTTGTTTGTTATCTATGATGTTTTTTGTGCTTAAAAGATCTAACAATCTTTATATGATAACTCAAGAGGCTCAGCCTTTTTTTAAAAGTGTTATTCTGGGTTTGCTTTATTATGCTCTTTTTCAGGTTTTGAGCTAATTAAATTTTCATGGGAGTTCAATGAAAAAAGCAGGCTACCGTAGCTCCTGCTCATCAATGTGTATTATTCAACTAAAGTGTCCCGTCGTATTATGAGGTTAGCCAGTTTTTACTGGTTGACCTCTTTTTTAAGTGGTGTATTAAAATAGTAGCCCGGGTTGAACGTTCGTGTCCCTGGGAACACATCCCGTCGCTAAAACTGTTCACCCCCTACTTG
>LIDZ01004894.1_pt1 | contig 84649 bp, 76 predicted proteins | sample 644651 | NCBI WGS metagenome assembly LIDZ01 (sample SAMN03856242, study PRJNA289617) | food metagenome | isolation source: wine grapes on drying loft during traditional withering process | host: Vitis vinifera cv. Corvina | place: Italy: Gargagnago di S. Ambrogio di Valpolicella | collected 2014-01
TGGTGTTGGTGTTGGTGTTGGTGTTGGTGTTGGTGTTGGTGTTGGTGTTGGTGTTGGTGTTGTACTTGGAGCAGGTGTACCTGCTGCTTTGTCCAACAGATTTATGGGCAGGTTCTCAAAAGTAGTGCCCGCTTTGGCAACAGAGCTTAGGATTGCTGTTTCAATAGTACCTGTTCCTGTCAACTTAGCTACAGCATCCAGAACCAGGTTAATAATCTTTACCTCAGCCCCTAAATGAAGCGTCAGTCCCGTTGCCGTTGACTCCACATTAAATGCTTTAATACTGCCTTCAAGGATATCAACCTGAATATGATCCGCTTGAATATTTACCTTATCAAAAAATCCGATTAAAGTAACTTTCGAGCCAGCAGATAGATCTTCTGCCAGTGTGATCTGACTTATTCCTACTCCTGCATTTGCTTTTCTTTGGATAATAGCTGGTGAATGGACGCTAATCTCGCTAAGTGTTGTGGAACCTTCTAATACAATACGAACGATAGCTTCATTTTCCTTGTCGACCCTAAGAGTAGTTAATGTCGTATTATTGAAATGGATTGAATTCTCTCCTCCAGCTTCAACCTTCGTTACACCTTTTACCGTTACATTATTAAGGGTTGCGTCCCCACTGCCAATTCCAGTAGCAAATAATACATCACCCTCTATAATCAAGTTCTGCAAAATCACTCCCGCTGTATTAATAACGACATCACCCTTGATCGTTTCTGTTCCTGTTGTAGGACCATAGGTTCCGGCATTGTTATAATTGTTCGATGTAGCTGGAATAGCGCGGTCTAATGAAACTACGGCTTCGGCACGAGTTATGGACTTGTTAGGCTTGAAGCTGTTGTCCTCTGCGTAGCCCTTCATAATCCCCTTAGCTAGTGCTGAATCAACCGAACCTTTAGCCCATGAGGAAATGGAGGCTGAATCTGAAAAAGAAGCTGCAGTGTCTGCTGATTGGATCACGCCCAATAAACGACCAATGATTACTGCGACTTCTTGTCTGCTAATCCGTTTGCTTGCACCAAATGTTCCATCTGCATAGCCATTAATATATCCTGCTTTTTCAGCTTTGCCCACTTCAGCATAGGCCCAATTTGAAGAAGAGATATCTTTGTAGGAAACGGTCCCGGTTTCGGTAAATCCAAAGGAACGGTTGACCAAAGCGATAAATTCTACTCTAGTAATAGTGTTATTTGGCTTAAAGCTACCATCCTCGTAGCCTTGAATGAATCCTTTATCGATCCATGCAGACATTTCTCCTTCTGCCCAGTGCCCTTTTATATCAGATGTGGTCGATGCCGTTGCACCAAAAGCTACACCAAGCGAGGAAAATAACATAATTACTGTTAATAGAGTGGCTACATACTTCTTAAAAGAATTGATCTTCAATGTCATTCCTCCTGATGTCTATTTTATAAATACAGCGTAGCTGCTTATATCTCATAACTATATAACACTTTATTCCAAATTGAATCTAACTAAAGTTAAGTTTTTTAAAATAAAGATTTGAAAATCTCATATTTCACCGCTTGACTTCGAGTACACTCCAAGTAGTAAATTCAATACAGGTGGCCACCATATTAGAAATTATGAAGAGGGGTAACAACAATGAAACCAGCCAAAACAGTACTGATTACGGGTGCAAACAAAGGAATTGGTTACGAGACTGCGCGGCAGCTTGGGGCTTTGGGGTATATAATCTTGATTGGATCGCGGAATGAGGAAAAAGGCCAGGAAGCTGTTGCCGCTTTGAAAAAAGAAGATATCAATGCCCACTTTATTCAGCTCGACTTGGCAGAGCAAGCTACCATTGAAGCTGCTGCCAAACAAATTGAACAGCAGTTCTCCAATCTGGACATCCTAGTGAACAATGCCGGAATATCACTTGGCGCTGGCGTTGCCCCCAGCCAGTTTAAGCTTTCTGATCTGAAGGCGACGTATGAGACTAACTTTTTCGGCACGATTGCTGTAATTCAGGCCATGCTGCCCCTGCTCCAGCAATCTCCAGCTGGTAGAATCGTCAATCTATCGAGCGGTCTTGGCTCATTAACCTATAATAGTGACCCTGAACATGAATTTTCCCGCTTTAACTTACTCGCCTATAACAGCTCCAAAACAGCATTGAACGCAGCCACGATTATATTTGCCAAAGAATTCAAAGATTCGCCACTCAAAATCAATGCTGCTGATCCCGGCTATACAGCCACCGACTTAAATGGGTTTAGAGGCCTCCGTTCCGTTCAGCAAGGAGCGGGAATTGTCGTTCGCCTCGCCACATTAGAGGAAGATGGGCCGACAGGAGGATTTTTTGATGAGAATGGCGAAGTCCCTTGGTAACAGCTACAACTAAGGAGGACGCTATCATGCAGGAAATTCCGGAGATCGTAACCTCTATTAAACAGGCCGCAGAACTAACGGGTTTATCGGAAGATACTATTCGTTATTATGAACGGGTTGGACTCCTGCCCTATGCTGAACGAAAAGCAAATGGCCATAGGCATTATACTAAATACCAGATCCAAGGCATTCTCTTCATCCTGCGGTTGAAGGCAACAGGCATGACTATTGAAGAAATGAAACGTTACCTTGAGCTTTCTGAGCAAGGGATAACTGCTCTGCCGCAAAGGTACTCCCTACTCGAAGCACATCATGATCATATTGGGCGTGAAATCGCCAAATTACAGGAAACCCAGAAGATCATTGAATATAAGCTGAAGAACTTTCGCAAGCTTACTGAAGCACTCGATTTGAGCGACCCGAATTGTGACCCATATAGTTCCTTGGAGCAGTAATATAAATAAGTTTATCTGCAGCCCGAAAGAACAGCACTTTAACTCAAAGTGCTTCTCTTTCGGGTTTTTCGCTGATTAAGATCTATCATTCAAGGGTAATTTATTAAGATGTACATCAAGAAAATGGTTATTATCTAAATTATTGGAAAATTCGAATTAGAGGCGGCATACAATGAAATATGTTAACTTGGGACGTACAGGCTTGAAAGTAAGTCAGCTTTGCTTGGGAACAATGAATTTTGGTCAAAGCACAGATGAAAAAGAAGCCTTTCGGATCATGGATGCCGCACTGGATGCGGGGATAAACTTTTTTGATACAGCGAACGGCTACGGTGGCGAGAAGCGCGGGCATACCGAAGAAATTATCGGGAAATGGTTTGCCAAAGGCGGCAACAGACGCGAACGTGTCGTTCTGGCCACCAAAGTATATGGCGATATGCAAGACCCTAACGATGGACCCAATTCGGAGAGTGGACTCTCGGCTTATAAGATCCGGCGACATCTCGAAGGTTCTTTGCGAAGATTGAAGACCGACCATATCGAACTCTACCAAATGCATCATGTGGATCTAAGCGTGAGCTGGGATGAGCTATGGGAAGTCTTTCAATCCTTCGTGCAAAAAGGAACTGTCGATTATATCGGCTCCAGTAACTTTGCCGGCTGGCACCTTACACTGGCACAAGCCGAAGCTAAAGCCCGAAATCTTCTCGGACTGGTCTCCGAACAACATAAGTACAGCTTGTTATGCCGCGAACCGGAGCTTGAAGTATTGCCAGCGGCCAAGCATCACGGAATTGGGGTTGTAGCCTGGAGCCCGCTAGCAGGCGGCTTGCTGGGTGAGAATGCGCTTAATCCGCAAAAAGGCTCCCGATCTGCGCAAGAAACCAATGCGATCGAAGCCAGACGACCACAGTTGGAGCGTTTCGCTGCTCTTTGTTCCGATCTAGGAGAGACTCAGTCTAACGTGGCCTTAGCCTGGTTGCTGGCGAACCCGGCGATGACAGCGCCGATCATCGGTCCAAGAACCCAGGAACAGCTCGTAAATTCACTCCGAGCTGTTGAGATCGTCTTAGCCGAGGCTACTATGGTTGAGCTAAGTAATATTTTCCCGGGACCTGGCAAACCGGCACCTGAGGCTTACGCCTGGTAAAACGAACACCAAAAGGGACATCCTTCAGCCAACTACACGGCTTTGGGGATGTCCCTTTTTGCTGTTCTCAGTGTTCTCTTTATTCTCTTTATTCTCTCTATTTCATCAACCAGCCAACATCTATCTATATGGTTAAGCCGTCTGCCCATAAGGCTTCAGGCTGACTCCCTTTTCTTCTTTCTGCTTGTGCATTGGTGCTTTTAGGGAAACCGCAATCAGGCAGGCCAGCAGGCATAAACAGCCAATGACGATAAAGGTCGGCTTGAACCCTCCCAAGAAAGCGGCGATGAATGAACCGGATAAGGCGCCAATTCCAAAACCCTGATACACAATACCATAGTTCTTGTTGTGATTCTTCAGGCCGAAATAGTCACTGACAATCGCCGGAAACACTGTGATGTTCCCCCCGAAGCAGAAAGCAATCGCGGCTACACAAGCGAAGAAGAGACCATAGCTCAAGGTGGCGAAGCTCAGTGTCAGCATTGCTATAGCCGTGACGGCAAGTGAGGCACCAACCAGCTTCAAGCGGCTCATTTTATCCGATAATGCTCCAAGAATCAGACGTCCAGCCGTATTGAAGATGGCGATCATGGCTACTGCATTTGCTGCCGTTTGTACATCCAGCCCGGCCAGCTTCACGCCGATATCCTTGACGATCCCGATCAAGTACAAGCCGCTCATACAAGCGGTGAAGAAAATAACGAACAGTAGATAAGCTTCCTTCGTACGCAGCATTTCCTTGACCGTATAGTCCTTTTGCATAGTTGGAACTCCGGATGAAGCAACTGTAGAAGCAGCTTGTGCTGCTGGTATCGGAGCTTCTCTGACCAGCAGTGCGCCGATGACAATCATCACCATAACGATTATTCCCCAATACAGGAATGTACTCGACACGCCCACCGACTCAATCAAGCCGCCATTGATATATTTAAAGATCAGGCTTCCTGTTCCATAAGCACCTACGGATACACCGGAGATTAACCCTTTATGCTTCGGAAACCATTTAATGAGATTGGATAGCGAAGTAATGTAAGCAGTACCGTCTGCAAACCCCACAACTACGCCTGCCAACAAGTAGAACATCGGAAGGGAGCTAGCCTGAGAACTGAGAATTAAACCAAGTCCAAGCATAATCCCTGCAGCAGCGGTCAGTCTGCGGAGGCCAAACCGATCCTGCAGTTTGCCTGCGAACAAGGTGGCAAAGGCTAACGCAAAGCTAGTGATAGAAAAAATTATAGAAACAGAACTAAGATCCCACCCGAATTTGGTTACAAGATGTGCATTAAACAAACTCCATGTGTAGATCGTACCTAGTCCCATTTGCATAATTACTGTACCCAGTACAATCAGCCAGCGTTTCGGGATTTTAGTATCCCTAGTCATTGCCGTAGCCATTGCCGTACTCATGATCCATTCCCTCTTTCTCATCCGTTTGCTGCTGCTAGCGTTTCTTTTATAACTTTATTGTAGTGAAACGCAGCAGTCTTGAGAGAAATCTGGAATGAGATGACGGAAAAACAGCATGAACTGCTTCTAGAGTCGCATAATCTGCCTGAATTCCTTGACCCGGCTGCGGCTGACCGGCACTTCAAAGTCTAAATCATGCAGCCGCAGCAGATAGGTATTGTTGAACCAAGGGATAATCTCTTTAATCTTGGACAGATTGACGATGTACGAACGGTGGCAGCGGAAGAAACGATCCTGCGGCAGCCGGCTATGAAAGTCGCTGATGCTAAGTGCCATACTATACTCTTCACCTTTGGTGATGACACTCGTGGTCTTCTCCTGGGCTGAGGCGTAATAAATATGATCAGCATCAACAACAAAGATCTTCTCGTCCTTCCATAGATTCACCTTGTCGCTGACCGGGCTATGTCCTTCTTCCATAGGGTGGCTGCGGGCCGCAAATGCCCCCTCCAGCTTGTGCAGCATCGCTTTGATCCGCAGCTCACTATAGGGCTTAAGAATATAGTCAAAGGCTTCAATCTCGAAAGCCTCTGCGGCATGTTCCTTGTAAGCGGTGATGAACACGATATAGGGCTTCACTGCGAACCTGCTAATATTCTGAGCCAGCAGCACGCCGTCGATTGAGGGAATATTGATATCCAGAAAAAGCACATCAACCTCATCTGTCTGCAGATATTTGAGCGCGTCCAGCCCGTCCTCAAACTGGGCGGCAATCTCAATGCCGCTATGTGCCTCTATCAGGAAAGCCAGCTCCTGGCGGGCCAACACTTCATCCTCTACGATTATCGCTCTCATCGGCTCTCCTTTTTAACATCAAAATAGATGTCCGTCCCTTTATCTAATCTCTGGATCGTAAGTCCAGTCCCATAGATCAGCTTCACCCGCTGGTGTACATTAAACAGTCCTATCTTATTCTCCGGCATATTGCCGCTGTAGACTTTTTCTATGGTCTCCTGACTAATGCCAGCTCCGGTATCCCTAATGCCGACCCGTACGGTATCGCCTTGATCTTTTACCGAAATCGTCACGTTCCCCGTTCCCTTCTCCTTGAGGATTCCATGAATAATCGCATTCTCTACAAGCGGCTGAATGATCAGGCTGGGAATACGAACCTGCACCTCGTCAATATCATACAACACTGTAAGACGGTCGCCGAAGCGCGCTTTTTCAATCTCCACATATTGCCGAACCTGCTGCAGCTCCCGCTTGATATCAATGAATTCATCCGTCAGCTCCAGATTGTATCTCATATACCCTGATAAATTCACGATCAGCTCCCGCGCCTTATCGGGGTCAATTCGGATGGACGAGATGATCGCATTCAGCGCATTGAACAGAAAATGCGGATTAATGCTCGTCTGCAACGCCTTCAGCTCCGCCTTATTAGCCATCTCCTTAATGCCCTCCACCCGCGACACTTCCATCAATGTAGAGATAATCTGCGACAAGCCAACCGCCATCGCCTGAAGTGAATACGTGATTTTGTGGGCTTTGGTGTAATAAATCTTCAGCGCTCCCGTCACTTCTCCCTTCTCCGTAAGAGGGATAATGATCAGCGATTTGATCTGTGAATGAAGATAATCCGTATCGTCGTTGCGGATCGTAATCTCACCACTGGACAACGTCTCTTTGGTTTCTTCGCTAATAATCTCGTTGGCCGTGGCATAATACTCTTCTCCAACACCTACATAGGCAAGAATCAAGCGTGTATCCGTAATTGCTACTGCATCCGCCCCGATGTCCTCTTTAATAATCTCGCAGATGGTACGCAGCGACTGTGGATTGATGGTGCGAAAATAGGGCAGTGTCTTATTGGCAATATCGAGCGCCAGCTTGGATTGTTTGGCGGCTATCCGCTCCTTCTCCCCCTCCACACTCTGCACGAGCATCACGATCATGCCAACACTGAGCTGGCTTATAATCATCGGAAAAGCAATCTTGGACACGATATCCACGCCCAGCGACGTAGGATTAGCCATTACCAAGATCAACACCATCGTTAACGCCTCACAGCCCATCCCAGCCAGAATACCCGCGATCCAGCGACGTTCACTAGACACGCGCCGGTAAATCATACCCGATACCACACCGGCTGTAATACTCGTGATCAGACAGGGCACAGAGGTGACTCCTCCGATATCAATCAGAAAACGGTGCAGCCCTGAAATGATACCCGTTATAAGACCTACCCACGGACCAAACAGGATCCCACCCGCCATGATGGCGATAATCCGCACATTAACGAGCGAGCCTTCGACATTGATTCCGCTATACGTCCCAAAGATGGCGAAGGCACTGAAAATTACCGAGCCTATTACTAACTCCTGCTTAGTGTAAGCCCCTTTTTGAAAAATCTCCTTAAATCGCGGCAGACGCGTCAGCACAAACAGACACATCAACAGCAAGGCAGCTCTCTCGAACAGCTGCAGCAGAATCGTAAACGTATATTGCATAGTCACGGCCTCCAAAGGACAATCTATCGGTCCATTATAAGGATAGTTATTACCCATGTCCATATTCTTAACTTCTAGTTATAATAAGAACATATATTCGTGGAGGAGATTCATTATGCAGATACATACCGAAGAAGACATCATTCAGCTGGTTAAAGCAGATCCTTGGATGATGGAAATATTAGCAACTGCTAAGAGCTTACAATTGCCGGATTGGTGGGTGTGTGCCGGTTTTGTACGCGCCAAGATCTGGGATACATTACACGGCTTTGAGCAAAGAACAGCTTTGCCGGATGTGGATATCATCTACTTCGATAGTACTAACCTTCAGGAAGCAGAAGAAAAGAAACTGGAAGCACGACTAAGAAGCATCAATCCTGCTATCCCCTGGTCCGTCAAAAATGAAGCAAGGATGCATGTTGTCAATAATCTGACGCCTTATACCTCTGCCATAGATGCGATTTCCAAGTTTCCCGAAACCGCCACAGCGCTGGGGCTATCTCTGGATGAACAGGACAGAATCATATTCACTGCACCACATGGCATCCATGATGTTATTAATCTGATCGTTCGGCCAACGCCTCACTTTATTGAACACACAGAATTAATGGCTATTTATGAAAAGCGGCTTGTAAGTAAGAATTGGAAAGGTAGATGGAAGAGACTGGAGAGCTCTTCTAGCAGTCAGGAATACTGATCTCTACACACGCAATAGAAGCGGCTAACCTGTCCTTTGAGGGACGGCCGCCGCTTCCGCGAGAAATAATACTTTATAAATGAACGCTTGAACGCTGATAACTAGTCCTAGACCGCTATATCTATGCCGACCACGCCCACGATCTCTCCCTGGCGATTCCTAATCGCCCGCGATAGGGTGATGCAGGAGCGCTTGGTAATCGCTGAAACATAAGGCTTTGAGACAAATTCGCCTTCATCCATCGCTCCACTCCACCATTCCCGCCGTTTGGCGTTCAACAGCCCTGCCGCAGGTTCAGAGTAAATAAAGGTGCCATCCGTACGGTTAGACCAGATTGCCTGTACATCAGGCGCTTTTTGAATGCATGCAGCTAGAACACCACCATGACTTGCCGGGTCCGGTACATACAGCTCGTCCTTAGTCGAAATATCTTCCAGCAGACTCTGCATCTCCTGCAATTTCTCAGCATATTGACTGAGCTCAATTTCTTCTCTGCCAGCAATGCTGTTAACCGATTGCTGTAGGGATTGCGACTCGGCAAGCAGATTGGCGCTAATGTCATTCAGCTGACCGATCTGTGTGCGCTGCCGTGTCACCTGCTCCAAGGTCTGATCGACGTTAGCAATCGTCTCATTTACGATAGCTACCGCCATGCGCAGCTCGGAAGTGATCTCCCCGATCAGCGTGCTCTGCTGAGAGGCTGCAGTGACTGTGTCAACGACAACGGTCCCTACCTCTTCAACTCTTGCGGCGATATCATCCAGCCGCAGCTTCACCGTACCGACCTCATTCACCCCACGGTCCACTGCCACCTGCTCTTTTGTAACTGAATCCAGTACTTGCCTAACCCCATTATTAATATCGAGCAGAAGTCCTGAAGAGCGGTCTACGGAAGCCTTGCTCTGATCAGCCAATTGCCGAATCCGACCAGCAACTACAGCAAATCCTCGCCCCTGCTCCCCCGCACGTGCCGCTTCAATGGAAGCATTTAAGGCCAGTAAGGCGGTTTCGTTAACAATCCCCACGATAAGCGAATTGATTTCCTCTACCATAGCAATATGTTGGCTTAAGGTTGTGAACTTGGTCAACATATCCCCGCTCTGCTCTTTCAGCTCCTCCATCACAGCATCCGTGATTTTTAGAGAATCCAGCATCTCGGCCATGCCCTGACGCGTGCCGTGCATATTGGCTCCCAGCCTGCCGGTCAGCTCCCCAATATGAGATGTGACTGCTGCCACTCCGCCCATAGTCTCAAAAGCACCCTCTATATTCGTCTTAGCATCGTAGCTGCGTATCCGCAGGTCTGTCTCATAAGCGTGTGAATAATCGGCCGTCTGCTGCAATTCCTCTGTGTGTCGACTGATTTCCTCAAGTGCTCCATGCAGTCGATCCGTTGTCACTACAATCTCATTACTCAGCAGATTAACCTTATCTCTGGAATCCTCCAACAGTGCGTCCTTACGTAATCCACTGCGATAAATATTCAACGAAATCAGTCCCAGCAAGATCATCAGGCACACGAATACAATCTTATGTACCCAGAATATCTCAATCCACACACTGTACAGACTTATAAGCAGTAATAGAACGACTAACAAACCTAAGTTTCGGCGATTCCGTATCATTTACACCCACTCCACTCTGCTGATGTTATGTATTCTAACATTATATCAGCAGAGTTTGTGAAATGAAATACTTTCTATTCCATACGCTCCATCATCGCCCGGGCAATCCATACTCCAGCCGCCCCAGCCTGCGCCAAACCACGGGTAATCCCTGCTCCATCCCCACCGCAATACAGGCCGGTGATTTCCGTCTCGAATTTCTCCGTTAGCTTGGGCCGGGCTGAATAAAATTTGGCTTCCACCCCATAGAACAAAGTGTGCTCAGAGGCAATGCCCGGAGTTACTTTTTCCAGCGCCTCTACCATTTCAATCAGACTTTTCATAGTATTGTACGGCAGCACCAGCCCAAGATCACCCGGAACGGCCTCTTTCAACGTTGGCTCCAGGAACCCTTCACTAATCCGCGTTTCTGTCGAGCGCCGTCCGCGCAGTATGTCACCGTACTTCTGCACAATCACCCCGCCGTTGGATAAATCATTAGCTCTTTTGCAGATCTCCCGGGCGTACTCATTCGGTTTATCAAAAGGTTCTGTAAAGGTATGCGAGACCAGCAATGCAAAGTTAGTGTTCTTCGAACCGAGTGCTGGATCTTTAAAAGAATGTCCATTCGCGGCCATAACTCCACTGTGATTCTCCACAACAACATGTCCGGAAGGATTGCTGCAAAAGGTCCGCACACGAGTGCCCACAGAAGTATTGAAGATGAACTTCCCTTCATACAGATGCTCATTGATCTCCCGCATGACCACATCAGAGGTTTCCACACGCACGCCAACATCCACCTGGTTATTGTACATTTTGAGGCGGCGTTTCTTCAGGATCTCCGTCAGCCAGGCTGAACCGTCACGGCCCGGTGCAATCATCACCAGAGCGGCTTCATGGATATCACCATTCTTGAACGTTATGCCCGTAATACGTGATACTCCTTGTTCCTTGACCGTATTAATATCTTGAACCTCTGTCTTAAACACCATCTCAATGCGTGTCTTCAAATATTCATATATAGATTTAAGAATCTCCAGATTCTGTTCTGTGCCAAGATGACGTACCTGCGCCCGCAGCAACTTCAATCCAGCAGCATAACCCCGCTGCTCAATACTACGGATACTTTCAGTGGTAGGATCAGTAATATTCTGTGTAGCTCCGTGCTCTAGGTTCACATCGTCAACATAACGGATCAGCTCCAGCACCTTGGATGGAGGTAAATAATCCGTCATCCAGCCGCCGAACTCGGTTGTGATATTAAACTTGCCGTCGCTGTAAGCTCCTGCTCCCCCAAAACCGGCAGTGATAGAGCAAGCAGGCATACAGCCAGCAAATTCCTTGCGGCCTGAGGCGGGTGGACACAGCTTGATTTTCTCCTCCAGAATAGGACAATTGCGGCGATAGATATCATGACCCTTGTCCACAAGCAGCACTTTTAAGTGCGGCGCCTTACGCGTCAGCTCGTAGCAAGCAAAAATCCCAGCCGGACCTGCACCAACAACTATCACATCGTATTTACTCATCATTTCCTCCTAAAAGCTTTGCTAGTTTCCTATTATAGAACAACAAAAAATCCCGACTATTTCATAGGTATGCAAAAAGCACCCTATTCGTAGCCAGGAATTTACGGTTCCCTGTAGAAACCCCCAAACCTTATCTTTGAGGATATACGAACAGCATATTTATTTTATGAGCCAATAGAAATTTTATAGAAAATAAACGGATGTGTCAAGTTAATATCCCCTTAATAATTCGTCTTTATATTACATATGTATGAAATATACTATAAATCAGCAAATAATAGGAGCAAAATCCGAACATTATCATCATTACACCCCTTGGAAGGAACTAGTAGGCTTTTGTCGAATATATTATTATCACCACCGGAAAAGAGGAACACCCTATGTTTACCCTTCCGCAAACTCCTCGCCAGAACTATTGGAACCGTATGCTCCTCAATGCGCTTTGGATCGTACTTTTAGTATATTTAGCGAGTCAAATTTTCGTTATACTTTCCATGTGGAACACCAGGCCTCAACTCTCTACTGGAAATTATTTTTTCCTCCATGTGCTGGTTCCAGTTGTTATTATATTTATTCTGAACTTAATTCTGGAATATATATATAAACGCAAAACTCAATTCACCGAGCTTTCAATTACCGTCGCCAGTCATCTGTTCGCGATCCTGATTATCATGTATATCAGTCCGGAAATTCATGTCCAACCACTTATTATGCTGCTTCCGCTGCTAGTCTCTATGATTTATTTAAAAGTTAGTTATTTGCTGGCTTCTACAGCCGTCTGCCTGTTCTATATCATTCTATTGTTTCTTACCACATCAACCTATGACTACACCTTGCGGGTGGATAACATCATTATAGCTATTATTTTTGCCGGAACTTCACTGGCTGGATTCAGCGTCATCGGCCGTGGTCAAGACCTCATACAATCATTAAAAACCTCAGAGAAATCAGAACAAGATCTGCGGATTCAGAACATCATTATGGATCGTCTGTCCAAGATCGATCCGCTCACCGATCTGTACAATCATAAAACCTTTCATGAATATTTAGGTTGGCTAATTGAACACCAGCAGAACAATCCATTTCCAATGCAGTTGGGGATTATGGATATTGATGATTTTAAACAGGTAAATGATTTGTACGGGCACCGTATTGGAGATATTGTCCTTAAGCAGGTAGCAGCAATTGTGTTGAAGGAGGTTGGAACTGACGACTTCGCCGCCCGTTATGGTGGAGAAGAATTCGCAATTATTCTGACCGCCAAAACGCTGGAAGAATCCTATGAGATTATAGAACGTATACGAACAGGTATCGCAGGAATGTTCATAAGTGAAATGGAAGGCAAAACGGTGACTGTGAGTATCGGGATGCATGATTTAGCAGGTACAGATTCTAAGAACTCCATCTTCCAAAAAACAGATGATGCCCTTTACGAAGCGAAGCGGACGGGGAAGAACAAAATAGTGCTTGTCTAAAAAGGCTCAACTCGATAATCAGTGCTTGATATTAACCTGAAATAGTCAAAACACGCGTTGAGCAGCTTCCAACCGAGGTAACTGAGGTGAGTTTATCGTGTGAAATCTATAAATTCTTATCTTTTTATAAGAACCAGCCTCGGAGTTCTCTCCGAGGCCCGTTTTTTATTGACTTGTATCTATACCCCGTAACGCTTCTCTGGTTTAAGAAAGGGTTCTAATTGACTTACCGGTACGGGTCTGCTGATCAGGTAGCCTTGTATCTTATCGCAACCGGCTTCTTTAAGGAAAGCCAGTTGGCTCACATCTTCCACACCTTCCGCCACGACCTCCAGTCCCATGTTATGACCCAACTGCACAATAGTCTGGACGAAAGATTGACTATAAGCTTTGTCTGCTAATGAATCAATAAAGGTCTTGTCCATTTTGAGCGTGGAAATGGGTAGCTGCTGTAAATAGCTGAGCGAAGAATAGCCAGTCCCGAAATCATCCAAAGCGATCCGGATACCGCGCGATTTCAGAAATTCCAGTTTGCTGACAATACTGTCGAAGGATTCCATAAAGATCGACTCTGTGATTTCAAGTTCAAGGCAGTTCGGCATCAGGCCACTGACGGCCAGACTATCCAGCACAATATCGGTGAAATCGTCCTGCAGCATCTGAATAACAGAAATGTTTACCGAAATTTTATAGCGGCTGCCTACCCTGTCGTGAATGCCTTTCATCACGTAGCAGGCTTCTCTAAGCACCCATTCTCCAATGTACACGATCAATCTGGAGTCCTCGGCTATTTTAATAAATGAAAGTGGTGAGACGAAACCCAGCTCCGGGCTGTTCCAGCGGATTAAAGCTTCAAAGCCGGAGATTAATCCGGACTCGATATCTACCTGAGGCTGGTAATACAGCTCAAATTCATTATTGTTCATCGCGCTTCGCAAATGTTTTTCAATATTCATCCGCTCATTAAAAGCAGTATGCATCGACTTATCGTAGACTACATATCTGCCCTTACCTTCTTCTTTGGCACGGTACATGGCTACATCGGCATTCTTCAGGATTTCTTCCGTAGTTTCACCGTCCTCTGGATAAAACGAAATACCGATGCTGACAGTGACGTATAAGTTGCTTTCTCCGACCAGAAATGACTTTCTGAATGCTCTCATAATATTCTCTGCCAATGTGAACACAGCTTCAGGGTTCTCCTCATCTTTGAGGAAAATCACGAATTCATCGCCACCCAAGCGCGACAGCACATCCCCTTCACTAACCACAGACTGCAATCTTTCGCTCGCTTTACGGATCAAAATGTCTCCAAATTTATGTCCTAACGTATCGTTAATGTATTTGAAATTGTCTGTATCCACGAACAGCAGTGCCGCCGTACCTCCAGGCCGTCGAAAAAAATTCTCCATGGACTCCAGCAAGGATACACGGTTAGGCAGATTGCTCAAAGAGTCCACATAGGCCAGGCGGTGCATGTTCTTCTGATTCTCCAGCAGCATATCATATTGTCCCACCAGCTCCTGCTGGGTTGCCGTAAGCTGCTCATACGTAGCTTCAAGCTCCTGATAGCTGTTGTTCAGCTTGAACTCTACCTGCTTGCGTTTAGTGATATCAATCAATGAACCAATGAATAAAAGGATTTTGTCCCTTGGATCAACGATCGCTTTACCCCTAACCTCAAACCATATATATTTGTTATCCTTGGTTCGCATCCGGTATTCAGTCTCATAAATAGGGGTAAGACCGGTAAGATGCTCCTGCCTTGCTTTACGAGAGGACTCTTGGTCATCTGGGTGAATAACACTAAGCACCCCTCCCTCGAACGAATTAATTTCTTCCTCACTATACCCCATGACTTCATACCAACGATCCGACAGGATATAATGACCATCCTCCCAATCAAGTTCCCACATATATGCGCCTGAGCCCTCCGAAGCCAGACGAAAGCGGCGTTCACTAATCTGCAGCTTATCGAATTGATCATGCAGCTCCACTTCCGTCGCCGACAGTTCTTCATAAGTGGATTCCAGCTCTTGATAGCTCAGTTGAAGCTCAAGCTCATTCTGCTTGCGCTCATTAATATCCAATCCTACTAACACAAAGATCTTCGCTGTCTGCTTGTCTAGTCCTTCGATTACGGTAGTTCGGATAGAGTAGTACCGTGCTGCAGGCGTGTTATTCGGAAGCTTCAGCTCGACATTACTGACATAATCCTGCTGAATCGCTCGATTCAGCAATTCCTTAAGTTCAGCAGGACTACCTTTCAGACCTGCGATATCATCAATACTTTTACCCAATACATCTTTCTCCCGCAAACCTGTCATTTTCTCGGCATACTCATTGAAGCGAACGGTCTTTTTATCTGCCTGAACCGCCCAGATCATACTCTCGGTATGATTTATTACATCTTCAAAAAATTGCTGTTCAGAGTGAATGACCCGCCGCAAATGAGTAATATACATTTTTAGTAAGACTATCCCAAATATCAGAAAACAAAATCCAATGACTGCCCCAGATATAATGCGGCTGCGTATCAAGGATTTATAATAATCGGAATGTTTCAAAAAATATTGCTGGTACAATTCTTCAAAAGCTCCAGAACGCTGCAGACGCTCCAGCCGGGCATTAATGTAAGAAACCAGTTCTGGTGAAGACTTATTTAGCCCATATGCAAAATCCCTTGGGTATAGATCACTCATTTCACGTACAATGTTACCCGTCAATCCCTTATCCACAATCAGATAATCAACCACATCCTGATTCTCGAATAAAAGGTCGATCTCCCCGTTGTTAAGTGCCTTCAAAGCATCCGGAACCGTTTCATATTCTATGTATTGCTTAATTCCCGCCTTGCTGCGCAGTACACTTTCCGTGTACTGATCTTTGCCTACCCCTATTTTATAGTTGCCTAAAGTGCTCAGGTTCACTGCACTAGTGAATACTTTGCTATGTCTGGCGTAGACGGAAATATAGGTTCTGAGTACAGGCTTCGAGAATAATACCTGCTGCTTTCTTTCTTCGGTAATAGCCATAAGCCCGGTTGTATCAATATCTCCCTGAATCAACCGTTTTTGCACATCGCCCCATTTCCCCGTACTGTAGTGAAGCATATAATCCTGTTTCTCAAAAATCATACTGGTCAGATCAACATCAAAACCGGTCAAATATCCATTCTGTATATATTTGTATGGCGGATAATCCAATTCTGCCTGGTACTTAATTTCCTCTTTTTGGGCGTGAGCGGCAACAGGAGGCGTAAGTACAAGCAGAAGACTAATCAGAAGCAAGAGTTTACACCGCTTCATCGCAAATTCCCCTTTTTTTCCAAAAATTCAGATATCAACATTTACACCAATCCTGTATTCGACAAAAAATGGTAAGGTTCCTGCTAGTTCTTCCTTATCTTCAATATAAAATGTGCAAATCCCCCTCTTTTTCCTTGTATTTAAAATTGTAACAATTTCAAAGTAAGATCCTTTATTTTTATATTGCTTTTTACCTGTAATATGTGGATAATAGCTATAACGGTTGATAATGATTATCATTATTAGATTGATTAAAAGGAGACTGAACACCCATGAACATAGCCACTACCCGGACCGCATTGCAGGTTGACGATTATCTGGATCTGCTCAATCTTGCCGTTAAAGTTGGAGATTTGAAATGGCAAAAAGAGATCAAATCCAGATTGCAGTACATTTTATGTCTGCAACTCAGATAATAACTATATACATGACCGCATTCTCCTTCACGGGGAATGCGGTTTTTTGTTGTGCTAACAAAGGTTTCTGGGCAAAGAGGCTTAGCCGCAGTCAAGTATTGTTTAATGATATAGTATAATTAGCAGCATAATATATTGAATAAAAGTCCTAAGGATCGGAGCGTGTCAGCTTGAAGAAATATATAGCCTTGTTCTTGTTGCTTAACCTATTGTGGATACCCAGTGTATTCGCTACAAGTGCTCATACTCAGCAGGGATTAGTGACAGATGAAGCCGGACTGCTCAGTACAGCAGAAGTCGCTTCTATTGAAAAGAAGGCTACCACAGATCTCTTTACATTTCACGTGTTAACGGTGGATTCCTTAAACGGAACGGCTTCAAATGAATATGCAAGTGATGTATATGATGCATGGAAACTTTCAACACGAGACGTTCTCTTATTGATCTCGGCCGGAGATCAGCAGATTGAACTCCATTTTGATAATCCAGAACTTCAGACTTCATTGAACTCCTGGTCGCAAAGTCAGGGCGGGAGCAATGGAAGCGCAGCTATAACCGAGTTGCTCGACACTTATTTCATTCCTTATGCCAAAGATGGCGATTTCGCCGGGGGAATATCCTCCCTAATACAAGCTATACCGTCCCTCGTCAGTTCCCCAAATGCCGGCTCTGCTAGTGGAAACCAAGGGGGCGGCAACGCAGTTGGCAGTTCGGACAGTGGTACAGCGACTGGTAGTACGTCAGGCACCGCGGACGGGAATACAACCGGTACTGCGAACAGCGGTACATCCGGCAGCGGTACAGCAAACTCTGCGAATAACAGCTCTTCTGGCCTGTCCCCGCTCCTCCTTGCAGCTATTGTAATCGGAGCTGTACTATTGCTGCTTGTGTTATTCGTAGTACTGTCTGGACTGCGCCGCCGTAAGCAGCTCAGTGAACAGCAGGAGAAACTCTCTAATTTGCTTGTACGGGCTAGCCAAGCTTTAGAAACACTGAAGCCATTCCAGGGAATTGTTCAGGGCAAAACAGGAGAAATGGTTGAGGCGATCTCTAAACGACTATCTGACCAGCTCATACAGATCTCCGCACTTCAGAGCAAAGACGAGGGCTCCTTGCCTTCTCTGTACCAGCTCTCTGCCCTAAAGGCAGCGCTGGAACAGCTTCAGCAGAGCGAACTTTCTTTCCAATCAGCGATTGAAGCGGAAGAAAAGAACATCGCTATCATTAGCGAAGCAGACCGCAACGTCAAACAGCGTATCACGGAGCTGAAAAAGGATGCGCCCGAGATTGACGAACAACTGCAGAGTACGGTTAAGGAAACTGGCTTTGCGCTCCAAGAGATTATAGAGGATATTAAGGAACTAACGGAGGAGACGGCTAAGGCAGATCAATTAGAGCTCTTCGATCCGATTGCGGCACAGGAAGTTACTGAGGATGCACAGGAACTGCAGGAGAAGATTGAGCGGGATCTTCAGGATGTGGATACCTACGAAGATAAGGTGAATGAATTCCCCGGAGTTCTGTCGGCTGCCCGCACCAAAATCGCCGGGATCATTGAACAACATTCATTGCAGAATATGAAGGTAAAACCTTATGACTCTCTAGAGTTGGCTAATGCAGAGGCTGCAGCACTGGAGGAACCTCTGCGCAGCGGAGACATGGATGAAGTGCGGAAGATTGCTGCCCGTCTTGATTCTCTGCTGAATGAAGCTGTCGCTATGACGGAACGACAGGCACTTCTGCGGGAGAATAACCGTAGGGATCTGGAAACGGTCCGCAGCCATTGGAGCCAGCTGAAGCAGCAAAGAGATGGGCTGCAGAGCCGAATTGCCGAGGCTCGGGGTTATTTTGTAGAACAGCATATAACCAGTGTAGAAGAGGTGTTGGAAGAATGGAGCAGACGCCTGCGTGAGGGTGCCACCGAAGTGCCGCAACTGGAGACTTGGACCAGTGATGAGCGCGGTGAATATGATAAAGCCCGCAGCGGCCTTGACCAACTGCTGTCCATGCAGGATGAAGCGGGTCAACAGTTTACCAATCTCACGAGAAGTTTGGATGAGCTTCAGGAACGGCTGGATAACGTCACACGACTCTTTTCAGAGGGGCAAATCCGCGTGGATACGGCACAACAGATGCTTCACAGCCGAGGCTTGAGTTCAAGAACCCGCTTCGAGCTATCCCTTCTGCCGGAATATGCGGAACTGGAGCAGAGACTGTCTGCCCGTCCGGCTAATCTGGATGAGCTGGAGGCGCTTGGTCGGTCTTTTACTGTACAGATCGATTCCTTTGTAGATGAAGTAAACCGGCTTATCCGTCAACAGGAGGAAGAGGAACGTCAAGCTCAGCTAGCCCTGATGAGAGAAAGACAACGTAAAGAACAAGCCCGTAAACGCATGTCTTCCGGTCCGCCCTCTTCTGGCGGGTTTGGAGGCGGTGGGGGGCGTTCTTCTGGCGGTTCATCCTGGGGTGGAAGCAGTGGACGTTCTTCCGGTGGTTCCTCCTGGGGTGGAGGCGGCGGTAAATCAGGCGGGCGTTCGTCCGGCGGCTCCAAGTGGTAAACCCCTATAGCTCCTGCATTTGCTTAATAAAATCATTATACGCCGGTGGAAGCACGCGGTCCTTACGGTATATAAGCTGAATATAGAATCCTTTGGTGTCACCGACGATGGGAATCGCATGGATTGAGCCCTGTCGTCTTTCTTCCTCAATCGCATAGCCGGGCAAGAACGCTATTCCCCATTGATGCTTTACCGCCTGTTTTATCCCCTCCAGATTCCCAAATTCCATGTCAATTCTGGGGGGGATGCCAGCTTGCTTCAGCTCATGCAGCAAATACCTTCTATAGGTGCAGGTATCCTCTGTAAGAATAAGCGGCTCCCCAGCCAGCTGTGTGAGGGATAGTTCAGGCTGATGTCCCAAGGGATGTTCAGGGTGTGTAATAATAAACAATTGCTCCTGCCGCAGCACCAATGATTCCAGCTCCTCCGATACATAACGTGTATCGAAGATCAAACCAAAGTCAGCAGATTTCTCTTTTACAGCTGTGATGATTTCAACCTCCGATCCAGGCTGAACACGCAGCTGAATACCGGGATATTGCTCTCTATAACGATGTAAGCGATGAGGCAAGAAATAGGCAGCCAAGGTCTCAATCGCACTGATTGTAAGTACTCCCTTGCTCCCCCCAGAGATAATCTCCTTCACTTCTTCATTTAAAGCCAGCATTTGCCGGGCATAGGGCAGCAGGCTTTTGCCAGCAAAAGTAGTCGTCATCCCTCTGCCCACCCGCTCCAGAAGTACAGCTCCATAGATCTCCTCCAACTTGGCAATCTGTGCGGTTATACTGGACTGTGCATAACCCAATTTCTCCGCTGCTCGTGTATAGCTACCGCTGGTTACCACTTCGCAAAAGGTCCGCAAATAGGTCAATTCCATCGTTACATCTCCTGTCTATATATCAATAATTTCGATATTTAGCATCCAATACTATAGATAACTGTAATTTTGAATATATTATACAATAAATTCAAGAACTCATAGCTACAGGAGGTTCACGATGAATATCAAACCTAAAACGCAAGTGCTCAGTACACCGGCTGCCAGACCTGAAGATGCACTAGAATATTTCAAAGCTAAAGGTCGATATGAAACCGATATTGCCGATGTTGCATTTGATCTGCAGAAGGGTATCCCCGGATTCACCATCGTAGATGTTCGTGATGCAAGGGCTTATGAGGAGGCTCACCTGCCTGGTGCCCTATCCCTTCCCTCCGGACAGATTAGTCCCTCCAGCCCTGCTTTGCCTGAAGGGGAAGTTCTAGTGCTCTATTGCTGGGGTCCGGCCTGCAACGGCGCAAGCAAAGCGGCTGCAAGACTTGCCGCATCAGGCTATCAAGTTAAAGAGATGCTTGGCGGCATTGAATATTGGCGCAAAGAGGGCGGCTCCTTGGAAGGCTCACTTGGTGAGAAGGCCCCTATGTATTGGAACATGCGGTCACTGGCCCACTAGTCTCTTCTTCTTTATAATCGGGAGATAAATCGTATTCACAATTCCATTAAGAAGAAACAGCCCCGCCCCCTAACGGGGACGGAGCCATTGATTGTGAGTATGAACAGGTACCCTCTGCTCTGCTGCCTAATGCTGCTCATCATCCAAAAAGGGCTTATTCACATAGTAGTACATAACCCCCATCAAGACACCGCCGCCAATTAGATTCCCCAGAGTTACAGGCACAAGATTGTGCACAACCCCACCCCACGATATGGTTCCGGGATGATCAAGCACCAGCGCAATAGCGAAGGTACACATGTTCGCAATACTATGCTCATAACCGGAGATAAAGAAGCAGAACACAAACAAGACCATCGCAAACATCTTGGCTCCGTCGCCTTTCATGGACATCGGAACGAAAAATGCCAGGCAGACGAGCCAGTTACAAAGAATAGCACGGAAGAACAACTGTATCGCAGGAGCCTCCATCTTATGGGCCACCACATTGAGCAAGAATCCATTTACATTGGAGTCGTAAAACAGCCCCGTTAAATAGATCAGTAGCGCAAAGGCAGCCGCACCGAGAATGTTTCCGATATAGCTGATTACCCACATCCGAACGACTTCAGTCCATTGCATCTTGCGCCTTAATGCGGCATAAGTGAAATAAAACGTATCTCCAGTGAACAAATCACCGCCGCCGTAAGAAATCAGAATAATAGCTGCACCAAAGGTGATCGCAGCCATCGGATAAGTCATCGGCGATTGCTCCATATAGAAGAAGTTGCCTGTCTTGAACGCTACAATTACACCGAATCCGATAAACATACTGGCGAGCATGGCCCTGGCAATATAGCGGAATACGCTTTGCCGATAGATCTTCTGTTTCTTGAGAGCCAATCGTTCTACCTGCAGCAATGCCTCGTTCTCCATGTGACCTCCGCTTCAAATTTGGTATTTTCAACGAGTAGAGCTAATGAGTCAGCCCTGGGTTATTATACCCAATACACCGTTGGAAATTGCTTGAACCACGAAGAGTTGGAGAACTCCATTTAAATTTGAAATACTTAGTGTTAGGAGCTGTCATCGTTCAGTTCTGCAATAGCTTCTGCTTTCTCACTGCTGGCTACGATGATAAGCACAAGTATCAAGCATCCCAGAATCATATGCCTATCCTCACCTTCTCCACATGTAGTCTTGTGACAACTTATGTGTGAAAGTGAGGATTTATGATTGAATCGTTGCCTAAGTATGATCCCTTAGTTCAGGAAATTGCTCAGCTGATTATCCGTAGCACCTTGCTTCAATGCCTCTGGCTGCGGGGCTTCGTTAATTCCTAAACGATTGCTCAGCTGCGTATTGATCGTTGTCATCTTGGACGTATAGTCCTGACAGCTCTCAATAATACGGCGGTTGGACTGTTCCGAAGTGTCCAGTGCACTAAGCAAATCGCCAATGGCTTGATTGACGGCCTCTAAAGACATGGATGGCTTGGAGAGCAGCTCCGTTGTTTTCTCCGTAGTGGTGCGGAGCAGACGCGCATTTTCTTTAAACTGATCCTCAATCGTCTTATTCGTGGCTTCGACAGCAGAAATAACGTTCTCTTGATCAGCCAGCGACATGGCAATCATTGCCGATACGGTGATCAGATTAGAGGTTTTATCAATCGCATTGTTTACGGAGTCAATCAGCTTGTCGTTATTGTCATTGATGATATCTGTGGCTGCAATCGCTTGATTGTAGAGCAGAATCATCTCGGTCATGGACTGGATACGCACCATTACTTTGCGCAGGCCACGCTCCAGATATGTTTTACGCAGTTCATTTTCCGGCTTGGCGATCTCCAGCTCGAACATCTCTTTTAGCTTATTGCCAAAAGAAATCTTGGTCTGCAGGTTGTAGATTTCCTCCATAGAGCTGCGCTTAAGCTGCCGCATGTTAACGATACTCTCTTCTAGGTTATCTCTGCCGTCCCGGAGACCCGTAATAATAGCGTCAATGTTGGTGCGGACAGATTGATATTTATATACATAGTTTTTGAGCGGACTCTTGCGCAGCATTTTGCCGAAAAAGCTTACATTTTTACTTTGCTGCAGATTTTCGCATTCATTGCGCAGCTTCATAATCATGTTCGGTACTTCGACACGTTTGCCGGACATCAATTCATTGACTGGACGATCCAGCAGCTTGAGGGTTTGTCCCGCTTTTTCCTGCGTCTTTACGCCAAGCTTACCGATCTCATCCATCAAAGAATCCAGTGTAACCGTATCCGTCTTCGCTACCTTCTCAATCAGCTGAGAAGCCTCCTGGACTACCTTCTGCTCGTCCTCTTTTTTCAATTGGATCAACTGCGTGGACATGGGTTTCCCTCCTTATAATTCGGAACTGCTATATCGCTGATGAATCAGTTCCGCCTTCGTCTGAAGTTCCATCAGGTCTTTATGCTCGATCGTCGACGCAATATCCGATATTTTGGTATCGACATCTTTCAGACCGTTCAGCAGCATTCTCCGGTTCCTTGTTTTTGCTTCGCCGCCAAGCCGCAGGAACGGATTGATGACACCATTCAGATCCTTTAATATCAATCTGCGGACCGTATGATTAATCTCGCCATTCCCCAGCTCCTGCAGCAGCGGAATTACACGTTGAAGCCGGGCAAACAGTGCCAGTGACTTCTCGACAATTTCATTGTCCAACGTATTCTGCTGTCCTTCGGAAATAATCATATCCTCCAGAATACTGAGGTATTCGACCACCGGAGCGAACTCCGGTCCAATCTTGAAATCAGAGTGCCCCTTACCACTGGACAAGTGACCCGCTGGCGCCGCATTACCAGCATTTGGATTGCTTATCTCTGGAGTGCGCGCAGCCGGTGCTGGAGCGATGGAAACCAACTCAGGACCTGCCGGCAGGACCTCTGCTGGCAGGTTAGTTCTAGAGCGCCTGTCCCCCAGAATCCCATATGCTGCACCGGCAACCGGCAGCAGCAAGGAGAGTAGTTCCGGCAGAAAAGCGCTCGTCAATACAGCAGCTGCATAACCGATACCGGTATACAGCAATATTTTTGACTTAGTATAAATGGTTCTCACCTCTTGTGAGTGTGTTTGATGATGCTTAATTCACGGTGTCACGAACAGCTGATTCACCGTGTATTCTCATAATTAACGGTTGTTCCACATGACTGGCCAACACATTATCTGCGAATTCGGCAGGTTGAACCTCGCCACCGAGTGCACTTTTGACCGCTAGATAAGGGAAATTGATGCCAGACAAACAGGAAATATGCAAACCTCCGGACATCCGGGGGTTGATCTCCAGCAGCTTGGGCGTTGTACCACTATATTTCATTTGAATATTGAAATTAAAAGGGATTTTATAGGTTTCCGCTACTCGGGAAGCAATTAGTTCGAGCTCTGGAATATGCTCCATCAATCGCAGACGCCCACCGGCCTTGCGGCGTGGCACAGCAGCTAACAATTTACCATTCTCATCCGCCAGACAATCTATACTATATTCATAACCCTCCAGCAGCTCCATCACCATCAGATCGGGAAAACAAGTCTCACTGGAAAGAATACGATAAGCCTCATCAAAAGAAATCAACGGCGTCACATGCCCGAATAACTCCTGCAGCGGAATGCGGCCGTTGTCAATAATCCGGAAGCCTAAGCCTCCTTCTGTTTCAGTGGGTTTAAAGCAGACACGATGCCCTTTAGCTACAAGATCCTGATAGGCAACTTTAAATTGCTCTGCCGTACGAACCACATGATAGTCGGGGATGATCATAATGCCTTTATCTGTAACATTCTCATAGAACTTGCCCTTATCCATAATGGTCTCCAGCAGATCAAGATCTCTACAGACCAAAACCTTCGTGCCAATGGCATCAAACATAGGTGCATGTAAGGCGATATCCAGCATATGCAGTCGTGGAATAAAAATATCGATCTCATTACGGCGGCAAAAATCAACACAGAATTGAACGTACTCGATTCCTTTCAGTGCCGGCTCGGTTCCAGCAACGTCAGCGCCTTGCAGCGACATATGCTGGGGATCGGGGTGGGTAGCGAATATTTGGAACGGGATGCCGTCCTCGTTATTCCGGATGAGATTCATGTAATGAAAAGCCACGGAAAACCAGCGATTGAAATATATATTTACCTTTTTCATTGTGGCCCAACTCCCAATGCTGTTAAATTATTGTAAATATTGCTTACATATTGCAAAATCTCATCTCCGGCAAATACACCCGACCGCTCCGTAAAGAGATAGTTTAATTCTACAAGACCACTCTGCTGTTCCGCAAATATTTCCCCATGACAAGGTGCAATACAATAGTCCGCGCTATCCAACAGTCCCTTATCCAGCAAGGAGTCTCCTGAAGCCACCATCGGCTCCGAATGGACCGTGCGCCGCACATGAATAATGGCATCGCTTTTGTTCACTGCCACGGGCACAACATACAGCTTACGCCCTTGTAAGGAAACTTTCCAGCCCAGGCCATACAGCCGATCTGCCAGATGGGTAATCTCATCCATAGGCAGCAGATCACGATGCACAACAAAGGTGTAAAATAACTCATCGCAATACCGTTCGCTAATCATCCATTCTTCACGCACGACAGACCGGACAAGCACTTTAACCTCCTCTGCTGTAGCAGAGCCACGCTCTACCAGCCTGCCTACAGAGGCTCTCCAGTCCTTGTCAACCACCCCGCGATGCAGAATATTTCCACCGTTACTCGTAATAGCATACTCCGGAATTATGGTTTCCTGAAACAGGTTAATCCGCTTATATTGCTGAATGGTACGCGTAGTAACTGGCATGAAAATAATACTTGAGGTGAGCTTCTTCAACTGGTCTAATGTTTGCTGAGAAATGTATGAAACCGTTCTTCCCTCAATGATCTCAGCCGGAACCAGACCTGGTGAATCCTCAGGAACACCGATCGCACTGAGGGAGTAGATTAACGTACGGTCCAGATCACTGGCGTAGATCATTCACTCTCTCCCTTCAGCGGTTTAATAATCCCGCAGCAGGAATACGTTAGACCCGGAAACACCTCAACGGGTACGCCCCGATCCTCAGCCAGCAGTAGAATATGCCGTAGATTCGGATTATCCATAGTATCGACAAGAATTTTCCAAGGTACTCTGCGCAGCAGCACCCGAGTCGTCTCGCCTACTCCAGGTTTAACCAGGTTAATATCCGCTATACCGAAGGTTTCCTGAATACTCTTAATATCACGAAGGCCTGCCCAGGTAATCTCTGGCGGAGACTTCAGCATCTCGCCGGCAATCTGCAGAGCCTCATCTGTGACTGAAGGGAAATATGGACAAATTTCTTCAACGAAAACATTGGATAAATCCGTATCCAGCCATTCCTTATAAAACTTCGCCCCATGAAATTCTTCGGGTCCGATCAGATCATCCCGCAGTACTGTGCGGCTCATCAAACCCGATACCGTAGAGTTCAAGCAGGCGCTCGGAATTAGGTAATCTTCTCTCGTCCCAAAGGTTCCAGAGCAATTCCCGGGATCGGCCAGCACGGCCAGATCATCATTCAAGCGAATGCCATATTTCTTATCGAGGCTGTTGCAAGCTTCAATTAATACCTGACGAATGGCTCCTTTTCCTGTCCAGCCATCGATAAACTGCAGGTCAGCATCCAGTCCATGCTGTTGCAGCATATAGAGGATTGCATTCTCATCAATACCTTTGCCCCGGATAATAGAGATGCTATAATGCGGCAGATCTCTTCCGTATCGCTCCGCTATATACCGCTTAATCAGTACACCTATCGGCGTTCCTGCTCTAGCCAAAGAGACAAGGACACAGTTAGGTTTCCTCTGAGCAACAATCATTTCAGAAACAACGGCTACAGCCAGTGCGACCTTCTCCGCGGATTGCTGCAGCGTCTCATGAAATAATTCAATATATTGCTCTGTTGGCTGATATTCAACGGGAAGCATCTCGGAATAATGTGTACCGGATTGAATCGCTTCCTCCCGTTCTGCTGTAGCCCGCTCCAGGGAAACCGCGCTTAGATCCTTTAACAGAAATGTAACATCTGACGCAGGATAGCTGCCCAAGGGAACGGGTGAGGTTATTCTTCTGTTCAAAATCTCTTCTGTGCTTGTTCCCTTCATTTCGCTGCATCCTCCACTTCTGGTTCTTTGGGGCTTAACACAATAAGATGTACTTTGTAGCTTGCCAGCTTCTTCAAGATATCCGTCATCGGCTCTATTCGCTGCTGTGGAACTTCACGCTCAATTAGCACGAATATATCGTCATACTGACCAGGATCAACATTATAAATAAAGTTGGTAATTTCCGGGTCTCCAGCAGATGGATAAGCTCTAGCGCTGTGCACACCATAATCGGCTCTGCGCTCCGGATGAATTGGACTCCGCGTAGAAGACTGATAAAAGACATCCTCGCCCATTTCGGCGGCGATTCGCATCGGCAGATACATAAACTCACCCACACCCATGACCAGCGCCCGTGGACCTTCACGCAACTCACGCAGCTGAGCTGCAATCCTGGTTACGCCTTGATCAATCTCCTGATGATTACGCGACTCCAATCCGAAGCGCCCGCTGTATTTCACATAAGGAGCATCGTTGATCTCTCCATATGAATCTCTAGAGCTCACCAGCAGCCGCTCCAAGCCATCCTGCACATAAGTAGTCACAACTGGAACCTCAGCAGAAAGCACCGCACCCTGGTCTTCACCAGCCCTTAGAAGAGGTGTCCCCGTTACTTCTATACTGCCCTGGAGCAAGCATAATGAAGTAATGCGGATTCCCAGCTCCTGCTCTAAATCATTATAAGTCTGAATGTTCTTCCCAGTCCTCCAATCCAGAATGGAAGCTACTACATATTCTTGCCTTGGGAACTTAGAGTGAATGTCACGGATCGTATTGATTGCTGTATTTCCGGTAGTAATCTCATCATCAACCAATATAATCGGCTCAGTTCCTGATAATAACCCGGGATTTAGGGCATAACATAGATGATCTACTGCATGAGAGTGCTCTTCTTCAAAACTCACAACCGATTCCAGCTCAGGGATGTCTTCACGAGTAGTATGAATATATGATGCACCAGCGGCAAACATGTTGAACATACTATGACCTAGTGCAGTAGCTGTCTCGGCAAAGCCGATAAAGACAACCGGATGAGGTAGAATTAACTGTGCGGATAATAAATCATGGTAAGCTGCCTCCGCTTGATCCGGATGAATCAGCCCGTGCACTGCTTTGTTCAGCAGTTCCTCCATCTCTCTAGTATCTGCTGTATCTTTGTTCATCTCCTGATACAATAGCAGTCCTAAAGCTGCCCCACTTAACAGTGGAGTAAACGGATTTACAGGGATATGCTTGCCTAGCACCTTGCTGACGAATAAAAAGGAGCGCTTCTTGTTAATTCGTGCCGCCATGGAGAATAATGAATCTAATGGCATATTAAAGGGGTTGAACGTTTCAGTTACAGTAACCTGCAGGTTCTCGACAATGTTATACGTGTGTGTATTCGTTCTCGGGCAATAGCCCGACAAAATGCTGTTGTTCATGTAACACCCCGTATATTTGAGATCGTAGTAAAATACGTTTTGCCCAGTTCAAGTGCGGCTTAATTTCATTCATCTTATTATAGTATTGGCTCTTGAGCACTCCGCGGCTGCCATCATTGCTTTCTACGATACTTAAGGCGTCAACATATTCCTCGTGCATAACTGTATACATCGCCTGAACGGGTCTAAGGTGAGAAGGATGTATAATCGTTTTGCCTATAATTCCATTTTCCTTATCCAAAATCACTTCACGAATGAGTCCGTCTATTGCACTGGAAATATAGCTGTTGCGCATCACACGCCCTTCACTCTTACCATAGGTATCCTCGAACGGGGTCTGCCGCAACTGTGGCCGAAGCACCCGATGTCCTTTATTCGTAAAATACTCCCACACCGGACCCGAAATGACGTACCCCTCTTCCACTCGTCCGAAGATATTAATAATATCCGATATGCAGTCCCGGATAGGTGTCAGATCATAGATACTAATATCAGGACTGCGACGCAATCCGAACAGACTGGAGAAATCCGTAGCGCCAATTCTAACGTTCAGTACATAATCACGGTAGTCTCCTAGCAAATCACGGATGGCTAACAAGCTCTCCAGGCGACTCTCCCGATAAATTATAGGAGCACTTTCCAGAATAGGCATCCCATAGAGCACTGGAGCCGAATAGCTGCGTGAGCTATTATAATCGGCAATGGCTTCGAAATATTCCACACCATTCTCTGCCGTAAACTTAGGAAAAACGAAGCCGGTCAAGATCGAAATTAAAGAGCCCAGCCGGAAAATCAGCTGTTGTAATTGATATGGATTGCGTACACGAATAAAAAGGAGTGGAAGGCTGTTATCCCCATCCGTGTTGTTCTCTGCATATGCGGCCAGAAAGGCAAGATGTCGGACGATAGACTGCTCGGCGTGGTCAACCTCACCATCTCCAATAGCATCCTCAAGATCAATAATTACGGTTACCAGACCGGAGCTCTTAAGCTTTAGAATATCTTCAGCCACACTGGCACGGGTAGCAGGCATATAAAGGGCAGCTCCAACAGCATTGGCCAGCAGTTCCTTGCGAGTGTTATTATCAAATGTTATAGGCAGAGAGTGAAATAAAGATGTTTCTTGCTCTTGTGTCAGGTAATCGAAGTATCTCAAGGCCCTTCCCCCTTATAGTTTTGCGACGCAAAACAAGCGCAGACTCCCTTCATAGAGAGTTGTAGAACCGACTATGCCGTCCTCACGGGGACGGCATCCGGCTCTCTCAATTACAAGCAAAGGCCTACGCTATTAAATATACGATTAACTTGAGAGGAATCACCTCTGTAAAGTTCCCCTAAATATTAAGCTTTCTTATCGGCCGCTCTTTTCTTCTTTCTGGAGCTGTAGAGAATGGTTCCTACGAAGACAGCAATCAGAATGGCGAAGAATGCAACTTGCGGCAATTCGTATCCGAAAGCACCTGCAAGCATCTTACCGGCAATAATCGCAATAAGCAGGAATGCAGCCTGCTCTAGTTCAGGGAAACGTTCAATGAGCCGCAGGAACAGCTGTGCTACTCCACGCATCATCAGTACACCTAGAACTCCACCCATGAAGAGCACCCAGACCTGGTTACTCAATCCAAACGCGGCAATTACACTGTCAATACTGAAAGCAATATCCATAAGTTCAACAAGCAGTACGGTTTTCCAAAAAGAGGTGCCTTTGTTCTTAATTTCTTCTTCGCTACCGCCTTTAAATAATCCTTTATAAGCGATATAAAAGAGGTACAGCGCACCCAGAACCTTCACCAAAGTGAATCCAATCAGATAAGTTCCTAATCCAATGGCTATAAATCTGAATAAATAAGCCCCTAATATCCCGTAAAAGAGTGCTTTCTTTTGCTGATCCTTAGGCAGATGTTTGACCATAACCGCTAGCACGAGCGCATTATCCGCAGAGAGCAAACCCTCCAGCAATATCAAACTTCCGATAATTCCCCAGCTGACCGGGTCAGACAATGTATTGACAACATCGCTCCATGAGAAAAAATGCCCGTAATTCTCGCTAATACTACTAAAAAAATTAGTCAACCAGTCCATTACAATTCGCGCCTCCGGTAATAAAAGTTTATTTACTGCCTGCTACCCAGCGCAGCCCCCAGCCGTATGCCTGATCCATCTCCCGATGGCCGCTGAAATATTGTACAAGCCTTTCGATACTGAACGTCTCATTATTCACATTCTGGAATAGGGCAATCGCACACATTCCTTTGTGATTGTTATGCTCGTCCATATGCACAATAATATCTGGCCCTCCACTCTGTTTAATAGTAACAATACCATCAGCTTCAGACCAGTTAGTAACACCTTTATAAATAAAAGCAAAGATCAGAATCCGTTCAATTTCTGCAACCTTGGTACCGTTAATACGCAGATTCTCACCAGTTGTTACGGTTCCTGTACGATCATCACCATCGAGAAAAACATAAGGAGGCTGACTCAACGAACCAAATGCGTTGCCCAGCGCTTGAACTACTCCCTTACTACCATTCTTTAGCTCATATAAACATGCGAGGTCCAAATCCACCCCATTCTTGCGGCTAAATAGCCCTCCACCTTGCTTCTGATTCCAGTTCAGGTTGATCAAGACTTCACCGAGACCACCCGCTGATTTCTTCAGGTTGATGGAATCGCCTTTTTTCTTCAGCTCGATCTTCTTCAGATTGAGATTTAGTACCGGAGCCGGAGGAACCACTTCTTGTCGCACGGGCAAAGGAGCAGCTAAGATTCGTGGTGGAATTTGTGGCTTAGGCTCTGGAATAGGCTCCGGCAACTTGTGTATAACCTCAGTCTGCGGAGCAGGAGGGGCTGGTTCATCGGCAACCACTATTCCAAAGTTGCTGCAGAGTTCCTTCAGTCCGCCAGCAAAACCTGCTGCAATGGAACTAAACTTCCACTCAGTGTTGTATCTATATAATTCTCCTACCACAACGGCCGTTTCCACAGAGAAATGATTTCCAAGGTCACATCGGAGGATTTCCGAACCCGTCACCTGATTCAGAATACGAAAATAGGCCTCTTGGACTTGCCCGAAATTTTGACCCCTCTTCTCCCCATCATAGATCGTAATCGTAAAGGCGATTTTTATAATGTCAGTTGGGATCTTATCCAGTTCAACTTCGAATTGCTTGAGCCCGCTCACAGCAGGCACATCCTTATATCTGATATAAGGCGTGGATGGATTATTATAGAAGATTAAATCATCATCGCTTCTTACTTTACCTTGCACTCCAAGCAGAAAAGCAGAGGTATCTATCTCTAACGTTGCTGGCGATTTCCAGCCGATCTCTACGGTTAAATGGTTAATTCCCGGATTTCCTTTGGTCAAGTCAACCTTTTGTCCTTTGACAACTTCAATGCTCATTCTTACGCCACCTTTATGAATGGAGTAATTAAAGGAGCCCTACAAAGTTTGAGACTTCATCCAAACTCGTTGTGGGACTCCAAGATTTTTTAGAAAAAGGGCAGGGTCGGTAAAGACCCCGCCCAAAAATTGCTATTGCGCGTCCAATCCATAGTTCTTGGTTAAAGCACCCAGACCGCCGGCAAAACCACTGCCAATCGCCTGGAACTTCCAATCCGCACCATTGCGATAGAATTCGCAGAATACAACAGCCGTTTCCGTTGAGAAATCTTCACCCAAATCAAAACGCATAACCTCACGGTCGGATGAAGCATCCACTACACGCACAAAGGCATTGGAGACTTGTCCAAAGTTCTGCGCACGTGCGGCATAATCATAGATCGTTACCGTTATGCCAATGCGTTGAATGTGAGCCGGAACTTTGCCGAAATCAACAATGATCTGCTCATCATCCCCGTCACCTTCACCTGTACGGTTATCTCCCGTATGGGTCAAGGAACCTGCACCGCCGGTCGGATTGTTGTAGAATACAAAATCATCGGGGCCTTTGGCTTTGCCGTCCTCATGCAACAGAAACGCTGAAGCATCCAGATCAAAATCCTGACCACCGCTATATTTGTTCGTATCCCAGCCCAATCCTACTACTACCTTCGTCAGACCCGGATTGGTCTTGGTAAGATCAATCCGCTGTCCTTTGGAAAGACTGATCGTCACTGGCGAAACCTTCTTTCATGATTATATTCACAGGTTCAAGCAATTACAGAATTAATTCAATCCGTAATCACGGGTCAAGCCGGACAAGCCGTCTTTATAGCCGCTGCCGATTGCATTGAACTTCCATTCAGCACCGTTACGATAAAGCTCACCGACAACCACACCTGTCTCAACGGAGAAATCTTCGCCCAGATCAAAGCGGATCAATTCTTCACTGTTCGCATCATTTACGATACGCACATAAGAACGGGAGACTTGTCCGAAATTTTGGCTTCTTGCTTCTGCTTCATAGATTGTAATGGTAAAAGCAACTTTATCTACGTCGGCTGGGATGTTCAAAAGATCCACTTGAACCTGCTCATCGTCACCATCACCTTCACCAGTGCGGTTATCGCCAGTATGAACAACGGAAGCGTTCTCGTTCTGCTTATTGTTGAAGAAGATAAAATTAGTCTCTTTATCCACTTTTCCAGCAGCATTGGTAAGGAATACAGAAACGTCCAAGTCGAAATCTTTACCGCCATCATATTTATTCGTGTCCCAGCCCAAGCCTACCGTAATTTTGGAAAGACCCGGATTCGTTTTCGTTAAGTCAATCTTTTGACCTTTGGATAAATTAATTGCCATGTGTACAGACCTCTCTTCTTCAATTTGAATTAGATATAACGTTCTGCCAATTGACTGATATGTGCTGCGTGACTGCCTTCACCGATCGCGGCAAACTTCCATTCCCCGCCATTGCGATAAAGCTCCCCGCAAATTAAAGCCGTAAAGCCTGTGTAATTGTCCGACAGATTGAACTTAATCAGCTCATTGTTGCCAGCAGAATTAATTACCCGAATATAAGCTGATTTGATCATCCCAAAGTCTTGTTTGCGGTTCACAGCATCATAAATGTTAACGACAACTACAATCTTATGAACATCTGCAGGAACAGCGCTCAAATTAACTGTAATTTGCTCGTCGTCGCCATCGCCTTCACCTGTTAGGTTGTCCCCTGAGTGAATAACCGAATTGCAAGGACTTTGCTTGTTTGAGAAATATATCAAATTGCCTTTCTTCGTTAACTTGCCATCCTCGCTCAGCAGCAGTGCCGATGCGTCGCAATCAATGTTAGCCTGCTTCTTGGCACCGAAGAAGCCCCGCGCCGGTTCAGCAGGGTCCCAACCCAAACCTACGATCACATTGGAAAGTCCTGCATTACCTTTTGTCAGATCAATTTTCTGACCTTTTACCAGATTAATTCCAGCCAAATTCACATACCTCCATCTCCGAAAAGAATCACAACCTGTTATCTAACTCTTGGATGTTATACCAGTGATACGATAGAGAAGCAATTATGTTTCAACCGATTTCCGGATACATACATACCTTTTATTATAGGCTGAATTCGCCTGGGTTTAATCCTAATACACTGCAAATATTTCGTACTACCGCTTTTTCATGCTCATCAAAGTCACCATCAGCTGCTCCTATTGCAGAACACACACCTACGATAACACGTCCCACTTCGGGTTTGCTGCTAAATTTAGAGATGCTCTTCAGCGCCTCTTGCTTGCCGATTTCTGGAGAGAAATCAAAGTTACTGACGTAGAAGTTGAATTGGTTAATAACTTCTTTCATGTCAAATACCTTCAATTCATTGCTTATGTTCATATATCCAGCCATTTTGTTCTTCTCAGCTTCCGTAATCTTACCGTCAGCAGCAGCGACCAGTGCGCAACCCGCAACCACCGCATTCATGAAATCCTTATTTTTGAATTTCTTAACTTGATCCGACAGTCCGTTTTTCGTTGTATTCAACCAATTTTTAAATGTGCTCATCGTATTCTCCTTCTATCACTATGATTTATGATAATAAAAGATATCCCAGAGCCTCCTCTCCGCATATCCGACAAATGTTAACATATGGGTTCCATTCATGCTTACTACTCTAATATACCCGATTAAATCACAATATTCTACTTTCCCAGAATTCTACAGTACTTTAGAAAGAAAGGCCTGCGTACGTTCCTGTGTCGGATTCCCAAACAATTGCTCCGGATTGCCTTCTTCTACTATAATTCCCTGTTCCATAAAAAGAACCCGGTCCCCAACCTCGCGTGCAAAGCCCATCTCATGTGTGACCACAATCATCGTCATGCCTTCACGGGCCAGATCCTTCATCACTGCCAGTACCTCACCGACCATCTCCGGGTCCAGTGCAGAAGTGGGCTCATCAAACAGCATAATCTTCGGCTCCATAGCGAGCGCCCGGGCGATCGCTACGCGCTGCGCCTGACCGCCGGATAAGGACGCCGGATACATCTCCGCCTTCTCGCTTAATCCTACTTTTTGCAGCAGCTGCAGTGCCTTTTCCCGTGCTTTTTCCGGAGACCATTTACGAACTTGAATCGGCGCAAGCATGATATTCTCGATAACCTTCTTATGCGGGAACAAGTTGAATTGCTGAAACACCATCCCGAGCTCTGTGCGGATATCGTTAATCTTGGTGCTCTTGTCCATCAAAGAAATGCCTTCGATAATAATCTCTCCGCTCTGCGGCTGTTCCAGCAAATTCAGACAACGCAGAAAGGTGGATTTCCCCGAACCGGACGGTCCGATGACTACAACAACCTCTTGGCTAAAAATATCAACGTTAATATCGGTCAGCACCGTATTCGCTCCGAACGATTTATGTAAATGCTTTACTGAGATAATAGGTTCCATAGGATGTTTACACCCTCCGTTCGAGATAATTCAGCAGCTTGCTGAGGGAATAGGTAAGAATGAAATAGATTAAGGCAGCAGTCAAATACGGCTCCCAGATCCGCAAATATTGCCCCTTCATGGTATTGCTCCAATACATAATTTCCGGTGCGGCGACAATCGCCATAAGCGAGGAATCCTTGACCAATACGATAAATTCATTCCCAAAAGCGGGAACCATCCGTTTGATAGCCTGTGGCAGAATGATAAACCGCATCGCCTGCCTGCTACTCATACCCAGTGAAATGGCCGCTTCCTTCTGCCCCCGATCAATAGACTGAATACCAGCCCGAAAAATTTCAGCAGAATAGGCAGCGGAGTTTAGCGAAAGGGCAACAACCCCAGAAATAAGCGCATTAGTCTTGCCGTAAATAGGAGGTACCACACCGAAATGGACAATCAGAATCTGCACATAAAGCGGTGTCCCGCGGAAGAAGTTAATATATAAATGAAAGGGCCAGCGAAAATACCAGCGCGGCGCCATTTTTCCGAAGCCAATGCCTAGTCCGAGAATGGAACCAATCAGTATAGAAACGATAGAGAAGCCGATCGTCAGCATTGTCCCTCTGAAAAGAACTGGCAAATAATGAATAATGATATCAAATTTGAAATCCATAGTACTCTTCCCTTCTCTTCTGCTTAAATATCTGTTGCTTTGCGAATAGGCTCTTCTATTTCAAAAAAAGAAGCATGCGCAATAGCTATCATTACGCATGCTTGGTTATTTCTTGGCTTACTGCGCTTTTAGAAGGTTGTCCATGTTAGGCTCTTCGCCGAACCATGTTTTGTAGATTTCTGCGTATTTCCCATTCTCCAGCACCTTTTTGATCGCCGGATCAAGTTTAGCCTTCCATTCACTGCCTTTAGGATACAGAATGCCATAATATTCAGATCCGAAGTTCTCAGTATCCAGAATACCTACCAACTTCTGATCAGGATTATTCTTCATATATTCGCGTACGATTGCGATATCCGCTACAACTGCATCGGCACCGCCGCCATTCAATTCCATTAATGCTACCGCATTGCTGTCAAAACGTTTCAGATTAGTATTGTCTACACCCATAATGCCGCTCATCAGATCATCAGCCGTAGTAGCTCCCTGAATCGCCACAACCTTGTCCTTCAGGTCAAGCGCACTCTTAATGTCACTGCCTTCTTTGACCATGATCATATTCGTGGATTCAAAATAAGGAATGGAGTAGTCATAAGTTTCCTTGCGTTCATCCGTAATAGAGACTGAGGATAATCCGGCTTGATACTCCGTACCCTGCTTCACACTTGTGAGCATCGTATCCCAGCCCGTGTTCTTCACTTCATAATCGATACCCGCTTCCTTCATTACCGCAGCGATAAAATCGATATCGAAGCCTTTGATGGTGTCGGTATCCATATATTCCATTGGTGCATAACTAGCATCGCTAGCAAACATAATCTTCTCTGCCGAGTTACTTCCACCTGCAGAATTGTCGTTATTCGAACTACAACCCACCATTGCTACTACTAAAAATGCTACTAAAGCTGACATCGCCCATTTTTTTCTACTCTTCATGCTCCAATCCCCCTACTTATTTGTAAATAACTTAAGGAGATTTTAACAGATTAAAGTGATGGTGACAATTAACTTTTCCTCAATGTGTCATGTTATATGACATAATATCGATGTATTGTAACATTTATTGGGCCGTCCAGCCTCCATCTACCAATAGTGTGGTCCCCGTGACGCGACCATTCCAGTGCCAGAACACGGGTCAGCTGATTCACGCCACCCTTGGACGCACAATAAACGGCATGGTCGATGATACCAACGACACTGGCTTGAGAGCTGATGTTCACGATCGTTCGCTTATATAAATAAACCATTTCGCAAAAAAACGGGCACAGACAAGAGATCGTTAGCATCCTTGGCAGTACCCGTTTTTCTTTCTATTCAACACTAGTTATTAATTTAAAAGGTTAAGTCACCATCGTAAGAAGAAATCAATCTGTACAGCTCTGGCCGACGGTCGCGGAAAATACCCCACTCCAGCCGTCCAACCTCCAATGCATCGAGATCAAATTCGCTCACCAGCACCGTCTGTTCATCACGTCCAGCTTCAACAATCTTATTGCCCTGAGGACCTGCAATGAATGATGATCCATAGAAATTAATGCTGGAGTCCTCATCCACTTCCTCGCCGATCCGATTGGAAGCAACGACAGGTATCAGGTTCGCGGCCGCATGACCCAGCATGCAGGTCTGCCAGTGATCCTTGGAATCAATGGAACCGTCCTGCGGCTCTGAGCCGATTGCTGTAGGATAGAATAAGATTTCTGCGCCCATCAGGCTCATGACTCTGGCCGCCTCTGGATACCATTGATCCCAGCAGACGCCGACTCCAATCTTCGCATAGCGGGTATTCCACACCTTAAAGCCGGTATCTCCCGGATTAAAATAGAACTTCTCTTCATAACCTGGCCCATCAGGAATATGGCTCTTGCGGTATTTGCCGAGCACCGTTCCGTCAGCATCAATTACAGCCAGCGAGTTATAACGGGCATAGTTCTTCTTCTCATAAAAACTGATGGGCAGCACCACCTGCAGCTCTTTGGCTATTGCTTTGAAATGGTTGACCGCTTTGTTCTGCTCAAGTTCCGTCGCATAGGCGTAATAATCCGCTTTCTCCTTCTGGCAGAAATACGGGGTCTCGAACAGCTCCTGCAGCAAAATAATCTGCGCCCCCTGGGCCGCTGCTTCTCTGACCAATATTTCGGCCTTGCTGATATTCTCATCTATGTTGCTGGAACAGCTCATTTGTGTCGCAGCTACTTTTACTTTTCTCACGGGTACTGTCCTCCTTGTAAATAGATGTCCGCTCTATAACTTACCAGCTTTATTACTTTGAGACTGGCATTTGCTGTGTGGTGCAGTGCACGTTGCCGCCTTCAGTAATGACCGCCATTCCATTTACTGTACGAATTCTACGGTCTGGGAACAGTTCAGTAAGCACTTGCTCGGCGAGTCTGTCCGTTTCTGCTGCTGTTCCGCCGAACACCGGCAATATAATACCGCCGTTCACAAAGTAAAAGTTCAAATAGCTGAGCGTCAGCCGGCCATCCTCTCCATCTACACGAGGTGGCTGCTGAATCTTAATAATCTCAAGCTTCCGGCCTTGGGCATCGACGGCATTCTCCAGAATACGCACATTCTCCGCTGTAATCTCATAGTTCTCGTCCTGTGGATCATCACAGACCTGAATAATGACTTTACCTGGTGCGGCGAAGCAAGCAATATTGTCGACATGTCCATCGGTTTCATCCCCGCTTAACCCGCGTTTCAGCCAGATGATGGATTCTGTCCCTGTATATTTCATCACATAATTCTCTATATCTCCCCGACTCAGCTCCGGGTTGCGGTTCACATTCAGCAGGCATTCCTCTGTTGTTAACAAGGTTCCCTCTCCATCCGTATGGATAGAGCCACCTTCCATTACAAGCGGCGCATCAAATCGGGGAACCTGCAGTTGCTCCAGAATTTGCGGTGCTACCTTATCGTCCAGCTCCCAAGGCGCATATTTACCGCCCCAGGCATTGAACTTCCAGTTCACTCCAGCAAGTTCACCTTCTTTATTCACTACAAAAGTAGGCCCGTTATCACGCAGCCAAGCATCACTATGCTCAATAGGGAGCAGCGTTACATTCGTTCCTCCCACTAGAGACTTTACTCTCTCCAATTCGTCTGGATTCACAAGTACTGTTACCGGTTCGAACTCGGCCATAGCGGCTATGATATCAGCATAACCCTGGCATACGGAGAAGTGGTTGTCCGGAAAACACATGGAGGCCTGCACAGGCCAGGAAATAAAAGTACGCTGATGTTCGGCCCACTCTGCGGGCATTGTATAGTTCAAATCTTTAGGATACATTCGTTAGCTACCTTTACTGTTATATTTGAAGCCGGCTTGCCTTAAAGCTCCTCACCCATCATACAATAATATCTTGAAGGGCTCAATTCCCTGCAGGGTACTGATTAAAGAGTAATATTTCTAACCGTATTGCCTGCAAAATCCTTAACTGTGAATTCCCCATTCTGTAGAACTGCATAAGAATTAGGATTATTCTCTTTCGGGAGAGAGATTGAACCCGGATTAAGGACAAATATCCCTTCTTTAACCTCCGCCACCGGAACATGGGTATGCCCTTGGATAAAGATATCCTTCTCCGAAAGCCGCGGCAAATGCTCCATACTAAAACCATGACCGTGCGTAGCATAAATTCGTCTGCCTTCATGCAGAATTAAGACATAATCGCCCATCATCGGGAATTGCAGCAGCATCTGATCCACCTCAGCATCGCAATTGCCGCGTACAGCGACGATGGTCCGGTGATTGGCGTTATAATCGTTCAGTCTGCTGGCCACACCCTGCGGGTCATAACCATCCGGCAGCGGATTCCGTGGTCCATGATATAAAAAGTCTCCTAATATAACGAGGCAGTCCGGCTGCTCTTCGGCAACTTGCTCCAACGCCCGGTCCAACCAAAATAACGATCCATGAATATCAGAAATAAACATCAGCTTCATCGTGCATTCTCCCCTTTTCAAATTTACTGCTAGTCTTAACCTATTGCTATCTTAGCTTCGAACGGTCCTATAACGCAAAGCGGACGCCCCTCTGGGCGCCCTGCTCTTCTGAATACTACATTCTATACTTACGGCAGATTCGATGATCCCATGAGGAAGCGATCCACTTCACGGGCAGCCTGACGGCCTTCGTTAATTGCCCACACAACAAGGCTTTGTCCGCGGCGCATGTCGCCTGCAGCAAATACTGCTTCCACATTTGTAGCTTGTGCTCCGAATTCCGCTTTGGCGTTAGAGCGCTCATCACGTTCTACTCCAAGCTGTCCCAGCACGGTCTCTTCGGGACCGGTGAAACCCAAAGCCAGCAGCACCAGCTGTGCCTTCAGGACTTCCTCACTGCCCGGAACTTCAACCGGAACGATTCGACCCTGTTCATTACGGGTCCATTCTATACGTACAGTATGCAGCTCCTGCACCTGTCCGCCATCATTGCCGACAAACCGTTTCGTCGAAACGAGATAACGGCGCGGGTCCTCCTTATATAAGGATGCCGCCTCTTCCTGGCCATAATCGACCTTCAGTACCTTCGGCCATTCAGGCCAAGGATTGCCAGCCTGACGCGTTAATGGAGATTGTGGCATAATCTCCAACTGAGTCACGCTGCGACAGCCGTGCCGGATCGAGGTGGCTACGCAGTCCGTACCCGTATCGCCGCCGCCAATGACCACTACATCCTTGCCTGCTGCCGACAGATACTCCCCATCCGCTAGATTGGAATCCAGCAGGCTCTTAGTATTCAGCGTCAGGAATTCCATCGCTTGATGAATACCTGCCAGCTCACGTCCTTCTATAGGAAGGTCGCGTGCCTGCGTAGAGCCGCCGCATAAAACCACTGCATCATGTTCATCCTTCAGCTGTGTTGCGGAAATGTCCACTCCAATCTCTGTGCGGGTTACGAAGGTAACGCCTTCAGCCGCAAGCAGATCGACCCGGCGCTGGACTGTTTTCTTATCAAGCTTCATATTCGGAATCCCGTAAGTCAGCAGACCACCAATACGATCCGCCCGTTCATACACGGTTACGCTATGTCCAGCCTTGTTGAGCTGAGCCGCACAGGCAAGACCTGCCGGACCCGAGCCTACTACGGCTATTTTTTTGCCCGTACGAGTCAACGGAGGCTCAGGAACAATCCACCCCTCCGCGAAACCTCTATCAACAATTGACTTCTCGATGGATTTAATCGTTACAGGTTTACCATTTAGCCCTACTGTACAAGCACCTTCACAAGGAGCAGGACATACACGTCCTGTAAATTCCGGAAAGTTATTGGTCTTATGCAGACGCTTCAGCGCAACCTCCCAGTTGCCACGGTATACCATATCATTCCATTCCGGAATCAGATTATGCACGGGACAACCAGAGGCCATGCCTGACAGCAGACGGCCCACATGACAAAACGGTGTGCCACAATCCATGCAGCGAGCGCCTTGCTCCTGTAGCTTCTCTTCATCCATCTTCACCGAAAATTCATTCCAATTCTTAATTCGCTCCAGAGGCTCACACTCTGAAGGCGTTTGCCGTTGATATTCCAAAAATCCTGTTGCTTTACCCATACCAGTCATCCTCCGAGTCTATCTAATTGGCCGCCGAAAAAGTAAGACGGCATTCTTGCCCTAATTCGGCTCCAAAAGACAAATACTCTCTCTTGCCGACTATCATTCTGTCACTGTAAAGCAGCGAAGTGGGGGGCTACGACAAAACAACTGTTGCCTGCAGTACAACCCCCAGCAAAGGTTTATAAGGGGAATAAATGCTTTTATATTAACATCGAATTTCCTGTCCGAACATGAGTAATGTCACCTTTTACAACAAAATACTGTATGAAACTAGGACTGCACAGCCAAAACGATCATCCCAATACCAGAGGCCACAAGTTTACCACCACCCAGCCTCTGCACCAGCTCTTTACCAAACAATATCGTCCATTCACCCAACTGCGGCAAATCAAGTGTAGTCAGGTCAGCGTTGGAATTATAGAGAACATATAAGGATTGTGCGGGGTCGCTTCCAGCATGGTTCCGGAGAGTATAAGCTACCGTACCAGCAGGTGCCTTCTCAAATATTAAATGCTTGCGGATGTCTTCGGCATGGCGCAGGCGGAAAGCCGAATGATCTTTACGCAGCGAAATCAACTGCTTCATATAGGCGACATCCTCCTTATGAGCAGCGCATTGTTCCCAATCCATACAGTTGAGCTCGGCTGAAGATTTAAAGCTGTTCTCCACACCTTTTTTGGTACGCATAAATTCTTGACCGGCGTGGAGAAAAGGAATTCCCTGGCTCGTTAATACCATAGCAGAAGCAAGTTTATGCATGGCGCGTCGCTGTTCCTCTGTCTGTCCTGGGCTGGATAATACAATTTTATCCCAGAGAGTATGATTGTCATGACACTCCACATAGTTCACACACTGTTGTGGCTCATCAGCAAATTGGCCGATTTCTTGACTGTGAACAATTCCTCCGGCGATTCCTGTCTTCACGGCCTGCTCCAGGCCGGACTTCCCGCCGATAAAACCGGGCTGATCATACAGAAACAGATTTCCTTTAATCGCATCCCGAAAGCCATCATTAAAATGTCCAATGCCTGGCAGCAGATCCGCATTAGTCTGATTTGCAAGCCGTTCCATCGGCAGCTCTGTCTCCATAATCCAGCCTTCGCCGATCGTTATAAGAGATGGATTAACTTCGTCCAGCCGGCGCCGAATTTCTTTCATTGTATCAATATCCATAAGCCCCATCAGATCAAAGCGAAAACCATCAATATGATACTCATTGGCCCAATAAAGCACAGATTCCACGATAAAACGGGACATCATCACATGCTCGGTAGCGGTATCGTTACCACAACCACTGCCGTTCGAGAGACTCCCATCCCGCTTATAGCGCAGATAATAACCAGGCACCAGCTTCGTGAAATGGATAAGGTAGCCATCATAAACATGGTTATAGACGACATCCATAATGACGCGCAAACCCCGATCATGCAAGGCCTGAACCATTGTTTTGAGCTCCTGAATTCGTAGGCCCGGAACATAAGGATCTGTAGCATAAGAGCCCTCGGGAGCATTATAATTCAACGGATCATACCCCCAGTTGTAGTGAGGCTCATCCAGCTTGGTCTCATCAACACTTTCTGTTGCATAATCGAAAATAGGCAGCAGTTGTACATGAGTAACTCCGAGATCAGCAATATGATCCAGACCTGTGAGAATTCCTTCAGGCCCACGAGTACCCTCTTCAGCCAAACCGAGATATTGCCCTTTATGGAGAATGCCACTTGCCGGATGAATAGACAAATCACGCAGATGAAGCTCATAAATAATGGCATCAACCACGTTATCTAGAGGTGGCTTATCTTCAGTCCACCGCTGCGGGTCCGTCTTGCGCAGATCTATAATGACGCCGCGATCCCCATTTACTCCGACAGCGCGCACATAAGGATCGACCGCTTCATTCCATTTATCACCGATACGCACCCGATATGTATAATACTTACCCTCCAAATCACCGTCAACCGTCAGTCTCCAAGCCCCGCGAACGTCACGGATCATAGGAACTATATGTGCTTGTTCTGCCTTCCACGAATCATACAATGCGACCTCTGCTTCCTGTGCAGTTGGTGCCCACAAACAAAATACAGATTGTGCTGTGGAATAGGTCACTCCAAGATCTTCTCCGTCATAGCTGAATAAGTTGTCAAAATCTTGATCGAATACCGAAATACCGCCAGTAGCTGCCGGGTCTCCGAAATAAATCTTTTCTTTCATTTCCTTTTGTACAGACAAAGAAACCTCTCTCCCTTACCCTTTAATAACTGAAATTATAATCGGATTTTATCTCTGGTGCAAACGTTTGAACTGTTATTTTTCCTTCGATTCACTAACTTCTATGATATTCATAGCCACCATCGTAATGATACCCTTATTAGGAGAAAAGGGGATGTGCCGTTCTTTACTGGGGGCAAAGTTGCCATCACTATACTTAACACCATTATCAAGAACAATGAGGATAGGCGCAGCGCCATCCGCAGCCTCATATCCTATTCCCAGCACCCAATGGTAAGCGAAAGTATATCTCCCTCTCCAGCGAAAAGTGAACCATTTGTCGAATTTGATAGCAACCGGCCGCTCCGCATCGATTTCCGCTATATATCTGTTCATATCATTGAAGGTCGTTAGCGAAAGCTGGTACCTTTCCTCCGGTGCAGCAGAAGCTCTTATGTAGCCTTTGATTCCTCTTACAAAGCTGCGCACGCTCATTCCCCAAGGGGTTCCCCCGTGATGACTGTATATGTGATTAATATGCTCCGCTTTGGAATAAAAGTGACCTTTCCCGCCAATAAAATGCTTTCCTAAACGAGTACTCCAATATTCCATTAACGCAGCCATCGTTGCTGGCCCGCAAGCAGAGGCGGGTGAAGCCACACCGGATTCCCATTGCGTGTAAGGTTCTACGGTCAGCTTATGATGGGACTGTCCAGACTTCATATAGATATCTTCTCCCATCGCTGCTGTAATATCCGTTCAATCTCTGCGGCAAGAAAGGGCTTACTGATAAAATCTTGCATCCCTGCGGCCAGACATTTCTCATGATCTTCATTTCTAGCATATGCTGTCACTGCGACGATTATGGGCTGACGTTCCGGCGGAACACTGTCCCTGATTAGGGTGGCCGCCGTAAGTCCGCTCATTACCGGCATCTGCAAATCCATAAACACAAGATCATACGGCTCTAGCAGGACTGCCTGCAGTGCCTGTTCCCCGTTCTCCACCAAGTCCGCTTGATACCCCCACTTCAGCAGAATCGTCAGTAGTAGCTTTTGATTAATCGGATGATCCTCAGCAATTAGTATCCTCAGCGGGCCATATTTGGCTGCAGGCGAGGGAAAGCTTTCTTTAATCAATGCCACTTCTACTGTAGCAGTTACCTCTTCTCCGCAGTCCTCATAGTCACTTGCAGCACGGACTGGCAAAAAGAAATAAAAGTTCGAGCCTTGGCCTTCCCTGCTCTCCACTCCAATCGCTCCACCCATAAGCTCAACGAGTTTTTTGCAAATAGCAAGCCCTAAGCCTGTTCCACCATACTTACGGTTAAGTGTCGGGTGCAGCTGCGAGAAAGACTGAAACAACAGATTCTGCTTCTCAGTTGGAATACCGATCCCCGTATCTCGGACATTAAACTTCAAAGATTGTTTCTTCATGAAGGGCCAAGGTTCTTTTTCTACGTGAATACAAACGTTTCCCTGCTCTGTAAATTTAACGGCATTGCTAACGAGATTGACCAGTACTTGGCGCAGCCGAGCGGAATCTCCCATAATCAGCGGGGGAACGTCAGCAGCAATGCTGCAGGATAGATGAATATTCTTCTCTAAAGCTTTTGCCGAAAATAATTCAGTTACGCTATCCATAACTACTTTCAGACTTACCTGTTCATGCACCAGCGTCATTTTACCGGCCTCAATTTTACTGAAATCCAGTACCTCGTTCAGAATATACAGCAATGAATTACTGCTCTGACTAATGATATCTATATACCCGCGCTGTTCTTCATCTAATTCCGTATCGGCCAACAGATCTGTCATACCCATAATTCCGTTCATTGGTGTGCGCAGCTCATGGCTCATAATGGCCAGAAACTCAGATTTAGCCTGATCAGCCTTCTCTGCAGATTCCTTTGCCCGGATAATTTCTTTCTCGTCCGTTATATCGCGGAACACTACAACTGCACCAATACGCTCTCCTTTATCGAACAGTGGAGTAACCTGACATTCAGCAAGAAAGCTAGCACCATCTTTACGCCACAGAACAGCATCATTACTCTGGTAGGAGGTTCCAGCCTGAATGGCCTGTATAAGCGGTGAATCCTCCGGACGGTAATGGATGCCGTTAGGTGTAGTCTGTTGAATATGATTCAAATAGAGATGACCCATAATATCGTCATAATCGAAGTCCAGCATGTTCGCTCCCGCCGGATTGATAAACGTCACCTTTCCTTCAATATCGAGACCGAATATGCCCTCTGATACTGCGTTCAAGATCAGTGTATAATCATTGCCCAGCTTTTCAATTTGTTCAGTATATCGACTGAGCTCTGTAATATCCCGAGAAATTCCATATACGCCTACAACTTGCCCATCCACAATAATCGGAATATTGATGGTATTAATCTCCACAAAATGTCCGTCTTTATGAATGAGGGTGAGATCATAGCTTTGAGGATGCCCTGTAGATGCAAGTGTAAAATGATGCAGGGTCTTGGCCATGTCTTTCTCATGCACAATAGGACCAAAATACATACCGATCAGTTCATCCAGTGAATACCCGGTCAACTTCTCCAGGTTAGCATTCGCCGTTAAATAGTCCCCTTCTAAATTCATGGAGTACACAGCTGAGGGATTATATTCGAATAACGATTTATAACGTTGTTCATTCTCCTGCAGTCTCGACTCGAATTGCTTACGTTCTGTAATATCACGGGCGACAGCAATGATCTCGATGATATGGCCATCGTCGTCATAGATATACCGACTATTCGTCTCCAACCAGATATAGGTACGGTTCTTGCGGCGATAGCGGAAGACTATAGGTGGAATAAATCCGGATTGTTGGCTTTGTTCCATTACTTTAATCATCATAGCCATGTCATCCGGGTGTAGGTAAGTGTAAACGCTGGTTCCCAGCATTTCCTCTGGCTCATAGCCAAGCAGCGCACGACTGGCGGGAGAGCAGTACAAGAAAAGGCTATCCTCAATAGCAATACGAGCGATTAAATCCAGTGAATTCTCCGACATTAGTCTAAAATTACGTTCACTCTCCCGCAACTGCTGCTCCATTTGCTGACGCTCTGACACGTTACGGCCAATTCCCATAATACGTGTAATCTCATGATTTCTGTCCCTGATTACATGAAAAGAAATCTCCAGCCATATATAGTGGCCTTCCTTGTGACGAAGACGACGGACTAAGGACTCGTTCGACAAAATGAAGGCAGAATGCTTCATTTCTTCAACGTCTTCAGGGTGGTAATATTCCAGTCGGTTCGTACCGATCATCTCTTCTGGTGAATACCCAAGCAGAGATAGGCTGGAAGGAGATATAAAGCTGAAGATCCCATCAGGCAGAGTAAACGAAATGATATTTTGATCATCTTTTATAAATAAATCGTACAGGTCACGGCTATCTACCGTTAACTGATCGGCAATTTTGTGGTCTGTAATATCCTGGGCGTACACAATTATATCTGTGAAGGCCTGTCCCACTTCAACTAATGAGAAGGTAAGGGCAAGCCATATCGGACGTCCTGCCTGATTAATAAAACGTTGTTCCTTTATGATATTCGCACCAGGAGCATGCAGCAGATCAGCCATTACCTCTTTAAAGGTGAGGGCTCCCTGCTGACCTGGCTGATTATTTTCCCAGCAAAAAAGAGTGCCCGTAAGAATTGCGGATTCCGTATACCCGATTATATGGCAAAATGCGGGATTAACCTTGATCCATCTACCTTCCGATGTCAGTACAGCCATCCCCATCGGAGACTTCATGAACGCTTGATCCAGAATACTATCGTTCTCTGCCAAGTTATCCACTTCTACCAGGCCTCCTTCATGCATGATCTACTTATTACTTATGCAATCTCTTCAACTCTTCATTATCTTAACCCAGTATACGTTAAGAGAAACAAGGAAAGAAATGTGCAAATGTTCTATTAAAGTTCAACGATCAAAATAATAATTATTGACGATTAAACGAGGTCACCTTATAGTTATAAGCAATATATTATTCGTGACCTGTTACGCTGGAAGCACCCGTAACAAAGGCTTTTTGCCTTTGCTGCGGGTGCTTTTTTTGTTGCGGTGATAGGAATGAAGGGGAGGATAGAAATGATTAAATCTAAGACTATTCCTATGGTGATGCTGTCGGTTCTGCTTATGCTGATATCCTGGTTGGAAGTTTATGCTGCTTCGTCTAGCATTGAATTAACACCTTCTATTAAAGCAGCCTTTGATCTGACGGCGGCAAGTGCGGAGAGCACAGTAAGGGTCAAGTTAAACGGACTCTACAGCGATTTATCCACGTTAAAGCTACAATACGACAGCCGGGAGGAGCAAATCCGAACACTGCACTATAATAACGAGCAGGCTTTGACAGTCGTTCGTCAGCATATCAAGGAAATTGATTCCTCCAAAGTGAACGGGCTGGAGACAACAGTCAACCATACAAAGCAGCGCTATCAGCCCTTGTTTGATCAATACAGTGCGCTTAGCCGCCGCATTACCCTTGCCAAAAGCCTCAAGGACAAAACCTTAAATAAAGTGCTGAACGCCCAAGGAGATGCCATGAAAATCCTGGTTCAGCTAGCCCGTGAAGACATTCGTAACAAGCAAGCGCAGCTAAAGGTAGCCAAAGAGGCCCGCACTAAAAAAATAGCCGCCGCTCGTAAAACCTTAAGCGGTATTGAAAGTCCGCAAACATCGATCAAGTCTCAGAAAAGTATAGTCACCTCACTAAATAAACGCCTTTCCGCAGACTGGAGTGATTTTAAAGCCGCCATTCGAAAACAAAGTCCAACGTTAACCTCACAATCTCTTTCCTCACTCTTGTCCGGTTATCGGCAGATCTTAGCAAGCAAACAAAAAATCATCGAATTAGAGCAAAAGGTCGCTGTTATCATTTCGGCTACAAGTAAACAAATGGACTTATAGAATTAAGACTTCTTATTCTGCGCTCGACGGTAAGACATTACTTTGCGGTACATGCTCTTATCAGCCAGCTGATTGAAGATATACGGGTCAGGATTGGTATTCACTTCAATAATCCAGGGAGTCATGGAGCGGTCCAATCCCACATCCACACCAATTTGCTTAAAGCCGGGGTATTTCTTGTGATAGAAACGTCCGGTATCCCGTCCAAGCTTAGCCAGATTTCGGAGCACCTCATCCTGCTGTGCAGAACTTAAGTGGGGTGCTAACAGCTTCTCGACGGCAGTAGGTTTACCGCCACTGTGATAGTTAGTAACAATCTTGCCCTTCTGAGCTACTCTACCGATCAGACCTGTTGTTTCCCATTTGCCGCGCGGACTGAGCTGAACCATTACACGAATATCAAAGCGCTGGCCCCCATGCTTCAGTAGAGCAATTCCTCTTTGGATCAGGTAGCTGCGTCCATGGGTTGATTTTTTTAGCGATTGATAGAAGGCTTCATAGGCTCCAAAATTCTTAATCTTGGTACCGTTCTGATACTTGTAGGCTGTCCCGCCCTGATCTCTGGTCTGCTCAACCCTCATTACTCCATTGCCATAGGTACCACATTCCGGCTTAACGTAGACCATTCCGTATTTCAGCAGCATATTTCTTAAATTAGTCTTAGTGAATCTTGTGGTCTCCGGAATCAGCGGTGAAATTTCCGAGCTTTGCATCAATACCTTGGTCTTAATCCATTTACTCAATACTCCTGACTTTGGCTTTGTTCCCAATTGCACTCTCTCCTGTCCCTCGATAAATGTATCGACCTCAGTAACCCTTAGTATTTTATGCTTCCGCTGCACTAATGGAATGAGGTGTTCGCCTGCTCCGCGCTCAGGACTGTATCTTCAGCCTAAGCAGCCGCATATGGTGGTAATAGAGAGGGTAACTGAGGTCATAGGAGGCATGAGGCATGCATATTTGTATCATTGCACCGGAGCAGTTCCCGGTTCCCGGAGATGGTTCAGTAGAAATCTGCATCTGGGCTATTGCCAGAATACTCGCCCATCAGCATAGAGTTACTATTGTAAGCCGGAGAACGGTGGGACTTCCTGACTCTATTGAGCAGGAGCGAGTAAGCATCATCCGCTTACCTGCGGACAGCCCCTCCCACTATCTCACGGCGGTGCTGAATTACCTTCAGGGTGAACGGTTCGATGTAATTCAGGTAGATAATCGCCCGTTGCTGATGGCTGCTGTTAAGAAACAGCTGCCCCATACTCCAGTACTGTTATTTCTGCATTCGTTAACCTTTGTACCGGCTACAGCCACAATTGTCAGGAACCTCAACAGAGCCGATCTGGTTATTGCCAACAGCCGCTCGTTACAGCAAAGGCTGGCCCGCCGTTTCCCCCGCCTGACTCCGAAGATCAGCATTGTCCCTTTGGGAGTTGATCTATCCCGTTTCTTACCGGCACAAGCTGCGGAGAAGCTGCGATTGCGCAGACTGTATCAGCTTCCACCTGGTTTTGCAGTATTGTTCGTTGGCCGGGTGATTCCCCGCAAGGGCGTCCCCGTGCTAATTCGAGCTATGCAGCGCCTGAATTCATGCCTTCCTGCTCATCTCATCATCGCTGGTAAGGGGAAAGCGCCATATATCCGGCAGTTGAAGCTATTGGCCCGGCGGCTGGGTGTATCGGTTTCTTTTCTCGGAAACGTAGCCCATGAGGATATCCACGGCCTATATCAAGCCGCCGATTGCTTCGTCTGTCCCTCCCAAAGACACGAATCCTTCGGTCTGGTTAATGTGGAGGCAATGGCCTCCGGACTGCCTGTCGTTGCCTCGAGCAATGGCGGGATTAAGGAGATTATCAGCTCTGGGCATAACGGCTACTTGGTAGAACGCTACCGTGAGTCTCTACCCTTTGCCAGATGTTTGCTGCGCATAGGCCGCAATCCCACGCTGGCAGCAAAGATTGGGGCACAGGGCCGGATGGATGCACTGCAGGCCTTCGAATGGAAGCATACAGCTGCACGTCTGGAGACCTTGTACTTGTCTCTTTTGCCGCAATCAAAATGCTTGTCTTAATGCTTTACCGCAGCCATGCGACACTCTGTAACATTAAATTTGTGACGTTATTCACATGATTCAACACCCAGAAAATTTATACTCATATTGTAAGCGTTGCCATTAAGCGCATCTATTTATTTATAATTACACCTATGAAATTGGCAACCCCCATACACATATTCTTCGCTGTAGAAAGGGTGCATCATTATGTTAATGATCAAAGCAATTGTAAGACCCGAGAAAGCCGATGAGGTCATGGCTGAATTAATGCTTGCTGGCTTTCCATCCATCAGCAAGATGGATTTACTGGGTCGCGGGAAACAAAAGGGGATCCAAGTCGGAGATAATCACTATAATCAAATCTCCAAGAAACTGCTGATTATTGTCATTCAGGATGATGAGAAAGAGGATGTACTCAGTATTATTATGAGAACTGCGAAAACCGGAGACCACGGATCATTCGGAGACGGTAAAATATTCGTATTGCCTGTACATGAGGCCTATACCATTAGCAATGGCAAAAATCAGCTGTAGACCGAATCAAAATATAAGGATAAGTTATCGTGTGAAACATATAAGTTCTTATATTTTAAAAAAAGGCAACAAAGCTGTACGGGGAACGGGTATTAGCCGCCCCAGGTACACTTTGTTGCCTTTATTATATTCTCCATTATTAGGTTAATCCTGCATCAGAACAGTTGGACTACCGTAAGAACAAGACCTACGACAAAACCGCATAAGGCTCCGTTAACACGAATCCACTGCAAATCCTTGCCTACCTTATCCTCCAGCATGTTCACCAGACTGGCATCATCCATACTATCCAGGTTCTCCTTGACCAACAGGCCAAGCCGGAAATGATTAGCCTCTACGAAGTTAATCAATGAAGCACGAATTCGCTCTTCCCAGCTTTGAATCCACTGTTCTTCCTTGCTGATACGGCGTACAAGCATGGCATAAAGGCCGAACAGCTTACGTCCACCTGCTGCCTGATCTGCTTCCACAATGGCGACTGCCTTGTCGCGGATTTGTTCCAATTGTGTATGCAGAAAGCCTGTGACGGCTTCGCTTTGCAGCTCGTTCAAAGCCCATTCCTTCAACGAGGCCAATCTTGTCTCATCGCTCACAAGCTGGAACAGCGCCACCCGGATTTCACGGATGACCTCCTCGCGGTATGGACTGTCCTCCTCACGGAAATCACGAATAGCGGATTGCAGCATCCCTTGCAGCATTCCACCCAGCATATCGTCATCCGTAAATCCGACAAAAGCCTGAAAAGCCATCCCCTTAAATCCGCCAAGCTTCACCTCAGACAGCTTCTCACTAGCAAGTTTGCCTAACATGGCCTTCGTTTCAGGACGTTCCGTCCACGTGGATACTCCCGCTAATGCATAATCGAGGACGGCTACATCCTTGCCATCATTCATTAATTTAGTCGTAATCTTATCTGCGAATATTCCCAGCTCTGCTTCACGAATGTATTCTGCAGCCGCGGATTGAATATAAGGCACAGCCTTCTCTAACGGAAGACGATGCACAAATTCGCCAAGCTGTTGCAGCAGTTCAGCTCTCGCCTTCTTTCTACTGAAGAACTTCGTCAGTAGTTTGGAACCAAGCGATACTATACGAACCTTACGCAACTTGTTCTCAATGCTCTCCTTATTCAGCAGCTCATTCTCCATGGCGGAGATCAGCGACTGAATGATTTTATCCCGGTTCTTGAGCAGCAGAGAAGTATGCGGAATGGGCAGGCCCAGTGGATGGCGGAATAGCGCTGTGACTGCGAACCAATCGGCAATCCCCCCTACCAAACCGGCTTCAAATCCACCTCTGAGTAGGATAACTGCCAGATTTTCCGGCAAAAAAAGTGTGATCAGAAAGCCAATCGCCATAATGGCGAGTGAAGTCGTGGCTAAATTTCTGGATTTCATGACTATTCCCCCTTACGAATAACAACTACCAAAAAACATTGTACCACGACTGAACTCCATTCTGAAAATGTCGCCAATTAATGATAAGATACAAGAATACTTTTCACTGCCCTTGAAGGGGAGAACTTTCACACGACAAGGAGATATCAACATCATGCTGATTGCTTTGGATATGGATGGAACACTTTTGAACGAGAAAGGCAATATCAGCCCCGGTAATCGTGAGGCGATCCTGCAAGCTCAGAAGCTGGGCCATATTGTGGTTATCGCTACGGGACGCTCTTACATGGATGCGGAGCGACAGCTGCGGCTGGTCGATCTGGAATGCCCTGTAATTAGTCTGAACGGGGCAGTCATTACAATGCCTGACAAGACGCTGGTGGCGAGCAAGCCGCTTAACAAGGAAGATATCATTCCCGCTCTGCGCTGGATGAACGAAATTCCGGAATTGTATTATGAGGTCTACACAGAGGATAACGTTTATGCGGAGCTGAACAAGCGAGTAAAGCTGGAGAAATTAGCAGCGCTCAGTGATGAGGAAGTACCAGAGGAGGTTAGCTGGCTGCTGAAAGCCATGATCGACCAGCAGTTTCAACAGGCTTCCGTAACCTACGTGGAGAGCATGGAGGAAGTGTGGAGTAAAGAGGAAAATGTCATTTATAAAGCGCTGGCTTTCTCTCTGAACCGTGAGCTGCTGAAGGAAGCCTCTACTCGATTTGCCGCGATTCCTGGACTGATTATTACAGCATCACATGTAAATAATATTGAGATCAATCATAAGGAGGCCAACAAAGGCTCTGGTGTAGCCCAACTGGCTGCACATTACGGCATCCCATTGGATCAGATTGCAGTTATGGGCGACAGCTATAATGATCTGCCCATGTTCGAGATGGCCGCCTACAGAATTGCCATGGCTAATGCAGCGCAGATTCTTAAGGATACTGCCGAATATGTCACTCTCACTAACGAAGAGGACGGGGTGGCCGCCGGTCTTCACTATCTTTTTAATCAGAGATAAAGCTGTCCAGACGTCCAACTACTCTGGGCAGCAAAAAGACTGGGAGTCTATGCTTCCAGTCTTTTTGCTCTGAGGTGAATGGGGTAGTCAATTGCCTATTCCATATTGCTGTGCTGCTTGAACGCCGTAGCATTATCAATTTGGCTCAGCCCGGCAAAGGACAGGCACACGCTGTCCAGTACAAGGTGAACGCACTGGTCGAACAGGGAACCTAACGGCTGTATGCTCGGCTGTTCTCCTTCCCGGCGGTGCTTCGTCGCCGCCGGGATGAGAATCAGCTTGGAAGCACACTTGCCCAAGGGAGACTCTCTATTGGTCGTCAGAGCAACGATGAAAGCGCCTATTTCCTGTGCCTTCTGCGCCGTCCAGACAACACTTTGCGTTGTACCTGAACCGGAGACCGCCACCAGAATATCATTGCCTGATAGAGAGGGGGTGATCGTCTCACCGATCACATAGACAGTTGCTCCCAGATGCATCATCCGCATAGCGAATGACTTGGCCATCAGCCCCGAGCGGCCTTCACCTATTACAAAGATCCGTTTACCTCCAAGCAATTGAAATGCGGTCTCCTCTGCTGCTGACTCTTCAAAGCGCTCCAGCACCTCAGAAATTTCGGACAGAATTTCTTTCAGCTTACTCATCTTTGTTCACCCTCTCCTGTTCTTCAATCCATGCTTTAATAGCCCGTGCTGCCTGCGCTGGGTCCGAAGCCTTCGTAATCGCTGAGCCAACTATAAGTACGGCTGGCCGCAGCGGCAACAGGTTTGGCAGTGATTCCAGTGTAATCCCACCGGCGGCGGCTATTTGCAGACGCACCATTGTATCAGATAGACTCGTTAGTTCTGGACCGTTGCTCGCAGCAATCTGCCGAGATTCTTCAACTTCCTGCTGATCCTTGCTAATATGCAGGCAGTGAATCACCTGAGTGTACTGTGACAGCTCCCGCTGCTGCTTCGGTGAGGTATGCAGCAGATCGATCATCGTCTGCCTGCCGAACCGTTCAGCAGTCTCTACACATAGCTTGACCGTAACCGGTGGTGCAGCACCCATTACAGTCGCCACATCGGCTCCCGCCTTGAAGCAGAGTTCAAATTCGTATTTGGCATTATCAAAGGTCTTCATATCAGCCACAATTACCTTTTGTGGAAATTCACGCCGCATAGCTTCCACCGAAGCCATGCCGTACTCCTTAATGAGCGAGGTGCCCACTTCGATCCAATCGATGTAAGGCTCTGTGCACCGTGCCATTGCCACCGCTTCTGTTATACTCATCCGATCTAGCGCCAGCTGGATCTTCATTGTGGAGACACCTCCAGCTTAGCATTATCCGCCCGCTCCTTCCGTGAAGAACCGACCATCATTGTCAGAATCGCTGACAGCAATAGCGAACCCGCCATGAAAATGTAGGACGCTCCAAAACCGCCCGTGGAGCCATTAAGATAACCAACAATATAGGAACCCACAAAGGAGCCGAGTGCTCCCATACTGTTGATCAACGCCGTCGCACCGCCAGAGACGTTTCGAGGCAGAATTTCCGGAATAATCGCGAAGAATGGACCATAAGGTGCGTACATTGCACCACCGGCGATAATCAGCAGTACGAACGAGATCCAGAAATGATCCGCGCCAAGCAGGTATGAGGCATAGAAGGCGATCGCTGCGACCAGCAGGAACGGCCAGACGAAGGCTTTTCGCTTCAGTGTCTTGTCGGAGAAATAGGACACGCTCAGCATCGCGATCACCGCCAGCACATAAGGAACCGCCGTTAGCCAGCCAGTTGCAATCATATCCATATTCGGTGCGGCCTTAATAATCGAAGGCAACCACATGACGAAGCCGTAGAGCCCAATGCTCCAGAAAAAATACTGCAGGCACAGCTTGATAACAAGCGGCGACCTGAACGCTTCTCCATAATTTTTCACCGGCTTGAGTCCTTGCTGCTCCTCTTGGAGTGCATCTGCCAGTGCTTTCTTTTCGCTTCCATTCATCCATTTTGCATCCGATGGCTTGTCATTCACCAGTCTCCACCAGAAGAACGCCCAAATAATCGGCGGCACACCTTCAAGAATGAACATCCATCTCCAGCCCACAGAGGAGACCAGATAGCCGGAAACGACCGACATCCACATTACCGTTACAGGATTGCCAAGAATCAGGAAGGTGTTGGCCCGTGAGCGCTCCTTTTTGGTAAACCAGTGGCTAAGGAAGACGAGCATCGCAGGCATGACAGCGCTCTCTACAACACCAAGACTGAAACGGATAACAATCAGATAATGAACGCTATGAATGATACCTGTCGCCGCAGCAAGAAATCCCCAGAGAATCAGCGACCAAAAAATCAGCTTCTTGGCGCTCTTGTTCTCGGCATAATGGGCCCCAGGCACCTGAAAGAAGAAGTAACCCAGGAAAAATAGCGCTCCCAGCAGCGATGACATTGATGCGGAGATTTGCAAATCCTTAGCCATCCCGGATGCTGCACCGAAACTGTAATTGGCACGATCCAGATAAGCAAGGCTGTACGTAATGAATACAATTGGAATCAGCCGCAACCAGCGTGTTGCAGACAAGCCAGTCTTGTTCGTCTTATTCGTCTTCATTGTCATTTAGCTCCCATCAATTGATCTTGAAGATAACGTTCCAATTCAACAAAGGTTGGATAACCCTCATGATCTCCCGCGGACTGCACGGCCAAGGCTCCGATCGCATTCCCCCGCTGTACGGCCCGCACAATATTCAGCCCTTCCAGCAATCCGCTGACCAAGCCGACGGCAAAACCGTCACCCGCGCCTACCGTATCTATTACTTGCTCCACTTTAAAGCCAGATATGGTTCCTTCATCCTCACGCGTACGATAATAGGCACCTTCCGGGCCCAACTTGACGACAACAAGTGAAGCACCACGTTCCAGATAAAAAGCTGCAATATGTTCAGGATCTCTGGAGCCAGTCAGAATCTCACCTTCTTCTATTCCCGGCAGTACCCAGTCTGCCCTAACGGCCAAATCGTTGATCACCGTCACCATCTCCGTACGCGAGGACCAGAGCGAAGGCCGCAGGTTAGGATCAAAAGAAATCGTTCGTCCCGCTGTTCTCATACAGTTCAGCGCAGCATTTGTGAATTCTCTCGTTCCTGCATTCAACGCTGGTGGAATTCCCGTCAGATGCAGATGGCGGAAGCTGGTAAAATAGTCTGGGTCAACATCTCCACCCGCCAGCGTGCTTGCAGCCGACCCTTTGCGGAAATACTGTACCTGCGGGTCCCCCGTCAGTACCCTTGATTTCAGTTGAAATCCTGTCGGATGGAATGCATCATTGGTTACTCCGGCAATATCAACCTTCTCGGCAAGCAGCGATTCACGAATGTATTCCCCGAAGACATCCACACCCACTTTGCTAACCCAGCCTGTCGTGAGTCCCAAGCGAGAAAAGCCAATCGCCGTGTTCAGTTCCGCACCGGCCAAGCCTCGGCTGAAGACCCCAATGTCCTTCAGCTCTCCCGGCCTGTCGGCGGCGAACATAACCATGGCTTCGCCAAACGTGACCACATCTCTCAAGTGCATAATATCTCACCTCTCTCTTGCAGCAGATTAATATAATAGTTCAAACTTTCTCCCGGCGGCAGTGTAAATTCAATCGCGCGGGGGACATCGTCCGGCAGCCGCTTCAGCAGCTTTCGCCATGGCGCTTCTTTCTCCGGTGGCAGCGGAAGTGTAATGCAGGTTCCAGCCGACGAATCGACATGCTTGCAATGAATATAGGCAACATAAGGAGCCAGCTTCTCCGCAGCGGCAAAGGCATCTTCGCCACAGTATGCCCAGTTGCCTGTATCGAACGTCAGCTTCACCCCAGGGAGGCCGTACCTTATAACCGCTTCGAAAAAAACCAACAGCTTCTCCGCCTTACCGCCGTAAGGCGTCTGATCATTCTCGATTAGGAGAGTGAACTGCCCAGCCTGCAGACGGTGATCTTCAAGCAGCTGTTTCAGCCGCTCCATCTGCTCCAGCTTACACTCCCTGTCGAAATGGCCCAACGATACTTTTAGCATTTCCGGCCTTAACGTTTGCGCTTCCTTAAGCGCTTTCAATAATCCCACTTCGTTAAGTTCCCCTGTCGTTTTCCACAATTCTATTGGAACGGAGTATACACAGTGCAGATGCTCGCGCTCAACGGCTTCCCGACAGGCTATAAGCGGAAGTTCTCCTGGTGGAAATAGCTCACGCCGGAACTCCAGCCCATCACCGCCGCTGCTACGGACCGTAGCAGCCAGATTATGCTGTTCGCTAAATCCTGCCCCAAACACCGAAGCCGGAATATAAATCATACTCATTGAAAATCCCCCTCACTTTTGAATTACAAGCAAATCATCGAAAAATTCCGCATGAAGAATATTTATCTCGCATCTTGTAAAACGGTTTAGTAAATCGGTTTACCGATGTTTGATTGTATTATACTCCCCACCACTTTTCTTTTCAAGCCTTTATTGTAAAGCGCTCTCATTTCGGATTAAATGGCTCTATCGTAAAAAAGCCACCCCTCCCAAGCTAGCGGGAAGAGTGGCTGTATAGGTTGTAGCTATCAAATCTACTGTACGATTAAGTACCTGAATTGCGCAGGATAAGCTCAGAAGACTCTCGTATGGCAAGCTCACATGGAAAAACAAGCTCGGTAGGCTGCAAATCCTCGGCCTCTGAACGGATGCGCCGGAGGATCAACTCTGCTGCTTTTCGGCCCATTTCCAGAGATGGCTGGTTAATCGTCGTTAATGTCGGAGAGAGCAGGTGGGCGAAAGGGATATTATCGAAGGCGACCAGTGCCAAATCGTCCGGCACTCGCATCCCCTGCTCCTTAACAAAAGCCAGCATTTCCAGTAGGACCAGGTCATTACCGGCAATTAATGCTGTAGGTGCCTCAGCTCCAGTAAATAGCTCACGAAATCGCTCCTTCAGGCTGGAAATCTCCGCATTAATAATCATTCGCTCGCTATATCTCAGTCCAAGATCGTCCATGGCTTTCCGATAGCCTTCGATGCGCTCCACCCGTGAACTGATCGTTAACGGAGCAGTAGCAATAGCGATCCGCTGGTGTCCCTGCTCCGCTAAATGCGCTACCGCAGCGTATATGGACTCCCGATTATTGACAACGATGGTATCAGCCTTAACGCCTTCCACCCGGCGGTCCATGAACAGAATAGGATATTGATGTTTGGCGAGCTTAGCATATAATGCAGCGTTCTTCCCTGTAGGGAGCAGAATGATTCCGTCAACCTGCTTGGCCTGCAGCATTTCAGCATATTTCTGCTCCTTGCTACCATCCTCATCGCTGTTGCAGAGAATGACGTTGACGTCCTGCTCCTGACAGTAGTCCTCAATGCCGCGGCAGATTTCAGTCGATAGCTGGTGCATGATATTGGCTACAATGACGCCCACTGTCGACGTGCGCTTCTGCTTAAGACTGCGAGCCAGCACATTGGGCTGATAGTCAAGTTCCTCGATCGCTTGCTCGATTTTGCTCCGGGTATCTGTGCCCATATGCTGATACCGCTTGCTTAAATATTGAGATACGGTGCTTTTAGATACACCGGCTTTTTCCGCAACATCAGAGATTGTTACTTTGACCATTGTCCCTTGCTCCCATCGCTCTTAAGTCCAAGCTGTCATTATATTCACTATAAATGGCTTCTTCACAGTTGTCTAATGACAGCATGACTTGCAAGACCCAATAGAAGGGGCTCCTACGCATCCCAGTTGTCTGAAATCCGCACAATATCCTCCGTGGCAGAAGAGCCGAAAGAGGAGGCGATTTCTACGACAATTAATTCCAGCTTTGTCGTTGCCCGCAGGAGATGTCTTGCCCCGGCAAGTACGGTAACCATATCTCCGGCGGTAGCTGGATGAACCATCCCTTCTATGATGTATTCCCCACTCCCGGAAAGCACAGACCACATTTCTTGCGTGTGCGGGTGAAAATGGTAGCTCGTATGCCTACCGGATAAAAGTGTGACTTTGGAGGTCGTAATTTCCGTACCTTCGGCTGTGCGGGTGCAATCCAGTATGCGGGAGCAGCCCCAGCGCTTCTCTTCGATCATCGGCCGCATCACCTGGCCTTCCAGTTCCTCCTTAATCCGTTTCGCCTGCTCTTTGCCAGCAACCAGAATGCCGTCGGGGCCTGCAGCCACGATCAGGCCTGGTGCACCGATGACATACACCGGACAGGATAGCTCATTGACCAGATGTGTATCCTCTGAATCTGCCGATATCGTTCCTAATCCCGTCACTTCCCCATGCAAAAAAGGAGTTAGTGCATCCCAACTGCCAATATCCGCCCACTGTCCAGTGTAGGGAATAACAACGGCGCGTTCCTGTTTCTCCAGTACCTCACGGTCGAAGCTTCGCTCCGGCAGTAGATTATAACGTTCCAACAGCTCTTGATACACAGTCGTGAGACCTCTGTCTTCCAGACAGGAGAGCAAGAACTGCAGGGAACAGGAGAATACCCCGCAGTTCCAAAGCCCTCCTTGGGAGATGAGATATTCGGCCCTAGACTCATCCGGCTTCTCGGAGAACTGCGCAACCTGTAAATACTCAGCACTACTTGAGGTACCTCTGGGCAATATATATCCGAATTGTGTGGAGGGAAATTGCGGCGCGGCTCCAAGCAGCGCCAGGTCTGCTCCTGATTCGGCCAGCACCTCGGGAAACCGCTGGAGCCGTTTAAAGAACGAGACTTCAACATAAGAATCCACCGGAATCACAGCTACGATCTCCTCTGGCCGGATCTTCCGAACGGAATGCAAATAACTTGCCGCCAGAGCAACGGCCGTGAACGTCCCCCGTTTCAGCGGTTCGGCCAATACGGGAATATCTACACCTACAGACTTCCGGGTAATTTCGACCTGGCTGCGATGGGTCACAATACAGCTTGAAGCAAGCAACTCCGCCTCCGCCAGCCCTCTGCATACCCGCTCGATCATGGATTCCACCCCACCGCCCTCTTTGGGCAGAAGCTTCAGGAAGGCCTTAGATCTGACCTCGTTCGACAATGGCCACAGCCTTTTGCCCGATCCACCGGACAGGAGTACAACCTGCAAGTCCAATCCCCCTTTACGTAAATGCTAGATTCGCCGAACTCTTCACTTCGATGTTCTCACGTAACCCTTGCGTTTGTGAAAAGAAAGCGATCTGTACTTCTCCGCCAGCTTGTTCCGCTGCGCTTTGGAGAGCTGTCCTACATTCATGTGGAGCCCCTTATTAAGGGCCTTCCTGATTGCCATTCCGCTACGGTCAGTGGAATACAGGTAATTGCCATAGGTCTCAAATTCAGAGAAGGCAAACTGCTTCGAACGGTCCATGCTATGCAGGATCGCCGAATACCAGGGCATATGATGTTTTGCTTCAATTTCCTTTTTCATGCGGGCCAGCTTGGTGCGCTCAAATAACATATAGTGGGTTACAAAAGAGGATTTAGCTGTCGCCTTACGGCCCATCAACTTCTTATAAGTGGCGAAATACTGAGGCTGGCTCCAATTTCGGCTGTAAAAAATGGTCTTCCCCTGTGCACGAAATCGGTGCGGGGCAATAAGTACCGTGTCAGCATCAATGACTAGAAAATAGTCAGCCGTACATAGCTTGTCACCGTTTAGCTTCAGCAATTGCTGAAACAGCCAGCCTGAACGCTCCCAGGTCCGGGAACGGTAGTGGATATCTTTTTTGGTCAGCGGCAGAACCGAATTCTCATTAATAAATGTGCAGCCCTTGGTTTGGCAAAAATCCAGGATTCGCTGCTGCTTGGGAGCAACAATCAGAATACGGCCAATTGGATGCTTAACCTGTGCTCGAACAGCGTCAATAACATAGGGAAGTGTAGCCAAATCCTTCTCAATTGCCGGGATCAGCACATCTATAGTCGGCAAAGACATACGTTCATCTCATCTCCAGATTAATGAATTTGCTTTATAGATATGAGTCGTTAGGGCAAAGGGCATGGGCCTTCACAAAAAGAACCTTTTTAACAAGAAGAAACGGCTTAGCTATCCTCTCTTGGCAAGAAACGCACTTTATTGTGCAGTAAAAAGGCGGGGATGGTATATTGTAGATTGGCTAAATGATCGACACAAGAAATTATTGAAGGTGAATGCATTGAATAAGCTGTTATTTCATAATATCCCTCCGGGCGCGACCGGAGAGCAAATACCCAAAGCAAAGATAGCCTCCGCCCAGACCAGTAGAGAACTGGTTCAGCCAGAGGAGAACGATTCGGCATATTTCCGCAGGCTGGAGGAAGGCGGAATTCTACTCAACCTCCCCCAAATTACCGCTGTAAGGCACCATAAGGGACCTCTGCTGACACTAGCCGGTGCTGGCTCCGGCAAAACATCGGTTCTGATCTGCAGAACTGGTTATTTGCTGTCTGTGCGTGGCATCCATGCCAGTCAGTTGCTTCTGCTGACTTTCTCCAGCAAGGCCGCAGCAGAAATGCGTGAACGTATAGCCTTGCTGCCTGGGGTGAGCACAGGCGACGCTGCCCGGCTGCAGGCCCGCACGTTCCACTCTTTTTTCCTGTATTTCCTGCGCAGACAGGGCTTGCAGCAGGAGATCTTCCACGAGACGCGCCGCCAGCATATTTTGCTGAAACAGATTATGCGTGAGCTGGGGATGCCTAAGGATGCCTATCCACCGGAAACCCTCTTGGCATTGCTCTCCTCCTTCAAGATGAATATGGGCGAGCTTATGGATTTGCCGGAAGGCACAACGGCTGAGCAAGAGATGAAAGCCGTTCTGACACTCTATGAACAATGGAAAATAGATCATTTCAAGATCGACTTCGATGATGTGCTGTTAATCGCTTACCGGATGCTGCGGGAGCGACCGGAGCTATTGCAGGAATTACAGCAGCGCTATCAGTACGTCATGGTCGATGAATTTCAGGATACGAATGCCTTGCAATATGAGTTGGTGAAGATGATCGCACATCCGCAGCATAATCTGATGGTCGTCGGAGACGATGATCAGACGATCTATTCCTTCAACGGCGCACGCAGCGAGTTCATTCTGGAGTTTGAGCAGCTTTATCCGGGGGCAAGAGTGATTACGCTGGATATCAATTACCGCTCCAGTCCCGCCATTGTTGGGCTGGGCAACGGAATTATCCGGCACAACAAGCGGCGGCGTTCCAAAACCCTGCAGGCAGCCAAGCTCAGCGGCAATCAACCCCAGTACATGCGTCCGCAAACGGCGGACGAAGAGGCCGAGCAAATGGTCGAGCATATTCTGGGCGAAGTAGGCAGCGGCAAACGAGAATATAGTGATTTCGCTATGCTGTACCGGGCATCGAGCAGTAACCGGGCTATTCTAGAGCTGCTGCTCCTGCGCGATATTCCTTATATCGATTATGGCGCAAGCCAATTATTGTACGAGCACTGGCTGATTTCGCCGGTAGTGGACCATTTGCGTCTGTCGGTGAACCGGCGTGATTTTGCCGCTATCGAGAATATCTTGCCAACCTTATATATGAACCGTGAAAAAGGCATGGAGCACATCCGCCGGATGGAGACTGCACAGCCGAAGCAAGGACCCATGATCCATCTGTTATCAATGCCTGGTATGGAGGATTTTAAAGGCGTCAAGCTCAGAGAACGGCTCGATCTCATCCGGAATCTGCATGAATTCACACCCGTGCAAGCCATCCGGCAGATCCGTTCCCAATTCTATGATTATTTCATCGAGGCGAATGGTCGCTCACAGGCAACCCTGCACAGGGAGACTCTAAAAGAAATGCTGGATGAGCTGGAAGCCTCAGCAGAGCGCTTCGACAGCATCACCGCATTCCTTGATTTCATTGCCAATGTTACGGAGCGAAATGAACATAACCACCTACCTGGAGCAAGCGAGCAGGGTAACCGGATTGCGCTGATGACGATTCATAAGTCTAAGGGGCTAGAGTTCCCGGTTGTCTTCCTGATTGGAGCCTCTGAGGGTATTCTGCCGCATAGCTCTGCACTGGAAGGCGATCGTCTGAAGGATCGGAAGAAAGCGGGCGGAAGCAGTGGAGTGGTGGATATGGGGGCACTGGAGGAAGAACGCCGACTTGCTTATGTAGCCGTTACGCGGGCTCGGGAGGAGCTATTTATCAGCTCACCTGCACAGCATCGGGGCAAAAAAGCCGAAGTCTCCCGCTTTATGTTGTCGGCCTTCCGTTCTGCTGCTTCCGAGACACTTGCTTACGGAAGCAGACCTGTAACAGCAAGAACATTGCCAGCCAGCAGAACCTTAGCGGTAAGAACCCATACGGTTCCTGTATGGAAATGCACCGGCAAGTCCTGCCCTGGCTGGACGCGTGTCAAAGCAGGCGGGGCTGAGGATCATTTATCCGTAAAGCCCTGCCCTCTCTGCAGCTCTCCCATGGAGAAGGACAGCCGAGTCGTCCCGGTATAACCTAAAAACCCCTTACAGCAACAGTGCGAAGATTCATGAACCTCGAATCTAAACACTTGCTGCGGTAAGGGGTTTTAGCTAATGCTGTATAGTTTGATATTAGGCCGGTGTTACTACTTCTGCTACTGGTGCTGCTGCTACTTCTTCTTCAACTTCTTCTTGTACCAGTTTGATCTGAATTATAACTGTACTAGGATCAGTCAATACTTCAATACCTTCTACGAACACAAGATCAGAAACGAGCAGTTGTTCGCCGACTTCAAGACCACTAATGTCTACTTCCATCGAAGTTGGCAGTACATCAGGCATACAACGAACTTGTACTTCATAAATTTCTACCTGTTGTACTCCACCGGATTTCAAACCAACTGGCTCTCCAGAGAAATGCAGGGTAACATTACTGTCCATGCTAACGGACATGTTCACATATTGAAAATCAATGTGCATTAATTTACCTGTGAAGGTATCTTTTTGAATGTTCTGAACAATAATCGGCATCACTTTAGCATCAGATACCTTACCTTGCAGAATCGCACGCGGATTCTTCTTAAGCATGTCCAACATTGCCTTTTCGTTAACTTCCAAAGTAAGCGTATCTTTACCAACACCATATAATACAGCTGGAATACGTCCTTCTTTTCTAGCTAGTTTCATGTCGGATTTTGTTCCAGCAACACGTTCGTTTAATTGTAATAATTTACTCATTTCTTAGTTCCCGCTCTCTTTGACCGTAAATTCTTGTCAATCTAATTATAACATGACCATAGAATCTAGTCAAATCAGCCACTCTCAAACTTCATATTCACAAAAAGGATCGGGGATCTCAATTTGGTAAGCCTCAGCATCACTAACTCCCACAGATAGCACCGCCCGGCCATTGCCAGACCGTATCAGTCCACCGCTAAAAACAACATCGTTCAGGTCTGGCCGTTTGCCGGGACCGATGGGAAAGTCACTTCTTGTAGCAATAATCTTGATCGGCGTAGTCTCGAAAGTTTCAGGATTTAGCGAAAAGACCATGGAATAATAGTGTTTTTTAGCACCATTATCAAGACAGGCTATATGCCCCAGGACGCCTATATGGCCATTGCTCAATAAATGGGCTTCGTTTGCGCCTCCCCACTCCTCAGACACAAATTGATCTTGCAGTACCTCTGCTTCAATGAAGGTCTGCTCATTTAATTCTTCCAACGATGGAATAATTGTAAATCCGATCTGCCCTCTTCCCCCCCGTTCACCTTGCGGTCTAGTAAATACACCGACCCGTCCATCCTCAAGCTCAATTAGGCGGATATCCTTCATCGTACCAGGACCGGATGAGAAGTGAATTAACGAATCAATCTCGAACCCGCGATAGAATTGAGTAACCCATGACACAATCTGCTCCGGGTTCTCAACTGCAGTAATAACTTCAACCCCACCAATAATCAATTCACCCTTGATGATGGTTGTAAAGGGGTCCTGCAAATTGTACGTATGTGTATGTATACGGGGACTCCAAACCTCAGCATCAGGGGTGAAAAAGAAGACTTGAGAAAACTCGCTATCTCGCTCTTCAACTCTGCCTAGAATGACTTCCTCTCCGCTATATTGAAACGGGGCTGTTATATTGTAGACATCCCGGTTTCCAACCCCGGAGAAGGTCAGCTTCTTCACTGTCGTTTCGCGCAGGTTTGCAAAAAATGTGTCCAAAAGCTGCTCACAGGTTGCCGGCTTCAGTAGATTCATTGTCATTGCTGTCCTCCTGACGATCACTCGTTTCCTCTATTGTACAATCACTATCTTCATCCGCTTCGACTCTAATGAGCTCCCCTGGCTGAACATCAAAATATAAACAAAGCTTCAGCAGCAAATCACGGGGATACTGTACCATCTCATTTTTATACATCCGACGCACAGAATCGAAATGATAATTAACATCTTTAGCAAGCTTGCGTATAGATAATTTGGGATCATGATTCAACATGACCTCATTCAGTTTACTCTTTATTACTGGCATACTTGCACCTCCAACATCAATATATATATAGAATACAAGAGAGTCAATGAAATTGACAAGAAAAAACGGTCATGATATAGTGATAAAAGGAAAACAATTGCATTTTTATCAAAAATTTTAAATAAAACCTTTCCCTAGAAAATAAAGTCCTCTTTATTTTCTTTTTTTTCTCCAAAAAATGGATTCATAGGGAGGCTCTTTGAATGGATAACATAAGTCGCAATCGAAATATCGTATTTCTGGGCACCAGTCTGCCAAGAGAATGTGGCATTGCTACATTCACACAAGATTTATTAGATCAATTCGCACAGATTAAGGGCTTCAACCAGCCTCGTATTATCGCTATCAATAACAACAATGCATCTTACCACTATGGAGAACAAGTTCTTAGAGAGATTGACCAGGAACAGCAGTCGGATTATACAGAAACAGCCCATTATCTCAACAATTCAGACGTAGATTTGCTCGTAATTCAGCATGAATTCGGTATTTATGGGGGCGAAAGCGGAGAATATTTAATTCCATTCGTTGAAAAACTTCGCATTCCATATATCGCTATTTTCCATACCGTGTTAACAAACCCATCTGCCAAACAACGCTCTATCATCAATCGAGTTGCAGAGCTAGCCGTTAAAGTTGTAACGATGGCACAGTCTACCGTCAAGGACTTGAACTCTATTTATGGAATCGACACCCAGAAAATCGCCTTTATTCATCATGGTGTACCTTATGTCCAAAGTGAATCCCGAGCAAAACTGAAAGAACAATATGGCTTTGCAGATCGCAAGATCTTGTCCACCTTTGGCTTTTTAAGTCCTGGCAAGGGAATTGAGTACAGCATAGAAGCCATGCGTGGAGTAGTCAAACAGCATCCCGAGGCACTCTATATCATTTGGGGAAAAACACATCCGGTGGTCAAACTGGAAACAGGCGAGGTATATCGACAAAAGCTGATTGATCTCGTGGAAGAATTGGATCTACAGCATAACGTTCTCTTCGTTGACAAACTGTTGACGCAAGAAGAAGTCATTCATTCGCTGGTGATGTCAGATATTTATATGACTCCTTATTTAGGTAAGGATCAGGCCGTTAGTGGTACTTTGGCATATGGAGTAGGTTATGGAAGGGTTATTATTTCCACACCTTACCGATATGCTGAGGAAATGCTGGCCGAAGGCAGAGGATTGCTGGCACAATTTCGTGACTCTATCTCCCTAGAAGCTTGTATCCTACAATTACTAAATAACCCTGCTATGGTGAAGGAAATGGAAGCCCGTACGCTTGAACTGGGAAAAACCATGATGTGGAGCGAAATTGCCAAAACCTATGCTGCTCTGTTTCAGGAGAAAATCGCGATCTCCGAGCTAGCCAATAGGAGCGTGATTTAATGGAAACCCCCACGATTCAACAGTTCAAATCCGATTACCTATACAGAATAACCGATGATACTGGGATTTTTCAGCATACGAAGTTTGGCGTTGCTGACCGTTCCAAGGGCTATACCACGGATGATAACGCTCGGGCTCTAATCGCAGCCGTTCTTTTATACAGCCGTACTAATGATTCAGCAGCGCTGGACCTGATTCATACTTATATTTCTTTCATCCATCACGCGCAGAATACAGCCGGGAACTTCAGAAATTTCATGGATTATAACCGTTCCTTCCTGGAGGATAGTGGTTCTGAGGATTGCCAAGGGCGCACGTTATGGGCGCTAGGATTCGCACTCTCGCACGCTGACTCTCTGCCTGATAATTTAATGAATACCTGCCGTTACTTAATCAACCAAGCCTTACCGCATCTTGAGGCACTTGTCTCTCCCCGTGCACGTGCCTATGCACTTGTCGGCCTAAGTTATTTGATAGAGACGCCTGATGCCTTAAGTTATGCTTTTCCATACCGCCACAAGACAAATACAGCGGAAGAAGATGCCTTCTTGCCTAAAGCATTTATCCTCAGCCTAATCGAGAATATCGCAGTCCGTCTACACGAATCCTATAGCCGCAACAAAGGGCAGGGTTGGAATTGGTTCGAAGACAGCCTGACGTATGGAAATTCGATGCTGCCTTGGGCTCTCTTAAAGGCCTTCCGCATCTCCGGCAACGTTCAATTGAAGGATACTGCCAAGGAAAGCTTGGACTTTCTAGCATCGCAGACCTTTTCAATAGAAGGATATTATAAGCCAATTGGCAGCCATGGCTGGTTGCTAAGAGCCGGAGAAGCCGCTCCTTATGATGAACAGCCGATTGAAGCCTGCGAAATGCTGCTTGCTTGCCAAGAAGCCGCCATTGTTCTCCAAGACCCGGCTTACCTGAAGCAGGCTGAGTTATGCTACAAATGGTATTTAGGACATAATTCTTTGAATATTTCTCTGATTGATCCGCAAACCGGAGCTTGTTATGACGGCATCCATTCGACCGGATTGAACCTTAATCAAGGTTCGGAGAGTATCATTTCCTACTCTATTGCCCATTTGGTGATGCATCATGAATAGATTCGCTACCATCCTAGCTGGCGGGGGCGGAACACGCTTCTGGCCGCTGTCCAGACAAGAAACACCAAAGCAGCTGCTGAATATCAGCGGCAACGATATTATGTTGAACGATACGATCGAACGCTTCAAAGGGATTATTCCTCAGGAGAATACGGTTATCGTGACGAATCGTTCTCAGGCCGTATTAATGGAGAGCATCATGCATAGCAGTGTATCCAGAAAAAACATCCTGATCGAGCCTGTGGCGCGAAACACGGCAGCAAGCATCCTTTTTGCGGCGTTGTCCATTGATAAAGCACACGGTGACTCTTTAATGGTCGTCTTGCCTTCGGATCATTATATAACTGATGAAGACCAATTCCGACTGACGCTGGATGAAGCCTGCACGGTTGCCATGGAGTCAGACAAAATTGTAACCATCGGTATTAAGCCCACCTTCCCTTCTACCGGATATGGCTATATTGCCTTTGATAAAGAGCCTCTTTCTACGAATCCTGTCGCCATCTATGAGGTTGCGGAATTCGTAGAGAAACCAAGCTTCAAAAAAGCCCAGGGTTATCTCGCATCAGGCAATTTTTTATGGAACAGCGGGATCTTCATTTGGAAAACATCTGTGGTTATCGATAATTTCAAGCGTTACCTGCCTCGTCTATATAAGACTATGCTGCCAATCAGGGATTGTTTGGGTACCGAACAGGAAGAAGCAGTGATTAACCAGATTTATCCGACGCTGCAAAGCATTTCGATTGATTATGGCATCCTGGAACGCTCTGATGATGTTGTGGTGCTGTCCGGTCAATTTGGCTGGAATGATATCGGCAGTTGGGACGCACTGGGGGCAATCTTCCCTCCAGATGAAGCAGGCAACATTATTAAAGCGAATCATGTAGGCATTGATACACACAATTCAATCATCTACGGAAACGGCCGGCTAATTACAACCTTTGGCGTAGATGGCTTTATCATTGCGGACACCGAGGATGCACTCCTGATCTGTCCCAAGGACAAGGCTCAGTCTGTTAAGGAGATCGTCGATCTTCTGAAGGAACGTGGAATGACCGAATATATATAAGGCATTTAGACATAAAAAAACAGATCATCGCGGTTACGCTAATGATCTGTTTTTTTACGTCCAGGCCCATAGAAACCCATCCCGGTCCCAAGCAATCTTGCCGCCATGCAGCTTGCGGAAAACCTTCTTCACATCCTTGGAAAGCGAAGCATTGCCATTCTCATTCACAAATACAAATTGCTCCCCAAAATTCTCTTTAACATATTCAATCGCAGCCGTCTGATACAAAGTGCCGGTAAAGCGAATCTCCTTAACCATCCATTCCGCTACTTCTTGTGCTGTTACTTCCATTCCGGTACGTCTCCTTTTATTGCGCTCTAAAATGTTTCCTCATTATAACATGAATACAGCCCGATTCGGAAAACGACCGAATCGGGCTGTATTGTAATCTACCTCGGACTATAGCTAGTCCTTAGGCCTGATATGTATTATTTCTTGCTTGACGAGGCTTCTGTGCTGCAGTTACCATGAGCAGAATTCCAGTGATTAAATGCAGGATCCAACCTACAAATGGAATCCAAGCCAGCAACGACGTTATAATCCCCAATACTGAACCGTAAAATGGCTCTTTATTCTTCGAGGATAAGATCAAAGTAACTACATGTAGAATAAACGTTAATCCTAGTACGGTATATCCACTACCAATTACAATGGCGGCTCCAAGAAGCGGAATTGCCAATATAATTTCTAACGAACCTGTAAGCCATTTTAGAGCTCTTGAGCTACTCACAAACCAACCCCCCAAATAGGTAATATATACTAATGATTATACAAAGTCAGCTTGGGTTTTGATATACATTTTTTTCGTATTTAGACATAATAATTGTATATCTTCCAGCCTATTTCGACCTATAATTGCACCGCCTCGTCTTCCTCCTGACGTGACACCGCTGGTACAAAAGGAGGCAAACCCTCCTTGCTCATCGCGGCCGCGGGCTCCAGACCCAGACAGTGGCACATTAGCGGAGCGAGCCGCAGCTGGGGCAGCGCCTGCACCTCTTTTTCCAGGGACAGCACACCGTCACCAAACGTATATAAGGGTACATGCCGCTCTGCAGGAGTAACTCCTCCGTGATAACCGCTCGAGGTCATTCCATGATCTGCCGTGACCAGAATCTTATAGCCCTGCTCCATCCATAACGGTAGTACAGTCGCAAGCAAACCGTCTACTTTTCGTACGGAATATTCATATTCCTTGCTCTCCCCTCCATAATGATGTCCGGTATCATCGATGTTCATAGAGTGGATGTACAAAAAATGCGGATCAAACGCTTGCCGTAAATACTCGGCATCGGCAAACACATGGCTGTCCGGGTATTGATCCTCAAAATAAAAACTGCCATGCTGAATCGGCTTAGTTACATTGTGCTGATGACGATCCGTAAACGGATTGAATGGCGCAGAACTGTACAGCTCACTGACCCAATGATAAGCAGCCGCGGCTGTGCGTAGATTGGCAGCAACGGCCAGATGGAAGACGCTCTGTTCATGGCTCAGCCTGACGATATGATTCGCCGTGATGCCGTTCTTCGCCACTGGTGTGCCGGTCAACAGCACTTCATAAAGAGGGCGTGACAGGCTGGGCAATTCCGACTGGACTTTATAACATGATAATATCCCCTGCTCCACGAGATGTTCCATATACCCCATATATTTACGGGCCGCATCATATCTGAGTCCGTCCAATACTACAACGATAAGCTTGTTCGTTATTTCCGTCATTGTTGTCCTGCCTCCTCTACTTTATTTAATAGATTTATGCGCCTTCTCGTTCCAGATGCAGCAGCTGTGAAGGGTCCAGAACCAAGGTAATTTTATCTTGTTCTCCGATCCGCAGAAAGCGTCCATCATTCAGAGAATCGACAGTCAACAGAATGCCTGCTGTATTAACTGTATAACGGATGATATTACCCAGTACAGATACCGAATGAATGGTTCCACTCACCAGAACTTTGCCGTCTGCAACATCCAAGGAGCCCTCACCCTCTAGAAGCAGAGAGACTGCTTCGGGGCGAATAGCAAAGCTTTCGGAGGCACTCTCGACTCCGCGGAACAACGCCATGACTTCGCTTCGGGTCAGAACATTATAGCTGCCCATGAAACGGGCGACGAACTCCGTACGCGGCGATGTATATAGCCCCTCCGGTGAGCCATCCTGAACAATCCGTCCGCCATTCATAATGCAGATCCGATCGGAGAGAATAAGTGCTTCTTCCTGATCATGAGTGACAAATACCGTCGTCATGTTCAGCCGCTTCTGAATATCGCGGATTTCCGTGCGCAGGTTCTTGCGGATCTTGGCATCCAATGCACTTAACGGTTCATCGAGCAGCAGTACCTTAGGCTGGACTGCCAGCGAGCGGGCTAGTGCGACACGCTGCTGCTGCCCGCCCGAGAGCGACTGTGGGTAATCATCACGTTTAGCTTCCAGATCGACCATCGCCAGCAATTCCTCGCAGCGGTTGCGGCGTGCAGCCTTGGATAACCCGCGCATTTTCATCCCGTACTCAATATTCTGGCTCACACTCAGATTGGGAAACAGTGCATAAGATTGGAAGACCATTCCTACCTCTCTGTTACGGGGAGGAAGCTTCGCCAAATCCTTGTTCTCCAGGACAATTCTGCCCCCATCAAGCTCCGTAAGGCCTGCAATACAGCGGAGTAGCGTACTTTTTCCGCAGCCGGAAGGCCCGAGCAGCGTCACTAACTCCCCTTCACGGATCTCCAAATCCACATCGTCCAGTACACATGAATTCCCGAACATTTTGCGCACACCCTGCAGTTGCAAATAATCCTTCATCCCTGTACCCCTCCCCCCATTTTTTTGCCAAGCTTCATCAGTACTGTTGACAGAACTAGAATAAATACAAAATAAGAGATGGCAATCGCACTGGCTAAATGCCCACTTTCTCCAACGCGCTGATATAAATACACTTGGATAGTCTTAATATGACCACCGACCAGCATGTTCGTGAGCACAAATTCTCCAAACAAGACGGAGAACGATAACAATGTCGAGACGATAACTCCCGGCCAAATATTAGGCAGAATCACATTTACAAAAGCCGTTCTACGGCGGGCGCCCAGCAGTTCAGCAGCATTCAGCAGCTCTACGGCAGAGACTGTTAACAGACTGTTGCGAATGCCTTGATACATATAGGGGAGAATGACTACAAAATAAGCACCGATCAGCAGATAGGCCGTTCCGGCAATATTCAGCGGCCCTGAGGAGTAAGTACGAATAAGCCCTACTGCGGCTACTACGCCCGGCACGGCATAAGGCAGAACCACAATACCCTTCATAAAGCTTTCCCAGCGCGGAAAATAGAGGGTGATCACAAAGACCGCCGGCAGCATCACGGCAAGACTTAGTGCCACGCTGATAAAGCATAGATAGAGCGATGTCCACAGCGCCTCCAGAAAGCGGATATCCTTGAACATCTCACTGAACCAATTCAGCGTCCAGCTCTTAGGCAGCAAGCTATTTTGCCAATCCTGTGCAAAGGCATACAGGCCGGTGGCGAGCAGGGGAAGCAATAAATAGACCATCAGCAGCAGCATAAAAGTACGCGGCGCGAAGCCAGCTTTTCGTGTATTCATGGTTACATCTCCTCTCTGGCCGCAGGCCTGAGGCGCTGCACAGGATTGCCTTTGGGCTGCGGTTTCCCGAGCAGACCGCTGCCGCCGAATCGCTGTGCACGCCGAAGCATCCGGTGATTGAGATACACGGCTAGCAAGGTTGTCAGTGCGAGCAGAACAGCCAGCGTACTGCCCATCTGCGGCTGAGTGACGACATCACCGGCGACCAGTGATCCAATTCTTACAGCGAGCAAGTTATAATTGCCGCCAACCAGCGCATAGGCCGTCGCATAAGCACCCATAGCATTGGCGAACAGAATGCCAAGTGTGCCGAAGATGGCCGGAGCCAGAATCGGCAGGCCGATGGTTTTCCAAAACTGCCAGGGTCCTGCACCCAGCAAGGAGGCAGCCTCCCTCCACTGCTCTCTAATCCCATAAAACGATGGATACAGGAGCAACAGCGCTAGTGGAACCTGAAAATATACATAGACCAATATCAGGCCCGACCAGCTGTACAGGTTGAAATCCGAGAACACGCTCCAGCCCCACTGTTTGAATAACAGCGTAAACACACCATTGTTCCCGAGCAAAATAATATAGGCGAAGGCCAGCGGAACCCCGGCGAAATTGGAGGTCATATTGGACAGCATCAATAGCCGGTCACGCACAGCTGGAGTAAAGCGGGTGATGCAATAGGCACATACCAACCCAATCACTATTCCGAGCAGGCTGGAGGAGATGGAGATCAGCAGGCTGTTCTTGATCGCCTGCATATAATAGGCACTCTGCAGCGCATGCAAATAATTTCCCAGCGTAAAACCTGTTCCGTCCTCGTTGCGAAAGCTGCCTGTCAGCATGGACAGTATAGGGACAAGCTGAAACGCCAGCACCATCAGTGCGAATGGGATTAGTGCCAGAATCACGCCGCGTTTTCTCTGTTTCATCTTGGGTTCGCTCCTTACATGGAAATAAAAAGCGGGCGCTTCATCGCATACCTGACGAAGGCGCCCCAATATTTACAATTCACTGCATTTAGAAATAACTAGTTCAAGTGAACAAGTACACGTTCCTGCCACAGCTGCGGAATGCTCTTGGCTGTTTCTTCCCAAACCTTATAATCACCGACAGGCTTAGCGTTGACATATTCATCTGCTGGCAGCAGCTTGGCAGCCACATCGTCCGGCAGAATAACGCTATCACGGATAGGACGGGCATATCCTTTAGCCAGATTAATCTGACCGGCATCGCTGAGGATGTATTCCCGGGTCAGCTTAGCCGCATTAGGATGCGGAGCCCATTTGTTGATGATCGTTGCATAACCACTCACCACACTGCCTTCCTTTGGAATCGCAACGTTGAAACCATCTTTGTTGATCTGGTCTCTGTAGTTCAGCGCGTTGAAATCCCATAACAGCGTTACTTCGACTTCACCCTTCTCAATGTTGGCAGGCGAAGCTTCGGCATTGGAGAGACGGCCTTTTTTAGCTAAATCCTCAAAGAAAGCAATTCCCGGTTCAATGTTTGATTCATCGCCACCAAAGGCAATCGCTGCCGCCAACACGGCCATCTGGGCTTGTGCAGCTTTGGTAACATCGCCAACAATAATTTTGTAGTTGCCGTTCTTCAGATCTTCCCAGCTCTTAGGTGGATCAGCGACAAGTTTAGTGTTCGTTAAAAAGGCAATGGTTCCTTGATAGCCGACAATCCATTGTCCATCCTTGTCCTTCGCCCAAGCTGGAATCTCGTCCCAGTAAGAGGTTTTGTACGGCTGTGTTACCCCTTTATCTACTGCAACGGGTCCAAAGGCGATCCCCACATCGCCGATATCTGCGGTCGGCTTATCTTTTTCTGCATCGAACTTGGCAACTTCCTCTGCGCTCGACATATCTGTATCTGCATGTGTAACTCCATATCTTCCAGTAATATCAGTCCATGTATCCTTCCAATTGGCCCAAGTATCCGGCATACCTACACTAACCACGCTGCCTTCTTTCTTGGCTGCAGCTTCAATCTCAGGCAGGCTTAACTCTTTAACCCCCGCATTTCCGTTCGTGTTATCAGCATTGGCTTCCGAATTTGCACAAGCAGCAAGCAACAGGACGAGCAAGGACAGCATTAAACCCAGCAACCATTGTTTCTTGATCCCTTTTTTCATGATTTCCCTTTCACTCCTATTTCTTTATTTGCGGGCTTCTCTCTATTCCAAGCTGTTCTCTACCCTCCTGCAGTATAGGGGGCTACTATTTCCTTGGCATTAAACCAGATAGGCATATTTGTAAATAAGCGAAGACCATTTGACGGAGGTGAATTCCAATTCAGGAGCCAAGCTTCCAAAGTTCTTGTCGAACAATCGCAACATAAAAAAATAACCCAATCAGATAGTATCCTTGATGTTCTCACACAAGAAGGAAGACCGCTGAATGGGTTATCTCAAAAAAAGGTGCTATATAAGTTGAACTTAAGATTTTGTAGTGCCTTTTCAATGCACCCTTGAAGGAGTAGGTGCATTATCTCCATCCTTAAGTGTATCGTCGTTATTCATTCGCGGCTTTCTAAGAATCAATGAAAGAGCAACCCCCAAGACCGCAATGCAAGAGGTTAGAAGGAAAGTATCACCATACCCGGAAATGACAGATTCAAGTGGATTTACTCCGTTTGTTGCCCCTGCAACATGCGAACTAATTCGAGATGTGAGAAAGCCTGTAAGTCCAGCTGCAACAAATGACACAACTACTTGTTGCGAGGCAGATGTTAGAGGGGTTACACGACTTACAAGTCTTGGCGGAGCTGAACTCAGAACATGCGTGTTTAATGGCATTGAAGAGAGGCCCAAACCGAATCCAGACATGCAAATTGCTACAACGATAATCCAAAGGCTGGTATCCAGCTGTATGTTTGACAATACATACATTGAAATGGCGGCGAGTGTCAGACCGGCAAAAGCAAGCGGTCTTGCACCCACTTTATCGAATAGCCTTCCGCTTATTGGCATAGCAATTCCTGCACAAATAGCTTGTGGCATCAGGATCCATCCTGATTCAATCGCGGTATAACCTTTTGCATTCTGAAGGTATAACGGTAATAGTAACATTGAACCAAATAATCCGATTTGCACAATCCATGACAGAATAATACCGCGCGTAAAATCCGACGATTTAAAAACTTTCAATTCCAGAAGAGGCTGTTTATGTCTTAGTTCAACAATGATAAACATAATCAGCGCAACCAATCCTATTGAAATTCCGGTAATTGCAGATGTTGAAGACCAACCTGAACTTCCTTCACTTACACCATATGCCAGCATAACAAAGGCAAGCGGAGCAAGGACCATCCCCCAAAAGTCCAATCTTGGAGGTTTCTTACTTCCTCCTTTTGGCAAGAATTTAATACAAAGTAACAGTGCAAGTACACCAATAGGCAAATTTATCATGAAAATCCAATGCCAGCTTGCCGTGTCAACTAACCATCCTGATAAGACGGGACCAAATGCTGGTGCCAAAAGCATCGGCATGCCAAGCAAGCCCATCACAGCGCCTCGTTTCTCTGGGGGGGCGAGTTGAAACACCATCGCCATACCAATAGGAGCAACCATTCCTCCGCCAAGGCCTTGAATTATTCGAAAAATAATCAATTGTTCTGGTGTCTGAGCTACACCACACAGAAAGGATCCAATCGTAAACATTCCGACTGTAAACATAAAAACATTTTTTTGTCCGAACTTATCTGTTAACCACCCTGCAAGCGGGATTACCACAGAGAGTGCCAAGGTATATCCTGTAACAGTCCATTGAATTGTTTTTAGATCGGTGTGAAAGTATTCCACAATGGTTGGAATTGCATTATTGACAACAGTGCCGTCTAATAAAACCATAATCATACTTACAATAATGGTTAATATCTGTGGCATTATTTTCTTCAAAGAAAAGTCTGTTTCGCCAAGAGCGCTGATCAGAGCTTTTTCCCCATTCGGCATATTAATACCTGCTTTCTTTATTTAGATTTTACTTTGGAGCTGATTTCTCTACAGTCTTAAGTACTTATTTTCTTATTTTTTTGTATTCACCCACTCCTTTTGAACTCTGGGTATATTTTTATACAAAGATTCTAATACGCTCATCTTAATCGCATCACCAGAATAAATCAAGCAAAAATAGACTTCGATTAAATTTTTATAACTGGAGTTCATTGTGTGGTATACTACAATTATTTAGGAGGGGTCTTAATGCAGGTAAAGAAATCGGATATTATCGAAGACGCTATTCAGTTATTTACCGAACAGGGGTACCATGCTACTTCAATTCAAGATATTTTAAACCGCTCTCGTCTTTCAAAAGGAACATTTTACAAGCATTTTCAATCCAAAGGAGAGTTACTACAGGCGGCTATTCTATCTATCGAAGAAAAAATGAATACAGCTCGAGATAAAATAATAATTGGAAAAGATGAATCTGATAAGGGGATTTTCATACAACAACTTGTTGTAATAATGGAATCACGGGTCGAACACAATATTAACGATATTTTGGAGGATGCTCTGGTATCAAATGATGTAGATCTCGTTACTTTCATCAAGCAAATGCGCTTGAGTTTCACAGGATGGATTCATACTCGGTTTAAACAAATATTCACTAAGAAATATGATGAATATTTAATTGATGCTTCAGTCGTATTTGCCGGTTTTCTACAAAGCATGATTTATACAAATAGTTTATTAACAATTAAGTTGTCGATAAGTAGCATTTGCTCGTATTGTGTGCATCGAGTAGAAGAGTTTTTAATTTCAGTTGAAGAGAAGAAAATAATAATGTTTAACACGAGCGAATTAGAACAATCACTATATCAATCGGAACAGCCTAACTTTTCTTTCACCGAACTTGCCCTAAGTACGGGAAACCTGCGAAAGATCATTGAAAAAAACAAGATTAAAGATGCTGAACTTCAGAAAATGGTAATTGAGTTATTATTGTTCATACAGACAGAGGTAACAACTGCCAATCCCAAAAGCATCCTCATCATAAGTTCGTTGACTACCTTGAATTGCATAAAAGAAATTAAAAAAACACCCGAATTTGACATGTATATCAATACATTAGGTCAAATGGGTTATTACCCTGTTTAAAAGTCGTTTATGACTGTTCATGCTCGTTTTTGTCCTGCTTTTTCATCAGAAGAATTGGTTTCATCTGCTCGAAAGTGCAAGGGTGAAGCCTTTCCTGGCAAAGATGCCATCTATCGGTTTCTTATTTACAGGGGATTCGCCATGAGTAACGCACAAAAAAACTGCCCATAAGGACAGTTAGAGTTGTATTCTGCTTGCTATTTTCTTCTCGCTCCCACATTGACCACGCCATATCTGTACAGCACCCGCTTGCCGAACCAGCCGAACAGCCGATCGGTGAAGAAGCCCATAAATCCAAGGCAGAAGAGACCGACAAAGATCCAATCCGTGCGGAAGAACAACCGGGAGTTCCAGATCAGATAACCCACGCCTTCGTTCGAAGCGATCATCTCCGCACCGATAATAGCCATGTAGGAGGTACCCATCGCCAGGCGTACACCCGTGAAAATATAAGGGATGGTAGCCGGAACGATCACATGCAGCAGGATTTGCCACTCATTGGCCCCCATGCTGCGGGCTGAGCGAATCTTGTCCTCCTCCACTGACATTACGCCTGTTAAAGTATTGAGCACCACGATAAAAAAGGTAGCGTACATAATCAGTGCAATCTTCGATTGCTCCCCGATTCCGAACCAGACCAGAAACAGCGTGATAAAGGCAATAGGCGGAATAAAGCGGATAAAGTTCAGGAACGGCTCGGCAAAGATCCGGATCACATTTACTTTTCCGATAATAAGCCCCACCGGAATGGCGACTAGACTGCCCAGAACCCAGCCTATCAATACTCGGTAAAAGCTTATGCCAATATATTGCAGCAAAGTGCCATCCTCCAGCAGTTCTTGCCCACCCTTCAAGGTGCTCCAGGGTCCGGGAATGACATCAGCTCCGTAGATAACTGCTCCGAGTTGCCAAATGCCAAGGACGGCAATCCATAATAAGGATACGGAAACCCATTTCTTCTCTATCCACTTCATCATATATCCCACCTAATCCTGTTCTTCGAAATGTCGCTGAATCTGGTTGTATAGCGAGTAGAACTCCGGTGAGGCTACATCCCGCGGATAGGTCAGCGTGTTCTCATAAATATCGGTGATATTGGAGGAAGGCCCTACAGACATAATGCCAATACGCTCTCCCAACAGCAGTGCCTCCTGAATATCATGGGTCACAAAAATGACCGTATTATGCGTCTCCCGCCAAATATTCACCAGCTCTTTCTGCATCGTTCGGCGGGTCATCGCATCCAGCGCTCCAAACGGTTCATCCATCAGCAGAATGGCCGGCTCATTCGCCAGCACCCGTGCCAGCTGGACACGCTGCTTCATCCCTCCCGACAGCTCCTTCGGGAACTTTTCTTCATGCCCATTCAACCCTACAAGTGCGATATAGCGGTCTGAGATACTACGTCGCTCCGTTTTCACGGTCTTCTTCATCCGCAGACCAAACTCCACATTCTCACGAACGGTCAACCAAGGAAACAAAGAAGAATCCGCCTGCTGAAAAACAACCGCTCTATCTCTGCCCGGCTTATTCACCTCAACATTATCCACCCGCAGGTTGCCGCCGGATTTGGAGACAAAACCGGCGATCATATTCAGCAGCGTCGATTTCCCACAGCCGCTCGGGCCCAGCAGCACGAAGAATTCTCCGCCTTTAATAACAAGGTTTACGTCTTTTATGATGTAATGAAGCTCTCCTGCTGCTGGCTCACTGTAGCTTTTGCGGAGCTGCTCGATATGAATCGTATTCTGCTTGGCAGGTAAAGACATGTTAAGACACCTCCTAAAAGTTTTGTAAGCATAGACATCTTGGAATAACATCGTACAAAACTCACTTCGTACCCTAAGCTATTTCTCGTACGTAACCGCCTCCGGCAACGCCTGCTTCAGCGGCTCCAGACTCAGCTTACTGCCAAGATCAAAATCTTTGGCGATGATGCCCGTGTCGACCATATATTTCTTCTGACTGGCTAGACTGTCATAAGCTGCCTGCGTGAACCCCACGATCCAAGGGTTCGTCGGTAGATCCTTCAGGGTATTCTCCTTCGGCTGCTTCACTTCTTTGAACATAATGTCGGCCACCTCGTCCGGATTGGCCTGGGCGTAAGTTGACGCTTCGTTAACGGCCGCCAGAAAATTGGCGATTCCTTCCGGATTCTGCTTCACAAAATCATTGGATGACACAATTCCCATACCCAGACGCACCGTCGTCTTAGACATATCCGTAAGCTCATGTACACCTTCAAGGGCATTCAGCTTATCACTAAGCGCAGAACCACTAAACCAAGCTGCATCTACATCACCTTGCTTCAGTGCGATATAGGCTTCGTCAAAAGCTCCTTGTCCCGTCAGGGTCACATCATCAAGCGCGATATGGTTCTCCTTCAAGTACTCATCCCACAGGTAGGGCAAAAATGTGCCCCGCATAAAGCTTAAGTTCTTGCCCTTCAAATCCTCCGGCTGCTGAATGTCATCGCTGACGAACAATTTCCACGCTGCCGCTGCTGCATCTGTTGCCAGACCGGCCGAGGCGATAATGGAATAATCCCCTTTGGCTACTGCGTTCAGCACGGGGAAATCAGCACCGAAAGCAACATCCACTTGTTTAATGAATAGTGCATTTACACCTTCCGCCGGTGTACCAAAGTTCACTATCTCAGCATCAATACCATGCTTGGCAAAAATACCTTTGTTCACAGCCACACGGAACGTCGTATTTGTATTGATATCAGCAATTTTGATCTTTAAAGTCACTGGCTTGTCGCCTGTTGTACCTTCAGACGCCGCTGCGTCTCCTTTGGAGCTGCAGCCTGACAAGAGTAGGACTATTGATAGGGATAAGAGCAGAAAACCTGAACCAAACCATGATTTTTTCAAGTGTACACACCTCTTCATAATAGAATAGTCTACTTCGCTGTCCGGCTACTGCCCTCATCCGTAGTGGCTACGCAAGCAGCGCCTTCCATGAACGGCAGTGTAGTTGCAACGCTCACTACCGAATCTGAGCCCTTTGGCGCTGCCCCCTGTACTCGGAAGCTGGTTACATCTATCGGCTCGATAGCTATTTCCTCCGGCTTGTTAAGCTGTGGCACCCATTCATACGGCACACGATAGGAACGGTAGACCATGTTCGTATTTCTTCGGTCGGTATACGGCGAAATATATTCCCAGACCAGCTCATGCTCAGGCGTAACTTCAAATAGTCGGCCATTAGAGCCCTCCGTAATGAGCGTGTTGCCATTAGGCAGGCGTTGTGCGGAGCTGATATAAGGACTGTAGAATTTATAAGAATCGGTCGGAACAGAGAAGCCAGCCTCTGCTGCGGTATACTGCCATTCGATTTCCAGCGTCACCGGATTAATCTCCAGAATCCGCGAGTGGTCGCGGAGCGCATTCTTTTGCCCAATAGGTGAGGAGGGATTGGGAAGGCCATAACCGCCCCAGCCGCCATTATCGAATACGAGCAAATTACCTGCTCCTGGCAAGCCCTGCGGAATGATGTGCGCGTGGTGCTGGCCGATAATCCAGTCAATATGCTTCACTTCTGGTAGCGAGTAGTCTGGTCCAAGTCTCCAGACGATGGCACCGCTGCTCTTTTCTGTAATGGCGATGATATTCGCTTCCCGGGCATCCCAGATGATGTTATCCGGATGGAAACGTTGGTCGCCTGCATCATAAAATTTATTCGGACCCACATACGAAGCCGAGTTGATATGCAGCCAATCGCCGACCCCGCCGCCGAGATCCCCGAAGGACCGCGTGTTTGGATCACGAAACAGTACATTTTTGGCAGCTTCATCAAAACCTAGTTCGGCAAAATGGTCACTGGCGGCCCACTCCCAAACTATCTTCCCTTCCCAATCCACCTCGATAATGGTGTCGTCCAACAGCTGTTTATCAGAGATTTCGTGGTTATAGAGGTTCTTGTGAGCCAGGATAAGGGTCTTTCCACTATCAACTTTCGGCTCAAGCCCTGGTGCGTAGTAACCTACCGGATTGCCTTCCCGCTGATAATCATGATGCTGGCGAGCATACCATAGCGGCTCATAGCCCGGGTCTTCGATATGCTCGTAGCTGTTATATTTCCAGACGATATTACCATCCCAATCGACCTGTACCAGATCAACATTATCCTGAATGCCGAATTTGGGATCTCGTCTGCCCGTGCTTCCCAGCACATAACCACCCGGGAGTATTTTAGCAGGAAAGCCGATCAAGCCTTTCCACAGATGTACCTCTTTGCCGTTCATGTCGATCAAGACTACGCCTTCATCTCCTGCCTGATATACGGTGTACCCGCTCCAAGCCTTACCCGTGTTATATAGTGTTGCTCCTGTTGGATAAACGGTTGAATGTCCCATTGATTCATGTCTCCTCTGCTCTTTTAGTAGCTTAGATAATTACTCTTCTTCGTGCTTCCCTGCGGCTTCTGTACAGGAGCTGACGGAATGGGGACTTCAGCATTCTGCTGCGCCAATTCCAGAAGAGCATCCGAGAAGCCTTCCAGATTGCTGATAATCCGCTCATAGAAGCGGCTCTGCAGAGCCAGTTCTTCCTCCGTAAAACCCTCGAACAGAAGCGTTATACATCGGGCCCCGATATTGCCGTTACGTTCATACATTTCCCGGCCTCTATCCGTAATGTCCAGAAATACCGTTCTGCGGTCATCCTCTTTGCGCCTGCGCACCGTATATCCGCCTGCCTCCAGCTTGTCGCTTAATGCGGTAATGGCACCAGAGGTGAAATCCAGCTGCTCCGCCAAAGAACCAAGCTTCTGCTCACCCTCACGGATGATTTTGTGCAGAATCAGCATCCCCGGCAATGTTATCCCCTCCACCGAAACCCGATCCCGTTCCTTCACAAATCTTCGAACCATTTTGCGAAACAGCCAATCGGCCTGCTCCAGATGCTCCCAGTGTTTCTCGCTCATCTACTCCTCGCATTTCCGCCCCTGTATGAACACAAAAAGACTCCCGGCACCTATCCTCTCTTAGGAAAAGTGCGGGAGCCTTTGGCTGTCCAATCGGCTCAATATATTATTTTACTGTTCATTTAATTAGTGGTGAAGTATTTGTGCTATCATATACCCCCTTAATCACACCTGTCAAGTATGTTTTATTGAGATAGTTTTCCTCTTACCTTTTCAAGAGATATTTTACCAATAATTGCTGCCCAACATGCTTTTTTACATTGACATCCAGACTGCGGAAAATTATAGTCTTATTTATAATAAATAATTCCAATAGTAATAGTAGGAATAAGGTTTTTATTCGGCTTTAATATTTTGGGGAGAGGAGAAATGTATTTATGCACGGACTGTCTTACAGGGAAGAACTTAATCAAATTCCGCCCTATCGGCCTGCCAAGTCAATGGAGGAAATTCAACGTGAGCTTGGCTTAAGCGAGATCCTTAAATTATCCGGCAATGAGAATTGCCTGGGCGCTTCTCCCTTGGCCGAGCGGGCGGTTCGGGAAGCCTCGGATCAATTGTACCGGTACGCCGACAGTACCTGCATGCTTCTTAGAAGTAAATTGTCCACGCTTCTGGGGCTGCAGGAAGAGCAGCTCATCTTCGGCAATGGCTCCTTCGAGCTGCTATCCCTGATTGCTCAGGCATTCCTCGAACCAGGGAAAGAGAGCCTTATTCCCGAACCCACCTTCGGATGGTACAGAATCGCAACCTGGGCGGCAGGAGGCAGTATCAGCAGTGTTCCACTTACGCGTTATGCCATTGACTTGAGCGAAGTTTCCGCTACAATCAGCGAGAATACACGGATCATCTGGTTATGCAATCCCAACAATCCCACAGGGACAATTTTTGGTGATTCCGCCTTTCGATCCTTCATGACTAAGGTCCCGGAAGAAACCCTTGTTGTCCTGGACGAAGCCTACTATGAATACGTAAACGATGCCACTTACCCCCAGACGACTGATTACCTGCAGCTCTATCCAAACTTGATTATTCTCCGCACCTTCTCCAAAATATACGGACTGGCTGCAATGCGCATCGGATACGGTATCGCCCATCCAGAGATCATTAGCCTCCTGAACCGGATCAGACTGCCCATCAATGTTAACGGATTGGCCCAGATTGCAGCAGCGGCCGCACTGGACGATCACGATTTCACCGCTGCCGTTCTGGCGAACAACAAGCAAGAGCAGGCATTCTATTATGACTGGTTTGACCGGATGAAATTGCCGTACTTACAAACCCAAACCAACTTCATTATGGTCAATGTGCAGGCTGACAGCAGCACCGTGGTTGCCGCAGCGTTGCGGCAGGGCATCTCGATTCGGGCCGGCGCTGAA